>Ga0070706_100000955_pt1 | contig 31473 bp, 29 predicted proteins | sample KBSK5501metaG_FD_65476 | JGI IMG/M metagenome (GOLD analysis project Ga0070706, IMG submission 65476) | Corn, switchgrass and miscanthus rhizosphere microbial communities from Kellogg Biological Station, Michigan, USA - KBS K5-50-1 metaG | ecosystem: Host-associated > Plants > Roots >... | reverse complement strand
TTTTCCTGAATCAGCATGCGGCGATAAAGACGAAAGCCAAGGTTTTTATCGATTAGCCTGCTGAGCTTCGCCACGATTGCCTGGAACAGTGCGGCAATGGCCACAGTATCATCCACGCGGGTGGGAATGTCGCAGATGCGGAACTCCAGCGTTGGGAAGAAAGGATGCGGCCGGCAGTCCCACCAGATTTTCTTGCCATTGTTAATGCAGCCGGTCTTGATCAGCAACTCCACATACCGCTCAAAGTTGGGGTAGGAATCGAAGTGATCGGGAATGTCTGTGCGGGGAAACTGCTTGAAGATTTCCGAGCGATACGACTTTAATCCCGTGTTGTGACCCATCCAGAACGGCGACGAAGTCGAGAGCGCCAAGACATGTGGCAAGAAATACCGCGACGCGTTCATGATGTGAATCTGACGCTCGCGATCCGCAATGCCGACATGCACGTGCACGCCGAAAATCAAAAGTGACCGGGCAACGGTTTGCAGTTCCTGAATCAACAACTCGTATCGATCGTCGTCGAAAATCTTCTGGTCCTGCCAGCGCGAAATCGGATGCGTCGAAGCGGCGACGATCTTTAGTCCGTTCTTTTCGGCTAACGAAGCGATAATCCCTCGCAAACGGCTGATGTCCGCGCGGGCTTCCTGGATGTTCTTGCAGACGCCGGTGCCGACTTCAATCTGAGATTGGATCATCTCGGGCTTGATCTGCTCGCCCAGCAGCATCCGGCCTTCGTCGAGAATCTCGGCGACATGAGAACGCAGCTCACGGGTCTGCGGATCGACGATCTGGAACTCTTCTTCAATGCCGAGTGTGAATTGATCGAACATGCGAGTTCTTGTTCCAGCCTATTCCGGGACGAACGGCTTCATTATGCGCCAGTCGGGCCTGAACTTTCGCCAACGCTCGTAATACAAATGCTGTGCGGCGCTCAAAAGTGAGCCCATGGGACCGTAAAAATCAAGATGCACATGCCACTCGCGCTCGCCGCTGTCGGGATCGAGATAGAGAAAGTGGAGCGAGGCGCGATGGCGGTCCTTCTCAAGAAATCCCCCGGAATTGTCATGATGCCGGGCAAACATTCGAGTAAAGTCGTCCCGGCCTTGGAGCTCTAACTCAAGATCCGGTTCTGCGCTGAAGTACATGCCAACTCCCCCTTGACCGTAGACGTTAACGATACTCCGGACGCTTTGCCAAAGCTTCAGTTGAATTAGCCGTCGTGAGAGAAGCGCCAGCGCCTCTTGCTTATCACGGGGCAGCGCTGAGTATGCCTTTTCGTCGCGATCGAAACCGTAAAGACCTGCCAGCTTCCCTCGTAACAGTGCCGGCGTTCGCTCTGGAAGCTCAGCCACGTGCTGCTTACCTCGCTTTTAAGCCCGCCGCACTCAAGCGTGTGGCAACACTCGCTCCATCAAGGCGCGCGCTTCGTCGGACAAACGATGAAACCTGACGCCGACACCCTGTCCGGGATTGCTGTAAACGACATCGCCTTTGACCACGACATGCCTACCGCCTAGTGGTATTCGCAAGGCTAATGTGGCTCCTACCGGAATCGAAGTCTGCGTCGTCAGATAAAGCCCGCCAAGGCTGATATCTTTGGTACTGGCGACGCCGATAGAGTCGGCGCCGTCAAAGTGAACGTCGACAATCAGCCGCGAACGGTCGTATTGCCGGCGCTCGTCCGGCGAGATTTCCTCAGCTTGCTCTTCGTCAATCAATCGAGATTCCTCTCTGACCGATAGATGAGGCACATGGATTGCGCAACAGGAACGCTACAATGACTCAATGTAATCTGCGCCGGCTTTCCAGTCGTCCCGATGATACTCGATTCTGAGTAGGACGGAAAAGCAGAATCAATCTATATGCGGGCGATTCAGGGTTAGCAATATTTCCAACTCTCATTAGCAATTGACAGTAAAAACGCGCGCAGGCTACTATCCGTCATTCGCATTCCAGCTCCCGATTCTGTTTTCTGAGCTTTCGATTCTTATTATGGGTTTCGCCACCACTGCAATTCATGCCGGACAAGAGCCGGATTCGGCAACGGGCGCCGTCACGGTTCCTATCTATCAAACGTCGACGTACGCGCAGGAAGGGTTAGGTAAGCACAAGGGTTTCGAATACGCGCGCACGTCGAATCCGACGCGGCTGGCCCTGGAGCGCAATATCGCGGCGCTGGAGGGGGCGCATTTTGGCTACGCCTTTGCATCGGGCATGGCCGCAATCGATGCAACGCTGCGGTTAATAAAAGCTGGTGAGCACGTAATTGTTTCGGACAATACTTACGGCGGCACCTTCCGCCTGTTCACGCGCATACTCTCGAACTACGGCATTGAGTTCGATTTCGTTGACACCTCCGAAGTCGCCAACGTCGAAGCCGCAATCAAAGACAATACGCGCATGGTGTTTGTCGAGACACCGACAAATCCAGTGATGATTGTCACGGATCTGAAAGCCGTGTCAGATGTAGCGCACGCTGCAGGCGCGCGTGTCGTTTGCGACAACACGTTCATGTCGCCATACCTGCAAAGGCCGTTGGAATTCGGTGTGGATATCGTCGTGCATTCGACTACGAAGTTCCTCAACGGCCATTCGGATGGAGTCGGCGGCGCGGTAGTTTTGAATAATGAAGACGACGCCGGCTGGATCGCGTTTGTGCAGAACGGTGCCGGCGCGATTCTTTCGCCGTTTGATTCGTGGCTGGTATTGCGCGGCACAAAAACTCTCGCCGTGCGCATGGAACAGCATGACCGCTCGGGACGTGCCGTGGCGGCGTTTCTGGAAGGTCACCCGAAGGTACAAAAGATTTATTATCCAGGATCGCGTTCACACAAACAGCACGAACTGGCAAAGCGTCAGCAGAAAGGATTCGGCAGCATGGTTTCGTTCGACGTCGGATCACTGGCAGCTGCGCGGACCGTGCTCGAATCGGTGAAGATTTGCACGCTGGCAGAAAGTCTCGGCGGCGTGGAAACGCTAGTCTGTCATCCGGCGACGATGACGCATGCGTCCGTCGCTTCTGAAGTTCGCGAACGGTTGGGAATCACGGACGGACTCGTGCGGATCTCTGTGGGCATCGAAGATACCGACGACATCATCGCCGATCTCGACCAAGCGCTGGGACAAGTGAATCGCAAATAGTAAATAGAGGGAGCCGACTTGCCGCCTGGACAGTGACGTCTCACGTCTTGACACTATTAACTATTCACCATTTACTATTCACCAATTTATGCTCGTTGAGTTGCATGCAAAGTCTGATGTTGGACGCGTACGTCGCGGCAATGAAGACAACTATTTGCTTCTCGATCTGGGGACCGCGCGTACCTGGAGCGGCTCAGACGGAGCGGAGAATCCGGACGACATGCGCCAACTCACCCTCGGCGAGCAAGGTCTGGTGTTGGTTGTTTCCGATGGCATGGGCGGGGCGTTGGCCGGGGACGTCGCCAGTCGCATGGCGATCGAGGCTGTCCGCGACGTCCTGATTGGCAACAATGCCGACGGATCCGGATGCCAGCCTGATGCGAGCCTGGTGGATTGTTTGAAGCATGCAACTATCCAAGCCAACCGCGCCATTCATTACAAAAGTCTGGAAGACAGTCGCTGCAGCGGCATGGGTGCGACGCTGACGGGCGCCGCTATCAAAGGCGACAAGCTTGATCTCGTGCAGGTTGGCGACAGCCGCGCTTACATCATGCGCGGCGAGCAGATCCGTCTGGCAACAAAGGATCAATCACTAGTCCAACAGCTCGTGGACGTCGGCCAAATCAGCGAAGAAGAAGCCGAGACCCACATGTTTCGTAACGTGATCTTACAGGCCCTCGGCGCTCAGAATGAACTAACGCCGGCTACGGCGAGCATTCAGATTCGCCAGGGCGACATGCTCCTGCTTTGCAGTGACGGACTTTCGGGAAAACTGCGCAATGAAGAAATTCGCCAGATTGTTGCGGATTCAAATCAAGATCTGGCCGCAGCCTGCGAGGCACTCGTCGACGGGGCGAACAATCGAGGCGGCGAGGACAACATCACGGTTGTGCTGGCTCGATTCACTGGCGACGAACTACGCGAGCCCACTCAAGATCGCATCACAGTCGAGTTGCCGCCACTCGAGGAAGACAAGACACTGGACGAAACTGAAGCTGATACGCAGCACGAGACTGAAGATGACTAACCCGCGGCAAGCGCGTCTCATCAGCTAATCTACGGTTGACCGCGCTAATCAATGAATTCAAGCTACTGCCCCAATTCTCTTCCCCGCCAATCACGTTCTTGTCCGACGCGCCGAACGTAGATTGATGCGCCCTGCACGCGCTCAACCTGAACGCGGTCACCTGCTTCCAAAGGCTCTTCCCCATCGACCGGATATGCTGTCCAGGTAGACCCAAAGACTTTGACTGCGCCTTCGTGCATCGAGCCGCGACTTGACGAGACAACTGTGCCTACTTTGCCCGGTAGGGACTCGACGCCCGATTTCAGATCGCCGCCGCTTTTCTCACGAGAAAAGTAATTGACGAAGATCGTGCGCGAGGCGGCAGTCAACGCAGTTGAAACGATGGCGAAAATGAGAAACTGTGCGGAAATGCTGTTGACCCCAATCAGCGCTGCGAACGCCGCGGCCAGCGCACCGATGCCAAACCACAAGAGCACGAAGCCAGTGGTGAAGATTTCGGCGATGATCAGAATCGCCCCAAGAATGGTCCAGAAGATCCAGATGTAGTTTTCCATCTTTGCTGACTACTTCCAAAGATTCTTCATGACGAACCAGATATTTGCCGGCCGTTCAGCCAGACGCCGCATGAAGTAAGGATACCAGTGTTTGCCATAGGGCACATATACTCGCATTCCGTATCCGTCCCGCGCTAGCTGGTCCTGCAAGTCGCGCCGGATTCCATAAAGCATTTGAAACTCAAACGCGTTCTTCGCAATGCCCTGGCGTTGAGCGAAATCGATCGTCGCGTCGATCATCTTTGGATCGTGCGTGGCAATTCCATGATAGACGCCGCTCGACAAAAGTATTTGCATTACTCGGACATAGCTATCATCGACGTCTTTTTTGTCGGGATAAGCCACCTCCGGCGGCTCGTTATAAGCCCCTTTGCAAATCCGAATCCGGGCGGGAATTTTCAAAAGGTCTCGAGCGTCGTCCAGCGTGCGATAAAGATAGGACTGCAAAACGATCCCGACGTCGTTCAGTTCGAAGTCGGCGCGTAGACGCTTGAAGGTATCGATCGTTGCCTGGGTGACGCTCGATCCTTCCATGTCGATGCGCACGAAGTTGCTTCGGCGGGCCGCCTCTTCCACCACACGCCGCGCGTTCTGATAAGTCAGTTCCGGATCGATTTCCAACCCGAACTGCGTCAATTTGATCGAAACATTCGAATCGATGCCTGTCTCATCGATGCGGGCAAGGACGTTGAGATATTCTTCGACTTCAACTTCAGTTTCCGCCGTGCTGGTAACGGATTCATTCAGATGGTCGAACGAGGCCGTGCAACCGCGCGCGTTCACATCGCGAATGGCTGCAACAGCCTCGTCAATGTTTTCGCCGGCGATAAAGCGGCTAGTGAGTTTTTTGAAAGGCGCGAATCGCGTTGCAAATTCCTTCAGCCCTTCCTGACGTGAGAGGTAAATCAGCGCGCTTCGCGTTAGCATTAGTTAGAACTGTGATAAGTGACAAGTGACAAGAAAACTTCTGCGGCTAATTCCACGCGTCGTCGCTCAATTGTCGCCCACAACCTTTCGTCGTATCTTTTGAGAGCTTTATTGCTTGTTGCTCGTAACTTGTCACTCATGACTGACGTGATATGCTTGCACTTGCCTTTCCTGAAAGTGTGACGCTATCGATAACAATCAACTTCGATGCGCTGGAAACTGCTCGTCATAACATCCTTTGTTTCGGCTCTCATCGCGTTTGGACTTTGGTGCGTAGTGGCAATAGTTCTATTCGGTTCTGCCAGAGACCTGGCGCGCCACGAATGGCTTTTGCTCGGTAGCTCGATCCTGCCGCTCGCTTTCGCCGCATTTGTGAGCGTCTTCGTTTATCGTCACACACCCCGAAGACGAAAGACCCAGGCGGTAATTACCGCGTTGCTGACTCTGCTTATAGCGATGGGGACTTATCTAGCTGCATCGCAGTTGTTCCCTAACAAGCTAATCATTCCCCGCACTTACGAAGTGCGACACGCGGGATAGACTAACTTGCCACAGCGCAGTCCTCTTTAGGCCCCAACCCGATTTCCTTCTGCACCGGCTTGAGTGCATCGATTACAAACCGAATATGCTCGTCGAGTCCCACGCCCAGTTCGGTCACGCCCTGGTAAATATCTTGGCGATTGACTGAGCGCGCGAAAGCTTTGTCCTTCAGTTTCTTTTTCACCGAAGAAACCTCCAGATCGTCGAGGCTGCGGGACGGGCGAACCAGGGCGCAGGCGACCAGGAAACCACACAGCTCATCTGTCGCGAACAAAGCCTTCGCCATATCGGTGTCGCGCGGCACGCCGGTGTACGTCGCATGGCCCATGATGGCTCTGATGATTCGATCGGAATAACCACGGCCGCACATAATGTTGGCGCCCGTGAACGGATGCTGGTCGGCCGACGGGAACATCTCGTAATCAAAATCGTGAAGCAGACCGACAAGTCCCCATTCGTCTTCGTCCGCGTCCGATTCGCCGTAGCGTTTAGCGCAGGCGCGCATCACAGTTTCGACCGCCAGCGCGTGCTTGCGCAGGCTGTCGCCCCTGGTGTATTCGCACAAGAGTTCCCAGGCGTCTTTGCGATCGGGCATAGTCAGCTACTCAATTTGCTTCGTTTTGGATTGCAACCCAGAAACTAACACGGGTAAATGATGAGGACAAGTTTGATTCGTACACTGCGGTGGGCTAGTCAGTGCTGCGCGCGCGATAGCCGGGCCGGGCGCGGACCGCTATGTCTTTGCGTGAAGTCTTGACCCGAATCTTGCGATACACGCCGTCATGGTTACGATTAGTCGGATAGTAACCGAGCATGTACTGTGTCCGTAGCTCTGCCGCGATGGCAGCAAAGGCTTGTGGCAGCAGCGCGACCGTATCCGCGCGATAGACCTGTCCACCCGACCGATCCGCGAGATCTTTCAGATAGCTATCCGCCATTAAGTACATTTGATTGAGCATGGAATCAATGCTGTCGTTTGTTCGTCGAGTGCCGGTCGGCGGCGGAAATGGATTGGTCGGGTCCGTGGTCCGCGGAGTGGTATCGGGAAAGGGATCCGTCGGTGAGCCGTTTGGCGGATTGGTATTCCGTCGTCGACCGAAAATCACAGAAGGCGGCGGCAGCGGCAAAGAACTCCCGCGCGGTTGTCCCTGTGGCACCGGCAATGGCTCATCACTGGGAAACGTAGGCGGTGTCGCACCACGTGGCGGCTGGCGAATTACATCACTGGTCGGCAGCTGGATACCGTTCGAAGCGGCGTCCTGCTGCCTGACAAGTCGTTCGGTGTCCGCCCGCGTGTCGAAGCGAATGGGATACACAATGACTCCCAGCTCATCGAGATCGCGAATGGTTCCTTCAAAAGTCGCACTATCGCTGTGCCAATCTACGCCATCTGTAAAAAGCACTATCGCCTTTCGCTCGTGGATGGGCCGAAGAACATTCAGCGACATCTGCACCGCATCGTACAGTCTCGTCCCCTCGCCGGGGCGCGTCCGCTTAATGACGTCGCGCAGCAACGCTTTATCGCTGGTAAAGTCATTCAAATCGCGAACCCCATCGTCGAACGAGATAGCTTTAACCTTATCCGCGGTGCTTAATTGATCGACAAAAGCAATCGCCGCTTGCTGAATCTGTCCGAGTTTCTCTTTGGTGCTGGCACTGGTATCCAGCATCAGCACGACATGAAACGGCGCGCTCACCGTCGCGAAGAACGCGATTTCCTGAGCCACTCCATCTTCAGATACTTTGAATTCATCTTTGCGCAAGTCTGCGATGTAGCTACCACTGCGCGAACTTGCAACCACGGGAACGGTCACAAGATTGGCAATCTTGATCGTCTCCACGTCGTTCTGCTGAGGTTCGGCTTCCTGCTGGGCCGAAGGGGAAGGCGAAGGCTTCCGTTCACTCGGTCGTTGTGCATTGCGCGGAGATTGGGCTATAGCAAGGGAAACGGAAAAGACGAGGATAAGAACAGCGGCCAGCCATACGGCGATCTTCATGGCGACTCCCTTGTGAATTTGAGGCAGCCCGGTTTAGGTCAGCGTTTTTGGTCGGCGAACAGTCAGATGCGTCAGCGGTTGCTTAAGTTGGGGAGAAGCCAGCCGCATTCTAAACCTTCGCGTGAAGTACGCCAAGCTTGCCGCGCTTCAGTGCCTTCACCTAGAATCCTGTAAAGTCGCTTCAACGATGGAATTCCTGCACAACTCGATTCAATTAATTGAGCATTACATGCTCATGTACGGCTACTGGGCCGTCTTCTTCGGCGTAATGCTCGAGAACGCCGGTGTGCCGGTGCCGGGTGAAACAATTCTTTTGATTGCCGGATACTTCGCCGCGACAGGCGAGTTTCACATCGCTCTCGTAATGCTCGTTGCTGCTACCGGCGCCGTTATAGGCGACAACATCGGTTTCGCGATAGGACATCATTATGGCCGCACCGTGCTTCTGCGGTTGGGGCGGTTTGTCTTCCTGACACCAAAACGCGTGAAGCACATGGAAGATTATTTCGAGCGGCACGGCAACAAGACCATTCTGGTGGCGCGCTTCATCACGGGCTTGCGCGTATTCGCGGCGCTTTTCGCCGGCGCTTCAAAAATGCCGTGGAGAATTTTCGTCGTTTACAATGTCGCCGGCGCTATCCTTTGGTCAGTCGTAATCACAACGCTAGGTTATTTGTTCGGCCAAAGCCTGCCGCTACTGGTGAAATGGGTTGGCCGCAGCGGCACTATTCTGCTGATTGCCGCCATCATCGTCGGCATCGTAATTTGGCGCGTGCGGAAGTATCGAAAGAGTAAGTGATCTGCTGGGAGCGTGGACATCCTGTCCGCACAGCGCGCGCTGCGCCCTGATTAATGCGAACTGACCCGACCACTAAGACAAACCTTACACGACGCACGATCTTAATCGCACCTGCAGTTGCGTCCGAGCTCGCCACCGAACTCGAATGTTACGGTGCGCGCGTTATTACCTGGCCGCAGACTCAAATACGTGGACCGGACAACTACGAAGCTCTCGACGAAGCCATCGACAATTTATTCGGCTATGATTGGATTATTTTCAATACCGTTCATGGCGTTGATTATTTATTGCGACGCTTTCAGGAACTGGAACACAGGATTAGCGAGTTAGATTCATTACGCGTGTGCGCCACCAGCGAAGCTATATCCCGTCAGTTGGAAGAGTCACAAGTTCACGTGGACGTTATTCCAGGGCGAATCAAAACTGAAGCGATCTTAACAGCGCTGGAGAGCTACCTGGGCGGGCGTGATTCTTTTCGCGGGCTTAACTTTCTAATTCCACGGGCGGCGATTGCGCGCGATTCCCTTTCGCAAGCGCTCGAAGACGCCGGCGCGCGCGTCGATATTGTCGCTGCTTATCGCACCGTCGCCAGGAATAGCCCGACGGTCGTTCAGCTCAACGCGCTTCTTGCGGGCGGCGGGATCGATTGCATTGCCTTCACCAGCTCTTCGGGCGTTGCAGACTTTGCAGAACTGTTCGACACCAACGATCTGGGGCAACTGCTCGCTGATGTTACGGTCGCTTGCATCAACGCGACTGTCGCGCAAAAGGCTGCAGATTTCGGCCTGCGCGCCCACATCGTGGCGGAGGAATCCGCAATTTCAGAACTGGCTGCGGCAATTGCGGAATTCTTTGGCAGCATGGCGTTGTAGGCCGCGTCAATAGAGCCATGAAAATGAAAATGTCCTCCCTTACGGTCGGGTTACTTGCCCGTATGCTACACTGAACTTGATGAAGGGCCGCGTTCTCATCATCGATGGCGACCGCCAACATTCAGACGCGCTTGGCGAAGAGTTGAGGTCTCGCGGTTATGAAGTTCTCACCGAACCCAGCCACCCGTCCGCTGTCGAAGTGGCGGAAACTTTTTCTCCGACAGCGATCATTACCGACACCTCCGCGCACGAAGGCGATGCGTTCACCTTACTCCGAGAGATGCGCGCCCGGCAGCCGCACACACCAATAATCCTGATCGCCCAGGATAGCTCGGTAGAAACGGCAGTGCGCGCTATCCAGGAGGAGGGCGCGTACCACTATTTTGAAAAGCCCGTGGACCCGGAAAAACTCGGGGTAGTCCTTGAGCGGGCTGTCGAGCTGACCGAAGCTCGGCGCGAGAATGAGATTCTGCGGCGACAACTGCGCGACCGCGGCGCCTTCGGTGAGTTGGTCGGAAACTCTGAACCGATGCAAAAAGTCTATGTGCTGATCGAGCAGGTTGCGTCTTCATCGGCTTCGGTGTTGATTAGCGGCGAATCAGGAACGGGCAAAGAACTGGTAGCGCGTACGATCCACAGCCTGAGCCCGCGCCGCAACGCGCCTTTCCTGGCCATCAACTGTTCGGCAATTCCCGACACGCTGATGGAATCGGAGCTGTTTGGACACGAAAAGGGCGCCTTCACCGGAGCAGTTTCACGACGACACGGCTGCTTTGAACTGGCCGACACCGGAACATTGTTGCTCGACGAGATTGGTGAGATGCCATCGTTGCTGCAAGCAAAACTTCTACGCGTAATCGAAGAGCGGGTCGTGCATCGTCTCGGAAGCCGCAAAGACATCCCGGTCGATGTTCGCATTCTGGCGGCGACGAACAAGGACCCGCGGGAAGCCGTGCGCGATGGTACGCTGCGAGAGGATCTGCTCTATCGCCTCAACGTGATCGCCATTCACATGCCGCTGCTGTCTGAACGGATGGAGGATCTGCCGTTGCTCGCCCAACATCTGGTTACACGACTGGCAGCAAAGCACGACCGACCCGCTCGCTTTGTGAGTCCCGCGGCGTTGGATGCCTTGCGCTTTCATTCGTGGCCGGGAAACGTGCGCGAATTGCGCAACGTTATCGAGCGCGCAGTGGTCATTTGCTCTGGAGAGCAGATCGAGCGGCATCACTTCGCGCCCTATCCATTCGAGCAACGCGAGCGCATTCGAGCAGAAGACACCATCACATTTCCGCTCGGCACGCCCCTGGACGTGATCGAGCGGCAAATGATTCTGCGCACGCTCGACAAGACGGGAAATAACAAAACGAGAGCTGCCGAGTTCCTCGGCGTGAGCTTGAAGACCCTCCACAACAAGATTAATTCCTACCGAGCGCAAGGGTTAGTTAACGATCAAAAACGCAATAAGTAATTGCGAGCGCGCGGAACGCTTCCAAAACCATGACGACGAACGCGCGCGTGGGCAATCACGGCTGGGCGGCTTCGCCGCGTCTTGCGCTTGACGATGCGCAGATGGTATTCATCGCCGCGGTGTCTCTGCTTCTGTTTTTCATAGATGGCTTAGGGATCGGCACGCGCGGCCCTCATAACCCATTCGACGGTTTGCGTGAAGCCGAACCGCTGGCGATCTTTCAGGACCAACAACTGAGCATCGGTTTCACCGGAGTGTTGGCGCCGACAGATGCATGCCTCGGAGTCGAAGGCAGACCCCAAAGCGCTTCTGGGCAGACGACGATCTTGACGGGAATCAATGCCGCGGCGGCAATTGGTTATCATAAGCAGGGCTTTCCGAATCAAGCGCTGCTCGATATCATTCACGAGCATTCGATCTTTCTTCAGCTCAGGAAATCCGGCGTCAAGCCCATAACCTTTGCTAACACCTACACGAAACGGTTTTTTGAGGAGCGGCCTCGTTGGATTTCGGCCACAACCGCGGCTGTCGAGGCGGCCGATCTTCGCTTCAACGTCGTGGAAGATTTGAAAGCGGGTCGTGCCGTTTATCAGGATTTCACCAACGCGATCTTGATGGAACGTGGCGAAGAAGTTAATTTGCGCACACCGGAACAGGCCGGCGAGGTGCTCGCTAATATTGTCGCTTCCAACCGATTTACCCTTTACGAATATTTCATTACCGATAAGATCGGTCATGCCCAGGACATGAAGGCGGCGCGTAAAGTTATTCCGATGCTTGCTCGCTTCATTCGCACAATCTTGTCACGAGTTGACCTGGAGGAAACGACCGTTATTCTCACCAGCGATCACGGGAACATCGAAGATCTTTCATCACGCAATCACACGCTCAATCCCGTGCCGACCATCGTCTGGGGCGCTAACAAAAATTCCATTGCAGGCGCGATCAATTCTCTCACCGACATCACGCCCGTTATTGTCAAAACTCTAGCCCGCAAGCCCGCGACCACCGATCCATGAAAGCTGCAACAACCCACAACGGCCAGACACATCGTCAGACCGATAGATTAGCAAAGAATGATCCGCGCGAGACATTCGGCTGGAAGATGTACGACTGGGCGAACTCGGCTTTCTACACAACCGTTGTCGGCGCGCTGTATGGGCCGTATCTAACCGAGTTGACGCAGAAGATGGTTGGTGAGAATGGAACGGTGCTGAGCTTCGGACCGCTAGGTTCAATCACAGCGAAATCTTTTTTCCCAACCTGCGTTTCGATCGCCGTCTTTCTCCAGATTTTCGTGCTGCCGATACTGGGCGCCATTGCGGACTATACAAATCTCAAGAAGCGCATGATGGCGCTGTTCTGTTATATCGCGGTAACGGCCAACTGCCTGATGTTCTTCGTTGCCGGCAGACTATATCTGCTGGGGGGATTACTCTTCATAATTGCGAATCTCGGCTTTGGCGCCTCAATAGTTTTCTACAACAGCTTTCTCGGTGAAATCACAACCGAGGATCAACGAGACAAGGTTTCCAGCCGCGGATTCGCCTACGGTTATCTTGGCGGAGGCTTACTGCTGGCTCTGAATTTCCTGCTCGTCAAGAGCGCGCCGACGCTCGGAATAGACACTTACATGGCTGTGCGGCTGTCACTACTGTCAGCTGGTGTCTGGTGGGGCGCATTCGCGATTATTACTTTTGCTTCATTGAAGACGCGATATGCCGAGAAAGCGCTACCACCCGGCAAGTCCTATCTCACGATCGGATTTTCAGAACTGAGTAGAACGTTTCGGGAACTCGCCCGCCTGCGTCACACGGTGAAGTATTTGATCGCATACCTCTTTTACAACGACGGAATCCAAACCGTCATCACCATGGCTTCTGTTTTTATGGCGCAGGAGTTGTTCATCTCGAAAGGCCTGAAGACAGATCAATCGTTTCTGCTTCTGATTTTTCTCATGGTTCAATTCGTGGCGATCTTTGGCGCTTTAATCTTCGAACGTCTCGCCTACGCTATAGGAACGAAAAATGCAATCCTGCTCTCGCTCGTATTATGGGCGGGAGTTGTGATTTACGGATATGCTTTTCTGCACAACACTACTGAGGCATGGGCGATGGGTGCCGTTATCGCGATCGTCCTGGGAGGGTCGCAGGCCTTATCTCGGTCGCTTTTCTCGCGAATGATTCCTGCGGGGCACGAGGCGTCTTTCTTCGGAATTTACGAAGTCTCCGAGCGAGGGACTTCATGGATTGGGCCGCTGGTGTTCGGCGCCGTTGTAGCCGCCACGAACTCTTACCGGCAGGCCTTGCTGTCCCTGATATTGTTCTTCATTGTGGGCATGGTCATTCTTTACCTCACAGACACCGCTAAGGCTATCCATGAATCAGGGAATCTGTTGCCTGAAGAAGCGGCGGGCAGGACTTAGCAAACTTTGCGCGCTCCTCGCTAGCCCTTCAACTTGCGTTCTTTCTTCTCCGCGATACAGACGCGGTCTCAAGACACGCCCGGGAACAATAATCGGCTGAATTTGCGCTGAGAGCGCGGCCGATGGGGATCCACGTGCCGCATGCCTGGCAACGAACCAACTTCTCTGAGCGTTGATTCGAAGAATGCCTGCCGTTGTTGCTGACTTGGCGAAAGTGACGAACGGTGTTGAGGAAATCTCGAACGAGTTTAAGGTAGGGCCTCAGACGCCGATAAAACATAAAAAGCAGTAACGCGACCAGACCGATGACAACTAAATATTTCAATCTGACATTCCTGCTTTTGAATTAATCGACTCGCCGGTCACTTCCGGTGTTCGACGTGATGTGCGCGCGACGCTAACGACCCTCACTCCGCTTGTCGTCGGACGGAGCATAAGGCAAATCATCCCGGCGTCGCCGCGGGAAAGCGTCAGTTGCTCGACGGCGAGGCGGCGATGTCGTCGTGCGCCGGTCGATACTACCCGCGGGCAGCGTCCGTCCATGAATCGCTTCGGTAAGAATTCGGGTAATCTCCTGGGAAAGCGTGCGATGCTCAGCCGCAGCGCGGCGACGAAGAGATTCTTTTAATTCATTGGGCACATATGCGCCGATAAACACTCCTTTGCGATTGGCCATCTCTTTCGGAGTCTCCTTGTGAAAGCGATTCTAAGAACTCATCGGCGGTGCTTCGGCATTTGTGAATGGAAGAACCGACGCCAGCGAGAAAGCAAGTTGCGAAACAATACGTCCGCGGGATATGGCCGTGCAATTGAGAGCAAGTCTGTAAGCCGAATCCTGTTCTTCGATCTCAAACCTGAAATCGAAGTAGCGATCATTCCTCTAGCCCGACCGTTACCGGCCGGATCAAGCGACCTACCCGGAGGCTTTGGGCGGGCAGCCCTGTTGACGCCTCCCTATTTGGTCTTGCACCGCGAGGAGTTTGCCTGGCCGCGCATGTCGCCACACGCGCCGGTGCGCTCTTACATTAAGCCCTAGCGGGCCGCACCGTTTCACCCATCACCGCAATTTGAATTTGAAATCTCAAATCTGAAATTCCAAATAAATCGCTCGGCTGGTCTTTTTTCTGTTGCACTTGTCGTCGTCCGATCTTAATCACAGATTTGAGATCTCAGAGATCTGAGATTGGATCCGACGCCCCGCCGTTAGCGGGCTCGCTGCCCTTCGGTGTTCGGACTTTCCTCTCCTTCACATGTCTCGGATTTCAAATCTGAAATCCCAGCAGGTAAAGCAGCGATCGCCCGACTTGCTCTCTTGCACGGCACAGCAATTATAGCAAATCATTGTTCAACAAGCACAGCGCAAAACTCTGATCTTTTAACTGCTCGACACGCATTTTTCAGCCAAAATAACTGAATCCGATGCGTAGATGGTGAAGCGCAGAGGCAGGAACGGTCGAGACCACAACCCAAGTCATTAGAGAATGCGACACAGCCAGCGCAAAAAGATTGGGCGCGCGCTGATAAACGGCCGCCCAAATCAGACCTCCCATGAATGTGACTGCCACCAGCCACGCATTGGGAAGATGAAGGCCCGCAAAAATCGCGGCCGTTAACAGAATGCTTGGCCAACCGCGTCCCAAGACGTTCGTAGCGCGCCGGTTCAGAAACCCCTGAAGTACATATTGCTGCGCCAGCCCCCAACCCCATCCCAGAACCAGTCGGACAATGAGAGGCGTGCCAGTGTGCCACCTCAGGAAATCCATTCGCTCCCCAGACCACCGCCTTAAAATGACCAACAGAATTGACACCGCGAGCATTGGCAGCAGTAAGAGCAGTATCGCGCGAACAAAGTTATCGAAACGGAAGCCTAGATCGCGAAGAGTTTCTTTTCGCACGCGATGCGAAAAGAACATGAAGGCAAAGGCAAGCGCTACCGGAACCGCCACGATTAGTTTGCTCAATTCCGCAACCGCGGACAGGATCCATTCCGCGATCAGAATCGACGAAACTACTGACACGATTTCCCAAGCGGCCAGGGCGGGATCTCCGATGACGGTTACTGACCGCTGGTTTGTTTGTTTCTTGGTAAACTCGCTCGAACTCAAGGTAGGTCTCCCTGAACGGCGGTTCCCTCGATCCGAAAGCGCCGAGGCTTTCCAATCAATTGCAAAGTCCGTCGCGCTCCGCCACGACTCGCATGGACGGCATAAACTCGAGCCTCATGCTCGCCAGCTCGCAACGGAGGGGTTTTGAAAACAAAGCCGTGCCAATCATCATCTGCGCGCTTCGCCTCGTGCACGTCGGGACGAAACTCCGCGGCCGGCCGGTCATCGACAAACTTGTCATCGATGTAAAGTTGGACCTCTACGCGCGTGGCCATTTTCGCTTCATCCGCCGCCCATCCGGAAACAGTCTGATGGTCAGCGCGATCAAGCCATCCTCGCAAGTACGGATTCGTAGTAAGGAAATAAAATCCTACCGAGACGGCGGTGATTAGCAGAGCCTCGACAACGGACTTTCCAATCAGGAAATGGATGAGCTTTGCGGGCGAGTCGGAATTCATGCGACGCTGTCGGGAAAGTTTATTCCACAGGCTCATTTAATCGTGATTCGTGCAAACAAAAAGGGCGGCACTCGCGAGTCCGCCCCTTTTCCAGCTCATGCACATGTCGCCAGCTTACCACACGCCCCGCGTAACCTCGATTCGATCACCGGCTTCTAAAAGAGGATCCGGAGTTTTACCCTGCGCAATGGAATGCAGGTCGTATTTGGTAGTGACAAGAAAACCGGTTGCATTACGGCGCGCGACTCTGACGCTGTTCTTCATGTTCCGCGAAATGCCTCCAGCCGCGAGCAATGCCTGTGTCAGGGTTATTCCATCGCGGAATTCCTTCTCACCAGGGGAAGCTACATCACCGCCGATGTAGAGAAACTGCTTTGGTGCCGCAGGACTAGCAGATACTTTGATTGCGTCGCCCGGCAGAACCAGTGTTGACATGGCTTGCCCATCCGCAAGCGACACCGATTCATTCTTTCCGTTTACGCGGGTGATCGTAACCACGGACGCTTCTGCGCGCGGCAGGGCTTCGGCCAGCACCGTATAGAGCGGCATCGTTTCACGCCGCAAGATCTTCCTACCTGGATTGTCCACCAGGCCGTTAATCACGACTCCATGGCTGGCATAATCACGGACACTCACCGTCACGCGAGCCCTATTGATGACCTTTATTTCCTTACTCAAAAGTGAAGCAATCTCGTCTGTGGTCAACCGATCCACAGTAACGGGAGTACCAACCAATGGATATTCAATTACTCCATCTTTCAAAACGGTAAAGAGAGTCGATTCGCGAGTGGGAAGGTCGACCAGTCGGATATCGAGGACATCACCTACGCCCACGCGATATGCCACAGCCATTGTCGGCCCGGGCAATGATGCCGTTGCGTCGGAAGGCACAGCGCGAACAGGAACAATTTGAGGCTTGGGCAGAACTTCAGTAACCATTGCTGTTTTCTGGACTAATTTGGCGCCTGGTCGGCTAACCAGATTCTGAGGCAGGCTGCTTGTTACGGACCACTCTGATGCAGTCGAAATGATTTTTTGCGGATCAGATGTCTTAGCTATGGCCGTGTCGCCCCAGGGCGGGACGCCCCCTTGCCGAATGGGATTTTGTGATTTGGACCTTGGCTTTTGCGCGTGATTTGCAACCCTTCCTGTCCCGACCACGCGACTTCGCACTGAAGGCGATTCGGTACGCGAAAACAGTTGACCGTCCACGGATCTTCGCGTTCTGGTTTGTGTTTGTGCTGCGGCGGAATTGAGAACCGCTAAAGACAGGGCTATTAGAAGAGGGGTGTTCTTCATCGCGACACTCTGCTCCGTTAACAAAGCGACTGGGTGGCCGGGCAAAGGCCTGCAAGCCGCGTAATCTCGGCCCGACTAAGTCGGGCTTCTAGTTCCCATAAATAACGAAAGGTCGTGAATTTCAGGAAAAGATTGCGTTTTGCTGCTCAGCGGGGCGAGAACCGGAAACGCTTTAGAATTTGATGATTACGAATCAGAAGATGCCGAGAGGTGACATCAGCCGCGTCATCAGTCGCTCTTGATCGGAGCTGCCAGCAGTTCACCAGCAAGGTGGATTCCTTCGGTGCCGCTGTCGCGCACGGAGCGAGCTACCTCGGCCAGTGACTTTTCCGACGTCTGCTTGGCCAGCATTATGATCATGGGCAGATTGACGCCGGTCACCACTTCGATTGCGCTATCGCCGAGAAACATAGACGCGATGTCCGTGGGGGCCCCGCCAAACATGTCCGTCAGTAGGAGGACACCGCGTCCTTGCGATACGCGCGCAATCGCGCGCTCCAGGGCCTCGCGCGCGACGTCAACGTCGTCGTGCCAATCGATTGATGCGGCCGTCACGTTCGATATGGGGCCGATAATCATTTCAGCCGCGGCTAAAAGTTCGTTAGCCAAATGGCCGTGCGTCACTATTACACCGCCGACCATGCGGCTCGGCTCAGACTTAGCTTTGGAATCGATCACTTTCATTTCACGAATCACCTGCGCGACACGCTGGCTATTCGCATATCGCGGTGAACGGCGTGCGCGTCGAACCCGGCGCGACGCAAACGCTTCGCTAACTCATTGGCGATCATCACCGAACGGTGGCGACCACCCGTGCAACCAATCCCGAGGGTGAGATAAGCCTTTCCTTCGCGCTTGTACTGCGGCAGCAAATAATAAAGCAAGTCGCTAAAACGATTCAGAGTTTCTTCGACTTCCGGTTGTGCCTTCAAGTAATTAATTACGCGCCGATCGCTTCCCGGCAAAGCTCGCAGTCCATCAACAAAGTGCGGATTTGGCAGGTGCCGCACGTCAAAAAGAAGTTCCATATCCCTGGGCGGGCCGAACTTGTGTCCGAAGCTCAGCACCTGCACCCGCATCGGTCCAGCTTCGCCGGTAGGGCTGAACCGTTCCAGCAAGACCTTTCGCAGCGAATGCACCGTGTGATCTGAAGTGTCAACGACTTCGTCAGCCAGCGCCCGGACGCGTTTCATGGCTGCGCGTTCCGTGCGGATTGCATCGAACAAGCCTTTGCCTCGGTCCGCTGGGTGGGGCCGCCGCGTTTCGCTAAATCGTCGCGCCAGAATTTCATCCGACGCCTCGAAAAACAAGACTGATACTGCCAAGCCCTTGGCCCGCAAGACACGCAATTGCTTCGCAAAGTCTGACAGAAAACGTCCTTCGCGAAAACTAATTACCAAGGCGGCGCGGTCGATGCGCCCGCCCTCACCCTCCTGCGCATGAACGAGACGAGCAAAAGTCGGCAGCAACGTCAGCGGCATGTTATCCACGCAGAAAAAGCCGAGGTCTTCAAACGCGTTCGTGGCTGACGTCATGCCGGACCCGCTCAAGCCCGTGATGATTACTATGTCGCGGCCGGTTGAGGTGTTATTTTTTCTCGCCATTACGTAAGAATATTAAACCTACCCCGCTGAATGTATCTCTAACCTTCCGTTCACGACAAGAGTCCGTCAGACTCACGGTGAATAGCGCGAGTTAAGCACAGTCGTCGGGCTCAGGCGAAAGAAAAAGAGGAGCCGCATCAAACGACGTGGCTCCTCCGATGAATTTGATCCCGGAAGTCGGTCACGGCTCAATCAAGCCGAAGTTGCCGTCCTGGCGTTTATAGAGCACCCCAATATGACTGGTGTCCGCGTCGCGAAAAACCACGAAATGGTCGGTGCTGGCTGAAAGATCAAGGGCGGCCTCTTCCGCAGTCATCGGCTTTACGTTATATCGACGCGCCGCGATAATACGCACCGGCAGCGGAGTCGCTTGTACTTGCCCATCCGGATTAGGCGCCACGGCGGATGTCTTGCGTGCACCGTGCTTGCGATCGATAATTTTTTTCTTTAGCTTGAGCGCTTGCTTCTCAATCTTCGCGACAGCGCGGCTCAAAGCCATATACATATCCGCGTTCGTGTCGGTCGCTGTCAATGTATGGTCGCGCCAGTTAACGACAACCTCGCCCGTCTGACGGTTCTTTTCGACTTCCAGGATTACATGAACGCGCGCATTAGTTCCATTGAAAATATGTTCGAGTTTTCGGAATTGTTCCTGAACGTGACGGCGAATTGCAGGCGTGACTTCAACGTGGCGTCCGGTATATTCGAACCTCATTCTGGGATCGACCCTCCTCGATTTTCTCTGCGCGGGCGGGCGTCGCATGTTTAAGCCCTACACAACAGCGCGACGCTCACGCGAGCCGGGAATATTCATTTGGTCGCGATACTTAGCAACCGTCCGGCGCGACAATTTTATTCCGTCTTTCACCAGGAACTTTACCACTTGATCGTCGGTAATTGGGTTGTGAGAGTCTTCTTCTTCTATCAATTTTTTGATCTTTAGCTTGATTATCCTGGTTGATACTTCTTCGCCTTCCTCATTCAACATGCCTTCGGTAAAGAAGCGCCGTAATTCGATCACACCTTGCGGTGTATGAGCATATTTCCGGTTAACGACCCGCGAGACAGTTGAAAGGTGCATGCCGATATCTTCGGCAATGTCCTTCAGCATCATTGGCTTGATGTACTGAACGCCTTTGTCGAGAAACTCGCGTTGCCGATGAACGATTGATTCGACCACGCGATAGACTGTCTGTCGCCGGTGTTCGATGTTGCGTAGCAAATCGACTGCCGAGCGCATCTTTTCCTTAATGAAGTTCCGCGTCTCTTTCGTTACGGTCGATTGCGACAGCATCTGCTGATAACTCGGGTTGATACGCAGGCGTGGGCTGCCGTCGTCGGCAAAGTAGATCACGTAATCCTCATTACCCTCCAGCTTTTCGATATAAATCTCCGGGGAAATGAGAATCGGCTCTTCTGATGAGTAACGCCTTCCCGGATAAGGATCGAGCGTTCGGATGAACTGCATCTCGGCCGCTAACGTTTCCAGATCGACTCCGATTTGCTTAGAGAGATGGGGCAGCTTGTGTTGCTGTAACTCTTCCAGATGATCGCGAATTAACTGCGCCGCCAGCCGGTCAATCTCGCTGCGGGCTTCGAGCTGCACCAACAAACTTTCGCGCACGTCGCGCGCGCCGCAGCCCACGGGTTCGAGCCTCATTACAATTTGTCGAGCCCGCTCGACGGTTTCTTCGGACCAGCCGCCCTGTGCAGCCATTTCTTCGTTGGTTGCGTTCAGCCGACCATCCTCATCGAGATTCCCAATAACACATTCGGCCGCTTTGCATATGTCGCCTTCCGCGCAATCCATATGGAGTTGCCATTCCAGATGTTCGGCCAATGACTGCGGCTTCGTTAGAAACTGTTCAAAGGTGGGCGCGTCCTCTTTATATTCGAATTCCTGGGTCTTGTATCCCGGATCAAGATAATCCTGAAACTCGCGGCCGAAATCGACCTCTTCAAAAGCATCGCGCGTCGTGTCAGAAGCAATTTCCTCGCCTGTTTCCGAAGTTGCCACTTCGCTCTCGCCGCCGCCGGCAGCGTCTGCTTCAGAGTCCGCCGAGAACGACCCTTCAGTAGCTTCAGTTTCGCTGTCGCCTGCGCCATTCGAAGAGGCTTGGCCGAGTTCAGGCGCCGCCGGCTCAACCGTGGACGCCGACAGATTTTCCAGGTCGCCGCCACTCGCCATGTGGTCGAGAATTTTTTCTGCCAGCTCACGCGCCTCTTCCTGCGTAGCAACCTCTTCGAGCACCGGATTCTCGTTCAATTGCTGCTGAATCAGGTCAGTCAGCTCGAGCGAAGTCATCTGCAACATCTCGATGCGTTGCCGCAATTGCGGCGTCAGCACCAGACGCTGAGAAAGACTGGTTGTGAGCCTGACTGACATACGTCAAATGAATCTAAGTTAACTAGCTGCCGGGGGTTTTCGATTTGCGGGCGACCGCGCTAGGAAGATTATAACCCATCGCGCTCCACTCGCCCATCGGATTTACATGCGGAACTTTTCGCCTAAATAGAGTCTTCGAACTTCGGCATCCTCTGTCAAGTCTCGCGGAACACCGGACCGGAAGATTCTCCCTTCCGCCATGATATACGCCCGATCCGTCACGCCCAACGTCTCGCGCACATTATGATCGGTAATTAAGATGCCAATGCGGCGGCTGCGCAAGTACAGGATTACGCTTTGAATATCGTCTACGGCTTTTGGATCGATTCCGGCGAAGGGCTCGTCGAGCAGAATGAATTGCGGCTCGGTGGCCAGGGCTCGCGCGATTTCAGTTCGCCGGCGTTCTCCGCCCGACAGGGAGTCGCCGCGAGTGTTGCGCACGTGTTCGATGCCAAATTCCTGCAATAACTCCTCGACGCGCTTGAGCTGTTCGCGCCGCCGCAGGCCCATCGTTTCCAAAACCGCAAGGATGTTTTCCGCCGCCGTCATCTTGCGAAACACCGAGGGCTCCTGTGGCAAATAGCCAAGGCCCAGCCGCGCGCGCAAATACATCGGCAGCTTGGTTACATCCTGGCCCGCCAAATAAACTCGTCCGGCTTCCGGCGTTTCCAGCCCGATGATCATATAGAACGTCGTTGTCTTGCCAGCTCCATTCGCACCCAGCAAACCCACTACTTCCCCCGGCTCGACGTGTAGGGTCACGTCATCGACCACGCGCCGCCGTCCGTACGTTTTTTGCAGGTTGAAAGCGCTCAGGGCGCGCGCGAACGGATGCTCCAAATCAGCCGCGATGTGCTTCGTTTTAGGTTTTGCGGCATCCGAGGGTGGTGGCGCCTCGACTGTTTGTGACAACGAATTAATTTTCCTTCCGTAGGTTCTCGGAACGATTCAAGGCTATCAAAAACTCGCTCGCAGTTTACTCGTTGCGCGCAGCGCGGACAAATTCCTTCATGCGCTCGGCATTTTTCTTACCGCGCGATGATTCCAGCGCGCTGCAAGCGTCAACTCCATACGGTCGAACGGCTGCGATTGCATCCGCCACATTCTCTGGCGCGAGACCGCCGGCGAGGAACAATCGTGGCACCCGTTCGACCGTTCGCCGTGCAATCTCCCAGTCAACTAAGCGCCCTGTGCCACCGCGCAGTTCTGAATGGAAGGCATCAAGCATAATTGCGTCGACGTCATACCTGGCTGCTTCGGTTGGCTCGAACTCATCGCCGACCCGCAGGACTTTAATCAAAATCCGATCGCCCAAAAGTGTTTTCACGGCTTTGCAAAACTCGACTGAGTCGTCGCCATGTAACTGTACGGCATCGACACCTGCTTCTTTGGCGACGCCAGCCAGAGATTCAGGCGAGACCTCGTCCACGAACACGCCAACCATCGTTACTTTTCGCATCGATAATTCTGCATCCGACCGGAGCAGTTCAATTATTGCCCGGGCATTCTTCGGTTCGATGAACCGCGGGCTCGCGCGATAAAAATTGAATCCGAGCATGTCTGTGCCGGCTTCAATCGCAGCGCGCGCGTCTTCGAGGTTTGTGATGCCGCAGATTTTGATCTTAACCATGCCTTGTAGGATTTTCTCTAGCCCAGGCGTTTACGCCTGGGTACGCGAAAAACGGTCGTTTATTAAGCTTCCTTAAGAAAAATCCGGGCTTGTTCAGGGTCTAAAATGAAATCCCTGAGCGCACTTTCAGGATCATCCGCTCGCATCAAGGCCTCGCCGACCAAAAAACCCTTGTATCCAACTGCTCTAAGCTTTCGAACCTCTTCAGGATTCAAGCCGCTTTCGCTCACCAGAACGGCCTCTTCAGGAGCTGCGCGTGCCAGTTGTGCCGAAGTTTCGATCGAGACACTGAAAGTTCGCAGGTCTCGATTGTTCACGCCAATGAGGCGCGCCCCGCTGCTTACGGCGCGATCGAGTTCCTCTCGGGTGTGAACCTCAACCAACGCATCCATGCCCAACTCGTCTTCACTAACTCTCCGCAGGCGCCCAAGCGTTTCGTCGTCCAACGCGGCCACAATCAATAGCAGCGCATCCGCTCCCGCTGCGGCTGACTCGTAAACTTGATACCCTTCGAAGATAAAATCCTTGCGCAAAATCGGTAGCGAAATCGCCTGTCGCACAGCACGCAAGTCGTCCAGCGAGCCATCAAAGAAACCTTCTTCAGTCAGGACCGAGACCGCCGCGGCCCCTGCCGACTCGTAAGCGTGCGCCATCTCCGCAGGGTTAGCCGTGTAATTTATATCGCCCTTTGACGGCGATCGGCGCTTGAACTCAGCAATGATGTTGATTTTGTTCTCGTCGCTAAGCGCCTTCACCAGTCGGTGCGGCTTGGCATTGACGCGTGCCTGTTCGGCCATCGCGCGCATTTGCTCAAGTGGCATAAGCTTCTTGGCTGCGTTGACCTGCCATTGTTTGTTAGCAATGATTTCAGAAAGTAAGTCCATGAGAAAAGGAAATCGTTAATTTCTTTAACTTGTCTCGTTCGTCGTCCGAGATAACTGTTCAAGTTTTGTAGCTGCGGCGCTGCTGTCGATACTCTGGCTCGCGAGGCGCACTCCCTCCCGCAAATCGCTGGCTGCTCCGCCCACATGCAACGCAGCGGCAGCGTTAACAATCACGAGCATGCGTGCTTCATCGCGTCGCTCGCCTGAGAGCACGGCACGAATGGTGGTGGCACTGTCTTCCGCATCGCCGCTGCTTAGATTATCGAGTGCGGCGCGCTCCAGGCCAAAATCGTGCGGCTCAATCTGAAATGTGCGTACCTGACCGTCGCGTGTCTCAGCGACGTAGGTTTGGTCCGCGATCGTTACTTCATCCAAGCCGTCGGCACCGTGCACGATCCATGCGCGTTCAGTTCCGAGCAAGGCAAGAGCGCCAGCCAGGGGCTCGACAAAATCTCTATTCGAGACGCCGATGATTTGCCGTGGAGCGTGCGCGGGATTGGTCAGCGGCCCCAGCAGATTGAAGGTCGTTTGTATTCCGAGTTCGCGGCGTACGCTCGCGACACGGGCGGTGGCGCCGTGATAAAGCGGCGCAAACATGAAACAGATTCCGATCTCATTTAGACATTTCTCTGAAGTCTCGGGCGAAGCCGACACATTCACGCCCAGCGCAGTTAACACATCCGCGCTGCCGCAGCGGCTGCTTGCGGCGCGATTGCCGTGCTTGGCTACCGGCAACCCTGCGCCCGCAATCACGAACGCCGCCGCGGTCGAGACATTAAAAGTCTTGGCACAACTCGATCCAGTGCCGGCGGTGTCGATGAAGCAAGCGTGCCGGGAGTTAATATGGACTGCTCGCGTTTGCATTGCTTCAGCCAAACCGGCGAGTTCCTCGACCGTTTCACCCTTCAGCTTCAGCGCGGTCAATGCTGCCGCGATTTGCGCGTCGGTAGGATCGCCATCAAGGAGTGCGTCGAGAAACTGTGTGGCTGCAGCGCGTGAAAGATTCTCGCGGCGCATCAAGCGCGGCAGGAAAGTCTGAAGTCCGGAGCTCGGAGTTCGGAGTTTTGAATCTAAGAATGGCATAGCTTCGATACAAACATGAAATCGTGATTGGAAAGAATTGGTTAAGGTAACTAAGTCGAATTCCAAACTCCGAACTCCACACACCGAGTCGTTTACAGCTTCAGAAAGTTCGCCAATAGCTTCTTCCCTTGCGTGGTCATAATCGATTCAGGATGAAACTGCACGCCTTCCACTCTCATCTCGCGATGTCGTAAACCCATGATGATACCGTCAGCAGTGCTGGCTGAAACTTCTAGACATGATGGCAGGGATTCACGCTCGACGACCAGCGAATGGTATCGACCTGCGCTAAAGGATTGATCCAGCCCGGCGAAGATGGTTTTGCCATCATGTTGCACTTCGGATGACTTCCCATGAAGGACTGACGGCGCGCGCACCACGCGCCCGCCGAAGACCTGTCCGATTGCCTGATGTCCCAAACAAACTCCGAGAATCGGAATGCGTCCGGCAAAGTGTTCGATTACTTCCAGCGACATACCAGCATCGTCGGGTCTGCCCGGTCCGGGTGAGATAACTATCCGGTTTGGCCGCAGCTCGGATGCAATGTCATAAATGGTCACTTCGTTATTGCGGCGCACCTCGATTTGTTCGCCAAGCTCGCCCAGATATTGGACGAGGTTGTAAGTGAAGGAATCGTAGTTGTCGAGGACTAAAAGCACAGTTCTTAGTTTTTAGTCCACTGCTTTCTGCTCACTGCTTACTGCCTACTGCTTTCCTAATTCCCATACTTCATTTTGTACATGGAACGACGACCGCTTGCTTGATGCGCACGGGCACCAGCGGTTTTTCTCCTTCGGCAGGCGCGCGATTGATCGCGTCCGCGACCTCGATGCCACGAGTGACACGCCCAAAAGCGGCAAACTTGCCGTCGAGATGCCGGCCGTTGCTAACCAGAATAAAGAAATGCGTCGTCGCGCTGTTTGGTTCGTCACCGCGGGCCATCGAAACGATTCCACGAACGTGCTTGATGTCGCTCGGCTCATCCGGAAGCCGGCGGGCCATCCGCTTGGCTAATTCCGCGCTCCACTTTTCGGCGGTCGATAGGTTGCCGCCTTGAATCACGAAGTCTTTCACCACGCGGCTGAATGTTGTCGTATCGAGAGCACCAGTCGCAGCCAGATTAAGAAAGTTACGCACGCTTTCGGGCGCCGCCGCGGGCAGCATTTCAATCACGATTGAACCTTGCTCGGTGTCAAGAGTCACGCATTGACCGGTCATCTTCTCGACAGAGGCACGGTCGAAAGGCTCAGATTGAGGCGTAGCCGGCTCAGCGGGTCGCGTGTTCGTCTTCTTCACGGTATCGGTGTTCGGCGGTGGGTTCTGAGCAAACATCGTGGAAGTAGGGCTTGTGAAAAAGAAAGCAGCAAGCGCGGCGACACCGAGAGCAAAGGAAAACCCTTTTCTCTGTCTCCGTGTCTCCGTGGTGAATTCTGCCACTCTCACAGCCCTTTCTCCGCCAACTCAACAGCCCGAAACAGCGCCCTGGCTTTGCTCACGCACTCTTCGTATTCACGCTCTGGCACTGAATCAGCGACAATTCCCGCGCCGGCTTGAACTGTCGCCACGCCGTCCCGCAAAACGATTGTGCGAATGGCGATGCATGAATCCAGATTGTCGGCGTAATCAACGTAAAGTATAGCGCCAGCATAGACGCCGCGGGCTGAAGGTTCGAGTTCGCGAATGATCTCCATTGCCCGGATCTTCGGCGCGCCGCTGACTGTTCCCGCGGGAAAGCAGGACGCCAGGGCGTCAAACCGATCGAGCCCATCGCGCAGGCGCGAGCGCAAACTTGTCACCAGGTGCTGCACTTGCGAATAGCGTTCGATTGTCATCAATTCTTCGACGCTCACCGAACCGTAATCAGAAACCCTCCCAAGATCGTTTCGGCCCAGGTCAACCAGCATGGTATGCTCGGCGACTTCCTTCTCATCGTTGCGCATTTCCTCGCCCAGCATCCAGTCTTCAGCCTCGGTCGCGCCGCGTTTGCGAGTGCCGGCAATCGGTCGGTAGTCAAGGCGCTGGCCGTGACAGCGCACCAGCATCTCAGGCGACGCACCAATAATTGTCTCGTCACCAAGCCGCAGAAAGTACATGTAGGGAGAAGGATTCGTGGCGCGCAGCGCCCGATAGATGGCGAGCGGCTGCGCCGGTGTCGGCTTCGTGAACTGCTGAGCGATGACTACCTGATAGCAATCGCCTGCTCTGATGTGCTCTTTGATCGTCTCGACGGCTGCTTCGAAATCCTTGCGCGGCCAGTTTGATTGAAAGTGCACCGTTGTGTCGCCCGTGTGTTGTCGTCCAGAAGGCGTGGGCGCCGAATCTATGTTCAGGTCATTCTCGATACGTTCTGTTTCGGCGACGGCGCTCTCGTAAAGTTCTTTCAGGTGCGTACGATCGCCGCCGGCTTCATCAGTGAACACCACGGAGGTGATTTCCATTTGCTGCCGCACGCGATCGAAGGCGACGACGGTGCGAAAGAACATCCAGACTGCATCATCTGTTTCATGTGACGCGCTGCCATCGACGTTGAGCACCGGCTCGAACCAGCGCGCCGCGTCATAACCGAGATAGCCGACAGCGCCGCCAGCCAGCGGCGCCAAACCCGCGCGGCGCGCAAGTTTCTTCTCGCGAAAATACTCACGCACAAAATCAGTCGCGTTTTTGTCGTGCACTTCGCGGCTTCCGTTTGTTTCGACAATTGTCTGGCTGCCGCGACCCCGAACAATCATCCAGGGATTGGCACCCAGAAACGAGTAACGCGCGACGCGCTCGCCACCTTCGATCGACTCAAGCAGAAACGCGTATGGCGCATCGCCCGCAATTCGGAGGAACGCTCCAACCGGCGTTTGCAGATCGGCGAGGACCGTGCGCACTACCGGCACTACGTTGCCGCGCTTGGCTTCGCGTTCGAACTCTTCGAATGTTGTGGGTTGTAAATCCAGCATGCGAATTCTGAAACGACTAGTCGCTCGCGTTCCTACAGCACTCTAGCGCAGTTGGCTGAACTAATCTAGAATGCGGTTGTCAATTCATTCAGTCTATTAGGACCGTTGTCTTGAGTCCCTTACCGCCGCTTAGCATAGACGCAAAGTAGCCCGCGATGAGTCTGACCGAAGGAACCCGACTTGGGCGTTATCAAATTCGCTCGCTGCTCGGCACGGGCGGCATGGGTGAAGTCTATCTTGCAGAGGACACAGTGCTCAGGCGACCGGCGGCCATCAAGTTGCTGACTGCCGACTATACCCAGAGTGAAGAACGTCTGCACCGCTTCGAGCGCGAGGCTTATGCCGCTTCGAGCTTGAACCATCCCAACATCGTCACGATTTACGAAATCGCCTCAGAAGGAGATCTCCACTTCATTGCCACTGAGTTTGTTGATGGTCAATCACTGCGCCAGTACCAGGGGGTCAACCAGATGGAATTGCGCGAGGTGCTCGACGTAGCGATTCAGGTGGCTTCAGCTTTGACGGCCGCCCACGAAGCGGGCATTGTCCATCGGGACATCAAACCGGAAAACATCATGCGCCGTCGTGATGGTTATCTGAAAGTGCTGGATTTCGGGTTGGCCAAACTGACCGACGCGGTGGCAACAACTGAGACCGATACTGAGGCGCCAACTCAGGTGATGCTCCGAACCGAACCGGGCCGGGTAATGGGCACAGTCAACTACATGTCGCCCGAACAGGCCCGCGGGCGCGATGTTGATGCGCGCACTGACATTTTCAGCCTGGGCGTGGTGCTTTACGAAATGGTGGCGGGGCGCAGGCCGTTCGCGGGCGACACAAAAAGCGATGTGCTCGCAGCCGTGCTTATGGTTGAGCCGGAACCTCTCGCCAAACGTTTTCCGGAAGTGCCCGTCGAGTTGAACCGCATCGTAACCAAGTCGTTGCGCAAAGACCGCGAGGAGCGTTACCAAACGGCGAAGGAACTGCTCGTTGACCTTAAGAATCTGCGGCAGGAGTTGGAGTTTGAAGCCAAGATGGGGCAGCCGATCATGCGTGTGCCCGGGATTGCGCAGACGACGGCGACCAGCGACGGCTCCGCGAAACAACCTGGGACCGCGCGCCAACCCGACGCCGCTCACACCATCAGCGAACTGTTCATCAATGAGGTCAAGGTTCATCCCCGGCGCGCGACCGTAACACTGTCGATAATCGCTCTGGTCATCGCTGGGTCGGCAATCGGGTTGTATCGGCTGGTCAAACTGGCCCAGCGGCCCGAGACTTTCCAGGACATGAAGCTCACAAAAGTGACCTCGGCAGGAAATGTCGTGCAGGGAGAGTCGGCGATCTCGCCGGACGGAAAGTACGTTGCTTACGTGGTCGAGGAAGCGGGTCAACAGAGCCTCCTGGTAAGACAGGTGGCCACCTCCAGCGACGTGCAAATTGTCCCTCCCGCGACGACCGAATACAACGGCCTGACATTCTCTCCTAACGGCGATTATGTTTACTATTTCGTCGTTGACAATAAGAGAGTGAGCACGCTTTATCGGGTCGCTGCGTTTGGAGGTCCATCACGAAAGCTGATCGAGAATGCTGACGGCCCGGTGTCGTTTTCGCCCGATGGCAGCCGTCTGGTTTTCGTGAGAGACAAACGGCTCCTGATGATCGCCAATGCCGAAGGCCCTTCAGCGCAGACACTCGCTACCGCTGGTGACGGCAAGACGTGGGAGTATCCAGCGTGGTCCCCGGACGGACAAACGATCGCCTGCGGGGTTTTCCAGGCATCAGACAGCAAGTTTCATCTGGCCGGAATTGCCGTTAAGGATGGAGCCGAGAGACCGATCTCTTCCGCTCTCTGGTTGTATCTTGGCGGCATGGCGTGGCTACCGGACGGAAGCGGACTCCTGCTCGCCGCCCGCGATCCCGAAAGCAAGCTAACGCAAATCTGGTTTCTCAGTTATCCGGAAGGAAAAGAGCGCCGAGTTACCAATGACCTGAGCAAATACCTCGGACTAACTCTTACGGCAGACGGAAAGACCTTGCTCAGCGTCCAGGCGGAGCGAGTGTCGAACATTTGGATGGTACCGAGCGGGGATGCCAGTCTTGCTCGCCGCTTGACCACTGAGGCCGGCAAGGATGAGGGTCTCGAGGGTCTCTCCTGGACGCCTGATGGCCGAATCGTGTACAGCGCGAGACCCACGGGCACGTGGGACCTTTGGATCATCAACCAGGATGGAACTAACAACCGGCAACTGACCTTCAACGCGCGGGCAAACTTTCCCAGCGTCACGCCAGACGGTCGTTACATTGTTTTTGCCTCCGACCGCTCCGGCAGCGCCAATATCTGGAGAATGGATCTGGACGGAGGCAATGTAAAGCAATTGACCGATAGCGCCGACATCGCGGGATATCCTAATTGCTCGCCGGACGGCCAATGGGTCGTTTACCACATCGATGATAGGAAGAAGATGACGATCTGGAAAGTCCCGATCGACGGAGGCACTCCGATTCAGCTAACACACGAGCATTCGGAGAGGCCCTCTTTCTCGCCAGACGGAAAGTCTGTGCTTTGCAGATACGGAGATCTTTCGCCCAAAATGGCCCTGATTCCGTCTGAGGGAGGCCCCCCAGCTCGGCTGCTCGATCTGCCCGAGGTGGCGCAGTCGAACTTCTTCCAGTGGGCGCTTGACGGGCGCGGAGTGGTCTATGTCATCAGTCGCGACCGGGTTTATAATCTTTGGAGTCAATCCCTTGATGGCGGTCCGCCAAAACAGTTGACGAGTTTTAGTTCCGACCGGATCTTTAAGTTCGCCTGGTCGCGCGACGGAAAGCTCTTGGCACTGGCGCGTGGTCATGAAGGTTCCGACGTGGTTCTGATCAGTAATTTCAGATAGCGAGGGCGCGAGAGCATTTGCTCTTCAGTCGCAACTTCTCTTCGCCTAGACAAACAACCTGGCACTCCACGAAACGATCTGGTTTGGCCCGCTACGGCACATTAGATCATGAATGAGTTGAAGAGTCTTTACCTGACAACCGAGAAGGAGGTTCGAGATGGGAAACGGCATTACCGCATGCAGAGGAACGTGTGATTTCGCGATTTCAAATGATAGTGCAGCCTGCGGAACGGGCACGGGTACTTGCGCTGCGGCAGAGTTGCTTGAAGCCGAGCCTTCCGGGTTTCACGACGAGAATCTGATCGCCGCAACCCAGCAGATCAGAGCAATCCTTGCCGCCATTCCGGCGGACCCGGCGGGGCGCAAGCTCTCGTTCATCAGAACAAACATGGGCGAACTGCTCGCCTGGATGGACCACAGCGGTGCTGAGGTGCC
>Ga0070706_100000954_pt1 | contig 31523 bp, 27 predicted proteins | sample KBSK5501metaG_FD_65476 | JGI IMG/M metagenome (GOLD analysis project Ga0070706, IMG submission 65476) | Corn, switchgrass and miscanthus rhizosphere microbial communities from Kellogg Biological Station, Michigan, USA - KBS K5-50-1 metaG | ecosystem: Host-associated > Plants > Roots >... | reverse complement strand
GGCAGGTCGATGAAGTCGAGCACGACCACGCCGCCGGACAGGCCGAGCGCGGTCTCCACCGAGTCGGTGAGGCGCCGCCGCGCGGACTGTTTGACGGCGAGCCGGTCGACCACCACCTCGATGGTGTGCTTCTCGTACTTCTTCAGCGCGGGCGTCTGGCCGGCGCTGGCCTCGTCCAGGCGGACCACCACGCCGTCCACCCGCGCCCGCGAGAACCCCTTGACCTGGAGCTCGCGGAGCAGTTCGGTGTACTCGCCCTTGCGCCCGCGTACCACCGGGGCGAGCACCTGGAACCTGGTGCCCTCGTCGAGCTCGAGCACCCGGTCCACGATCTGCTGCGGCGTCTGCCTGGCGATCGGCCGGCCACAGACCGGGCAGTGCGGCTTGCCCACCCGCGCGTACAGCAGCCGCAGGTAGTCGTAGACCTCGGTGATCGTGCCGACCGTGGAACGCGGGTTGCGGCTGGCCGCCTTCTGGTCGATCGACACCGCAGGGGACAGCCCGTCGATGAAGTCCACGTCGGGCTTGTCCATCTGGCCAAGGAACTGCCGCGCATACGCCGATAGGGACTCCACGTACCGGCGCTGGCCCTCGGCGAAGATGGTGTCGAACGCCAGGCTGGACTTGCCCGAACCGGACAGCCCGGTGAACACGATCAGGGCGTCCCTGGGCAGGTCGAGCGACACGTCCTTGAGGTTGTGCTCGCGCGCGCCACGCACAACGAGACGATCAGCCACTGCGCTCTGCTCTCTGGTGGATCCGGCCGAGGTCAAGGGACACGCCATGGTATCCGGGGGGTCCGACAAACGTGGCTCTCGCAGCTCACCCGGCCTCATACCACCGGGCCGCGCTCCCAGGGTGCCACGCCGTGCGCGAGGATTAGCCGCGATACCCGAAAGGGGTAGCGCATGAACGAGGTCAGTCATTCCCTGGACGCAGTCGCGGCGGCGACCGAGCGCCTGCTCACGACCGCCAGCGCGCTGAATGACGCCGAGGCGAGGGAGCCTTCGCTGCTGCCGGGATGGACTCGCGGGCATGTGCTCACCCACATCGCCCGCAACGCCGACGGCCTCGGCAACCTGCTGCGCTGGGCACGGACCGGCACCGAGATCCCCATGTACGCGAGCATCGAGGCGCGCGGCGCGGACATCGAGGCAGGGGCCGGGCGGCCTGCCGCCGACCTCGCCGCGGACGTACGCGAGTCGGCGTCGGCCTTTGCCGCAGAGGCGGCCGCCATGCCGGCCGAGGCCTGGATCGAGCAGGTCCGGGCGCTGCACGGGCCCGCCTTCCCGGCCTTCGGGGTGCTCGACCGCCGGCGCTCCGAGGTCGAGATCCACCACGTGGATCTGGCAGCGGGCTACTCGCCCGGCGACTGGCCGGACGACTTCCTCGTCGAAGCCCTGCCCCGGGTCGCCGAGTCGTTCGCCGGGCGCGACGACGCACCGCGATGCCTGATCTGGGCGGAGGGCGCCAAGGACTCGCTGCGTATCGGCGCGGACCAGGCGGGCGCGCCGCTGGTGTTCGTCCGCGGGCAGCCCGCTGACCTGCTGGCCTGGCTGCTCGGCCGGGGCGACGGCAGCACGCTGACCATGCCCGCTGGTGCCACGCCGCCAGCGCTGCCGCCATGGCGGTAGGGCACCACGACAGGTCGTTTGGTAAGAAAAGAAGAGCGAGCGTGAGGAGAGACCGTGGCCTATACCGGGGACGTGAGCGTCGGGGGCGCGCCCGACACGAGGGAGATCACCGGGCTCACCGTGACCAAGCTCGCGGTGGGCCCCATGGACAACAACGCCTACCTGCTGGAGTGCGCGCGGACCGGTGAACTGGTGCTGATCGACGCGGCCAACGAGGCGCCGCGGCTGCTTGAGCTGCTCGGCGGCAGGCCGCTGAGCCGGATCGTCACCACCCACCGGCACTGGGACCACTGGCAGGCGCTGGCCGAGATGCAGGCCGCGACCGGCGCGGCGGTGATCGCCCACCCCGACGACGCGGACGAGCTTCCGGTGCGAGCCACCGTCCTGGTAAACCACGGTGACACGGTGCCGGTGGGGTCCCGGGAGATCTCGGTGATCCACCTGCGCGGGCACACGCCGGGCAGCATCGCGCTGTGCTACGACGCGGGCGGCGAACTCGCGGATACCCCGCACCTGTTCACCGGCGACTCGCTGTTCCCCGGCGGGCCCGGCAACACCGAGGGCGACCCGAAGCGCTTCGGCCAGCTGATGGACGACCTGGAGGAGCGGGTGTTCGGGACGCTGCCGGACGGCGCCTGGGTGTACCCGGGCCACGGCAAGGACACCACGCTGGGCACCGAGCGCCCGCACATTCAGGACTGGCGCGCCCGGGGGTGGTGACCGCGGCGCCGGCCGTGGTGATGCCGCGGCGGGCGGACGCTGACCTGGGTGGCGTAGACGACGATGTTGCTCAGGTAGGAGCCGGTCACCGGGTCGAAGACGCCGCCGCACGTGATCAGGCGCAGCTCTGCATCCGGCACCGGCCCGTACACCTGCTCGGTCGGGAAATCGTCCTTGGGGTACATGTGCTCGGCGGTCACTTGGAACACCGCGAGCCTGCCGTCCGCTCGCCGGACGTACACCAGGTTCCCGGGGCGGAGCAGGCGCAGCCGGAAGAAGACGCCCGGGCCCAGGGTCGAGTCGATGTGCCCGGCGATGATCGATGAGCCGATCTCGCCGGGCCGCGGGCTCCCGGTGTACCAGCCGGCCACGGTGGTGCTGGTCGGAACCTGAAGCGTGCCCTGCGGGGTGCGGCCCAGCTGTTCCAGTGCGGTGCGGACCCTGATGACCGGGATGATCAGCGCCACCGGGCGGGGCACCCGCTTGGCGGAGTGCGCCTGCGGCGGGGCGGCGAAGATCCCGTGCGGCGCCGGGGCGGACTTGGCCACCGGGCGCGCGATGTCACCGCGGTGACTGGCGGTCATCCGGGTCAGGCCGACCGTGCCGCCGGCGACCACGAGCAGCCCGGCCAGCACCAAGGCGGTCGCGATGGGCCGCCGGATCAGCCTGGCCCGTGACCCGCGGTGAGCGGTGTCCGGGGCGGCCGCGGGCACACCACCGCCGGGCTCGCCGGCCGTCGCGGCCCGGCCTGCCGTCTCGGGCTTACCGGGCTTAGCGGGCTTCTGGGGCTTAGCGGGCTTCTGGGGCTTGGCTGGCTTGGCGGGTTTGGCCGGCTTGGCGGCCTTCCCGGGCCCGCTGGCCCTGCCCGGCCACCCGAACCTGCGGGGCCTGGCGCTCGGGATCTCCTCGTCCCAGAAGAACCACGGTTCCAGCGGACGCCCGACTGGAGGATCCCCCTCCCAGGGGGATCCTCCAGTTACCTGGCCTGCCGGCGGATCAGCGGGCGTGACGGGCGATGCTCCTCACCTTGCGGATCCGGTAGGCGCCCGCGGTGGCGATCAGCGCGCCGGCCGTGACCAAGCCGACCCAGAGCGCCGGGGACGGCGCCGGGGACGGCGCCGTGCCGCCCTGGCCGGTGGCCGGGCCGCCCGCCGGCATGACCGAGCTTCCCGCCGCGTCCTCAAGGTTGGCGATCTGCAGGTTGCGGCCCGAGGCGTCGAGCACCACCAGCGTGTGGATGGTGCCGGCGGCCAGCGAGATGTCCGTCGCGCCCTTGCCGCCCATCCCGGCCACGTGTACGACGAAGCTGCCCGGCGGGGTGCTCACGTAGTTCGTCACGTGGGCGAAGTCGAGCGCCTTGGCCAGCGTGCGGTGGTTGGCCAGGACGGTCAGCTTCTCATAGCGCAGCGACGCCTGGATCACCCGGACCAGCGACTTGCCCCGCGGTGTGGTCAGCCGGTCCTTGAGGACCTGGAGCCGGAGCCCCTTGGCCGGGCCCATGCCCGCGACCGTGAATGCACCGCCCGCCGTGATCTGCACACTGGTGGACAGCACCGGCTGCGACGAGGGGGAAGCATTCGCGCCACGCATGGCCACGGTGTACTCGCCCGCCTTCACCTTCTCGTACGGGGAGACCGTGCCGTAGGAGACGTGGTGGAGCACGATCATGGCGTGCGAGTTGCCGAACGAATAGAGGTACACATCCACGGGGGGCGTGTTCGGAGACAGGTGCGCAAGCCGGATCCATCCGGAGTTGCTGTGGTGGTGGGCCATGGCGGCGGACGCGGCCGGGGCCGATGCCAGCACCACTCCCGAGGCCAGCGTGCCGAGGCCCAGCACCGACATGAGCATTGGCGCCAGGGCCCGGGTAGCCGGGGACCTGAATCTCATCTGGTTTCTCCTTATCTCAACCGTGCGCGCCGAGCAGGCCAAGCGGGCTGGGCGCCGGATACCCGACACGGAGCACGGTCCGCCCTGATGCGGTCTGCACCACGGCGATCATTGATGGGCGGTACGTGGTCTGCTGCGCGATAAGGAAGGTGCGCAGCTCCTGAACGGATGCGGCCGGGGTACTGCCGGGGCCAGGTGCCCCGGTGATTTCGGCGGACCGGAGCGGAACGCCCGGGGAGGCGCCGGCCTGGTTCGTACCGAAGCTGATGATGTCCACCCTGTGGCTGGCGGAGAGGGCCACAAGCGTCTCCAGCAACCGGGTGTCTACCTCGCCAGCGGCGAGCTGGCGGCGGGCGGCGGGCGCCGCGAGGATCGAGGGGTTGCGCACTATCTCCGCGCCCGCCAACTTGCGCGCCGCGACGTCCGTGGCCAGGTCGTGCAGGTAGGCGCGGGCCCCGTAAGGCGCGACGAACCGGACCTCGATGCGCGCCGCGCCGGAGCCGAACGCGGCCAAGCTCACCGGTGCGTACACGCCCTCCAGGCGGGGGCCGAACTGGCTGCGCAGCGTCGCGGTGTCGAGGAGGATCTCCGAGCCGAGCGGGTCCGGCCGGCTCGGCGCGAGCACGAGCAGCCGGTTGGCCTGGACGTGCGCCGCTTGCAGCGCCGCGCACATGATCGGGTCGCAGCCGATGACCTCGTCCGGGTTGACCTGCTGTGCCACCCAGGCGGCCGCCTGCTTCCTTGCCTTGGTCACCGACGCGAGCGCGCCGCCGAGGCCCGGAACGCCCGAGCGGGCCCGCTGCCCGGTCCCGGCCGGGTTGCCCGCGGGGGTGCTCCTGGTCAGGGTGATCGTGAGGGCGCCGGCCCCGAACAGGATCACCGCGAGCAGGAGCACGGCCACCACGCGCCAGCGGGTCTTCTCCAGCCGGCGCACCAGCCACAGCCGGAACGTGGTGGCCAGCACGGCGCCCCAGGAGGGCTGCGCGGCGGGCCGCCGTGCCGCGGGCCTGGCCGCCCGCCGGGTGGCCGGCACGCCTCCGGGCCTTGTGGCAGGCACGCGTCCGGGCCTGGTGGCAGGCACGCCAGCGGGCCGGGTGGCTGGTGGCCCGGCAAGCCGGGGGCTGGCGGGCGCGGGCTTGGGCGGCGGCCCCTGGCGGGCGGGAACGCGCGGCGGCGATCCTGTGGATCCCGGCGGTTCACCGGGATCACGCGATGGTGGGCCGGGCGCCGCGCCGCCAGCTGCCGGGCTGCCGGGCGCCGGGCCGCCAGCTGCCGGGCTGCTGGGGGCCGGGCCGCCGGGGGCCGGGCCGCCGGGCGCTGTTCCGCTGGGGGCCGTTCCGCTGGGGGCCGTTCCGCTGGGGGCCGTTCCGCCGTGGGCCGGGCCTGCCTTGGCGGGTCTGGTCTCAGCCTGGCTGTTTTCCGGGGGGCCGTCCCCGGCCGGGGCGTCCCCGGGCGGGCTGGCGTCTTCGGGGCCCGCCTCCGCGGGGCTGGCACCCGCGCGATCCTGCGGCGGCAGGGCCGGGCCGTGCGGGGGCTGCGGCTGCTCGTCGTCGGTGTCGGCTCCCCCGCCGTAGGGCACGAAAAAGCTGCCTGATGGCTGCTGGCCCAGCCGCACAGGCCGGCTAGCCCCGCCCGGGACCGTCACTGAACGTGACGGCCGGCGATATAGCGACGGCACGACGAAAACCCCCCGGTCACCAGGCAGAAAAGCTAGGACGTGACCGCAGGAATATAGCCGACCACACCGCTATCTTTGATTTCAAGCGGAATCGCCCACTGTTCCTAAGAAACTACGTGTTGTGTAGAGGAACGTGGCGATTGATGCCCAAAACCTCACTTAGCGTCAGTTTCTGCGAGCTGTGGGCTGTTTGGCATCTCCTGCCCCGTTCGCCCGCGCGCCCGCGCGGAGCACCCGGTGGTACAGCGCCACCGCCGAATCCACCGCATCTCCGGCTCCCGGTAGCGCGGCGCTACGCCGCGTAGCCGCCGCCCGCAGCCGGGCCGCCACCCCGGTGTCGCCGAGCACGGACAGCACCGCCCCGGCCAGCGCCACCGCGTCCCCGGCCGGCACCAGCAGCGCGCCGTCCTCTCCGGTCAGGTCGGGGATGCCGCCGGCCCGGGTGGCTACCAGCGGCCGCCCGGCCCGCAGCGCCTCCTGCACGACAAGCGGCTGCCCCTCCCAGAGGCTCGGCACCACGACGACGTCGGCGGCCGCCATCAGCGCGGGGACATCGGCCCGCTGCCCGAGGAACCGGACCGGGACCCCCGCGGCATGCGCCTGGCCGGCCAAAGCTTTCGCCAGCGGGCCCGTTCCCGCGATCGCCAGCAGCGGGGCGGCCTCGCGGCCCTGCCACCGCGCGGCGGCCTCGATGAGCACCCCGAACCCCTTCTGCTCCACCAGCCTGCCCGCCGCAAGCACGACCGGACGGCCCGCCTCGCCAAGCTCCGCCCGGGCCGCCACGACCTCCCCCGGGCCCGGTGGCGGGACCTTGGGGGCGGCCACCACGGCCCGCCCGCCGTCGTGCGCGCGGGCCCGGCGCATCCGCGCCGCGAGGTCCCCGCTGACCCAGGTGACCGCGGCCGACCGGCGGGCGGCGAGGCGCTCGAGCGCGGCGTGGATCGCGCGCGCGGTTCCGCGCGCCGGCGGGGCGCTGTGCACGGTGACGACCAGCGGCCGCCGGGGCTGTGCCAGGGCGGCGAACGCCGCGGCCCGCAGCCCGTGCGCGTGCACCACGTCGGGCCGCCAGTCCCGGAGCAGGCGCCGCAGCCGCAGCACCGCTGCCAGGTCATGAGCGGGCCGGGGGCGATCCGCCATGTCCACGGCCGTGAACCCGGGCGCTCCGCGGCCGGCCGCGCCGTCCCGGCCGGGGCCGGGGAGATAACGCCGCCCGGTCTCGGCGGGGCCGAACACGCGCACCGCCATCCCGCGCGCCGCACATCCCCGCGCGAGCATGGCCACGTGCGCCCCGGTCCCGCCCGCCGTGGTGCCGGCCACGTAAGCGATCCGCAGCGGCGGGCCGCCCCGCTCCCCCGGATCCCGGTTCACCGGCCCCACCTCCCGGCGGCCCTGGCGATGAGGGCGCGCAGGTCACCGCCGTCAAGCGCCAGTGCGGCCACCCCGAACGCCGCCGCCGCGCTCAGGCAGGCGAGCAGCGTGACCACTGCGTTTGGAAACAACCCTGAGAAATGGAAGCTGGCGGACACCAGCGCGCCTGCCGCCCCGCCGGCCAGCGCACCGGCCAGGCCCGCGCCCGCCGCGCGCGCGGAGCCCCGCAGCGCGGCCGCGCCCCGCGTGCCGCGCACGGCCGCGAGCAGGGCGATCCCGGTGTAGGTGAGCCCGATCGTGTTGCCCAGGCCGAGCACCGGCACCACCCACCGCGCGCTGACCAGCGGCACCGCGGCGATGTCCACGGCCGTGACCACCAGCCAGCCGCCGACAAGCGCGGCAGCGGCCACCCGGCTGCGCCCGCTGGCGAACAGCACCCGCGACAGCGCGGCGGCCAGCCCGTACCCGACCAGCCCCGGCGCGAAGGCGGCGAAGGCAAGCGCCAGTTGGCGCACCTGCTCTGGATGAGATACGAACAGCCGTGCGGCAGGCCATGCCGCCCCGGCGAGCAGGGCCGCGCCGAGCCAGGAGACAAGCGTTGCCGCGCGGGTGGCCGCCGCGGCGGTGCGGTCGAATTCCGCGCCGGCCGCGGCGGACAGCAGCGGGAAGGCCGTGGTCGCGATCGGCACCGCGAGGACCGCGTAGGGCACGAAGAACATCTGCCAGCCGTAGTTGTAGAGCACCACGGCGCCCTCGCCCGCGTGCCCGTTGGCGAGCACGATGACCGCCACCAGGGACGTGTCCTGGGCGACGAACGCGGCCACGCCGACGGCGGCCAGGGACCGCACCCGCCGCGCCACGCCGGGGGGGAAGCGCAGCGCGGGCCGCAGCCGCAGGTGCAGCCGCAGCGCCGGGCCGAGCGCGGTGAGCATGAGCGCGGCCACACCAGCCGTGGTGCCCACCGAGAGCATCAGCTCGGCCGGCTCGGGCAGGCCGGCCAGGGCGCCGCGGTGCCCGGCGGCCAGCGGGACGAAGGCCAGGTAGGCGCCGATCACCACCACGCTGGACACCACGGGCGCCAGCGCCGGCGCGGTGAACCGGCGGTGCGCCTGCAAGATCCCGTAGAGCACCACGGCCAGGCCGTACAGCAGGATCTGCGGGGCGAACACCGCCAGCATGCGCGAGCTGACCATGACCTCGGTGGCCTGCGAGCAGTGCGGCACGCCCGACAGCAGCACCGAGGCAAGCGGGCGCGCGGCCAGGGCGATGATCAGGCTGGCGGGCGCGAGCAGGACCACCGTCCAGGTCAGCAGCGCCGAGGCGATCTGGGCGGCCTCGGCGTCGGGTCCCTCGCCGGCGCCGCCGGCCGCTGTGCCCGCGGCCGATGCGGGCCTGGCGGGGCCGCCCGGGCCCCGCGCGGCCAGCCGGTCCGCTGCGGGCCGGCTCCCCGCCGGCCCGGTCCCCGCCGGCACGGCGGTTGCGGGGCCGGTCTCTGCCGTGCTGGTCTCTGCCGGGCCGTTGCCCTGGTGGCCGCCGTCCGCCTGGCCCTGACCGGCGGGGCGGTACGGGGCACGGCGCGCGGCGGCCGCACCCGCCAGCACCGGGACGATGGCGCTGGTGAGCGCGCCGCCGAGGACGATGTCGTAGATGATGTTGGGCACCTGGTTGGCGGTCGCGTACGCGGTGCCCAGGCAGTGGCTGCCGACCGTGTGCGCGAAGACGAGCTGGCGCCCGAACCCCACCACCCGCGCGACCACCGTGATGCCGCCGATGAGGGCCGCGGCGCGCCCGATCCCGCGGCCCACCTGGCGGAGCGGGCCAGCCTCGGTCACCGAGGCAGGCGGGCCGGTCACGACGGCGCTGCGGCCGCCGTGGCTCCAGCCCCCCGGGGTTCCGCGGGCGGCGGGCCGTCACGCCCCGGGACCGGGGCGGCCGGAACGGGCCGGCGGCCGAGCATGTCCAGCCACCGCAGCGCCGGGGTGCGCTCGATGACCGTGGTGAAGCTGACCACCTCGCTGGCCGCGGTGAGCCCGGTGATCGCCGCCAGCAGCGCGAGCCTGGCCGGGCGGGGCAGGCTGGCCGCAGCCGCCACCCCCAGCAGCGCACCGAGCGCGTTGGCGCCCGCGTCCCCGAGCATCGCCCGCTCGCCGAGGTCTTCGGGCAGCAGCGCGGCCGCGGCGCCGAGCGGGGCGGCCACCGCGCAGCGTGCGCCGGGCCGCGTGGCCAGGAGCGTTCCGCCTGCCAGCGCCACCTTCAGCGCCCGGCCCGGGCGCAGGTCGAACAGGTTCAGCAGGTTGGCGCCGCCGGCGACCAGCCCGGTGTTGACGGCGATGTCGGCAGGGCTATCCCCACCGAGCAGCGCGGCGGACGCCAGGCCCGTCGCGCCGATGCCGGCGAGCTTGACCGCCCCCGTGGTGACCTCGCCCCGGGCGAGCGCGCCGAGGTGCCCGCGAAATCCGCGCCGGCCGCCGCTGCCCGCCAGGTCGTCGTAGCCCCCGAACGCCGCCGCACCGGTGCCCGCCACCGCCAGCGCGGCCCGGACCCTGGCCGGAAGGCCGGGCCCGACGGCCGGCACCGCGACGCCGACCGCGGCCAGGGCGGGCCCCTCCAGCAGGGTGAGCCGGTCGCCGCGGTGATTGGTCCTGGTCCAGGCCCCGGCGCCACCGGGCGGCCTGAGGGACAACGCGGCGTAGGCGGCGCGCGCCGCGCAGGCGGCGGCCGTCCCCGTTGCCAGCGCGGCGGCCGGTCCTGGCCGGGACCACCGGGACTGACCGTGCTGGCCGGTCTGCCGCGCCTGGCCGGTCGGCTGCAGGTGGCCGGCCTGCCACGGTCGGCGGGCCCGCCGCGCCTGGCCGGTCTGCCGCAGTCGGCCGGCCCGCCGGCCGCGGGCGCTCATCGCGGCGCCGATCCGGCCGCGGCCCGCCGGCCGGCCCTGCCGCTCGCGGTGCCCTGGGTCGCCGCGGTGGGTGACACGGTGGGCGCGGGGCTCGGCGGCGGGCTCGGCCCCGCGGCGCTCGCGGTCGAGGTCACCCCGTAGCTGCCGCTCCTGCCGCGCTGCCGCTCCGCCAGCGACTGGGCCACCACGATCTGGCCGATCGGGTAGTCGGCGTCGTCCACGCTGGTCAGATGGCCCTGCTTGCCTGCCCGCATCACGTCGATGGCGCTGCCCGCCCCCGAGCCCGTCACGGTCCCGGCCACCACGGTGCCGAGGCCCGCGAGGTTCAGCTGCTGGGCCAGCGTGACCAGGGCCTGGCTCTGCGGGTTGGTGTCGTCGGTGGACGCCGGGGTGGCCGGGATTATCACGACAGCCAGCGTGGCACGGTCCCAGGGCTGCCCGCTCTTGGTCAGGAATCCTCCGCCGGCGAGCGCCTGCACGGTCTGCACGCTGACCGGGTCCCGCTCACCCGGCGCCGGCTGGCCGGGCTGGCCCTGGGTCATGATCACGTGCGCGAGCAGCTCGCTGGCCTGGGCCTGGGCCGACCCGGCCAGGGCGACGGCGGCGGCCTGGGCGTACTGCTGGGCGACCTGGGTGAGCTTTTGGCTCATGGTGGCGCTGGTATCGAAGAACGCGGGCTGGAGCTGCAGGGAGCCGGTGACCGTCGCCCCCGCCGTTTGCAGCGCCTGGGTGACCCCGCTGGTCACCGAGCCGGGTGCCCCGGGCGCCAGCATCAGCACGACCTGCTGGTTCGCGAGCACGCCGTGCAGGATCGCCGGGGCGTTGGCGAGCGCGAACTGGTTCTCGCCGCTGATCTGGGCCTGCAGTTGCGCCTTCTGGCTGAGCAGGGTCTCGATCTGGTTGTGCTCGGTCTTCGACAGCCCGTTCAGGCCGCGCTGCACGTACGGCCTCAGCTCGGTGGACCCCAGCAGCAGCCCGAGGCTCAGCGCTAGGAAGATCGCGACGATGGAGACGAGGTGATAGCGGAAATCGATCATCAGAACAATCCGGACAGCCAGTACCTGACCACATCCCACTGCGTGCTGAGGTACCGGATGAATATCTGGCCTGTACGCGAGTACGCCAGCACGATCAGCACGGTGGCCGACGCCGCCAGCACCAGCGCCATCAGCGCCCAGCCGGACACGCGCGGCCGGTAGAGCCTGCTGACGCCCTTGGCATCGACGAGCTTACCGCCCACCCGCAGCCGGGTAAGGAACGTGCTCGAATTCCCCGCCCTCCCCTTGTCGAGGAACTCGTCCAGGCTGTTGTGCGTGCCCACCGCGACGATCAGCGAGGCGCCCTTCTGGTCGGCCAGCAGCAGGGCCACGTCCTCGCTGGTCCCCTGCGCCGGGCAGACGACGGCGGACAGCCCGAGGCCCTGGACCCTGGCCAGCCCCGGGGCCTGCCCGTCGGGGTAGGCGTGCACGACAAGCTCGGCGCCGCAGGCGAGCCCGTGGTCGGACACCGAGTCCATGTCGCCGACGATGATGTGCGGCCGGTACCCGGCCTCCAGCAGCGCGTCCGCGCCGCCGTCCACCGCGACCATGAGCGGCTTGAACTCGCGGATGTAGGGCCGCAGCGTGGCCAGGTCCTCCCGGTGGTGGTGGCCGCGCACGACGACGAGCACGTGCCTGCCCTCGACCCGGGCGCGCAGGTCAGGCACCTCGATGCCGTCGAGCAGCAGGCCGCCCTCCTTGGTCACGTACTCCAGGGTGTTCGCCACGAACGCCTGGAGCTGGGCGGCGACCCCCGCCTTGGCCTCGGCCATGGCCGCCTGCACCGACTCGGCGGTCAGCAGCCTGCCCTTGGCGACGGCCTCCTCCCCCACGTAGAGCGTCTCGCCGTGCAGGCGGACGATCGTCCGCTCCGAGACCAGGCGGAACACGTCGGGGCCCACCGCGTCGAGCAGCGGGATGCCCGCCTCGATCAGCAGTTGTGGGCCGTGGTTGGGGTAGCGCCCGCTGATGCTCGCGGCCGCGTTCACCACGGCCGCGACATGGAGGTGCCGCAGCGCGTCGGCGCTGACCCCGTCCAGGTCCTCGTGGTCGATGATGGCGATGTCGCCGGGGGCGAGCCTCTTGGTGAGGTTCTTGGTGCGGCGGTCCAGCCGGCCTGGCCCAGTCACGCCCGGCAGGTCCTCTGTCCTGGTCCGCTGCGTGATGGGGCGCTTGAGAAACTGGGCCATCATCGGTTCCATCCTGCCACCGATCGCAGCCGCCCCGGTCAGGGTTGGCCTGCGTCGTCACACCAAGCACGTACGGAGATCCGGCTGTGGGACCAGGGTTCTACGGGAGCGCGTAACTGGTCAGCTGGCCGTTCAGGTCGACGTCGAGGACCCGCCCCCTGAGACGGCCGGGCCGGCGCGCTCCGCGCCCGCGGCGGCGAGCAGTTCGCCCGCATGCGCCTGGCCGTACTCGGAATCCTCGAGCCCGGCCAGCATCCGGGACAGCTCCCGCACCCGGCCGGCGTCGTCCAGCCGGGTGATGCCACTGCTGATCACCGAGCCGTCGCTCGCCTTCTCCACGACCAGGTGGGTGTCCGCGAACGCGGCGACCTGGGGCAGGTGGGTGACCACGATCACCTGGGCGCGGCGGGCCAGCCTGGCGAGCCGCCGCCCGATCTCCACCGCGGCCTTCCCGCCGACGCCGGCGTCCACCTCGTCGAACACGAACGTCGGCACCGGGTCCGCACCGGCGAAGACGACCTCGATGGCGAGCATCACCCGGGACAGCTCACCCCCCGAGGCCCCCTTGGCCAGCGGCAGCGCGGGGGCGCCGGGATGGGCGGCCAGCCTGATCTCCACCTCGTCCGCGCCGTGCGGGCCGTACTGCTCCTGCGGCGTGACCGCCACGGTGAGCTTCCCGTGCGGCATGGCCAGCACGGACAGCTCCCCGGTGACCGCGGCCGCGAACCGTTCCGCCGCCTCCTTGCGCAACGAGGTCAGCTTGCCGCCGAGGTCGCGGACCGTCTCGGCGAGGCGGGCCTCCTCATCGCCGAGCACCCCGATCCGGTCGTCGTCGCCGGAGAGCTCGGCGAGCCTGCGCTGCGCCTGCCCGGCCCAGGCGAGCACCGAGGCCAGCCCCGGCACCGCGGGAGCCGCCGGTGCCGCGCCCGCTTGTCCCGCGCCCGCTTGTCCCGCGCCCGCTTGTCCCGCGCCCGCCGGCGCCACGTCCGCTGGCCCGGCGGCCGGGTCCGCGTCCCGAGACGCCGCGGGATCCGGGGCGGCACCCTGCTCACCGGCCTGCGGCGCGCCGACTGTCGCGCCCGCCGGCCCACCGGGCTCCGGCGCCGGGGCGGGAATCGCCACCCGGCCGCCGTAGGCACGGATGAGCCTGGTCAGCTCGGCCCTGCGTTCCTGCACCGCGGCCAGCCGCGCCGGGTCGCTGTCCACCGAATCCACGTAGGAGGCCAGGTCGGCGGCGACGTCGGAGACCAGGTAGGCGGCCTCGGACAGGCGGCCGGCCAGGCCGGCCAGGTCCGGGTCGTGCGCGGCGACGGCGTCGAGCGCCTGCCGGGCCGTGCCGAGCAGGGCCACCGCGTCGGCACCCTGGTAGGAACCGTCCGACGGATCGCCGAGCAGAGCCACGTGCGCGGTGGTCGCCGCGGCGTGCAGCGCGTCGGCGTGCGCCAGCCGTTCCTCCTCGGCCAGCAGCTGGGTGTCCTCGCCCGCCGCCGGCGCCGCCCGCTCGATCTCCTCCAGAGCCCGGTGCAGGTCCTCTGCCTCGGCGGCCCGCTCCTGCGCCCGCGCGGTCAGCTCGGCCAGCTCGGCCTGCACGTCCCGGTGCCGCTGGTAGGCGCGCTGGTAGTCGGCCAGGATGGCGGTCAGCGCCGGGCCGGCGAACTCGTCCAGCGCCTGCCGCTGCCGGGACGTCCGCAGCAGTTGCTGCTGATCCGCCTGGCCGTGCACCGCGACGAGGTCGCCGGCCAGGTAGGTGAGCAGCGACACCGGAACCGCGCGCCCGCCCGCGTGCGCACGCGACCGGCCTTCGGCCGACACCGAACGGCTCACGATCAGGGTGCGGCCGTCGTCGTCAAGCTCGCCGCCCGCCTCCAGGACCTGCCGTGCGACGTGCCCGTCCGCCTCGATCCGCAGGCGGCCCTCCACGGTGGCCCGGTCCGCCCCGGGCCGGACCCGTGCCGGGTCGGCCCGGCCGCCGAACATCAGGCCGAGCCCGGTCACGACCATGGTCTTGCCTGCCCCGGTCTCGCCGGTCACCACGGTGAACCCGGACGAGAACTCCAGGACCGCGTCCTCGATCACACCGAGGCCGGTGATCCGCACTTCCTCAAGCATCAGCGGGCGGATCCTCCTTCCCGTCTCGTCCCGCGCCCCGGCCGCTCCGTCCACGCCAGCCGGTCACCGGGAGGCCGAACTTGGCCACCAGCCGGTCGGTGAACGTGAACGGGGCGGCCGGGCCGTGGCCGTCCAATCCACCGCGCAACCGCGCCAGCAGCACCGGCTCGGCTCCACGGCGCACCTCCACCCGCGCCCCGGGCGCGAGATCGGTGCCCCTCCGGCCATCGCACCACAAAACGCCCTTGATCGCCTGGTTCGGACCCGCAGGCGAGCCCAGGATTTCTACCGCGAGCATCGACTGCGGCGAGACGACCAGAGGCCCGGCGAACAGCGCGTGCGCGCTGATGGGCACCATCAGCAACGCCTCCACCTCCGGCCAGACGATGGGCCCGCCGGCGGAGAAGGCGTAGGCGGTGGATCCGGTAGGCGTGGCGCAGATCACGCCGTCGCAGGCCCACCGGGACAGCGGCCGGCCGTCGATCTCGGTGACCACCTCGATCACCCGCTCCCTGGCCGCCTTCTCGACACTCGCCTCGTTCAGCGCCCAGGTGCTGGTGACGGTGCCGTTGTGCCGCACGGTCACGTCGATGGTCATCCGCTCTGCCACCGAGTACCGGTGCTCGACCACCTGGTCGACGGCGCCGGCCAGGTCATCGGGCTCGGCCTCAGCGAGGAAGCCCACGTGGCCGAGGTTGACGCCGAGCAGGGGGGCTCCGGCGGGCCTCGCAATCTCGGCGGCGCGCAGCAGCGTGCCGTCACCGCCGAGCACGATCACCATCTCCGTGTCTGCCGCCGCGGCGGGCGCGGCCGGCACGACGTCCGCTCCCGCGCATCGCAGGTCGGCCGCTTCGGTCGCGAGGACCCGTACGTTGATCCCGGCCGCGGTGAGCCGGTCCACCACGAGGCGGGCGTTGTTCACCGCCGCGTGCCGGCCGGTGTGGGCTACGACGAGCACGGTCCGCTTCACTGCGGTCCCTCCTCGACGGCCCGGCGCAGGTCGTCCTCGCGCAGCGGCGGCGCGCCCCGGCACAGCCAGAGGAAGTACTCCACGTTGCCCGACGGGCCGGGCAGCGGGCTGGCCACCACGCCGGCCACGCCGAGACCGAGGCCACGGGCGGCCTCCGCCACCCCGGCAACGGCGTCACGGCGCAGGCCCGGGTCCCGCACCACGCCACCGGCGCCGACCCGGTCCTTGCCCACCTCGAACTGCGGCTTGACGAGCAGCAGGAAATCAGAATCCTCCGGGCTGGCGCAGGCGATCAGCGCAGGCAGCACCAGTTCAAGGGAGATGAACGACAGGTCCGCGGTGACCAGGCCGGGGGCGGGGGCCACCTGCTCCGGCCGCAACTGGCGCACGTTGACCCGGTCCAGCACGGTGACCCGTTCGTCGGTGCGCAGCGCCCACGCGAGTTGGCCGTATCCGACGTCCACCGCGACGACGTGGCCCGCGCCCGCGCGGAGCAGCGCGTCGGTGAAGCCCCCGGTGGAGGCGCCCGCGTCCAGGCACCTGCGCCCCTCCACCCGCAGCCGTGGGAAGGCGGCGAGCGCGCCCGCCAGTTTCTGCCCGCCCCGGGACGCGTACTGCGGCCCGGTCGCCTCGGTGATCGTGATCGGGTCACCCGGGGCCACCTGGGTAGCCGGCTTGGCCGCGGCCTGGCCGGAGACCAGCACACGGCGCTCGGCGACCAGGCTGGCGGCCTGCTCACGGGACCGGGCCAGCCCCCTCCTCACCAGTTCGGCGTCCAGCCTTCTCCGGGTGCCCATGCGGTGACCACGGTGCCTTTCAGCCGTCGGGCGCGCCCGGCCCGGAGGACCGGTTACCGGCGCGCGCCGGGGCGTGCACATCCAGGTCACCGAGCGCCTCCGTCAGCCGCTCGTGCACATACTCGAACACGGCCAGGTGCTCGGCGAGTGGCAGCCCGGCCAGGTCGTCGAGCCGCGCGACGGCGTCGTCCACCCGCGCGTCACCCGTGGTCGCCCGCCCCCGCGCCGCGGGCCGGCCGCGCGGGCCGGCCGGGCCCGCACCCTCCACAACAGCCACACCCTCGCTACCAGCCACACCCTCGCCCACGCCCTCGGCGCCAACCACAGCCCCGGCCGCACCTGCGCCCGCAGCGTCGCCGTCGGGGGCAGCCTCGGCGCCAACCACAGCCTCGGCGCCAACCACAAGCTCAGCACCAACCACAAGCTCAGCGCCGGCCGCACCCCCGGCCCCCGCCGCCTCGGGGCCTGCCGGCCCGTCAGCGGCGAGCCCATGGGCGACCGGCGCCGGAACCCCTGCTTCCGGCGCGCCTTCCCCCGGCGCAAGTCCCATCGTCCTCGCTCTCCTTTGACCCTCCCCGGCATTGGCGCCGCCCCAGGAGAAACGCTACCGTCCGGCAGGGACGAGCCGGGTTTCCCGCGCGCGCGGGAAACCCGGCGAGTCTGCCGCCGGTCGCGCGCCCGTGCCCGGTCACCCCCGGCCGCGTACCTAAGATTGTGGCCACCTTGCCTATCGAGACGGCAGGGGGAAATGAGGTGTTCATGGCGACCGCCGAGGAATGCCGTCAAGCACTGGAAAGGCTGACCGGCCGGATCGCTGAGATGGACCCGGCGGACCGCCAGGCCCACCTGGTGGACCGCATGATCAGCTGCACGGTTTCCGACCTCGGCGTGACGTTCCTGACCAGGCTCGGCCCCGATGGCGCATCACCGGTCCGGGAGGCGAACGGGTCAGAGCCGCCCGCCCAGGTCCGGTTCACCGCCAAGAGCGACGACCTGGTCGCCATCGCCGACGACCCGGGCAGCATCGGGCGTGCCTGGCTGACCGGCCGTCTCAAGGTCGAGGCCAGCATCTGGGACCTGCTCCGCCTCCGCAACGTCCTCTGACCCGCTGGAACCTGTAGCCGAGGGCCTGTTGCCTGGCGATGACCTTATGCTGCTTGCGCAACAGGCCGGCGACTCCCTGCTTGTCAAAGTCGCTTCGGCGTGGCATGGCCACACCCTGACACCCCCCACCGACAGAACAGCCTCACAACCCGGGCCTTTAAGAGCCTCTCACCCCGTCGGCTAGCCCTTGAAGGCCCCCTCACCCCTCCTTGGGGCACGAACGTGGCACCGAGGCCCCTCTAAGGGCATCACCCTCGCATGCCCCTGGAGCCGGGCTGGGCCGTGGGGAGATGGGGCATGAACGTGGCAACGAGGCCTCGCTATGGGCATCAGCCTCGCATTCATGCCCCTGGAGCCGGGGCTGGGGCCGTGGGGAATGGGGCATGAACGTGGCAACGAAGCCCCTCTATGGCCCTCTATGGGCATCACCCTCGCATTCATGCCTTACAGCGTGGGGGGAGTGCGAGAGGTGAGGGACCGGCCTCGGGCCGGCCGTAGGCTGGCGGCGTGCCTGAGGGAGACGCGGTGTGGCTCACCGCGCGCCGGCTGCACCGGGCGCTGGCCGGGAGGGCGCTGACCCGCTCCGATTTCCGGGTGCCCCGGTTCGCCACGGCCGACCTCATCGGGCAGACGGTGACCGAGACCATCTCCCGCGGGAAGCACATGCTGACCAGGACCGACGCGGGCCTCACGGTGCACACCCACCTGCGCATGGACGGGTCATGGCGGATACTGCCCGCCGCCGGGCGATCCAGCGGCGGCCACCGCATAAGGCTGATCCTCGCCAACGACCAATGGCAGGCGGTCGGCCTCCTGCTGGGCGTCGTGGAGATCCTGCCCACGGCCGCGGAGCAGAATGCCGTCGGGCACCTCGGCCCCGACCTGCTGGGCCCGGACTGGGACCCGGCCGAGGCGGAACGCCGGCTGCGCGCGGACCCCGCCCGCCCGGTCGGCGAGGCTCTGCTTGACCAGCGCAACCTGGCCGGGATCGGCAATATTTTTGCTACAGAAATGCTGTTCCTCCGGGGCATCGACCCCTGGCGGCCTGTGGGCGACGTGGCGGACCTGAACGCCCTCGTAGAACTCGGCCGGCGGCTGCTGGAGGCGAACAAGGAGCGGCCCGGCATCATCACCACGGGCGCCGCGCGGCGCGGCGAACAGAACTGGGTGTACGGCCGGGCGGGCCGCCCATGCCGACGCTGCGGGACCACGATCCGCAGCGCTGACCAGGGCAACCCTGGCGAGGAGCGAGTCAGATCCTGGTGTCCGGCATGCCAGACATAGACGCGGTAGCGGTTCTCGGTCGTCGGGTCGCGACGGAACGGAGACTCGAAGGCGCCCTTCACCGGCGTGGAGGTGCCTCAGCGAACGCCGGATTGGGTACCCAGACAGATGCGGCGGCGATGGCCAGCCAGCACAGCTCTTCACTGCTCAAGGAACGGAATGCGGATTCGCTGGCCGACCGGAGCCCGCATCGGTCGTGCCACCCCTGGAAACCACCCCTACGTCACCGGCCACTGCCGCGGGGCATATGGCGCTCACCAGGCGTGAACCAGGAGCAGGAACAATCACAGAAAGTCACGTTGAGCCTGCGCGGGCTGCGCTAAAGACCGGGTGCAGGCTGCCGGCGCCCAGGCCCGCGGCCACGCCTTGTACCGGCGCGACGAGGCCGGTGACGAAGATCCCGCCGCCGATGCCGGTCAGAAGGATGCTTCGGATCACGGGTTTCTGCTGCTGCTAGACGTGTTCGGGTCGGGCGGTGGCAATGTCGACGGCGACGCCGACCATCAGCGCCTGTTGAATACGGCGTGGACGGCGATGGTGCTCTTCAACGAGGCCGCGCCCAACAAGTTCCAGGTGAGGCCGAAGTCGGCTCGGTTGATGCGCGCTTCTCCGTCGATGACCAGTTCATCGTCACCGAGCCTTGATACGCGAACGGGAAGTTCGAGGGGACGAGTGCGGTCGCGCACGCGGAGCCTGCCGGTCACGATCACGGCGTCGGAGTTCGGCGTGACACGCTCGACTGCGAAGGTGATGTGAGGGTAGTTGCTGACATCGAAAAAGTCGTCTGATCGCAAGTGGTCATCGCGCTTCTTGTTCTTGGTGTCGACCGACGCGGCCGCAACAAGCAGCGTGCCGCTCACTTCGCCGGCTGGGGACACGGCACCCAGGCCGGACACCTCACGGAAAACGCCTTCGACTGGCAGCAGGCCCCACGTGTGGCGGGTGTGCAACTCGACCTTCGACCTCGACGGATCGAGTACCCAGTCCCCGGCCAGGCGCGCCTCGCTAAGCAAGGTCCGCACTGCGGGGCTGTTCAACGATCCTGACGTGACCATGACGTGCCTCCTGTAGAAAGACGGACATCCGTTCTCTTATGGCCGATCCCCTGGTGCCTGCCTGCATCGCACGGCCGATGCTGGCGGCTACAGCGCGGCCACGGGCTGGTCTGCGGCTGGGTTCGGAGCCTGGATGAACATCAGCGCGATGACCGACGCCCCTGCGGCCAGGAGGCCTGCCACGATGAACGCGATGTGCATGCCCTCGGTCACCGCCTGATAGCTGGCAGCGGTGACGGCGCGGGCCACCGCGGATGGCACGCCGTGCCCGGCGGGGACGATGCCCCCGGCGATAGCGGCCTTGGCCGCGGCCAGCTTGCTGGCCAGTGCGGGCGGCACATGGCGGGCGAGCAGATCGCCGGGCAGGACACCGCCGACGCGCGCGGTGACGACCGTCCCGAGGATCGCGGTGCCCAGCGCGGCGCCGATCTGGATGCTGGTCTGCTGGATGCCGGCGGCGATGCCGGCGTGCTCGACCGGTGCCGAGCCGAGGATCGCCCGGGTAGCGCCGGTCAGGGTGAGCCCGGTGCCGAGGCCGATCAGCGAGAACCACGGCCACAGGATGTCGAAGGATGAGCCCGGCGTCAGCCTCGTCAGCCCGAACATGCCGCCGGTGATGAGCAGCAGGCCGCCCGCTACCTGCAGGCGCAGCGGTATGCGGCCGCCGAGGGCGCCGCCCAGGGGCGCGCTCAGCCCGACCAGGCCGGTCAGCGGCAGGATCCGCAGCCCGGCGGCGACCGGCGAGTAGCCCTGCACGCGCTGCAGGTAGAGCATCACGTAGAAGAGGAAGCCGAACATGGCGAACGCGACCGCGATCACCGCCACCGCCCCGGCATCCAGGCTGGCAACCCGCAGCACCGATGGCGGCACGAGCGGGCGCCGGGCGGTCGCCAGGCGGCCCGCCCACAGCGCGGCCAGCACGCCCGCGCCGGCCAGGAAGCCGAGGGTGTAGGCGGAGCCCCAGGCGTGGGCGTCGGTCTTGATCAAGGCCCAGACCAGGCAGAACAGCGCCCCGGCCAGCAGCGTGGCGGCGGCGACGTCCACGCCCTGCGTGCGCCGGTCGCGGGACTCGGCCACGAACAGCAGCGCACCGGCCACGGCCAGCGCGCCGATCCCGAGGTTGATGTAGAAGATCGACTGCCAGTTCACGTACTGCACCAGCAGCCCGCCGATGATCGGGCCCGAGGCGATGGCCAGCGCGGCGCTGCCCGCCCAGACGCCGATGGCCAGCTGCAGCCTGCGGGCCGGGAAGCTGGCGCGCAGGGTGGCCAGCGTCTGCGGCAGCATCAACGCCCCGCCCAGGCCCTGCATGACCCGGAAGAAGATCAGCACACCCACCGACCCCGACAGCCCGCAGCCCAGCGAGGCCAGCGCGAACACGGTCACGCCGCCGATGAACAGCAGCCTGCGGCCGTACAGGTCGCCGAGCTTGCCGCCGAGGATCAGCCCGGTGGCCAGCGCCAGCAGGTAGCCATTGAACACCCACTCCAGGCCGGCCAGCGAGGCATGCAGGTCACGCCCGATGGTCGCGTTGGCGACCGACACCACCGACGCGTCGAGCATCACCATCATCAGCCCCGGGACGACCGCCGCCAGCGTTAGCCACGGGTGCGCCACCGTGCGCCCGGAATCTCCAGCGCCGATGGGTGCGGCCCCCGCCCGCTCCACGGCCGGAATCTGCGCCATGGCTCCTCACCTCCACAGGTATTTCCTCAAGTGAGGAATTCCTCACCTGATGTATTATTACCGCATGCAGGCAGCCAGCGCAAGTACGGTCAGCCAGGACCAGCGGCGGCCCGGGCGGCGCCCGGGCGACAGCGGCACCCGCGATGCGGTCCTCGCGGCCGCCCAGCGCCAGTTCGCCGAGCTTGGCTACGACCGCACCACGATGCGCTCGGTGGCCGCCAAGGCAGGCGTCGACCAGAAGCTCGTCGGCTACTTCTTCGGCTCCAAGCAGCGGCTGTTCGTCGCCGCGACCACACTGCCGTTCGACGCCGCGGCGGCGCTGCCCGCCATCCTCGGCGGCGACCCGGCCGCGCTTGGCGAGCGAGTGGCCCGGTTCGTCGTCGGAATACTGGAAGACGCCGACGCCGGAAGCCGCATCATCGGCCTCATCCGCGCGGCCGCCGCCGAGCCTGAGGCGGCCCGGATGGTCCGTGACCTGCTCACCCGCGAACTGTGGGCGCGTGGGGCGGAGCTGCTGCGGGCCGACCAGCCCGAGCTCAGGATCAGCCTCGTGGCCTCGGAGCTGATCGGCCTGATAATGGCGCGGTACGTCATCGGCGCCGAGCCCCTCGCCTCCCTGTCCCCCGAGGCGGTCGTGGCCGCGATCGCCCCGGCGCTGCAGCGCCTGCTGGCCGGGCCGGCCCCCGGGCGCTTGGACAAAACGCCGTGAAGGCGCCCACTTCCGGCAGCCGTGCCGCGACCCGGCACAGCCGTCACGGCAGCGCCGCCGCAGGTCAGGAGACTGTGCGGGCTGCCCGGCCGCGGCGAAGCCAGGAAGCCTACAACCGTTTCGGCTCGGCAGTGAACGGTCCCATGACCCTCCTGGCGCTCGTCATGATCCCCTGGCTGCTGGTCCCCATGATCGCGCGGCCCTCCCCGCCCTGGGCGCTTCTCCTCCGAGTAGCCGACTACTGATCTGGACCGCCTTCGGCCTCAAGTACACCGCCAAGCTCTACCTGTCAGCTGACAGGCGCAGGTTCGCGCGCATCCATAATTACGCCGCCGCCGGTACCCACCGCCCGCGGCACACCCATGAGCCCCGGTACCCGGAACAACACCGGGTACCGGGCTCGCCTGGTCCCCGTCAGGCGTCACGGGTGCGGAACACCACCAGCCCGGCGATGATGGCGACCGCCGCGTAACCGGCAGCACCGCGAACCCGCCCTACGCCGGGAACTGGTGCGCACCGGGGGTCGCCTTCGTGGCCCAGACCTGGCTGCCCGCGATCGCCGGCATCCACTTGTCGACGCTGACCTGCCAGGAGTGCGGCAGGAACTGGACCAGCACGGTCAGCACGAACAGCAGCCGATGGCGGCGGTGATGGCGCCCGCGCCAAATCGTTTGGTGAGGCCCCGTGCCTCGATCATCGCTGGTTCCTTCCTCGGGAGCCCGGGCACGGTGCCCGTCCGCCGTGTCAGGCCAGTCTCGCGGGCCAGCGGGGCCCCGGCGCGTCGGCCGAGGCGCTGATTCACATCCGCCTTGGGGCGTACGCCACGGGCCGGCCCTGGGCCGACCCCGGTGGTCCCGTATCAGCCCTGCGGGTGGGGCAGGCCCAGCTCCGCCAGGGCGGATACCGCTGCCCGTTCGCTGACCGCGCCGTCGGACCAGGCGGCGGCGCACAGCGCGCGCAGGCCGTCGATGGGGGCGCCGGAACCGGACACCGTGGCCCGGTCGCCGTCCACCGCGACGCGCCAGCCGCCGCAGGCGAAGGCGCCGCCGGCGACGGTGACCGCGGGATGCGGGCCGAGCAGGCCGGGCAGCCCCTCGGCAAGGTACGTCGGCCGGCACCCGGCCGGGGCCAGAACCGCGTCCAGCGGTCTGGTCACCCCCGTCAGCACCAGCAAGCTGTCGGCACCGGACCGGACCGCGCTCTCGATGTCGGTGTCGAGCCGGTCGCCGACCACCAGTGGGTGCCGCGCCCCGCTGCGGGCCACCGCCTCGGCGTGCATCGGCGGTTCCGGTTTCCCCGCGACCAGCGGCGCCCGCCCGGTGGCGGTGGCGATCACCTGGATGAGGGACCCGTTGCCCGGCTGCCGCCCGCGGGGGGTGGGCAGCGTGGCGTCCGCGTTCGTGGCCACGAACAGGGCGCCCGCGGCGACCGCGAGCCCGCCCTCGGCCAGCAGCGGGTAGCTCAGGTCGGGCACGTACCCCTGGACCACGGCCGCGGGCCGGTCGGCCGCCACGGTCACCGGGCGGAACCCTCGCTCCCGGACCGCGGTGCGCAGGCCCATGCCGCCGACCACGAGCACCGTGGCCCCGGCGGGCAGGTGCTCGGCCAGCAGCCGCGCCGCCGCCTGGCTGGAGGTGACGACCTGATCTGCCCTGGCGGGCACGCCCAGGTCGGTGAGCTGGGCGGCGATCGCGGCCGGGGTGCGGGAGGCGTTGTTGGTCACGAACGCGAGCCGCATCCCGGCCGCGGCCGCCTTGGCCAGCGCGTCGGCCGCCCCGGAGATGGGAGCTCCGCCGAGGTAGACGACCCCGTCGAGGTCGAGCAGGGCCACGTCGTACAGCGAGGCGAGCGGCTCACCGGCGCCCCGCAGCGGGATGGCGGTGCGGGGCGGGGTCCTTCCGTCCTCCGGCGGGCCGCTGGCAGCCGGCGCAGCGCCGCGCGGCGACGGGTCAGCCGCCATCGCGGGCCCGGTCAACGAGGCTCGTCGCGGTCCGGGCCCGGCCCGGGCGGCGCCCCGGCTCCGGCCTGCGTTCTCGCCGCCAGCGTCGCCCGGACGCCGCGCAGCGCCTCGGCGTAGTGCGACAGTTCCGGGCGCATCGCGGCGGCCAGCGCGAGGTGCTCCGCGGCGGCAACCGGATCCCCGCCGCGGGCGAGGGCAAGGCCGAGGCCGAAGTGAGCGTAGTCGTCACTCGGGATCGCCTCCACGTTCTGCCGGAAGTTGTCCGCGGCTTGCGCGTACCGGCCGGCATCGAACTGCGCCCTGGCCAGGGCCTCACGGATGCTGCGCGCGCCGGGCTCGGCCTCCGCGGCCCGCTCCAGGAGTTCGGCCGCCGCGGCGGGGCTTCCCCGGCTCAGCAGGTCGAGCCCTCGACGGTACCACGCGTAACTGTCGCCGCCCGGGCCACGCTCCTCGCCCGGGCCATGCTCTCCGCCGGGGCCCAGCCCTCCGCGCGGCCGTGAATGTGAGTTTGATGCCCCTAGAGGGGCCTCGTCCTGACGTTCATGCCCCGGTGCCTGCTCTCCGGCGCTGGCCTGGGGACGTTCGCCGGAACGGGAATCCTGGCCGCCCCGCGGTGCTTCTGACATATGTGCAGATCCTTCCGTCCGGCGCGCCGCCCACGGCCGGCCTCGTGCTGGCGCCGTTCCGCGGGCTGCGTTACGCGCAGGACCGGGTGAGCGGCCTCGCGGAGGTCACCTCTCCACCGTATGACGTGATTGCCCACGACACCGAAGACCACTTGCTGGCCTCCGATCCGCACAACATTGTCCGTTTGATCCTGCCCCGCCAGGATGCGCATAACCACCGGGCGGGCGGTGACGGCGCACTCCCCGAACCGGCCTACGCCGACGCGGCACGGCTGCTGCGGGACTGGCAGGGCAGCGGCATCCTGGTGCCCGATCCCGTCCCGGCGCTGTACCTCTACGAGCAGCGGGTGCCGGGCGGCCAGGTGCTGCAGCGCGGGCTGATCGGGGCGCTGCGCCTGGCGCCGCTGGGCGCCGGGCCGGTGCTCCCGCACGAGGACGTGATTCCGGGGCCGGTCGCCGGGCGCCGGCAGCTCATGGAGGCGACCGGGGCCAACCTGGAGCCGATCTTCCTGCTCTACGACGGGAACGGGCACGCCTCCGCCACAGGGCAGATCGTCGGGCGGGCGATGTGCGGCGAGCCACTGGTCGGCGTGCACACCGACGACGGGATCTGGCACCGGCTCTGGGGCATCACCGATCCCGCGGAGCAGGCGGCGATCGCCGCGGAACTGGGGTCGCATGAGGCCCTCATCGCCGACGGCCACCACCGCTACGCCGCGTACCTGCAACTCCAGGCGCGCAAACGGGCGGCGGGAGCAGGCCCCGGGCCGTGGGACGCGGGGCTGGCGCTGCTGGTGGACTCGACGGCATTCCCGCCGCGGATCGGCGCGATCCACCGGCTGGTCCCCGGGCTGCACCCCGCGGCGGGCGCGCGGCTGGCGGAGCAGGCGTTCAGGGTGCGGGCGCTGCCGGGCCTGAGCCGGCCGGAGGCGCTGGCCGCCCTGGCGGAGGCCGGCGCGGCGCACATGGCGTTCCTGATCGCGGGCGGGGAGTCGTGCTTCCTGCTCACCGACCCCGATCCGGAGGCGGTGCGGGCGGCGATGCCCGGCCGGAGCGCCCGGTGGCGGGCGCTGTCCGCCGCCGTCATGCAGGAACTGCTGCTCGCGCGGCTGTGGGGCGTCCCCGACGACGACGAGCACGTGGAAATCCACCACGACGCGGTCGAGGCGCTGCGCTCGGCCGCCCGGTTCCCCGGCCGCACGGCGGTCATCTGCCCGCCGCTGCCGGCCGACGTGGTCCGGGACGTGGCGGCGCACGGCGAGCGGGTGCCGCGGAAGTCCACCTCGTTCGCGCCCAAGCCCCGCAGCGGCCTGGTGCTGCGCTCGTTCGCTCTTGGCTGAACACCGCAGCGGGTGGGCCGGGCCGTCAGCCTGCCAGCGGTCCCCTGATGGGGTGCACGGTCCGCACGTACAGCCAGTCAGGCCCCTCGGTCAGCGGCACGAAGTGGCTCTGGAAGTAGGCCGTCAGCGCCGGCGTCCAGGGGATCCTGCGGTACTCCTGGGTGGTGAGCCAGGCGTACCTGGCGTCGCGGAACTCCGCCATCCACGCCGCCACGACGGCGGGCGAACTCCCGGCGCCGGTTTCCCCGTTCCGCCCGTTGGACAGCGCGTAGTCGGTGCCGACGCCGTCGATCATCGGTGAGCAGCCCGGCACCGTGGATACGAACCGGTTGATCGCGATCGTGTATGAGGCCTGGTCGGTGGCGACACAGGTGCCCGGCGGGATGATCCGCTGGGCCTGGGCGATCTCGGCGGCGGGCACCCCCGAGTATTCGTGCGCCTCGGCGGTGACCTGGAACCCGGTCAGCACCACGAGGGCAACCGCCGCGATCCCCGTCGCCCACGGCGCGGACCGCCTCGGCCAGCGCCGGGTCCCGTCCGGGGGCAGCGCCGCGAGCAGCCGGGACACCGGAAGCGCGATAACCAGCCCGGCGAACGGGGCCAGGAACCCGGCGTAGTGGTAGTAGAAGTCGGCCGGCCACAGGAACGAGGCCACCACGAGAACGCTCGTCCCGGTGACGAACCAGTCCAGCGCGGGCGGGCCGCTGTGCGCCAGCTTCGATCCGGCCACGGAGACGGCAGCGAGCGCGAGGACGACGACGATCCCGATGATCACCAGCGGCGGCGTGGCCAGCTGCGACACGTGGACCAGCCCGAATATCTGCTGCAGGCGGTACCCCTGCGGGACCCGCACCACGTCGTTACGCACCAGCTGCGCGATGATCACGCTGCGGTAGAAGGTCGATGGCGCGGTGAGCGCGAACGGCAGCACGGGCACGCAGAAGCCCAGCACGACCCCGGCTGCGTAGGAGGCGGCCCGCCGCGGCTTGCGCGCGGTCAGCGCGAGGATCACCAGCACCGGGAGGATGGCCCAGACCTTGACGGCTCCAGCGAAGCCGAACAGGACGCCGCCGAGCAGCAGCCGCCGCCGGCTGCCGGCCACCTCGTCCCTGTCGAACACCGCCAGCGCCCCGAGCAGGCAGAACAGCACCAGCCACGGTTCCAGCAGCACGGTCCTCGCGGCCAGCACGCTGTCCGGGTAGATCGCCAGCACCCCGCAGGCCACCAGCGTCGCGAACAAGCCACGGTGCCTGGTGAGCAGCCCGGCCACCGGGACGGCCGCCGCGCTGGCGAGCGCGGTGAACACCCGTGCCACGGCCATCCCGGTGATGGTTCCCATCCCCTTGGTGATCAGCGCGATGGGGAACATGATCAGCGTGATCCCCGGCGGCTGCACCATGATGAAGTCGCGGTAGGGCACGGCGCCGTGCACCAGCCGGATCGCGCTGCCGAAGTCCGTCCCGTCGTCGTACTCGCTGATCCCGAACAGGTAACCAGGCCGGGTGAGGTCGTAAAGGCGCAGCCCGACGGCGAGCACCGTGGCCGCGATGATCACGCCACGGACGGCCCAAGGCCGGGCCCCGTCGCCGGGCGGCGGCACGGCGCCGGCGGCCGTGGCAGGCACGGCGCCGGATGCTGTCACGCGCGTTCCGCTCAAGGCTGCCCTTCCGTGCCTCTCCGGTGCACACCACGCCCGCGGCCATGGCCCGGCGCCCCGGCTCCGCGGCGCCCGGCCCGCTGCGGACAGATCGTACTGGCTATGTAACTGGCCGCATGGGATTGCCGCAGGTGCTTTGCCCATCCGCCGGCGAAAACGGCAGGCACCTCTGGCACCATACCCACATGAACCAGGCCGATCGGAGCCGGAGCAGCGCCGGGGTCATCCCGCTCGGGCACGACGTGTTCGAGATCGACACCCGGATGGCTGGATACAGCCAGATTACCGCCGGATACCTGATCCTCGCCGGCCGTCCTTGCCTGGTGGAGACCGGGACCGCGCCGTCCGCGCCGGTGGTGCGGGACGCGCTCGCCTCGCTGGGGGTGGGGCCGGATGACCTGGCCACGGTGGTGGTCACCCACATCCACCTGGACCACGCGGGCGGCGTGGGCGACATCGCTGGGATGTTCCCCTCCGCGCGGATCGTGGTTCACGAACTGGGCGCGCGCCATCTCGCCGACCCGAGCCGGCTGATGAGCAGCGCCCGGCGGGTCTACGGCGACGACCTGGACTGGCTGTTCGGCGAGTTGGCGCCCACGCCCGCCGAGCGCATCCAGGCGGTCGAGGAGCGGGGATCCGTCGATCTCGGTGGCGGCCGCTCGCTGGACAGCCACTACTCGCCGGGGCATGCCAAGCATCACGTGGGCCTGATCGACTCGGCCAGCGGCGACCTGTACGTCGGCGACGCCGCGGGGGTGTTCCTGCCGGAGACCGGCGACATGCGCCCGGCGAGCCCGCCGCCGGACTTCGACCTGCCGCTGGCACTGGGATCGCTGCGGTTGTTCGCCGCGCTGGCCCCGCAGCGGCTGCTGTTCAGTCACTTCGGCCCGGTGGAGGACGTGACCGCGGCCCTGGAACGGTCCGCGGAAGAGCTGAACGTGTGGGTGGCGGAGACCCGCCGGGCCCGCGGCGCCGGGCTGGACCTCGACCACACCGTCGCCATGGTCCGGGACCGGACCCGGCAGCGCTACGCCGCGCTGCTGCCCGGTGCCGACCCCGAACTCACCGAGAAGGCCGAGCGGGTCAGCAGCACCCAGGCCAACGTCGAAGGCATCCTGCGGTGGCTGGAGAAGACCGAGCCCGTGGCGGGATGAGCCGTACGCCCGCGCGCCGCCGCTATCGCTCAGTGTCATGGCCTCCCTCGCGGGCCTTCGCTGGCTTCGGAAGGCGTGTCCTCGCCGCCGGGACACCGCAACGGCGCCCGGGGCTGCGTCGTGCCGGAGGCACGCAGGCCGGCCCTATGCGGCGTTCGGCCCGGCGACTGCGGCGCTACACAACCCGCAATTGACAGGGCAAGGCTCATTCTGCGGCCTGCTCGTCGTCCGGCCTGTCGTCTGCGGGCTCGGCGAGGTCGTCGATGACGACGCTGTCCATGATCTCGTAGCGCTCGGCCGCGTCCGTCTCCTCTTCCGGGTCCAGCGCCGCCGTGCGCCCGAACCATTCCCACGCCTCGTCCATGCGCCCGGCGTCGTAGAGCGCGTCGGCGTAGGCGTAGAACAGCCGTGCCGACCATGGGCGGCGCACGCCGTCGGTGAGCTCGGGCACTTGCAGTACGACCGCCCCCGCCGCCGCCCGGCCCTGGTCACGGCGGATTCCCGACTCGACGATCAGCAGTTCGATCTGCGTGGCGCGGTCGAGCTGCCTGGTGTCCAGGTCGTGGATCAACGCCAGGGCCCGTTCCGGGCGGCCCAGTGCACGCTCGGCGTCGGCCATCAGGGGCAGGTAGCTGGACCGCCCGGTGAGCCGCCGGGCGGTCCGCAGCTCGGCCAGCGCGTCGGCCCAACGCCCGGCGCGGTACGCGGCCACCCCGGCGGTTTCGCGCACCACTCCGACCCGCGCCGCGAGCTTGCGGGCCTGTACCGCGTACTCGAAGGCACGATCGGGGTCAGGCTCGGCGGCGGCGGCGGCCAGCCACGTCGCCACGGCGTCCGCCAGATGCCCCGGCAACGTCCGCAGGTCGGCCCGCGCCTCCGGGTCCAGCTGATCCGCGGTAATCCCCTCGGGCACCTCCGGCCGCGCCCCCCGAAGCTGCCGCGCAGAAGCCCTCCGCTCGTCCCCGCCGTCCCGCTCGTACCGCGCGGTCCCGCCCGCCCCCCCGCGATCCCGCTCATACCGCGCCGGCCTCCCTTCGGCCACGCCGCTCCGCTCGTACCGCGCGCGCACGCTGTCGGCTTCGCCGCTCCGCTCATAACGCGCCGGCGCACCCGCTTCCCGACCGTCCGGTTCACGCCGTGGCCCCGGCCGCCGCCCGTAGCCCGGACCGTCCCTGCTACCCCGCGGCCCCGACGGCCGGTAACCCTCACCACCCCGGGGACCTGGCCGCCCTGCGCCGTCGCCGTCCCGCTCACGAAGCCCCGCCGACGGCCGGTAACCTCCGCCACCCCGGCCACTGCGTGGACCTGGCCGCCCAGTGCCCTCGCCGTCCCGCTCACGAAACCCCGCCGACGGCCGGTAACCTCCGCCACCCGGGCCACTGCGTGGACCTGGCCGCCCAGTGGCCGCATCGTCCCGGTCACGCGGCGCCGCACCACGATTGCCGGTCCTGCCGCGGTCCTGCGAGCCCACATCCCCCTCAGGCCGCCGCCGTGGCCCCGCGGACGGACGATCCGCCAGCCCAGCGCCGTCGTCCTCCCAGGCGCGCCGCGGCCTTTCAGGACGCCTACCGGCCGTCCTGCTGCCCCTCCCGGCGGTGCCCGCATCCCCGCCCCTGCGGAAAGCCGGCCGCTCGCCAGCTGCCTCGCTGTCCTGATCGCGCCGGGGCGCGCGCGGTCGCCCGCCGGGCGCGGCGCGCCCCTGCTGGCTCGAATCACGCGCACGGCCCCGGCCAAACCCTGACGGCCGCCCCCCGGCTGCCCCGCTTTCCGAAGCACGCCGAGCCCGGTACGGGCGCTCACCAGCCGCCCCACGCCCTTCCCGGCCAGCCTCACCGTCCCGGGCGCGTCCACCGCCCGAGCGAGGCGCACCGGCACGCCCGCTCCCCGGACGCCCAGCGCCGCCGCGCCCAACCCCGCCGCTGGCCCGCCGGCCAGCGGACCCCGGCCGTCCCCGGTACCCGCCCCGTCCCTGGCCGCCGGAGTTCCGCGCGGAACCCCGCCCCGCGTCATTCCCCCCGCGCCGCCCGGACGTCTCTCCAGTCACTCTTCCTCCGCCACTACCGTCCGGCCCTGCCACGTACTCCGCCCGGCGCCGGCCGGTGGGTGGACCTGGCCGCGGAGTTCTGTTGGCGGCCAGGTTACCCACCGGGCGGGCCTTCCCCGGACCTAAGCGAGGCCGGGCATACAAGCAGTGAGGGCCGCCTCCGTAGGACGGAGGGCGGCCCTCACTCACGATGTCCGGCGGCGTCCTACTCTCCCACGCGGTCCCCCGCGCAGTACCATCGGCGCTGAAGGGCTTAACTTCCGGGTTCGGAATGGGACCGGGTGTTTCCCCTTCGCCATGACCGCCGAAACACTATTGAGATTGAGGTCTCCCGCGTTCCGGGATGCCTCCCAGTAACGCGGCCGACCGCACCTCGGGAACCGCACAGTGGACGCGAACGCACGGGCTCGGGAGTCTCCTCCCAAGCGAAATGTATGAGCCAAGCCTCTCGGCCTATTAGTACCGGTCAGCTCCACGTGTCGCCACGCTTCCACCTCCGGCCTATCAACCCAGTCGTCTAGCTGGGGGCCTTACCGGGTTAACCCCGAGGGAGACCTCATCTTGAGGCGAGCTTCCCGCTTAGATGCTTTCAGCGGTTATCCCTTCCGGACGTAG
>Ga0070706_100000952_pt1 | contig 31567 bp, 23 predicted proteins | sample KBSK5501metaG_FD_65476 | JGI IMG/M metagenome (GOLD analysis project Ga0070706, IMG submission 65476) | Corn, switchgrass and miscanthus rhizosphere microbial communities from Kellogg Biological Station, Michigan, USA - KBS K5-50-1 metaG | ecosystem: Host-associated > Plants > Roots >... | reverse complement strand
CTTCGCCGCGGGACGCCCCTGGGAGGTGAGTCTTCAGCTTCACATGGGGGCGCTGAGTGATCCGGAGACCGCGAGGGCGCTCGGGCGCGCGCTCCACGCCATCGTTCCCTCTTGTTTCGTCAAGGTCCCATTTCGACCGCACGAGCCGCAGTCCCTCCTGATCGCCCGCGACCTGGAGGCCCAGGGGATCCCGGTGAACTTCACCTCGACATTCTCGGCTCGCCAGATCGTCGTAGCAGCGCTCCTTGCCGACGTGACGCGAACCAACATCTTCATGGGGCGTCTCAATCAGGGCTTCCGCGCGACGCTCCTCGGGGAGCACGTGGACCTGGAGGCGCAGCGCGCGTTGCTGCGCCTGCGCAGCGAGGCAGGCGCCAAAACGCAGCTCATCGTGGCCAGCGTGCGCGAGTGGGAAACGTTCGTCCGGGTGGCGGGCTGTGATGTCTTCACGGCACCGTGCGAAGTCCTGGGTGAGTTCCTCGCTCAGACCGACGTGCCTCCGGAGGCGCTTACGAGCCAGCTCGAGACCTCCTACGAGGACCGCATCGGGATTGCGGACGAAGCGACACGGGCTGTAGGACGGGAGCGAATCGCTCGGCTGTGGCAGGTCGAGCCGGGATTCCTCGAGTTCCTAACCGACTACCGGGCGAGCGCGGAGTACCGCGGGCTCGGCGACGGCGAGCGGCTCCGCCGGCGGTTCGAAGAGGCAGGGTTCGGCGATTTCTTCTATGCGCCCGACGTCCGCGAATGGCAGATCCTCAGGAAGAGCAAGCTCCCGGACCTTGCCGCGCCGCTCGCCGGGCGCCTCGCGGCCGACACGCACATGAGTCTTCTGGCCGACGGGGACTTCGTCAACCAGCAAGAGGCGATCGACGCTGCGCTCCTTCGGCGCGTCGCCGCCCCGGTTCTCTATGAGGATGAAAACACTGGACAAGGTCGCGATCGAGTCCCGGGACCGAGGCCGTTCGGGCCGCCGGAGGGACGGTCATGACCAGGATAGCGATCAATGGGATGGGCCGGATCGGGCGTGCTGCCTTCAAGCAGATCATCGAGGACGGAACACTTGAATTGGCGGCGGTCAACGACCTCGTCCCGGCGGAAGAGCTCGCCTATCTGCTGAAGCACGACTCCGTGTACGGTCGTTACGAGCGTGACGTTCGAGCACAGAACGGCTGCCTCCTCGTGAACGACGGCCAATCTTGCGTCGCGCTGAACGAGAAGAGCTTGGACAAGCTGCCCTGGCGCGACCTGGCCGTGGACATCGTCCTGGAGTGCACGGGCATGTTTACTAAGGAAGCGGACCTCAAGCGCCACGCTGAGGCCGGCGCCAAGTACGTCATCCTCTCCGCGCCGATCGAAGGAGGCGACGTTCCCACCATCGTTCACGGCGTCAACAGTGCCGATCGCAGCACGAACATCGTCTCGTGCGCCAGCTGCACGACGAACTGCATCACACCCGTGATCGAGATCCTCGGCCGCCGGCTCGGCATCCTGAAGGCGACCATGACCACGACCCATGCGTATACAGCGAGCCAGGCGCTCGTCGACCGGCCAAGTAAAGACCGCCGCCGGGGACGTGCGGCGGCCGCCAACCTGATCCCAGCGAGTACAGGGGCCGCGAAGGCCACAACCAAGGCGCTGCCCGAATACGACGGCAAGTTCGACGGCGTCGCGATCCGTGCTCCGGTGCCCGTCGGGTCGATCGCGGACATCGTATGTCTGGTGGCTCGGCCGACCAGCGTCAATGAGGTCAACTGCATCTTCCGCGATGAGGCGGGGGGCGCGCGTTACCGTGACATCGTCGGCGTGTCCGACGAGGCGATCGTCTCGACCGACATCATCCACGATCCCCGAGCGTCGATCATCGATTGCACCCTGACCCAGATCGTCGACGGTGATCTGGTGAAAGTGATGAGCTGGTACGACAACGAATGGGGCTACACCGCACAGCTGGTGCGCGAGGCGAAGGCCGTGGCTCGCGCAGACCGATAGGGGGGAGGACCCTGATGACCATCAAGCGGATCCTGTGCGCCTCAGATTTTTCGCCGGCCTCGCGCCGGGCTCTCAGGCTGGCTCAGGAGCTTGCACGAACTTTCAAGGCCAAGCTCTTCCTGTTCCACGCTTACGAGCGTTCCTTGCCGATGAGCAATGGGGGATATCTGCCGCCATCGGTGCTGCAGGAGATGTTGACGGCAACCCGGGAAGCGGCCCGTCGAAACCTGCAGCGGCTGGCCCGCTCACCGAAGGGCAAGAGTGTCCGCATTTCTACGCTGCTTGCGGAAGGGCCGCCCTCAGCAGCAATCGTCCGGGCCGCCAAGAAGAACCGTGTCGATCTCGTGGTCATGGGCACGCACGGGCGCACCGGCGTGCAACGGCTGCTGATGGGCAGCGTCGCCGATCGGGTGATACGAACGGCCTCGTGCCCGGTGCTCGTGGTGGGGGGTCGGCACTGACCGGCCGTGATCGCCACCGTGCCATCCGCGTCGCGTGGAGGCAGTGGCGGGCCAGGAAGAGCAATGCGAAATTGAGCTGCCCGCCTGAGGAGAGGGGACCATGGCGAAAGCATGGGGCATGGGCGATTGCGTGCGTCTTCCGGACGGCCGCATCGGACGCGTCCGGGCGAAATCCGGAAGGCAGTATCGGGTGCGCGTACGGCGGACGACCAGCGCCACGCATCAGTTCCTGACGTTGGCGGCCAAAGGCCTCAAGCAGGCGGATTGCCCCGGGGCTCGACCGGAGAGAACGATCCGAAGACGCGGAGGAGATCGTCCGATGATCCAGGATCTGCCAGACGAGATGTTCCGATGGATCGTGGAAGCGATGCCGGAAGCCGTCGTGTACTCAGACCGTGAAGGCATCATCCAACTCTGGAATCGGAGCGCCGAGACGATCTTCGGTCACCGTCGGGAGGACGCGCTCGGTCACACGCTCGACCTGATCATTCCGGAGCGCTGGCGCGCACGACACTGGGAAGGCTATCGCACGGTCATGCGGACCGGCGTGACGCGATACGGGCGCGAGGTGCTGGGGGTTCCCGCCACCCGGAGCGACGGAACGCGGATTTCAATCGAGTTCTCTATCATTCTCCGCACTGATGGTGACGGACAGGTGCTCGGAGCCGTAGCCATCGTTCGTGACGTAACCACACGGTGGGAGCGGGAGCAGGCGCTCCGAAAGCGGCTGGCGACGTTAGAAGCCGCAGAGCGTACGGCGGGTCGCCCGGATGAGTCATAACCGTGTCGCCCGCCGATGAGCCTCACTTCTTCATCCTGCTGCGAATGCTACGAAGCGTTCGTTCCGCCTCGACTCCCGGTCGTGAGATGCCGGTCATTCGTTCGGGAACTCCTTGCCGCGGGACGGACGCCGATTGCGGCGAGGTTGGCTTCGACGTTTCGGGCAGGTCCAATCCCGTTGACCAAACGCGACGCCGTCGGGTTGTTGGAGGTCGCCTCCTTATGTCGATTTCGATCTGTCTAAGGCCTCAGATCGAAGTTTCTAATAGTGGAAGTCCCGTGTCTCGGTACAAGAACAAGTGAGTCAGCGAGTTACGCACCACTAAATCATGGAGGACGCCGTGAAGGCCGACAGAGTCCTGGTTCCGTTGGACGGTTCGCCGTTCGCCGAGATGGCTCTGCCGAGGGCGATCGGGCTGCTCCGCGGCAATCCCAGCGCGACACTGATTCTCTTGCGCGCCGTGGAGGCAAAGACGCTACCCGGCGTCGACCCCACCGAGGGGCAGACCGCTGTGGTGGGAGAGGCGGATGCTTATCTCAAGGCCGTGGCCGCCAGACTCGAGAATGAGACCATGGCTCTGGTAGTGAGATCGATGTGGTACTGCAGCGCCGCCAAGGCGATCGTGGAGGCCGCGCGCGTACGCCGTGTCGATATGATCGTAATGAGCACTCACGGCCGCAGCGGTCTCCGTCGACTGGTCCGTGGCTCGGTAGCCGAATCGGTGTTGCGCTCCACGCAGACGCCTATACTTCTCGTGTCGGCTGGCGGCAGCAGTATCGCCGTCCGCTCGGGCGAGGCCGAGCATTCGTCTATCGCCGCACGCGGTCATCTTCGCGGGCACGACAGTGCTGGCGACCCGTTGCCGGACGCGCTAGCCGGGCAACTAGCCGGTCGCGAGACTCCAGCTGACAAGCCCGAATAGAACCAGCCGTGACACGTGAATTCGAAGCAGGATCCGAACGGAACAACCGAACTGCCACATGCCGACTCCCAGTCCTCGCGCGTGCGGCTGAGATCCTGCCACTCTACGGATACAAACCGCGTGTCCGATATCCATCGGCCACACGCCGCACCCCTACCATGAGCGCCGCCGTCCGGAGATCGACGTCGTTCTTCTCCGCAAGGGCCCAGACCTGATTGACGGCGCGCGTCATCACCTCCTGGAGTTGTGTCGTGATTTCGCTCTCACGCCAGAAGTGATACTGGAGGCCCTGCAGCCACTCGAAGTAGGACACCACCACGCCTCCGGCGTTTGCGAGAATGTCCGGAATCACGGTGACGCCGCGCTCGCGGAGGATGACGTTCGCCTCCGGCGTGGTCGGGCCGTTTGCCGCCTCGGCAATGACTGTGGCTTGAATGCGGCCGGCGTTGTCGCCGCGGACCTGTGATCCCACGGCCGCAGGAACGAAAATGTCGCACGGTTGTTCGATGATTTCGGCGTTCGACAGCGGCTCCGCGCCGGGAAAGCCAGCCACCGTGCCGCTCTCCATAACGTGTTTCGACACCTGCTGAATGTCGAGCCCCTGCGAGTTCCAGATGCCCCCATGAACATCACTGACTCCGACGACGACGCAGCCCTCTTTCCAAAGCAGGCGCGCGGCAACGCTCCCGACATTGCCGAAGCCCTGAACCACGACCCGCTGTCCGCGCGGATCGCGTTCCAGGCGGCGCAGCACCTGATAGAGTGTGTGGACGACGCCATGGCCAGTGGCCTCTCGACGGCCGACCGAGCCTCCCACCAGCACCGGTTTTCCGGTGACGACGCCCAGGATGGTCTTCCCCTGGGTCATCGAATACGTGTCCATTATCCACGCCATGGTCTGCTCGTCGGTTCCGAGATCGGGCGCCGGGATATCTAGGTCGGGGCCGATCAAGGGCATGACCTCTGCGGTGTAGCGACGCGTCAGGCTCTCGCGCTCCCGGGCGGACAACGCGAGCGGATCGCATCGGACACCGCCCTTCGCGCCTCCATAGGGGAGACCCATGAGGGCGCACTTCCAGCTCATCAACATGGCCAGACCAGTCACCTCGCCCAGATTGACGTCAGGCGCGTACCGTAACCCGCCCTTCGTCGGCCCAAGCACCGTGTTGTGATGGACGCGATAGCCATAGAAGACCTCGGTCCGGCCGTCGTCCATCCGCACGGGAACCGAGACGACAAGCGCGCGGCGCGGGTGTCGCAGACGCTCGTGGATGTCGGGCTCGAGGTCCACTTTCTTCGCGACGTCATCGAGTTGCGTCACCGCGGTGCGATAAAGCGTCGAGTCGAACTCCTGCATGGTCATCGCCTCAGCTCCTCCAAAGCACTCGGTCACCAGACGCCTCCGGCTGGAAGAGAACTTCGTCGATCTGGAGTCTCCGCGTTCGACCGGGCGTGGCCCATTCGATCAGGTCCCCGGCACGGTAACCGATCAACGCCGTCCCGATCGGCGACAGCACCGAGATGCGCTTCCTGTCGATGTCGGCATCCTCAGGAAACACGAGTGTATACACCTCGCTCCTCTCGTCATCTAGATCGCGAACCCGCACGGTCGAATGCATTGTCACGATATCTGGCGCAACGTCATCGGCCGTGACTACCTCCGCGCGAGCGAGCTCACTGCCCAGTTCCTCGAGGTGGACCTGATCCCGGCGGGACGCAATCCTGCCCCGGTGGACCAGCTCCCTGAGCTGCGCCATGTCGTCTTCAGTGATGAGGATCCGTCGTCGCGTGTTCATCGCCTTCACGTCACCTCGCATTCCCCTCGCTCCCCAGTTCAGGGTCCTTACGCTCCTTTGTACCGTCGCTTCGATGCGTAGACTATTAGAAAGTCTTACGGAGATCCTTAGAGAAAAATGACTGATCCGACGAGAGCGTCCCGGACCGTTTGGATCTGCGCCGATGTGGGCAGCGTCGTGCTGACCGGCATGTGCTCACCTCCCGCCAGCTCGTCGACAGGCTCACATTCCCGACGGACCTGCTCGAGAAGCCGTTGCCGAACATGCCGCTTCGTTGTGATGACAAATCAATATATCGTCCGCGCAAGTCAAATTATCCACGAACGGCACCGCGTGGCGCTCGCGCGCGCGTGGGGCGGACTGCTCAGCACCGTGCGATCGTGGTCTTTGGCGCGGTGGCAGCGTACAGCGCGGCCTCAGCGGCGCGGTCTAGGCCGGACGGCGACGACGCCACAAGCGCCGTCCATACCACCCGGCCGCGATGACGGCGACGACCATCAGCGGCCCCGTCCAGATCATGAAGAGCGTCTGCCGGCGTACCGATGCGTCGTCGCGCAGACGCTCGGCGTGGTCGCGGATGATCGCCAAATGGCCCAGGACGTCGGCGTAGCCGTACCACCACGCATAGTCCGGGCTCATGTGGAAGGCGCCTTTGTAACTCTTGAGCGCCGAGAAGAAGAACATGTCGAAGTACTCGTGCTCGATGGGCGTCACGTCGAAGTAGAGGCTCGCGGGCGAGTGGAAGGCGATGCCGTCGGGCAGATCGATGGCAGTGTAGCGTGGGCCGGGCAGCAGGCCCGCGGAGATCTGCGCATGGCTCGGCCGGATCAGCTTGTCCCTGTAGAGACCGGCGAGGATCTCGCGCGCCTCGACGACGAGCGCGTCGCCCGACAGCTTGTGGGCGTCCGCCGACTCGAGATACCCGCGCGCCTTGTCCTCCGAGTGGCACGTGACGCACACCTTGACCATCTCGTTGCGCTTGGCCAGCGGCTCGGGGCCGAGCGTGAGGTCCTTCAGCTCTCCGCTCGCCGCCTGCACGCCCATGCCCCAGATGATCTTGCGTGTCATGTTGTGGCTGGACGCGCGGGTGCCGTCGTTGCCGACGTAGAGCATGTGGCAGTACGCGCACGTCGGCGCGTCCCAGCGCGCATCCGCGAGCGGCGTCTTGAAGTCCCACTCCTTGCCCCGCGCGACGTAGATCGACCCGTGCTTGGAGGACATGTACGCCTCGTAGTTCGGGTGATCCGGCCCCATGTGGCAGGTGTAGCAGGCCTCCGGCTTGCGCGCTTCCTCGAGGCTGAAGGCGTGACGCGTGTGGCAGGCGATGCAGCCGTTCCGGATGGTAAGGCTGGAGGTGTCGACGTATTGCTTCTGCTCCTCGCTCCAATACTTGGCGTCGGTCGCTCCCGCTTGCGCATGACACGGGTCGCAGCCCATCTCCATGACCTTGCGGGGCATCTGCTTGTAGTGCGGCACGCCGATATTCCGCTCCCAGTTGATGCCCAGCTGGCCGGGACCTGGACCGTAGGAGTGACCCGCGTCCAGCACGTGCTCCTTGTAGATCTCCTGGTGGCACGCCCCGCACGTCGCTTCCGGCACCCGGCCCTTCGCGGCCATGATCTCGTCGTGATTCGTGCCGTGACACGCCGCGCAGGTCATCTCGGCCGTTGGGAAGGCGACGCGTGGGTTCTGCCGGCCCGGTTTCCCCATGGCGCTGCTCTCGAACTGCGCGACCACGATCGGATTCAGCTTGCGGTGGCACGCGGCGCACGTTTTCTGATCGAGCACGCCCTTGGGGACGTCTGCGCGCAGCTTCGGCGGCGGTGGCGGCACGGACTGCAGATAGGCGAGGATCGCCCTGGCCTCCGAGTCGCTGACGATGCGCTCGTGAAAGGGCGGCATGATCCCGCGTGGGTGCCGCAGTTGGCTGACGAACGCGTCAGCGGTCAGCTTCGTGTTGGCCAGCGTGGGACCCACACCCCCGCGACCGCTTGCGCCGTGGCAGCCAAGACACCCGCGGCGAATGTAGAGATCCGCGCCCCGCGGCGCCTCAGCCAGCACGGGAGTCGGGACAAGCCATGCGAGCAGCGCGAGCAGACCGCCCCAGATGGCCCACCGCATGCGTCCCGGATTCTCCACCATGGCGGCGACCACCGCAACAGCGTGGGCGACCAAACCACGTCGCCCAGGCGACGGCTCGCGCGGTGACGCCGTTCTCGCGTAGTCAGGCGCCCGCGCGCTTCGCGGTCTTCAGCGCTCCACGTCGCTCTGCCGGCTGCGACTCACGGCGGATGAGAGCAGTCGCCTGCGCCGCACGTTCCCTGAGCGGATGCGACTCGACATGATCACGCCGCCTCACGCGCGGGAGCTTATAAAGGCACCGTGGCCAAGGAGCTCTTGAGAGCACGAGCGTCGTCAGCCGTCGGCGGCTGAGACTCGTGCGGCGCAACTCGCTCTCCGCGCTGACGCTGCGCAATCGTGTAGAGATCCTGTAGGGAGCCGATACGTTCCCGGAACGGCTGAAGTACATCCGCGCCGCGAAGGCCAGAGCGGGTGTCGAGGTGGCCTGCTCTACGATCCGCTCGGATCTCACGCCCACCTGACTCGTGCGTATATCAGAGACATGGTCACGCAGACGTCGCGAGCTGTGCCGATGGTACGCGTATGAATTGCCCGGTGCTCACGTGCCTCGACGGCCGCCTCTGCGAGCGCTCGTCGTCAACGAGCCGCGGCGAGCCCGAGCGCCATGAGCCGGCGCAACACGCGCGCGCCGATCCCATTCGGCGGCGTCAGGCCCATCCGCGAAAGCGCAGCCTCGTCCTCCGGCAGCGCACGATCGGCCAGCAGCGCGCGTCCCACCAGCACCGCCCTCGCCGCCGCGCCACCGGAGCGCCGCCTCAGCCACTGGAGCGCTGGCAGCAGCCGTTGCTCCTCCGCGTTGAAATCGCTGCCAAAGGGGAAGGCCGCGAACAACCCGCGCGCCTGGAACGCGCGAAGGGCGTCGTGCAGGCGAGCCGGTGTGTTCTGTCGCCAACGGTCCGGCACGCTGAATGTGGTTCGCAGCTTGCCGGCTCTCTTCGCCTGCGCGACCAGGCCGTCGAGGAAGCGCGCGTCGGTGATCGCCAGCATTGCTAGCACGCAGTCCTGGTCGGACTTGCCGCGCAAGTCGGCTATGCCGTATTCGGTGACGAACACGTCGCGCAAGTGACGGGGAATCGTGGTGTGCCCATAGCTCCACAAGATGTTGGAGCGCGTACCCGCGGCCCCGCCCCGGCACGACCGAAGCAGCAGCACCGAGCGACCGTCGCGCACGGCGTGCCCCATCGCCACGAAGTTGTACTGCCCGCCCACACCGCTGACCACGCGCCCATCTTCGAGCGCATCCGACACAGCCGCGCCCAGCGCGGTCGCCATCATGCAGGTGTTGAAAAAGCGCGCGCCGCGTCGCTGCAACGCCTCGAGCGACTCTCGGCCACCGGAGAGTTGGTTGATGTCTGAGACCCGCGTCATCGAGAATCCGTCCAGCTCCTCGCCGTTCAGGCCGCGCAGCCAGGCGTAGAACTCCTTGGAGCCGAGGAAGAAGGCGCCGCGCAGGTAGCGGCCCTCGCGCAGACGTCGTCGGTCGAAGACCCGACCCAGTGCGGTTCTGGTCGTGGCCTGGCGCAGATCGGTGCCGAGGCTACTGCCATCCGCCAGCACCAGCGTGTCTTGCTCCAGGCGCGTATCGGCCGGCAGCAAGCCGAACCGGATGAGGCGCCGGAGCTCGCGCTGGTCGAGGTGCGGCGCCAGCGCGCCGCGGGCGTACAGGCGCTCGGCGGCCTCACCGTCCAGGGTGTCCGTGATGACGCCGTCCGCCAGCGCCCGCTCCAGCGCGACGTCGTCATAGACACGCCGTCGCAGCACTCCGGCCCGGGCCAGGTGCATGAAGCCGTCCATGACCATCTCGCTGGCGCCGTAGAGCCCACGCGCGAACGGATCGACGCCTCCAATGTGGCTCGACAGCGAATGCGGTCCGCCGAGGGCGTCCAGCGCCGTGCGGTAGTCGGTGTTGCGCTGATGCCGCAACAGCAGCCCGTGCACGAGCGCGTCGGACAGAGCGCCGATGCCGATCTGAAGGGTGCCGCCGTCGCGCACCAGCGTGCTGGCTTGCAGGCCGAGGGCGAACTCGACCGTCTCCACCGGCTCGCGCGTCAGCGCGAACAGCGTGTGCGCGGGCGCCGGATCGTCAAGCAGCAGGTCGAAGAACCCTTGCTCCACCTCGGCCTCGTTGCCGACGAAGGGCATCGCGGGGTGAACGACTCCGACCATCAGCGGCCGCGGCCGCCCGTTGGCCTTCATGGCGTCCAGCACATCCTGCGTGACGTCCGGATTGCACGCCAGACTCCAGCGCTCGCGTTCGGGCCCGGCCCGCCGCGCCACCAGCTGCGTGATGACGTTGATGCCCACTTCGGCCAGGTCGCGCGCGGCGTGGGTGTAGTTCAGGCTGACGTACTCGCGCTGCGCGTCGTCGTTGCCGAGCAGCGCGCCGGACTGGAAATAGAACTCGCTGATCCGCACGTTGGCCGGCAACCGACCGGCGCGGCGCGCCTCGGCGTACTCCAGATCGGGATAGTCGGCGCCGAAGTGGCGGTCGAGGAAAGGCTCGAGGAAGCGCCGCTCGAGATCGGACCCGGCCACCGGCCGCGTCAACGAGAGAGCGGTGAAGAGGTGCAGGGTGAGTCCAGATTGCGCGACCGCGCGGCGGTAGAGCGCATTGAGGAGCACGTTCGGCTTGCCGAGGCCGAGCGGCGCGGCCACCCGCAAATCGGTGCCGGCCCACGCCAGAATCCGTTCTACGCACGCGTCGACGCCACCCACTCGCAGGGTTTCCGCCATGCCGTCCTCCCGATCGCCGCGGTCCCACGCGGGTGTCGAATCGCGTACTGCGGAGCTCAGCGCACCAGAGCGCGATACTCCTCCGGATCGAAGGCGTCGACCTGGATGGCCTCGTCCCGCGCCGCATCCGCGGCGCGAATCCGCCGGCAGTCCTCATCGGTGATGACGGCGGCCTTCCGCGCCAGCTCGACCAGCGCGTCACCGGGCGCGCGGTCGATCCGCCCCGAGCGCACGGCGTCCCGTATCTTGGCCTCCACGGCCAGAGCGTCCACCACCTTATCCAGCGCGGCCTCGAGACGGCCTAGCCCCGGCTCGTGAGGCGGCGGAACGTAAATATCTCGGGTGAGCCGCAGGCGCTCCTCCCGATCCTCGAGCAGCGCGCGGGCCACTTGCGCACCGAGCGCGTCGCTCGGTGGACGATAGCGGGCGCCGAGTGGGAACACGACGCATCGCAGGGCGCGCGCGGCGAGGCGATTGGGAAGATTGTCGAAAATGCCACAGAGCGCGTTCTGGATCTGGTAGAGCGCGTGCCGTCCGACCCATTCGAGGAAAGGCCGATCCCGGTCGGATTGCCCCTCGTCCCAGAATCGCTTCATGGATGCGGACGCCAGATAGAGCCAGGCCAGGGCATCGGCGAGACGCCCGCTCAATTTCTCTCGGCGCTTCAGCTGCCCTCCGAGCGTGACCATGGCCGCGTCCGAGATGAGGGCAAAGGCGGTGCTCATCCGGGAGAGCCGGCGCAAGAAGTGCGCGAGCGGCCCCGGAACCGGCGAACGCGCCAGTCGCGCGCCAGTAAGGCCGAGAAGGACGGCGCGGGCGGTATTGGTGAGCACGGAGTCGATGTGGGCGAAGAAGGCCCGGTCGAAGCGCGCCAGATCTCGATCGGCGAGAGCCTTGATCTCGTCGCGCACGTGCGGATGGCAGCGGATGGCTCCCTGGCCGTAGATGATCATGGAGCGCGTCAGGATGTTCGCGCCCTCGACCGTGATCCCGATCGGCGCCGCCGAATAGGCCCGGGCCAGAATATTGCGAGGCCCGCGACAGATCCCCGCCCCGGCGCGGATGTCCATGGCGTCGCTCACGACTGCGCGCATGCCTTCGGTGAGGTAACACTTCGCGATCGCGGAAACGACGGCGGGCCTCTCCCCCGCGTCGACGGCGCCCGCCGTGAGGGTGCGCGTAGCGTTCATCAGATAGGTCCATCCCCCGATCCTCGCCAGCGGCTCCTCGATTCCCTCGAAGCGCCCGATGGGCGTGTCGAACTGCTCGCGGACCGTCGCGTAGGCCCCGACGAGACGCGTGGCGAGCTGGACCGTGCCGACCGATAGGGCCGGAAGCGAGATCGACCGACCCGCGGCCAAGCTCTCCATGAGCATCCGCCACCCCTGGCCGGCTCTCGCCGGCCCCCCGATGATGAAGTCGGTCGGCACGAAGACGTCGCGGCCAGTGTTCGGGCCATTCTGGAACGGGATGCCCATCGGATCGTGGCGCGTGCCGATTTCGATCCCGGGCAGGTGCGACGGCACCAGGGCGCATGAGATCCCCAGGTCCTCGGTCTCTCCCAGGAGATGCTCGGGATCGCGCAGGCGAAAGGCGAGGCCGATCACGGTCGAGACGGGGCCCAGGGTGATGTACCGCTTGCGCCAGTTCAGCTTCATGCCGAGGACCTCGCGGCCCTCGAACGTCCCGCGGCAGACGATGCCGAGGCTCTGCGTAGCGGCCGCGTCGCTGCCGGCCTCCGGCCCGGTCAGGGCGAAGCAGGGAATCTCCTGACCTGTGGCGAGCCGAGGCAGGTAGGAGCGTTTCTGTTCCTCTGTTCCGTAGTGGAGCACCAGCTCGGCGGGGCCCAGAGAGTTCGGCACCATCACGGTCACCGCGGCGGTCACGCTGCGGCTGGCGAGCTTGGTCACGACAGCCGAATGAGCAATGGCGGAGAAGCCGAGACCGCCGTATTCCTCGGGAATGATCATGCCGAAGAAGCGATGCCGCTTGATGAACTCCCAGACCTCGGGGGAGAGATCGCCCGCCTGGCTGATCGTCCACTCGTCCAGCATCGTGCACAGCTCCTGGACGGGACCGTCCAGGAACGCGCGCTCCTTGTCCGAGAGCCGGCGGGCGTTGAAGTCGAGGAGCTTTCGCCAGTCAGGGTTGCCCGAGAACAGGTCGCCGTCCCACCAGACGGTGCCGGCCTCCAGGGCAATGCGCTCGGTATCCCCCATCCGCGGCAGCATGGCTCCCACGGGCCGCATCAGCCAGCGTGTGATGACCCATCGCCTCAGGACCGGCACGCCGAAGACGAGCGCGGCCACCAGGAGCGCGCCGACCGCCGCGGCGTACGCACGCGGCGATTCGTTCCCCGTAACGGCCCATCCGACGAGTGCGATCGCGACCGTCACCACCCACGCCCAGTAGCCGCGACCGAGGTAAAGCAATAGCGTCAGGATCATCAGGAGGAGAGCCACCGATAGTCCGACCTGCAGTGGCGTCACGAGACCACTCCCTGTGCGCGCGAGGCGGCGCGCATGCCGCGATCCGTTAGTCGGTCACGAACTTCGTGATCTCATCCAGGCGAGCCTCGACGTCCGACTCGCCGATCCGCATCAACGCCTGAAGGTACTCCGGCAGAAACATCAGGAGGCTGAGCAGGTCGGGTCTCGACGATTCGTGGGTGCCCAGGCCGCGGGTCAAGAATCGAAGGCCGCGCGGAAGACGCGACTCGCAGTCCGCGGCGAGTCTGGCCAGGTCTTGCGACGGACGGACTACGAGGAGATCCACCGGGCGCAAGTCTCCCCACTGTTGCCGCGGTACCAGCCCGAGCATCCGGTTCAGGCGCTCGAGCACCTGTGCATCATAGCCGATGAGGTCGAGGAAGATCGCGTCCAGGAGGATGCCGGCAACCTGGGCGGGCGCCGGATAGCCGTGAACGGCCGGCCGATCGGCCTCCTCGTGGGTGGGCTGGTAGCGGGTCGAAACCGCGAGGATCCGCCGGGCGCCGAGATGTATCGCGGGCGAGAGCGGCGTGTGGAGGCGAACCCCACCGTCGCCGTACCAGTCCTTTCCGAGCTTCACGGCGGGGAACATCAAGGGAAGCGCCGCCGAGGCCAGCACGTGGTCCACCGTGAGCCGGGTCTTGACGCTTCGCCGGAGGGGCCGTTCCCAGTCCAGGATCTGGGCTCCCTGCACCCAGGTCACGGTCTGGCCCGTCGAGTAGTTTATCGTCGTCAGGGCGATAGCCTTCAGCAGTCCGTTCTGGAGCTTATCGGTGATGCCGACGATCTCGCCGTCGACGGTCGCCAGACTCCGCTCGAGCAACGCGCGCAGCGGTGCGGTATCGAGCAGGCCTCTCACTTTCGGGGCGACGGCCGCGCCGCCCGATATCAACCGCGTTCCCCAGCGCAGGACGTTGTACGCGAGCGAGAGCGGACCGATCCGAAAGAGCTGGTCTGCGGTGAGCTGACTCCACAGGCCGGCGAGGCTCTCGATTGCATCAGCGAGCGCGCCGGGATGCGCCGCCAGATAGGCCACGTTGATAGCGCCCGCCGATTCGCCCGTGAGGATCACGGGCCGGGCTCCCGGAACGTGGCGTGCGAGGCCGCGGAGCACACCTACCTGATAGGCGGCTCGGGCGCCGCCGCCGCTGAGTGTGATCGCCAGGTCGCCGCGTGACGAGTGCGCCATGGCGGCAGCTAGCTAGCTCGCTTCGGTTTGGGATAGCTGAGGCCGGCATGGCATTCGCGCGGAACCTGTCTCTCGCAGCAGAGTATCAGGAGCTCGAGCGGCGACAGCGCATGATCGACTGGAAGGAATTGTGCTGGCAGGGGACACGCCGGTCTCGACGTATCCCATCGATCGACCGTTTCCGGCTCGACCCGTTCACAGCCGTACGCCGCGCAGCAGCTGGGCATTGATCGCCACGACGACGGTGCTCAGCGACATCAAGATCGCGCCGACGGCGGGGGGCAGCACGATTCCCCACGGCGCCAGCACGCCGCCCGCGAGCGGGATGGCGACGATGTTGTAGCCGATCGCCCAGCCGAGGTTCTGGAGCATCTTGCGGTACGTCGCCCGGCTCAGGGCGATGATCCGTGACACGTCGCGGGGGTCGCTCCGCACGAGCACCACGTCGCCGGCCTCGACGGCGACGTGGTGCGCGTGTGGGGCGGCATCCATGCTCATGACTCCTCGCTGACGATGGCGCTACTTCGGCACCGACGGCTCCACGAGATGCTCGCCGAGGAACCAGACCTGCAGCTCGTTGGTCCGGATGACGTCGCTGACCAGCAAATCGTTCGTCCCGTCGTCTCCTGCCTCGGCGGCCTGCCGAGCCATCGCCCGGGCTTCCTTCAGGACGATCTCGTGGGCATGCAGCAGCCGCGAGATCTGCACCGGCACCGCCTCTCGCCCGCGCGGCACGCGTGGAATCAGGGTCATCTCCGCCACGTCATGTGCCATCGCGATGCTGACCCCGCCGAGTGACTGGATGCGTTCGGCCAGTGCGTCGACCAACTCGCTCTGCTCCTTGAAGTGCTTGTCGAACAAGAGGTGTAGCTGATAGAAGGTCGGTCCCGACACCTGCCAGTGATGCTTCTTGTACATGTCGGTCAACGTCTTCGTGTCGACGAGGACCTGGTTGAGGTTCTCGACGCTGCGAACGCAGGTGGAGGCCTCCAGCGCGATCGGCAGCTTCGCGATCGTGCCGAAGTGCTGGATCTCGTGCCCATTCTTGGCGGACAGCATGTGCATGCGCTCCACGATGCTTCGCCCGGCGTTCTTCGTCTTGACCATGGCTTGACTCCTCTTTCCTGGGTGTGAGCGCCTCAGTACCCGACGGTGAAGCGTTGCCGGCTGTGCTTGGGATGCTCCACCTCGTCGACGAATGCGATCGCAAAGTCCTCCATCGAGATCCAGCTCTTGCCATTCGCGTCCACGAGCATCTGGTCGCCACCGAGCCGGAATTTCCCCGTGCGCTCGCCTGGCGCGAATTCCGCCGAAGGCGACAGGAACGTCCAGTCGAGATCACGTTCCTTCCGCAGCACGTCGAGAAACTTGACGCCGGCGGTGGCTTCGGCTTTGTAGGCGTCGGGGAAGCCCGGACTATCCACGAGGGCCTTGCCCGGAGCGACTTCGAGGCTGCCGGCTCCGCCCACCACGAGCAGCCGTTTGACACCGGACCTCTTCACAGCGTTGATCAACGCGTTGGCGTCCGATGTCTGGAATCGCGACGCGCTCACGACCGCGTCGTGGCCCGCGATGAGAGGCGCAGGGGTCGACAGTTGGGTGGCGTCGCCCTCGCGCAGGATCAGACCCGGCCGGGGCGCCACCTTTCCAGGATTACGCGCTATTCCCGTTACAGTGTGGCCCCGCTTGAGAAGTTCCGCGGCAATTCGAGACCCGACCCTTCCGCTCACGCCGATCAACGCTACTTTCATGACACGCGCCTCCGTCGATCGCGAATGAAGAGGAGTCGATTGAGTCTTGCACGGCTTGGGTAAGGCTCCGGTTCGTGCCCGCTACTCGAGAGTGGGAATCAAGCCAACCATGGTTCGCGTGGCCGGCATCATATTACCTCCGCGAGCCAGTCGCTTCGCGGAGTCGATCAGATCGCCTGGAAAGGACGAAGCTGAGGCCGCGGGCTCAGCCCAGACGCACGCCGAGCATCGACACGGACCCACCGTCGAAGCCTTCTACGGGGAAGTTGATCGGCTCATCCGGTTTCCACTGGGCCAGCACGTAGAGCAGCGGCAGGAAGTGCTCGGGGGTCGGAACCGCGAGAGCCGCGTCGCGCCCGAGGCCGTCATACGCCGCCACCCGACGAAAATCCTGCTCCGTGATCAAGGCTCTAAGCTGTGTCTCGAAGCGCATCGCCCACTCGTAGGACTCCACAGGGTGTCGACCCCACGCGTATGCGTGCAAGTTGTGGACGACGTTGCCCGAGCCGAGAACGAGGACGCCCTCGCCGCGCAACGGATTGAGGCGGCGAGCAAGGTCGAAGTGCTCTTCGGCGGTCAACGTCTCATCGATGCCGAGCTGGACGACCGGAATGTCGGCTTCGGGAAACAGATGGACGAGAAGGGACCAGGTGCCGTGGTCGAGGCCCCAGTTCTGGTCCAGGATCACCTGCGTAGGCGCGAGCAGCGCGCGGACGCGTCGGGCGAGCTCCGGTGACCCTCGGGCGGGGTACTGAACCTCGAACAAGGGCTCCGGGAACCCGCCGAAGTCGTGAATGGTCCGCGGCGGGTCGGCGATCGTGACGCGGCTCCCGGGCAGATACCAGTGAGCGGAGATCGAGAGGATCTGGCGGGGTCGAGGAAGCGTCGCGGCGAGCGCCCGCCAGGCGTCGGTATACGCGTTGTGCTGGATGGCGTTCATCGGATTGCCGTGGCCGAGGAAGACGGCCGGCATCGCGTCGCGGCCCGGGGACCGTCGGCTCATCCCTCACCGAGGGTTCACGACGAGACGGTGCGCCTTTCGGCGGCGCCGGGATCGCGCAGCCTTCCAGTCTCCAGGGCCGGCGCGGGCGGGAGCCCCGTGACCTCGAGAATCTCCTGCTCGTTGAGCGCCTCACGCGACAGCAACGCGCTGGCGAGCAGGTCGAGCTGCTTGCGGTGCGCGCCCAGCAGGCGCCGGGCTTCGTCGTGGCTCTCGCCGATGATCCTGCGCACCTCGGCATCGATGGCTTCCGCCGTCGCCTCGCTGAACGGCTTCTCGCCCGCGTATCCGCCCGAGCCGCCCAGGTACGGGTTCTCTCGCGGCGCGAGCTGCACCAGCCCGATCTTCTCGCTCATGCCCCAGCGCGTGACCATCCGTCGGGCCAGCGCGGTGGCTTGCTCGATGTCGTTTTCGGCCCCGGTGGTCCTGGTGCCGTAGACGATCTCTTCGGCCGCGCGACCGCCGAGCGCACCGATGATCCTTCCGCGCAGATAGGCTTCGGGATAGTTGTAGCGGTCGGAATCAGGCCGCTGATACGTCACGCCGAGGGCCTGCCCGCGCGGCACGATCGTCACCCGGTTCACGGGATCCGCGCCGGGCACCACGAGACCGAGGATCGCGTGCCCGCCCTCGTGATAGGCGATACGTTCTTTGTCGGCCTGACTCAAGAGGAGAGGACGCTCGGGGCCGAGCACGATCTTTTCCAGCGCGTCCAGGAAATCCTTCTGATTCACCTGGTCTTGCCCGCGGCGCGCGGCGAGCAGCGCCGCCTCGTTGACTAGATTCCTCAGATCGGCGCCCGAGAACCCCGGCGTCGCGGCGGCGAGGTCGCCGAGACTCGCCTCCTTCCCGAGCGGGACGTTACGAGTGTGGACCTTGAGAATCGCTTGGCGCCCGGTCTTGTCCGGCAGGTTGACCACCACGCGCCGGTCGAAGCGTCCGGGACGCAGCAGCGCCTTGTCGAGTACGTCCGGCTGGTTCGTCGCGGCCAGGACGATGATGCCCTGCCGGCTGGAGAACCCGTCCATCTCGGTGAGGATCTGGTTCAGGGTCTGCTCTTGCTCGCTGGACCCGCCGATGACCACCTGTCCTCTCGCTCGGCCGATAGCGTCCAACTCGTCGATGAAGACGATCGCCGGTGCGCTCTCACGCGCCTGCTTGAAGAGGTCTCGTACGCGTGCGGCGCCCACTCCCACGATCATCTCGACGAATTCCGAGCCGCTCATCGAGAAGAACGGCACCCCCGCTTCTCCCGCCACCGCCCGCGCCAGCAGGGTCTTGCCCGTACCCGGCGCGCCGACCAGCAGCACGCCCTTCGGCGCGGTCCCACCCAGGCGGGTGTATTTGGGCGGATCCCTGAGGAAATCCACGATCTCGACGAGCTCGTTCTCGGCTTCGTCGATACCCGCGACATCGTCGAACGTAACCCTCGTGTCCTTCTCCTGGTCGTAGCGGCGCGCCTTGCTCTTGCCGAAACCCATGAACCCGCCCCCAAGCCCCCCGCCCTGCTTGGCCGCCCGCCGAAAGAGCCAGATGTAAAACCCGATGAAGAGGAGCGTCGGTCCGAACCCGAACAGGAATGTCGTCCAAGAGCCCTCGGTTTCCCCGATCGGTTTGGCGCTGATCTCGACGCCGTGGGTGATCAAGAACGCTTCCAGCCCGGGGTCGACGAACGAGGGCACCGTGGTCGTGAAAGACGTCACCGCCTTGGGCGCGCTCGGAGGCGTTGCACTGCGCTCGCTCGTCGCTGGGGGTGACCCGCCTGGCGCTGGAGCCTTTTCGCTCGGCGGCGGGTAGGTGACCGGTGACTTGAATTTTCCGGTAATGACGTCGGCGCGGCTGTAGATCGCCTGGACGTTGCCCTTCGTGACTTCGTCTTTGAAGAGCGTGTAGGGCACGGTGACGGGGCCTTCCGCGCCCGGCATCAGGAACCTCACCAACACGAAGTTCACGGCCAGGACGCCCAGGAACCACAGCCACGTCCGCCGCGGTGGCATCGCCGGCTGTCCGCTACCCTTCGGCTTCGTCTCGGCCGACTGCTTGCCTCCAGCTGGTGGTGGGCTGCCCCGGCGTGCGTCCGGCGATCCCGTTGAGCTCATGGTCCCCTCCACGGGCATACTCGATGAACGTCAAGATCCTGCGCTCGAAGTATGCCACCGAAGGAGTCCATGAGACGGGAGTTGCCGCTGACGATCGCAATGAAGACGAGGTTGTCCACGCCGAGGACGATCTCGAGCGCTGCGAGCGTCACGAGCGCCAGGACCCCGTCCGAAGTGAGAAAGACGTCCATTGGGTGCTCTATTGTCGCAATATCCAGATCGACGGCGCGCGCGTACGGAGAGCAGAGACTTTGGCAAAAGCATGGCGCATGGGTGATTGCGTCCGTCTCCCCGACGGCCGCATCGGACGCGTCCGGGCGAGATCGCGTGGTCAGTATCGGGTACGTGTACGGCGGACGACCAGCGCCACACATCAGTTCCTGCCGCTGGCGAGCAAGGACCTCAAGAAAGCGAACTGTCCCAAGGGTTGGATGAGTCCCAAGGGGTATGCGCGCTATCTGACCGCCACGCTCGCGAAGATGCGTCAGCGGCGTGCCGCACCCGGCAGACGGAGTTGACGTGGATGCCCCAACCACTGTGGTGCGAACGGTTGGGCACGCGAGCCGCCCGCTGGAGGAGTTCCTGCATTTGCTCCGGGCTCACCGGGTGACGCTGGTCGTCGACGTCCGGAAGATGCCCGGCTCGCGGCACAACCCGCAGTTCAACCGTGACGCCCTATCGAACGCTCTCCACGAGGCCGGCATCGGCTACCTGCACCTGCCCGGTCTCGGAGGCTTGCGCCGTCGCACGCCGAGCTCACCGAACACCGGCTGGAGGAACGCCTCGTTCCAGGGGTACGCCGACTACATGCTGACGCCTGAGTTCGAGCGGAGTCTCGAAGACCTGCTGACGATGGCACGAGGCCACCGCGTCGCCTTGATGTGCGCCGAGACCGTGCCGTGGCGCTGCCATCGTTCCCTGATCGCCGACGCCCTAGTCGTGCGAGCCGTCGTCGTGGAGCACATCCTCAGCGCTTGGCGCACGCAGCAACACGTCTTGCGGCCCTGGGCCAAAGTGCAAGGGACTCAGATCACGTATCCGCCTCAGTCGTAGGAATCGTCACCGCCGGGAGAACGCGGTCGGCCATCGCATCAGGTGAACCGCTCCAAGTAACCAAGCTCGAGCGCGTCGCGCGTCAGGACCATCGTTTCGTGAGCGACCTGTCGGGCGCGGCTAGTCCCCTGCTCGAGCGCGTCGCGGACTAACCGCATCTTGCCTTCGAATCGAGCACGTCGGCCACGGATAGGGTCGAGAAACGCGTTGAGGGCTCGGGCGAGTTTCTCCTTCACCTCGACGTCGCCGACGGCCCCGCGGCGATACCGATCCTTGAGGTCCGCCACCTCATCCGCGTCGGGATTGAACGCATCGTGATACGCGAAGACAGGATTGCCTTCGACGCGCCCGCGATCGGTGGCTCGGAGCCGCGCCGGATCGGTGAACATCGAGCGCACCTTCTCGCGCACGACCGACGGCGGGTCCTTCAAATAGATGGCGTTGTCGAGCGACTTGCTCATCTTCGATCGGCCGTCGGTGCCAACCAGCCGCGGCACGTGGCTCATCCGCGTGCTCGGGGATCAGGCTCTCGATTAGGAACGCGCCGCGCTCGGGATCGAGCCCGACCGCCAGCCAGTCGAGCGCGACCTCCCACACCGCGTCACGCACGCGCGCCACGTCGCCCGCGTAATCGGCGACCTGATAGTCCGCGATCAGAAAATGACAATCGTACGTCGCCTGGAGACGCAACCAGTTTTCGAGCGCCCCGGCGTAGTGGCCGAGGTGCAAGGGACCCGTGGGCCGGATTCCGGTGAGTACCCTCTTCGTGATCACGTCAGCGATTCGTTGAACCGATCACGTCGGCCTCGCCGATGTACCGCTCCGCGATGATGCGTCCGAGGGCGTCTCGTGCGTCCGTGACGTTTCCGCGCTCCAGATTCAGGATCGCGCCGCCGAGCTCACGGTCGCCGAAGACGTCCTCGATCCAGCGCCGAAAGTCCCCGCGCCTGAGATGGCCTTGCACGACATCGTCGTCCAGGGCGGGCAGCGCCGCGAGCAGGTCCCGAACCGTCCGAGCGCGCCTCCCCGTCGGACGGCCCTTCAGCGTGAAGACGAACTCCTGGTCAGGGCGCACCGGAACATCGGCGTACTTCGCGCGATGACGGACGTGAGCCGTCAGCCGCGGCGCGACGCGGAACCGTTTCACCGAATCGCCTGTTTCACCGAGGCGCGGGAGCAGGGCCGCCTCGTCGATCCCGAGGGAGGCCAGCATCGCCAACCACTCCGACGGTGCCGCTCCGGGCGCCACGGTCAGCAGCGCAAGGGCCTGCCGTCGATCCTCGATACGCGTGACGATCACCGCTTCGCTCGCGGCCAGGATGTCCGATGAGAGATCGGAGATGCGGTACGTCACGAGAAGGTATCCTCCCAGCTCGCGATCGAACAGCGCCGGGTCATCGAGCCGATTCAAGAAGTAGTGCGCCTCGTCGACGACGACTCGATGAGGCAGCCCGGTCGCCCGGCGCAAGCGGTTGAGAGTTTCCAGCAAACGCCGCGCGAGCGCCGGCTTTTCCCCTCGAGGCGTGGCCGACAGATCCACCACCAGGCTCAAATCGGGATGCCCCAGCGCCCGTTCCATTCCGACGAACGACGGCTCGCTGCCGTCCATCCGTTCCACGACCACACCGGGGAGAGCTTCCAGGCACATGTAGTCGCCCTCCGGATCCACGATGCACAGGGAGTATCGCTGGAGGATCAACTGCTCACAGAGCAACCCGGCTACCCACGACTTCCCGGACTTCGGGTCGCCCCCGACGAGAACGTTGCGGCCGCGGATGGCGATATCGAGGGGCATCCCGCTACGCAAGGTCCCCAGGTGCACCAGACGGCGCCCCATCCGCTCCGGCGGAATCCGCGGCCGCGAAAGAATGTCCCGAATGTACGGGGCGACCGCTCTGGGGCCATCGCCCGGCACGACCTCGTCGGCGGAGCGCTTGAGCACGTCGCTGCCCCACGCGACCGCGGCACCGATCTCGCACACTTCGAGGAGCTGGTGATCATTCTCCGCGTTGCCGATGGCGACCGCGTTGTGCACTGATGCGCGCAGGCGCCAGAGCGCCTCCTGGAGCCCGCTCGCCTTGCTGACGCCGTGTGGCAGCACCATGAGCCGGCCGACGTTGAAGGTGATGGCGAGCGGCAGACCGAGACTGCGGATGATCTCGACGATGTGCGATGCCGTGTCAGCGTCCGCCTCGACCACGCACTGACCGCTCTGATGCTGGATTCCACGCCTGCTGAGCTCTGCCAGAAATCGTGGATCCGGCCTCTGGCTGAGCGTGATGGGCGACGGCAAGTGCGGAAGCCGCAGGACGGCGCCATTTTCGGCGACGATCGCGTCGAACGGAGGCGGGTCGCGGAACAGAGCGTCGAGATCGCTCAGGATACGACCAGTGACGAGCACGGTCAGCAGGCCGGCGCCCCGCGCCTCCCGAATGGCGGCGGCGGTATCCGCATTGATGGCGTCGTGCTCGGCAATCGTGCCATCGAAGTCGAGTGCGAGAACTCGGGGCTTCATGCTGTCGTCGCCTCGCTAGCCGCGTTTGCTCACGTTTCGGCCGGGCCATGCGATGGTGAGCAGCAATGCGCTGTCTTCAAGGGCCTCAACGTCGTGAGGCAGGCCCAGGTCGAGGGCGAGCAGACTTCCGGCCGGTAGATCGAACGTCCGCTGGATTGCTCGAATCCGGATGTGGCCCCGGATGGTGTGGACGGAGATCCGCCCCTCGGCCTGATGGCCGGGAATGCGCGCGTTGGCTCTGAGGGCGATCAAGACGATGCGAAGATCGTCGTACTTCACGAGCGTCTTGGCGTTCTGGCCGCCGATCGGCTGAGGTTCGCGGGCGAGCTGCTCCAGCTCACCCGCGAGATCGAATTCCAGGAAGGGAGTGCCCATCGGCTGCGGATGCGGTCTCCTGCGCCGACTGTTGCCGCGACGAGCGTTTGCCATCGTGACCCCCTTTGCGTTCCTAGCGTGGCGATCCGACACAGATCGTTACGCCGCGACACGCTTTTCGCCTTTCCTACGAGCGTCGCGGCCGCCGAAGCACCACCACCGACCGAGGGCCCACGTTGTAGTACGCGGACGTCAGACGCGCTTCCTGCCCCGGCTCGAGGATGTCACGCGGGCTCTCTTGCGCGGTGTCGATGACGCAGCGCCAGTCCGCGGGCGCTCCCTCCTGCACGATGAAGTCGAGCGCCTTTCGGTGCGCGTTGACCATCACGTAGAGGTCGTCGTCGCCCTGGGACGCTCCGCGCAGATAGAAGGCGAGGCTGCGCGAAGCCTCCGAAAGATCGGCCTCTCGCCCCACGCCATGCCAGCGGATGTCGCCGCGCCAGAAGCGACTGCGGCAGAGCGAGGGGTGCGCCTTGCGAAAGGCGATCATCATGCGCGCGAACCGGAACGTGTCGCGGTGCGCTTCGAGGCGGCGCCAGTCCAGCCAGCCCGTCTCGTTGTCCCGGTTGTACGGGTTGTTGTTGCCGCCTTGCGTGTGGAGAAACTCGTCCCCGGCGCGCAGCATCGGCGTGCCGTTCGCGAGCAGAAGCAGGCACAGGAAGTTCTTCGCCTGGCGCTTGCGCAGAGCCACCACTTCGGGCGGGGCGCCGTCGTCCCCCTCCCAGCCGCAGTTGCTGCTGAGGTTGTGGTCCGTCCCGTCGGTATTGTCGTGACCGTTCGCCTGGTTGCGCTTGCGCTCGTACGAGACGAGGTCCCACAAGGTGAAGCCATCGTGGGATGTCACGAAGTTCACGCTCTGATAGGCGTGGCATGCGTTCTCGCGATCGTCGGGAAAGAGGTCGTCGCTGCCGTAGAGCCGCCGCATCAGCGCCGGCGCAGATCGTCGCGAAAGGCGGCCGTTCCACTGCGCCCACGACGTCCCGGGGAAGGCGCGACCGAGCTGGTAGGCGCCGGCCGCGTCCCAGGGTTCGGCGATCAGGCGCACAGCGCCGAGAGCGGGATCGGACGCGATGTCCCCGAAGATCGGCGGATCTTCGTACCCGAGGGAGCCGTCCGGTCGACGCGCGAACACCGAGGCCAGGTCGAAGCGAAAGCCGTCCACGCGCATGTCGCGAGCCCAGTAGCGCAGACTGTCCAGGATCACCCGTCGCACGTAGCGGTGACCGCAGTTCAGGCTGTTGCCCGTGCCGGAGAAGTCCGCGTAGGGAGCCTCCGGCCGGCCGGTCATGAGGTAGTACGTGTCGGTGTCCAGCCCCTTGAAGCTGTAGACGGGTCCGGTGGCGTCGCCTTCGCCGGTGTGGTTGTAGACGACGTCGAGCACCACCTCGAGCCCGGCGGCATGGAAAGCCCGCACCAGCTCCCGGAACTCGGTGTGCTGGTCGCACACGCTGCAGCGGTACGCGTACGTGCTGTGGGGAGCGAAGAAGCTGATCGGATTGTAGCCCCAGTAGTTGCCCTCGTCCGGGTCGAACTGGAACACGGGCATGAGCTCCACCACGGTCACGCCGAGCTCGAGGAGGTAGGGAATCTTGTCGATCAGCCCCGCGAAAGTACCGCGACGCTCCGCGGGCACGCTCGAGCTCGGATGAGCGGTGAAGCCGCGGACGTGAAGCTCATAGATCACCGCATCGGCCTCGACGCGGTAGCCGTAGTAGCGCGCACCTTTCATCGCAGCCGCGGGGATACGGCAGTGCCACACCTTGCCGGACTTGTTTCGGAGGTAGTGGAGGTCGTGCGCGACCACCGGAGTGGCCAGGTCCGGCTCGGCGTAGAGCAGCAGGGTGACCTGCTCAGCATGCTCGGAGTAGACCGCGAAGTTCCATGCCTGCTCCGGGGCGATCCACGTCGCCCCCAGGGGAAACGGCAATCCTTCGACGTTCGCCCACAACGCGCCGCTCACCCGTGCAAGAGCTCCAATCCGATTACCTGGCTTGCCTGGCTACATGCTCTCGTGAGGCAGCGAGCCGCCCGGACGACGAGCCACACAGACAGCCCGAGCCAGCGAGCACCGCCAGCGTCATCGCCCAGGCCTTGCCGACGAGTCATACATTACCTCTGCCAGAGAATCTCGTGCGCCTCGAGCGGGATCGAGGCGAACGGATGGCGCGGCAGGAGTCGTGGAGTGTAGTCGCCGAGCTCCCGCCGGACCGGAATCCGCACGCTGTACTCGTAGCCTTGCTCGGGCCCGTCGAGCTTGTGGATCGGCTTCATGGCGTGACGCTCGGGCTCTTCCTGGCCGAGCCCGTCCGCGTACAGCTCGACTCCCACCGCCTCGGGGTCGAGGCGGCCGAGGTGCACTTCCACGCTGACACGGTGCTCGGCACCGTGGGTCTCCACGCGCATGGCGCCAAACCGCGCCTCCTGCCAATGCGCGGCGAGGGCCCGCTTCCACGCGACCAGCTCCGCCCCCGGCCCGCCACCATCGGCCGCGCGGGCGCGGTACGCGGTCGCCGCCGGCACGTAATACTTCTCCGTGTACTCGCGCACGACCCGGTTGGTCGAGAACCTCGGCGTGAGCCGCGCCATGCTGGCGCGCATCTTCGCGATCCAGCCGGTGGGCACGCCGAACTGGTCGCGGGTGTAGAAAGCGGGGATCACCTCCTGTTCCAGGAGCCGGTAGAGCGCCTCGGCCTCGGCGGCGTCCCAGGCCGGATCGTCGCCGTGCTCCCGGCCGTCGCCAAGCGCCCATCCGACGTCGGGCGCATAAGCCTCCGCCCACCAGCCGTCGAGCTCCGAGAGGTTCAGGCCGCCGTTCACGAGCACCTTCATCCCACTGGTTCCGCTCGCCTCCCAGGGCCGTCGTGGCGTATTGATCCATAGGTCTGCGCCCTGGACGAGCCGCTCGGCCACGAATAGATCGTAGTCGGGGAAGAATATGGCTCGCCCGAGCACCTCGGGGCGACGCATGAACTGGATCCAGTCTTTGATGATCTCCTGGGCGGCCTGATCGGCGGGATGCGCCTTCCCGGCGATGACGAGCTGCACCGGACGGTCGCGATCTGTCAGGAGCCGGATGAGTCGGTCCGGGTCGTGGAGCAGCATGCCGGGCCGCTTGTAGGTGGCGAATCGTCTCGCGAAGCCGATCGTCAGCGTGTCCGGGTCCAGCGATCTGCGAATCACCGCGGCCTCGTCCGGTTTCACGCCCATAGAGGCGGCCTGCGCCGCCGCCCGCTCGCGGGCATAGTCGACCAGGCTCCTCCGGGCTTCGGCGCGCATCGCCCACAGCTCGGCGTCGGCGACCCGGGCTAGATCGTGCTCGATGTTGTCCATGATGCCGCGCCAGCGCTCGCTCCCGCATTTCTTGGTCCACAGCGCGTCGGCCGCGGCGGAGTCCCAGGAGGGCGCGTGCACCCCGTTCGTGACGTGACCGATCGGGACCTCGGACTGGGGCCGGCGAGGGAAGAAGGACTGGAAGAGACGCCGGCTCACGTGCCCGTGCAGGCGACTGACACCGTTGATGGCGCCGCTGCCGCGGATCGCAAGGTAGGCCATGTTGAACGGCTCGCTCGCGTCCCGCGGATTCTCCCGTCCGAGCGCCAGCAGGTCACGAAAGCTCAGACCCAGGCCATCCTCGGCATATCGCCGCAGGTAGAGGTCGATCAGCTCGGGCGAGAAACGGTCGAAGCCGGCGGGGACGGGAGTATGGGTGGTGAAGAGATTCCCCGCACGCGTGACGGCCAGGGCAACGTCGAACGCACACCGATTGTCCTCCATGAAGCTCCGGGCACGCTCCAGCGCGGCGAAGGCCGCGTGGCCCTCGTTCAGATGACAGACCTCCGGCTCGAGGCGGAGCGCGCGCAGCAGGCGCCAGCCCACGATCCCCAGGACGAGCTCCTGCCGCAGGCGAAGCTCGGGGCCCCCGCCATAGAGCTCGCTGGCGACGCCGCGCGCCGCCGGAGGGTTGCCCGGATCGTTGCTGTCGAGCAGGTAGAGCGCGAGCCGTCCGACCTTCGCCTGCCAGGCTCGGAACCAGACTTTGATCCCCGGCAGCTCGATCGCGACTCGGATCCACTCGCCGCTCTCATCGCGCACCGGGCTGATCGGCAGCTGGGCCGGCTCATTATATGGATAGAGCTCCTCCTGGCTGCCGTCGGCGGCGATCGACTGCCGGAAGTACCCCCGCTGATAGAGCAGGCCGACGCCCACGACCGGGACGCCGAGATCGCTGGCCGCCTTGAGCTGATCGCCCGCCACGTTGCCGAGCCCGCCGGAGTAGATGGGCAGGGCCTCGCTGAGCGCGAACTCCATGCTGAAGTAGGCGACTCGCGTCAACGGCGACTGCGGGTGCCTCTGCTGGAACCAGGCGGGCGAAGCCAGATGGCTGCGTCGCTGCGCGAGGAGGCTCGTGACCCGCGTCCGGTATTCGGGCCGAGCCAGCAGGTCACGCAGCTTGCTCCGCGACACCGTCTGGAGCACGACCCACGGGTTGTGGGTCAGCGCCCAGAGCTCCGGGTCGAGCTCGGCCCAGAGCTCATCGGTGCCGTGGTGCCACGCCCACCGCAGGTTCAGCGTGAGCTCGGTGAGCGCTTCGATGCCGAGATCAAGCGCTCTCGTCGACGGCGCCTTTGGCTTGGCCATTCGAATCTCAGCGTGACCGCGCGGCCAGCTTGGTTAGCTCGCGGAGCCACAGCACCGAGCTGCCCACCGCCGCGCAACGCAGCCAGTCGCCGGCGCTCAGGCTCACCGTCGAAAACGCCTGCTGGAGGAACGGCACATAGATCACGGCCACCTGCAACACCAGCGAGAGGGCCACCGCGCCCCACAGCCACTTGTTCGAGAACATCCCAACGAACGCGCTCCGGTCATCGGAGCGCGCGTTGAACACGGTGAAGAGCGAAAAGAACAGCAGCGTCGTGAACGCCATCGTCTGCGCGTACCGCATGTCGCCGGAGCCCTCGATCAGCCCGCCGGGCAGGCTCCAGTCGAGCATGAGCAAGGTCCCCGCCGCCACGATCGTGCCCACGAAGAGGATGCCGGCCCACATGCGGCCGGTGATGGCTCCCTCGTCGCGGGCGCGCGGCGGTTCGTTCATCACGCTCGGATCCGCCGGATCGACGCCGAGCGCGAGCGCGGGCGCACCGTCCGACACGAGATTGATCCACAGGATCTGCGTCGCCAGCAGTGGCAGGACGACACCGCTCCCGTCTGCCTTCAGACCGATCACGTCGGCGAGCAACACGCCGAAGAACATCGTCATCACTTCCCCGAGATTGGAGGACAGGAGATACCGAAGGAACTTGCGGATGTTCGCGAAGATTGCACGGCCGACCTCGACCGCGGCGACGATCGACGCGAAGTTGTCGTCCGCGAGGACCATGTCGGCGGCTTCCTTGGCCACGTCGGTGCCGGCCATTCCCATGGCGACTCCGATGTCCGCCCTCTTCAAGGCGGGCGCGTCGTTGACCCCGTCGCCCGTCATCGCCACCGTCGCGCCCTGACGCTGCAACGCCTCGACGATCCGCAGCTTGTGCTCGGGATTGACGCGCGCGTAGACCGACACGTCGCGAACCGTCCGATCGAGCGCCGCGTCGGACATTCGCTCGAGCTCCGGGCCCGTGACGGCGCGCCCCTCGGCGGCGATGCCGAGCTCGGCGGCGATGACAGCGGCCGTCTTCGGGTGATCACCCGTGATCATGATCGGACGGATGCCGGCGCCCTTCGTGCGGGCGACGGCCGCCTTCGCCTCCTCGCGCGGGGGGTCGATCATGCCGATCAGTCCAAGGAAGACGAGATCGTGCTCGACCCGCTCGTCGAGCTCCTCGAACGCGGTCCCGTCTCTCGGCACCGACCGGTAGGCGACGGCGAGGGTTCGCAGCGCCTGGCCCGCTAGCTCGTCGTTCATCCTCGCGATCTCGGCGCGGCGCTGCGCGGTGAGCGGCCTGGTCCCTTCTCCGACCTGCTCAGTCGAGCAGCGCGCGAGCAGGACGTCCGGGGCCCCCTTGGAGAGGGCGAGGAGCCGCTCGCGCCGCTCGTTGTCCGTGTGGATCGTGCTCATCAGCTTGCGCTCGGACGAGAAGGGCACCTCGGCGACGCGCTCGAACCGCGCGTCGAGCGCCTCGTCCTCGAGGCCGGCCTTCCGCGCGGCGACGATCAGCGCCCCCTCTGTCGGGTCGCCCTGCACGGTCCAGCGCCCGCCATCCATTTGCAAGACCGCGTTGTTGGCCCGGTCGGCGGCGGAGAGCGCGCGCACGAGCTCGACCCTCAGGGCGCCATCGATCACGCCATCTCCGTCAGATCGCACCGCGCCCCGCGGCTCGTACCCGGTGCCCTCGAAGCTGACGCGGCCGCTCGCGGTGACCACCGCCTTCACCGTCATCTCGTTCCTGGTGAGCGTGCCGGTCTTGTCCGAGGCGATGACGGTGGCCGAGCCGAGCGTCTCGACCGCCGCGAGATGGCGGACGATGGCGTTGCGCGCAGCCATCCGCTGCACGCCAAGCGAGAGGACCGCCGTCACGACCGCCGGCAGGCCTTCCGGCACGGCGGCCACTGCGAGCGCGACGCCGAGCAGGAGCACGTCGAACATGGCCGCGAACCCGCGCACGTCCTCGACCAGCACGATGGTCGTGATCATCACCACGGCGATGACGACGACGATGATCGCGAGCGCTCGCCCGACACGAGCGAGCTCCTTCTGCAGGGGCGTGGTTTCGGTGGGCTCTTTCTTCAGCATGCCCGCGATGCGGCCCATCTCGGTCTGCATGCCCGTTGTGACCACCACCGCGCTCCCGTGGCCGTACGTGGCCGCCGTGCCGCTGAAGACCATGTTGAGACGGTCGCCGAGCCCGGCCTCTTCGCCGATCGGACGCGTGTCCTTTTCCACCGGGACGCTCTCCCCCGTGAGCGCGGCCTCGGCCGTCTGCAGCGCGGTAGAGTCGATCAGCCGCGCATCCGCCGGGATCGTGTCACCTTCCTCAACGAGGACGACATCGCCGGGCACCAGCTCGACCGCGGGAACGGTATGCCGCGCGCCATCGCGGATGACGTGGGCGTCGATCGCCGACATTCGCCGTAACGCCGCCACCGCCTGTTCCGCGCGTGACTGCTGGACGTAGCCCATGACCGCGTTGAGCAGCACGACGGCGAAGATCGCCGTCGCCTCGTAGGGCCAGGTGGACTGGCGCTCGTAGAGCCAGAGGCCGGCCGAGATCGCGGTCGCCACGAGCAGCAGAACGACGAGCACGTCGTGGAACTGGGCGAGGAACTTCCTCCACGCCGCGATCGGTTTCTCCGACGTCAGCTCATTCCGTCCGTAGCGCTCGAGCCGGGCGCGCGCCTCCGCCTGGGTCAATCCACGCTCGGCGACCGTATCGAGCGCAGCCAGCACCTCGGCGACCGGCTGACGATAGGCGGCCGACTGATCGCGCGGCGGGGATGTGGCAGTCATTTCAAGACGAAGCGGCTCTTCCAGGCCGACGCGTGCAGGCTCCCGGTTCTTGTGATCACGCCGTCGAGATCCAACAGGAAAGCGTCGAAATCGGAGAGATCGATGACGAGTGTGTCCATCCAGGGCACCTCCGGCACGCGAGGCAGTCCGGTCGCGCTCGGCTACGGGCAGAAGCTCGGCTACGGGCAGAAGAAGGATGCCGCCTCACCGCAACAGCCCTATGGACGTAATCGTACCGCCTTCCTCCAAGCCGCCGGGGGGGCTGGGGAAACCGGCCTCGGTTGCAGCGTCGTCGGCCATGCAGGTATGTTGAAGCATGCCCTTCGCCAACGTATCGCTCGCGGCGGTCCTCTTCGGCTCTTATGTGCTCTTCTGGAGCGCCATGGCGGTGTCGCCGATCGATTGCCACAGCTGGGCCCTGGCCAGCGTGATCCCCACGGTCGTCGTCGGAGGTTTGGTACTCGTGCGGCGAGCCCTTCCGCTGTCGAAAGCCTCTATCTCCTGATCGGCGCCTTCATCGCACTACACACGATCGGCGCCCACTATACCTACGCCCGGGTTCCCCTCGGCGACTCGCTGTCGAGCTTCCTCGGGAACGGACGCAACGACTACGATCGGATCGTTCACTTCGCCTTCGGTTTGCTGCTCGCCTATCCGCTTCAGGAGATTCTAGCGAGGGTCACGAACGCTCGAGGGTTCTTGCTCTACTACGTGCCGAGCATGACCCTCGTTGGCTTGAGCGGCCTGTGGGAGGTTCTCGAGTCATGGGTGGCCAGGATCGCGAGCCCTGAGCTCGGAGCAGCATACCTGGGCTCCCAGGGCGAC
>Ga0070706_100000948_pt1 | contig 31671 bp, 37 predicted proteins | sample KBSK5501metaG_FD_65476 | JGI IMG/M metagenome (GOLD analysis project Ga0070706, IMG submission 65476) | Corn, switchgrass and miscanthus rhizosphere microbial communities from Kellogg Biological Station, Michigan, USA - KBS K5-50-1 metaG | ecosystem: Host-associated > Plants > Roots >... | reverse complement strand
TTCAAGTAGAGGATCCCAACAGCAAAGCCGCATGTGACGCACGCCATCTTTGCGACTAGAGCAATAAGGGCGACGCCAGAGATTTCTGGAAGCTGGCCTTTGAAGAAGTAGCTTGTCATGCCGAATCCGGCTCCGCTCGCACCCTGTACCGCCCACCCTATGATCAGGAGCCAGGCGAGCCGGCCTTGGGCAGCAGGATTATCGCGTGCGAGCCACCAGGCCGCTGCGGGGCTGCCGACTACGGCGACAGCCCCGAAGTTGTGGAGGATTTGCACCCCGGTATAGACCAGATTCAGCATGACGTAGCCTACTGGGCGTTGAGCTTGATCGACTTCTGCGGTCCCGTCGGGATGTGCCCTTTGTCTACCACCTTAATCGTGACATCATGTTCCCCGACGGTGCTGAACTTAGGTAGTGTATAGACGCCTTTTGAGTCATGGATCCCAGGACCTCGTTGACCATCCACCCACACATGGAAATGATCGCCTCCCGGCCCCGGCGTCACCTCATAGGCCAACTGATACTCTTCACCGCGCTCGACCCGCTCGTTATCGGCGGGTGACACAATATTGATGCGTGCATTCTCGGCGCTGGCAACAGCGGCCTGAAGGCTGAACGCAGCCACGAGTGTTAAGATGCGGGCGACTTTCATAGTAGTTCCTCCTTTTGTGTTGAAGTTGTTGTCTCTTGCTCTCAACACATAGAACTCGGCTTTCGGGGAAATATTCCCGCATTCTTTTGATGCCGCTTCCGGGAATAAAATCATTCGCGAAGGAGTCTCAATAGACTTATGGTTGCGCTGAGGGTTAGGAAGGCAGGATTCAGGTGAATGCGATCAGAGAAGGTAGACGGTGAATCAGTTCAGAGTCTTCTCACGGAACAGATGCTAATGCCAGCGAAAGGAGCGGGAGGCGTTGTCGTTACGAAGAGGCTTGCACGAATCGTGCAAATTCTTGCAACTCGGTGTCGTTAAGATCAGAGATGGCCCAATACATCATGCCTGCCTTGGACCAATGAACCAGATGATAGCCTTGGCGCGCTAAGGCTTTCGTCCTCATATGTGTGTCATCTGATGAGGGCCAGATAAAGAGATTGATAACGTGATTCCGGCGCTGGTACACCAAGGCGGCTACAGGTCTGTTTTCGAGATAATCAAGGCGTCCTCCAACGAGAGGGAAGCCCTCTTTGGACAGGTCTTTGACGGCGGGTGAGAAATCCAGCTTCCCGGTAAACCATGGTTTGACCGTATGTTGGTCAGAGGACATGACGTCGACCACATGGGCGACCATAAGGGACCGCACGTGACTGGAGACAACCTCCTGTGCCACGAGTTGTTCGGCGTCAAGACCGCGGGGGATCAGAGCCCAAGCTAAGATGACGACAAAGACCACTGATGCCGCGACAGCTAACCATCGCCATGGCATCACCGGAAGGGTCCGTTGACTCTTTCCAACTTGACGAATAGAAGACTGAATGCGTTTCCGGAGATGCGCCGGAGCGCGATAATACTGAGAGCCCGTTTTTATTGCCCTCTGAAGGCTTTGATCAGCATTGTACGTTTGTGAGCAGACCGCACAATGTTGCAGGTGCTGTTCGATCTCGAGGTTTCTCACGGCATCCAATTCGCCGTCTAGATAACCATGGATGGCAGCCTGGATATCTGTGCAGGTCAAATTAACGCTCCTTGTTAACCAGGTTGGTCAGGTGTTGCTTCAGTCGACTGCGGGCGCGGGCCAAGCGTGACATGACGGTACCTGGTGGGATGCCTGCAATCACGGCAATTTCCTTGTACGACAACCCTTCGAGCTCGCGCAGGATCAACACCTCACGGAACTCCATAGGGAGGTCTTCAAGGGCTTGTTTGAGTAGCTGGGCGCTCTCGCTTTGCAATAACAGCTTTTCTGGATCGAAGGGATCGGCCTCTGTGCTGTGTATGTTTTCGTCGAATGATGTGGTGAGTTCCTGGGGCCGGTTTTCTCGAAACCAGGTGTAACAGGTATTGCGGACAATCGTGAGGAGCCAGCTGCGGGCATTGGTGCCGTGGAAGCTTCCAAAGAACTTGAAGGCACGCAGATACGCTTCCTGCGCAAGATCTTCGGCATTATGGTCATTGCGCGTCAACCAGCGAGCCAAATTGTATGCCGCATCCATATGAGGTAAGACCGCCTCCTCGAACTGCCGCACTCGGCTTTGTTCGGACACATCCCTTTCATCCCACATAAGGAGACTGATTTCCCTGCTTTTTTATTCCACGCAGCTAGGACCGGGTTGGAGTACTCCGACGCGATGGTAGCCTACTCAAAAGAGTGCGACAAGGTAATTTTCCGTGGTCCTTGGGAATATAGTTTTGGAAAAAACGGTATAGGTTGCTGAAGACAGGAATCGAACGGAATGTGAGAAGGAGGAAGCTATGAATTGTCCACGGTGTAGAGGATTGCTGGTATTGGATACTTTTTACGATCTTCGGGATGACACGGGGCATCTCAGCTTCAACGGCTGGCGGTGCGTCTGCTGTGGAAACGTCTTGGACCCTTTGATCCTGAGAAACCAACGGGTCGGCATGAAATTGTAGCGATTCTAACCAAAAGGAGGTCTTCCCATGAACAGCACGACGATCAAATATCTGCTCGCGGCAGTTCCACTCGCGATCTTTATCTCGGCCTGCGCTGGCGTGCCTGAGGCCTACCCGCCTCCCGCCAATCCATTCCTCTCCGGAGCGACTCCATTGCAGAGCGTCACGCTTGCTCGGCCAGCGAAGTTCGGCCTGGTCTGGCTCGCGCCGGCCGGATCGGCAGCACCCACGCAGGAAGCGCAACGCAAATTAGCTGAGAAGATCAACGCTCAGTTTACGGATGGAAAGCGACTGGAAATTATTGGCACGACGATCCTTCCTGCCTCCAGCGGTGACCTGCTAAGCGATATTCGCAAGGCAAGTGCTCCGCTGAACGTCCCGCAGGTCCTGGTCGTCATGCCCGCAGGGGTCGAGGTTGTCAGCCCGGTGTGGCTCTACTTCGGCCGGAGCGGGAATGCCACTGGCAACCGGACCGACAGCTACTTCACTGTCACTCTCGTCGGCCTCGATCTAGCTAGCGGCAAGAGCCTGTTCTCGGTCGTGAGCAAAGGAGAGGCCCAGCTTCTGGCAACCGACTACGAGGATGCGCGGCCGTTCTACCCGAGCATCTCGCCCGGACGAAGCAGCGCCTTCATCTACCCTGACAAAGCGACCTTCCCCCCGGGAGAGGTCCATGCCGTCGCCCTTGAGCAAGCGGTGAACGATTTGATCTACCAACTGGACCGTGCGCTCGGCAGTTGAGCACGCAGCGCCACAGCCAGAAAGACCTGGACCAGGTTGGGCCGAAGCGGGATGCGGTGACGAGCAATAATCCTATCTCTCCTTCCACTGCGGGGGATGAACAAGGAGTATATACAGGTCGTTGACATTGGTGGCGGTAAGGCCGGTCATAATGTGGCCGCCTACGCGTTTGAAGAAAAGATAACTGTCATTTCTGGCGAGATATTTGGGGGCATCGTAGCCTTTTCGTTTTCCGCGAGCGACGATGTCCCCATCCACCACCGCGCCGGCCGCATCCGTCGGTCCATCGCGGCCATCGGTTCCGGCGCCCGCCAGCCAGGCGTCGGAAGTCCCCTGCAATGACAGGGCTCCCGCCAATGCAAACTCCTGTGCCCGCCCCCCTCGTCCATTGCCTTTAACAGTTACGGTCAGCTCTCCACCAGCAATGACGGCTAAGCGTCTTCGAAGATTGGCCTGCTGAAGCGCCAGTCCCAGTTTGCCCATCCACTGTCCCACCTGCGCCGCTTCGCCGGTAAGAAACCGATTGATCATCACGACTTCATAGCCGAGCCGGTGAGCAGCGTCTGCCGCGGCCTGGACAGCCGTGCGGTTATTGCCGATCACGACATGGTTGACCCGCCTGAAAATTCGGCTTCGTGCTTTCGGCGTTTCGTCCTGCCATCCCGCCAAGCCTTCCACCAGATGAACGCGCGCCCGAACCGGCATCCGCTGCCACAGCCCATAACGACGTACAATCCTGACCGCGTCTGGAAATGTCGTGGGATCGGGCGCCGTGGGCCCGGAGCCGATGGTGCCAAGATCGTCCCCACCGACATCTGACAGGAGGAGGGTCAGGACCTTTGCACGAGTGGCTTGCGCCAATCTCCCGCCCTTCACCGCCGACAAATGTTTGCGAACAGTATTCATGTCGCCTATCGTCGCCCCCGAGCGAAGCAACAAGCTCGTGGTCCTCTGCTTATCAACAAGCGTCAGGCCTTCAGCCGGCAGCGGAAGAAGACTGGAGGCGCCGCCCGAAAGCAAAACAATCAAGAGATCGTTCTCCGCCAGCGACTCGGCGATATCCAGGACGCGCCGCGCGACGCCAAGGCCGCGTCGATCCGGAATCGGATGGCCCGCGGTGAACACCTGAATCTTTGACACAGCGCGGGGCGCTGTATTGCCCGGCGTCGCGACGAGGCCGCTATCGACTCTCCGTCCAAGGATCTTCACCAGCGCCCTCGCCATCGGGACTGCCGCTTTGCCGCCCCCGACCACCACGATGCGCCCTAACGTGCGAAGGTCATAGACCCGCCGACCGGCGTGCAGCCTATGCCCTTGGAGTGAGATATTGGAGATGACTGCCGCGTAGGGATCGACTGCGATTAGGGCGGACTGGAGAATGCGCCGAAGATCCGAGCGAACTGGTGAGGCAGGAAGAATCAGTGGGATGATTTGTCTGCTTTGAGGCACACCGTTGGGCAATCCTCCTGCCGGCGAGGAATCTTGATCCGATGGGTTCCTCGCGGGAGGTAATCCTTGCGGATTTCCGGATTGAGTAGCTTGAGTTCCAGGAAGTAGGTGCCGTACTGCTCGGCGACGAGCGCCAAATGGCGCTGCCTCTCGGCGATAGTAATCGTGACGACCTCGGTGTTCAGTGGCGAGTAGAGATCAGCCTTGACCATACCCAGATATTTCTCGGGCTGCGAGAAGATCTCCTTCACGGCAATCACGCGCGGCACATACCGCATTGTTTCGTTGGCGGAATGCAAGCGCCAATAGTCCTTGATGTGCTGCTCGCGCATCGCCTTCATGATGTGGGCTTCTCCCGCATTATAGGCGGCCATGGCGAGGCTCCAATCCCCCAACATGTCGTGGAGTTTCTTGAGGTACTTGATGGCCGCTTCCGTGGACAACTCCAAGTTGCGGCGATCGTCCTTCCAAATATTGTTCTCGAGCGAGAATAACCTCCCCGTCCTCGGAATAAATTGCCACGGACCGGAGGCCTTGGCTTTCGAATAGGCGGCGGAGATACATTTGCTTTCCACCAGAAGGATGTATTTCAGGTCATCGGGCATTCCTGCCTCTGCCAACTGACGCTCGGCCGGAGGGAAGCAACGCCCCGTCCGCTTCGCCAGGATAATACTGTCGCCTTCGTCTTCCAGGAAACGGTAGAACTCGTACTCGATCCGCTCCCGAACCTGCCACATCTGAATGGGCACAGGGTCTTTGGCGAACGTCATCGTGTCCGGCAAACGGTAGCTACTGAGGAACGGACGCATCCGAGGAGGTGCAACAATGGCCGGCAACTCGGGAGGGAGTTGCGCCGGGGGAGGCGTGCCGGCAGCCTCCGGTGCGAGCGAAGGCGAAGGGGTCGATTCCGCGCCCAAGGATGCCGCGCCGAGGAGCACGACGCTCAGCAGAGCGAAAGCGCCTAGTGAGAACAGCCACGTTCTATGAAGACGGTCTTCGTGCATATCAGGTAATTCTACCAAGCGTTGATCGGATCAGCAAGGTTAATCCCTCAGTCATTCTGGTACAATTTTGTCGATGAACCGCCTACGAGTCCTCCAACAGACCATTATCGGTTGCCGGCAGTGCCCTCGGTTAGTGGCTTATCGGCAGGAAGTGTCGCGCACTAAGGTGCGCCGATTCCAGGAATGGGACTATTGGGCCAAGCCGCTTCCAGGATTCGGGGATCCCCATGGACGACTGTTGATTGTCGGACTGGCCCCTGCCGCGCACGGAGGGAATCGCACCGGGCGGGTCTTCACCGGAGACCGCAGCGGCGATTGGTTGTATGGCGCGCTCTACCGATTCGGCTTTGCGAATCATCCCGAGTCGATCTCGCGAGAGGATGGCATGCGCCTGAAGGATTGCTTTATTACGGCGGCCGTCAAATGTGCGCCTCCTGGAAATAAGCCGTTACTGGAGGAATTTCGTCGCTGCCGGCCGTATCTGGTGCAGGAACTGAAACTGCTGAAACAGGTTCGGGTGGTCGTGGCGCTGGGAAAGATCGCGCTGGAGAGTTATCTCAACGCCTGCCGGGAGCTTGGCCGGTCGATCCCAAAGCCGCGTCCCGCTTTCGGCCACGGCCGCATCCATGAGCTTCCCTGGGGCGTGACTCTGATCGCCTCATACCATCCGTCCCAGCAGAACACCTTTACCCGCAAGCTGACTGGGCCGATGTTCGACGCGATCTTTGCAAAAGCGCGAGATGCTCTGTCACTGTGAGGTATGGATCGGGGCTTCGACCCCTCCCCACGCTGGCGCCAGGCCTTGACGTGATTGGGCCAGTCGCTCACGGAGAGTCTGGTTTGCCGCAGGTACCGCTGCCTCGGCTTCCGCGAGAGCCGCTTGGGCTTCTTGATAACGACCGGTTCGCGTATAGATGTGTGCCAAGGTGTCCAGCGCATAAGGGCGAAATGAGTCACCTTGCGCCGATGCTTTCAGCGCCAGGCGCTCGGCCTCGTCGAGTCGGTCACCACGCTTCAGATAGACCATCGCCAGATTGTTGTTTGCGCCTGGATGATCCGGGTGGGAGGCCAGCGCGCGGCGATAATACTCTTCCGCTTCATCAAGCGCGCCTGAGTCGAAGGCAAGATTGCCGAGAGCGACCAGCGCGGGAGCATAATCAGCGCGGTCGGTCATCGCGGCACGGTATTCACGTGCCGCGAGATCCTGTGCGCCTTGCGCTTCATAGGTCGTCCCCAGCGCCATATGCTCTTCAGCCGTCAAGGGATCATGGAGGACGACCACACGTGGCATGCCGGAACAGGCCTGAAGCCCGCTCAACCCGCCAAGAAGGAGCAGAGGCAACACGAGGCTGACAAGGCCTTGTGCTCTCATGAGCGCGCCTTCGGAGAGTCGCTGGCGGGAAAGATCTTCAGCGTCCATCGGCTTGTCTTGTCCCAGCTCCGAAGAAACCGCGGGTACGGAAGAAACTCGTCCCGATCCAGGCCGGAGTGGACATAGACTCCCTGACGAGCATCATCATAACCGGTGATCACCACGTAGTGGCCCTGGGGAAAGAACTCGTAACCCAAGTTCAGAAAAGCCACCAAGGGATGCCCTGCCTCCAACTCCGCTTTCACGCCTTCGAGACTTCCTCGGAAGCTCTCAGCGTGAAGGCCGTACGCCTGCGCAGCCAACAGCAAATCGATAGGCAAGCTCCCTTTCAGCTTTGGCAGGTACACCTGCTGCTTAAGAAGCTGCGGGTTCGTTGGCTCTCCCCAAAAGCTTATGACGCTCGCCAAGGTGGCTGGTCCGCATTGGTCTGTATCGTCCGGGAAAAACGGGACCAGCAGGCGGTGCGCCCGCGCGTCTGTCCGCGCACTCTCGCCGGCTTGATCCTCTCGTAGCGACCACGAGCCTGTACAGCCAAACAGCAACACCGCGCATATCATCGGAACAGCGATTCCCAGATGCTTTGGAATCGCGTGGTTCATCATGCGCATAGACTGCTCAGCCCTCAATTCTTCTTGACTTCGATACGGTGACCTAGGAGGTAGATTAAAACGACCGCCAGGATGGCGATGACTAAGAGCGCGACTACGATTCCAAGGCCCCCGTCGCCGCCCGGCATCAGGGCATCAAGTTGGTTCGCCATCTGGTGGAGTTGAGCGTCCGAGAGGCGTGCGAGACGACCTTGAATCTCATCCGCTGTCAGCCCCACGTCCTCCAACCGCTGCTGTACCATCTTGCTTTCCAGCACCCGCTGGACTTTCTGCAAATCTTCAAGTCGATTCAGGCCGACGTCAGTGCCGTAGACCCCTGAGACCGCAGGGGCCAGCATCGCTGTACTCTCCGGCGGGAACCAGCCCATGATAAAAGTGGTGAAAACCAACGTCCAGACCACCGCCTGCGTCAATATGGATACTGGCCTCATCTTTCGCATGGTCGCTCCTCCATTTCTGGATATCGTTGCTCTACCACCTAATTATAATATATGGCTGTAATAATATTAAGAACAATCAGGTATAAATCACTGCCTCTTGGTATTACGAATTTATTGCTAACTCGTCAGAGGCCACCAGGAAAAAGGCGGGGGGAAGTGCCTGAGTTAGGGTCTGGAGCTACGGAAGGAGGGCTTTTAACGCCGCGTCATAGTGCGCCGCAAGGTCGTCAGAGCCGTTGGCTTTAGCCAGCCGGCTTAGGCGCTTTAACATCTCAGCCGCCTTTGGAGTCTGCTTCAGCGCGACGTATGATGCATAAGCGCGCTCATAGTATCCGGTTGCCTCTTCCAGCCGGTTTTGTAGTTCGGCAATCCCACCCAGGCGGCGAAGGTCTATGGCAACGGCTTCAGGGTCCCCGAGTTCTTTATCGAGGTCGAGCGCCTGCTCAAAATATCCTCGCGCTTCGCTCAACTGCTTGCTCTCCTCAAGCACGGAACCGAGATTCGCCAAATTACTCGCCAACGAGCGCCCCTCCGACAGTTCCTTATTGAGAGTCATGGCCTGCCGGAAGCTCTGTTGAGCATCTTCATGTTGCCCTTGCCGCAACTGGATCAGCCCAAGATTATTCAGCACAATCGCCTCCAGTTTGCGGTCCTTTAGTTCTCTCGCCAGGAGCAATGCTTGGCGATAAAATCCCACGGCCTCATCAGAATTACCGAGAAGTTGAGCGGCTTGCCCCAGGTAGCCTAAACTTGCCGCCTTCAGCGCCTTATCATCGAGGTCATGGGCAATCCCGAGTGCCTTTTGATGAAGTACGAGCGCGTCTGCAGGATGTCCCTGTCGGTCCGCAATGCCGCCCAAATCATTCAGCGTTTCCGCGACCAATCGGCGATCGTCAAGGCCCTCCGCGACTCGACGGACCTCTTCGAAGATCGTGCCAGCCCGAGCGACATCCCCTAGCGTGAGCGCTCGATGGCCTTTTTCCTGAAGCTGCTGGGCCTGCAGGCTGAGCGGGGACTGCGGCGGGCTGTGATCCGCCGCCTTTCCGGAGCAGCCGAAGGCGAAGGCCAGGAAGAGGAGGCCCCACGTGGCTCGTCTCATTCCTTCGTCGGCTCGTCCGCCCGCAAGCTCCGAAGGCCTGAGGTTGCGCCGGCCGCATTGTCTTCTACCCGTGCGGCCCGTCCCTTGGCGGCAAATATACTGATGGGAAAGGTTTTCTTGGCCCCTACCAAAATCTCGTTCACATCATCCATCGTACCCTGCACGGAATGAACCAAAGGAGGCACGTCGTTGTGGGTGAGACCTCTTACATCCTCCGTGGTGGCCTTCACGTTCTCAAGTATGGCAGGCAGTTTCTCCGTGGATGACTTCACGTCCTCCATGACGTCACCCACTCGATTCAGGCTTTTCCGGGCGCTCGCGGCCAGCGCCGGCACTTCTTTGGCGATGTTCTGCGACGCATTCTTGATGGTCGTGGTCGTCTCTTTGATTGTCGCGGTCGTCTCTTTGACATTGCCCATCACTTCCGGGAGCCCGGCCGTTGCCTCCTCGACATGAACGAGCGCGGCATGCCCGGTCTTGACCGTGGCTTGCACCTCTTCAACGATCCCGTCGACCTTTACCAGCGTCTTCCCCGTAGAATCCAGCATTGTTCTCACCGTCGCCATCAGATCGAACGGCTCGTCGGATTCGATGTGGCCGCCATCGGCGATCACAGGGAGATTCTTATTCCCCGGGGTAATTTCGATCTGCGGATCCCCAAGAAGGCCTCCGGATTTCCCGATCTTGGCGACGGAATTAGCGCGAATCTTTTCCTGATACTTTTGCAAAATGGTCAGGGTAAACCGCGTATTATTCTGCTCCGTAAACTCGATCTTCCCGACCCGGCCGACCTCGAGCCCCAACAGGATCACGGGATAGCCTACTTTCAGGCCGAAGCCTTCGCTGAAGACTGTCGTGATGTGATACTTTTTTTCGAACAGGTTCTCGTTTTGTCCCACGACGACCAGGACGCCCACGAGAACCAGGACCGGAACCAGCACAAACCATCCGACGATCTGGTGAATTCGAGCTTGAGAGAGATTATGGGTGTAATGCATCATGGCACCTCATGAGATGACGTCCTATTAGACACTAAACAACTCGAGCACACCTGGCTCCTGGGTCTTGCGCACCTCGGCCGGGCTCCCTTCAGCTAGCAGGCGGCCGTTCCGAAAGAAAATTACACGGTCCAGGAGGTCGAATAGCCTCGTTGGCGCGCCGGCGGATGTGACCAGAGTCAGTCCTCTTTTACTGCGTAACCTCTCGAAAAATTTGAGAAGCTTCGATAAGCCGGCTGCATCTAAGCCTACCAGCATGTCATCGAGAAAGAGAATTTCGGGCTCGAGGATTTGCGCGCGCGCAATTGCCACCAGCCGCGCGTCTCCCAACATCAATTGAGCGGGGAACCGGTCGCGCAGACCCTCAACGCCCCATTCGGAAAGTGCAGCGATCACTTTGGCTTCAATATCCGAATCGGAAAGAACCGTATGATAGCGCAGGGGCAACGCCACGTTATTAAAGACACTCATATTGCTGATCAACGCCGGTTGATCGAATATGAAGCCAACCCGGCGGCGAAGATCAAGATAGGCCGGCTCTCCAACGCGCGCCGGGTTGACGCCCAAGAGCCGGACCGTGCCTTCAAGGGGCGCCTCCAGCCCGGCGGCCAGCCGCAGGGCGAGCCCCTTGCCAGAGCTGTTGCTGCCGACAAAAGCCACCAGTTCCCCATGCTGCACCAGCAAGCTCACATCATCCACGCTCTGCCCTTCCCGAAGGAAGGCGGAAACGTGCTCAAGCTGAAGCACCGGCCCCGCCTTTATCATCAGTAAAACCCTACAGTCACGATAATGTCCAGCACCAAACAGATCGTCACGGTATTGAGCATCGCGCGAGTCGTTTGCTGTGGCACTTCGGTCGTGGCGGCCTGCACAGACAGGCCATGATGGCTGCAGATCAAGGCGATGGTAAAGCCGAACAGTACCGCCTTGATGACGGTGATCAGCAGATCTGCCGGGGCCAGCGCGTTCCCGATGTCATTCACGTACACGGACAAAGGGATAGTGAGCTTGGTTTTCGCGACAAAAAAGCCGCCGATCACCGCAACAATGTCAAAGTAAACGGTCAGACAGATCATGGATATCACGGCCCCGACCAGGCGGGGCATGACGATGAAACGGGTAAGGCTGATGCCCATCGATTCGAGGGCGGTGATTTCCTGTCCCACCCGCATATTGCCGAGTTCCGTAGCAATGGCGGTCCCTGAGCGCCATATCAGGATGAAGGCAGTGATGAGCGGACCGAGCTGCCGCACAATGGTGAGAACAATGATGTTCGCAAGAAGCGCCCCGGCCCCGAAGCGCGGGAGCGTCGTCCCGGCTTGGATGATCACGAGCAGTCCGATCAGCAGCGCGATAAAGCTGACCGCCGGGAGGGCGTCCACCCCGGTGAAAATCACCTGGCGGACAATGACCCGGTAGGCTTCACCCCGGCCGTGCAGCGCCGGGGAAAAAAGCTCCTTTAATGAAAGATAGCCCAGGTAGAAGACGTCTGCGGCGTAGGCGACGCCGTTGGAAACCTTTCTTCCAATCCAGGAGACCACTGAGCATCGCGCCGTGAACTACGCTCTACGCCTTAGGGACATTCTGTTTGTCCCAGTCAGCCAGGAATTTCTTCAGCCCGATGTCCGTGAGCGGATGCTGAACGAGCTGCCTGAATACCGTGATGGGCATCGTGCAAATGTCTCCACCGATCTTCGCGGCCTCCACGACATGCTGCGGATGCCTGACGCTGGCGACCAACACTTTCGTCTTGTACTGGTAGTTGCGGAAAATAGTGACGATGTCTCGGATCAGCTCCATCCCGTTGTGGCTGATATCGTCCAGGCGGCCGATGAACGGGCTGACGCACCATGCGCCCGCTTTCGCGGCAAGCAGAGCCTGATTCGGTGAGAAGCAAAGGGTGACATTGACGCGGATTCCCTGAGACGTCAAGGCCTTGCATGCCTTCAACCCTTCCGGGATCAACGGCACTTTGACGACGATGTTCTTATGGACCGCCGCAAGGTCCTTGCCTTCCTTCACCATGGCATCCGCTTCGACGCTTACGACTTCGGCGCTGATGGGGCCATCAACGATTGAACAGATTTCTTTTAGCAGGTCCTTAAAGCTACGGCCTTCTTTGGCGACTAATGAAGGATTGGTGGTAATCCCATCAAGTACCCCCCAACTGGCCGCTTCTTTAATCTCTTTCGTGTTTCCGGTGTCTAAGAAGATCATCATGGTGTCACCTCCAAATGGGGAGCCGAGCTTGAAACCAGACCTTTCTTATTCTACAAGTATTTGTGTGATTTTCAAAGTAACCTCACGATTCAGGTTCCGTAGCAGTGCAGTCTTGACTGCGCTGCGTTTTGGGTTCCGTAGCAGTGCAGTCTTGGCTGCGCTGCGTTTTGGGTTCCGTAGCAGTGCAGTCTTGGCTGCGCTGCGTTTTGGGTTCCGTAGCAGTGCAGTCTTGGCTGCGCTGCGTTTTGAAGGAGGTACTATGCGTCGCGCCGCAGCGCTCCTGCTTCTCGTGTTGACGACGGCCTGTAGCAGTAACCCATACCTGGAGCAATCCCTCAAGCCAGCCGCCCAACGGCACGAAAACAAGGAATGGTTTGAAAAGGAGTGGGGCAAACCCTCAGGGAGCTCCCCGCGGTTTTGGGGAGGCGAAGAGTGGACCTATTATCGGATCGCGGGAGGAACCGAACGGTTCTTGGGGGGGATCAATCCCCACGATTGCGAAATCAAGCTCTATTTTGATAAGCACGGACAGTTGGACGACTACAGCTACTCGGGCTGTTGACTCGCATACAAAATTACCTCCCCTTTGTAAGGGGAGGCCAGGTGGGGTAGAGTGAGCAAAGCTTAACCTCTACCTCCCCTTCCCCTCCTTACAAAGGAGGGGTGACCGTTAAGATTGGCGCTTACTCTACACAGAACTGAGCTTCTTTTCATAGCTCGCCCGGCAAGATTCACTGCAGAAAAAGTGTGTCCGATCGGCGTTGCGGATGAAATAGGCTCCCTCTTTGGAGACAAACATTCCGCAGATCGGATCCTGTACCAGCTCGGATAATGGTCCGGTCGATCCGGCGCGAGAGACTTCCTGCCTTTTCCCCAAGAACCCACGCACGGCGCTTCGCACCAGGAAGTAGATGATGATCAACAGAACCGCGAGCACGATCAGTCGCCACATGAAAAAAGCCTAACAGAACCGAGGAAGAGGGGTCAAATGGTTACCCAGCATTACCGCCGAGCATGCAGAGAAAGCAGGATCCTTGTAGTGCACCTGACAAGAAAAGCGTAAGCGCGCACGCTAATCCTTCCCATCATCCCGCCCGATACTAAACACAGTTAGGTTGATCCCACAATTGACAGGTCGAATCTTCACTCATTGAGAAGCTCAACACCGCAATCCACAGACCGAGAAGCGACGCGTTCGCTTTAAAGTGGACCACCGCACAATAGGAGATCATACATATGGACGCTACAACTTCCTCGAAGATGCCCTGGGCTATGGGGTTTTTCGCGGCCTTCCTGTTATGGCCCTCTGTCAACTTTGCCCAGGTGGCCACTTCCTTTAGCGGTGACGCCCTCGCAGCGAAAGGGACAATCGGCGGAGTGCCTTTCGATGTTGACCATATCACCCTCCCGAGTACCGGGGGCAGTCTCAGCCTATCGGAGCCTGTACCTCAAACCCTTCCCGGTGGTGGATGCGTCGGCGCCTGCGGGGAGATTGGGCCGGGGATCGTTCTCTCAACGGCCGGGAGCGGATTCTCGACTTTATCGACCGCGGATGTTGATCAGCTTATTGTGACGGTCGGCAGCCACACGATCATAGCGAGCGGTTTTTCCAACACTGCTTCCGCAAGCTGTCCTGCGACGTTAGGAGATAAAGCCCTGGTGTCGTCGACGAATTATGTGGGATCGGTGAACATTGACCAACAGTTTTTGTTCAGCAACTTAATTGATTCTCAGACCATCCCGCTAGCAGACGGAACGATGGTGAACGTAAATAACATCCCCGGCAGTACGGCGACCGCGACCGGAGGGGATATTGTAATCAATGCGCTGCAGATCCTCACGCCGAGCGGCGATGAGATCGTGGTGGCCTCTTCCCATGCCGGCGTTACGTGCCCGAAGGCGACAGGCGGGGGCGGAAGTGGCGGCTGTCCAGGCAAGGTCACCGGCGGCGGCGTCTTCATGCTGAACAACCAGCGCCAGACGTTCGGATTTATCGCGGGTACCAAGAAAGACGGGACAGCGTTCGGGAACTTCAACTATGTGAATCACGGCACCGGCGCGCATCTGCAGGGAAGCGTGGAGAGTGTCATCATCGATAACATCGCTATCCCCCCAATGGCAACGGTCACCGGCACGCTGAAGACCGGCGGGGCCTATATTCTCGTGGTGGTGGATGCCGGCGAGCCAGGCCGGGCCGACACCGTTAACCTTAGCTCGGGACCGGTGAACACCGGCGGCCCAATTGCATTGGACCCTCGGGGCGGCAACATCCAGATCCATAAAGGGTGTGGCGTCGGGTCATCCCACTAAAGACTGGCGCGCGGGTAGATCGGAAATTGATCTGCCCGCGCAGTCTCAGGATGGGTTTCTTGAAGCTCGCTAGGGCTTTTCCTGCTCCTGACCGCTTTGCGGTTGCATACCACCCCGCTCACGCTCGAGTCGCTCGCGCATTTCTTTGTGGAATTTAACGCTGTACATGAGGAACTTCACCTGCTGCTCCGGAGTCAACAGGTCACGGGCGACCTGCCATCGGTCGCGGCGAAGCCCCGCCATCGCCTCTTCGACCGTATAGATCCGATCGAGAGCGGTTTTTAACGCGCCTTGGTCCACACCAACGGTAGGCTTGTCCGCATTGGGAGCCCTGCGGTCTCCTCTGCTCCGTAGTCCCTTCGCCTGCTCCCGGAGCGCCGAGAAAGCTTCCCGGCGCTGCCGTCTGAGATCTTCTGCTTTCTGATCCAATTGTTCCATGCGTTGCAACAGTTTTCCCCGTGTGGCTTCGTCGAGCTGCAGCATCTGAATCAACCGTTCCCGCTTCTTCGCTTGAAAATGCCTGCCGCTGTCCTGCTGCGCGCTACCCGCCGGCGGCGACTCGGTCATGCGATCCAATTCCTGCATGACAGGAGGGTTTGCCGAAGACGCTCCTTCCCGGCCCGGTGGGTCCGCCCATGCGGGTAAGGTCATGAGCCCTGCGACAAAGACAACCATTCCCTGAAGTATGTGTTTTTGGTTCATGCTCCCTCTAGTCTCTGCCGGTTAGATATCCTTAAACAAGCGATCGAGGATACGAGGGTCGAGCCTCGCTGCCATATCCACCAGCACCATATCCTGATCATCATCATCCCAAGCTCTTTCCCAGTCCACTTCCGCGACGTCCGATAAATCGGGGCCATGTCCATTGTTGGTCGCTTCAATTTTCGGCGCGCCCTCTCCTCTGGTGAACATGTCACCAGGAGACTTTCCGAAAAATTGACCGCCTATAAGCAGCCAGGCGCCGAGCAATAAGCTCACCGACGCGGCCAGAGCCCACGACCACCGGGGCAACGACACTGGAGAGAAAAAGTGTTGCGCCCTGGACGTTGGTTCCTTCGCGTCAGTCCTCGCCTGAAGCAGCCGGACCCGGACCCGACCCGGAAATTCGCGCCAGAAGGGCTCTGCCGGATCCGGAACCACCCGCCCCTTCAATCGGACCAGTACCTGTCGAACCGCTTCCATTTCGTTCCGACAGGCAAGGCACATCTCAAGATGCGTCGTCACCTGATGCACCCGGTTCGGATCCAGATCCAATTCCAGGTACGACACCGTCAGGTTCTGAATTTCATTGCAAGTCATACCTCTCCCTCGCCTCCCACCAATACCTTTCGAAGTTTATTCACAGCATGGTGGTAATTGGCCTTTGCCGTGCCTTCGGAACAACTCATGATAGATCCGATTTCGGCGAAGGCGTGATTGTGATATACGCGCAGAACTAAGGCTTCCCGCTGGCGCTCAGGCAGTTGGCGAATGGCCGAACCCAAGCGGTCCCGCACTTCCGCCTCGGCAGTCGCCTTAAAGATGTCCGAAGAGGCCGCCAAGGGCAAGTCCTCCACATTCTCATGCGTCGTCCTGGCCCGGTCTCGAATGGCGTTACGGCAAAGATTGAGCCCGATCTGAAACAACCACGTCCGGAAGCTTGACTCCCGTCGGAAGGAGCCCACATGGAGGAAGGCCTGGACAAAGGTCCGTTGTGCCAGATCGGCGGCGTCGGCGTGATTTTCCAACATTCGATATGCCAAGTCATAAATTGTTCGCTGATGGCGCCTTACCAGTTCCTCAAATGCTGACTCTTCTCCCCTGGCATACCTATCCAGTAACTGGTTATCAGATTCTTCCATCAGATACCGGATGGTTTCTCGACTCGCCTGTTAATGAGACACCGGCCTTGGTGAAAAGGTTAAACATCTTAGACAATAAAATTCACCGGATGCCTCGGTCCTTTGCCATCACTACTTACATATTTTACAGTTGAGTTTTGATCTAGGACTGGCTATGATGCACCTCTGTGTCTTTTTTTAAATGAAGAGGAGAAGTGGCAATCATGATTGTACGCCGGAGCACGAAATCAAGACAATCTGACGGCGCGAGCGACCCAAAGAGCACCCGCCGGGTCATCCCGCGTTTAACAAGCCGCGAACGCCAGGTTTTGAATCTCGTGGCGAACGGATATACCAGCCGCCAGATCGGCGAAAAACTCGGAATCAGCCCTCGCACTGCTGAAACCCATCGCGTGAACATCGGGCGCCGTTTAGGCATCCGCAATGTTGCTCAAATGGTGCGCTATGCCATCGAGAACGATCTTTCCCCTGTTCCCAGACGTTCTCGGTAAATCTTTATTCCGAGCGGCTAATCCCATAAACGGACTACGCTTCTTGGAGAACCTGGCCGGTCGAGGACGTCTTCACCGAAGCTATATCCTCAGGCGTGCCGGCGGCCACTAATTCCCCGCCGCGATCGCCGCCTTCCGGGCCTAAGTCGATAATCCAGTCGGCATTTCGGATCACGTCAAGATTGTGCTCAATGATCAATACCGTATTGCCGGACTCTACCAGGCGATTCAGGACGTCCAGCAGCTTTTGAATGTCCGCGAAATGCAGGCCGGTCGTCGGTTCATCCAGAATATAGAGGGTACGGCCGGTGGCCCGCTTGGAAAGCTCCCGCGACAGCTTGACCCGCTGCGCCTCTCCACCCGACAATGTCGTGGCGGACTGGCCGAGTTTGATATAGCCCAGGCCGACGTCGTAGAGCGTGGTCAATTTGCCGCTGATCGCGGGCAGGTGCTTGAAGAATCCCAGAGCCTCCTCGACCGTCATGTCCAAAATATCCGCTATACTCTTGTCCTTGTAGAGGACGTCGAGCGTTTCGCGATTGTACCGGCGGCCTTTGCACACCTCACACGTCACATAGACATCCGGCAGAAAATGCATTTCGATCTTGATCAAGCCATCGCCTTGGCAGGCCTCACATCGTCCACCTTTGACATTGAATGAATAGCGCCCGACCTTGTAGCCTCGCACCCGGGACTCCGGCAGATTTGAAAACAGATCGCGAATCGCGGTGAACAGGCCCGTGTAGGTCGCCGGGTTGGAGCGCGGGGTCCGGCCGATCGGCGATTGGTCGATATTGATGACCTTGTTGATCTGCTCGACCCCCTTGATGTCGGTGCAGCCAACCAGCCAGGAGCGATTTTCGACGCGCCGCAGCCAGTATTTTCCAGTGGTCGACGTGGGAGGCGCTGTCCGTTCCTTCCCACCATAGAGAAGCTGATGGAGACTTCGGTAGAGAACATCGAAGACCAGGGTGCTCTTGCCTGAGCCCGATACGCCGGTGACACATGTAAGCAAGCCCAGCGGAATCTTCACCGTGATGTTTTTCAGGTTGTGCTCGCGGGCTCCGACGACCGACACATAGCGCATCGGCATCCGCAGCCGGTGCGGAAGCGCCACGCGCATGTCCCCCCGCAAGTAGCGACCGGTCAGCGACGCCTTATTCGCCATCACCTCAGCGGGAGTGCCCTTTGCGACAATGGCGCCCCCATGTATCCCGGGTCCGGGCCCGAGATCCAGCAGGTAATCGGCGCGGCGCATGGTTTCGGCATCGTGTTCCACGACGATGACAGTGTTGCCGAGGTCCCGCAGTCGCAAGAGGGTAGCGAGCAAGCGCTGGTTGTCCCGCTGGTGAAGGCCGATGGATGGTTCGTCCAGGATGTACAGAACACCGACCAGTCCCGAGCCGATCTGCGTCGCGAGCCGAATCCGCTGGCCTTCCCCGCCCGACAGGGTCCCTGCCGCGCGATCCAGGGTGAGGTAGTCCAATCCTACATTGATCAGGAATCCCAGGCGCTCCCGGATTTCCTTCAGAATACGGGGCGCGATCATCTGCTCGCGCTCAGTCAGCCGCAGCCGCTCAAAGAATTCCGCTGCCGCCCGTATAGACAACCGTGTTACGTCAGAAATGGATTTTCGATGGATCGAGATCGACAGGCTTTCCGGCTTCAGACGGTTGCCTTTGCACACCTGGCAGGTAACCAATACGGCAAAATCCGTCTCCTCATAGTCGCCCTCACCCTGCGAAGAGTAGCCTGCCAGCGGCTCGTGCCCCAGTCCATCGCACGCGGGACACGCGCCATGCGGGCTATTGAATGAAAACAGGCGCGGCGTGAGCTCCGGATAGCTGATTCCACAACGCACGCAGGCGAGTTTCTCACTGTAGATCCGGTCTTTGCCGCCCTCTGTCGCGATGCCGACGAGGCCGCCGGCTTGTTTCAGCGCGACCTCCAGGGAGTCCGCCAGCCGGCGCGTGGTCGGATCGTCGTGCTTGAGAACGACGCGGTCCACCACGATTTCGATCGTGTGCTTCTTCTGCTTATCCAGAGGAACCTCATCGCCCAGGTCGTGCAACGTCCCGTCGATCCGTACGCGGATAAACCCTGCCCTCCGCGCGTCCAGAAGCTCCTTGCGGTATTCGCCTTTGCGGTCTCTGACGATCGGCGCCAGCAGCATCAGTTTCGTCCCGGCAGGCAGGGTCATCAGCGCATCGACCATTTGCTGCACGGTCTGAGCCGTGATCGGCTCGCCACATTGCGGGCAGTGCGGCTGGCCGATGCGCGCAAAGAGCAGCCGCAGATAATCATAAATCTCGGTCACGGTGCCGACTGTGGATCGAGGATTGCGCGACGTTGTTTTCTGCTCGATGGAGATCGCCGGCGAAAGCCCCTCGATGGAGTCCACATCCGGCTTGTCCATCTGCTCGAGGAACTGCCGGGCATACGCGGAGAGCGACTCCACATAGCGGCGCTGCCCCTCGGCATAGATGGTATCGAAGGCCAATGAGGATTTGCCGGACCCGGAGAGACCGGTGATCACGATGAGTTTGTCCCGCGGGAGAACCAGATCCAGGTTCTTGAGATTGTGCTCGCGGGCGCCCTTGATGATGATGGAACGGGAATCAGGCATAGTCGTTTATTGTAACCGTCGCAACCGAAGCTCACAAGCCCCGCACATCACTCGCGGGTCCTGCCGCCGAACAGCCCGGACGTGCTCGCGCTCCGCGAAGCGCAAACAAGTCGCGCTGCGCTCCGCCCGGGCGCCCGTTCGCCGCCACCCGCTCGCGATCACTATCATCATCCCGAGCGAAAGCGAACGCCTGTCATCCTGAACAAAGCGAAGGATCTAATTTTTCCTCGCCCATGTTTCAGGGGAGAAGAAAGGGTGAGGGGACCCTAGAGTTCTGGAAAAGAGTAATATAGAGCCAGACTCGATTTTCCATTGCTTTACGGTATCCTGGTCCATGATCAAAGAAGGCCTCTTAGCCTCCTAGCGCCTCGCATGAGAACCGTATGCCGAAAGACGTTCCGACGCCACATAGCTTTGGTCACATTGAAGCGCTCCTCAAGCGTGAACTCCATTTGCTAGAGCTCTTATTTGACGACTCTGGTCTCACCTCGTTAAGGAGACATGCGCCTCTTCATCCCGCCGTAAAGCGATACGACGCCATCACCGCATTCATAACAAACAAATTGGAAGTCCGCTTTGAGGACGCTGACGTAGTCCTTCAGGTAGGAAGTATGCTTTTGGACGGCTTGGCGATTGATCCAACTGGATTACCACTAGATCCTCCAGTGACTGCAGACACCGTTTTTAAACTTATTGAGGACCCGGAGGTGTTTTTACAGCTTCGTACTAGAGTGTCGGACACCCAACAATTTACTGATCAGATGACCTCGCTGGCTTGCTGGGCTATGTTACGACGAAAAGGTTTTGCCGCAAAACTTGTTGAGAGAATGGGACTACCGGACATCTTAGTCCCGCTTGTGGGGAAACCAAACGAGTGGATCGAGGTAAAGCGGATTCGGATGGGATCAAAGCCCGGGCGTGCGCGCGAGGTAATTAAGAAGGCTAACCGTCAAATTAAACGCGCTGATCCCAATGGCGTCGGAGCACTATACCTATCCATTGAACGTCCGCAACAGCGAGTCGCTTTCGATGATACCTCGCCTCCTGAGGTCCAAGCCTATATCGATGAAGTGGACAGGGAGTTATGCAGCGGGCATTCGCGGAGTGTTGGCTTCGTAATCGTGGCTTGGGATGACCACATGGTGCGGGCCAGTTCCCCGGAGCGAACGTATTATTTCTTGCGGCGCCGCTCAGTCTTGCGGGAGCACCAAGCGCCTCGCTGCTCGGCCAGTCTACCCAGGAATGCCCTTGACCTAGGAGAGACCGTGATGTTACCGCTCCTCGGTCCTAGAGCCATGCTAAAGGTACCAATGACTTGGACTCGACCAACACCAAATAGCACGGACTTGGCATCGATTCCCACGGGCGGCGTGACCGTAACGGATTTGTTTCGTCGAGTATGCGAAGAGACCGGGGATGTCCGCTCAGTCCACGCCGTTCAGGCGTTGCGGCAACCAAGTGCCGTTGCAAGCTATGAGCTCGCCCAGGTCAGAATTCTGCTTGTAACGCGGCGAGTAACGTCCAGCAAGCATCCTTATACCCTATTGCTTATTGCATCGGTACGAAATGGAGACCAGACCGAGATTCTCCTGGGCTTTCACATCTATGACGACGCTGTGGTCCTTTCGGAAGAAACGCTTCCTTTCGACGTTTTCGCGGTGCTGCTAGAACGGTATGGAGTACCCATTGAGGTCGGCGGTCTTCGTGCGTTGTTCATCCCCAGAGCAACTGTGGAATTACCGGAGCTTCTACCGGGTGAGACTTCAGAGGATCGAATGCGAATGGCCGCTAAGGCGATTTTGCCTGTTGCATTGCCACAGGAGGAACCGTTCTTATACGCACATACAAAATTTCGTGATAAAACCATGAGAACGATGGATGTGGCCTGGGCATTCGCGATTCTCATCGAACGGTACCGATGCGACATTCGGAGACACAGACGCTAGTTTACAGCTTCATAACGTTTTCCTGAGCTCCAACTATGCCAAGAGGTCGAGCAAAGGGGACATTCTGAATTTGCTCGGGGTGACCGCTCGATTTTCAGAAACATCCCATTATGTTATCTGAGACCACCAAGAGATTGGAGGGCATGATGAAAAAGGAAATAAAACTGCCCCGGTCCGTTGAAACTTACATCCGAGCAGTCAATACCGGAGATACTGATGCGTTTCAGTCCAGCTTCACGCATGATGCGGTCGTGAAAGATGTGGGGCGGGAGTTTCGCGGCGTCGCTGCGATCAAGGAATGGGGCGATCGCGAAATCTTCGCCGTCAACGTCACACTGGAGGTCATGAAGGTAGTCGAGCGTGAGGGCCAGACCATTGTGACCGTGAAGATTGACGGCACGTTTGATCGGACCGGCCTGCCCGATCCGCTTGTGATGGATCTTTGTTTTACAATCGCCGGCGGCAAGATCGCTGCTTTGACGTGTCGGTTGACTGAGAGTAATTAAGGATCAGCCTCGATTTTCTGAGGGTCCGGGGATGGGGATGCGGTGGTAGCTCTGAAAAGTCGAGTCTCACCCTAATACACTTTTCTAATTACACTTTCGCAAGGTTCTCCACGTTTCTATTCCAGCAGCACATAGCTGATGCCAACAATATAGAGGTGATCGGTCTGCTTGCGACCGGGGGCCGGGTTACTGTCGTACCGGAGGTCGTATTCCAAATTCAGGGCAAATTGCTTATAGACCGGTACCCGGAAGCCCTGGTCGGCACGCAGCCGCCAAGCGTTCGGTGAGTTGAAATCGTAAAAACCTTCCTGGCGATGGAAAAAGATCAGGTGTTCGGGGATCAGGCCCGTGGTCAAATTGATTCCCCATTCGCCCGCCGCAGTACTGTCATGCGGGCGGGTGCGCCAATCCTCGTTTACATAAGAAACGCCGAGCATGCCGGAGAGCTGAGTCCGTTTTGTGTCGATAAATTGGTAGCCAGGTCCGACTCCGAAGGTACTTCTGAGATTTAAGTCCTCAAAGGTGTCCTGCTCGAACAGGGCAAAGGTGTCCAGAAAGACTCGCTTGGTGAGAAAGAAGTCATATTTGAGTTCCGCCAAGGAGTTGCGGACGTTGATTTTCTTGGACTGCTCCCCGTAATTGTATTTACCCTCAATTGAGAATCGATGCCGATCGGCACGAAAGGTATACAATCCGGACGCATTGATCGCCTTGGAATCTGAATTGCCCTGGGCGATCACGCCGCCGAGATTGAACGCCCCGCTGTAGGTGACATTGGGCGGCGGATTGATGGCCTGAATGTTCGTGAACGGAATCGCCATCGTCGTGCCGAACTGGTCACTGGTTATTACGATTCGCTCTGCCGATGGGGACGTCACCAGTCCCTGTAAGACCGACCCGTCGCGTGTTTGGATCTTGACGGGCGCCTTTGACGTGATCTCCCGAATCTCCTTCCATTCGATCTTCACCTCGCCTGCATAGGAGGTCTTCAAGACCAAGGTGCCGTCTCCCATCTTGATGATGTCCCCGCTTAATCGGTCCCCATTCTTTAGCATCACTTCATCGGCTGAGGCCGTCGCAGCTTGCCAAGCAACGACGCAAAAGAGAATCAAGGTGGTCACTAAACGCTGCATGTGTATGTAAGCCTAATTTTCTAGTGACGCCTGGTGAGATTAGGCGTTGTACTCGGAAGGAGGAGCCGACAACATCATCTAATCAGGCGCGCACTGCGCAGTTGGCGCATCTTCAGTCACTGTTGTCCGTGCCTAGTTACTTCAGCAGCGAAACGACCCCAGAGCCAATGTTATAAAACGCGGCGAGAACCAACAGCTTCTCTTTTTTCACCAAACCGGAAATAACAGGAGAAGCCTGGCGAAGCAAGGCCGCGTGGATCTTGGCGTTTGCTTTGACCGTTGCCTCGAGGTCTGGTCCCGCCAGATCAACCGCGGGCTGGATATGCGGATATAGCGCGCTGATCTGCCCAGGAACTTCTTTGCCTTGAATCGTGGCATCAACCGCACCGCAAGAACCATGTCCCATGACCAGGATTACCTTTGTCCCCAACACCGCTGCACCATATTCAAGGCTTGCGATGATTTCCGAAGTCGTGATATTCCCAGCGTTGCGCGTAACAAAGATATGACCGATGGTTTGGTCAAAAATTAACTCAACGGGTACCCGGGAATCGGCACAAGCCAACACTGCCGCGAACGGTTGCTGCTTTTCACTCGTATGGTTCCTCAAAATCGCAAGGTCCTGCTCAAATGATGTCAGGTTTCCAGCCACGAAACGCTTATTGCCATCGAGCAATTCCTTCAGCGCCATTTCGGGGGTGAGCGTCGACTGTGCCAGAGCTGAACTCGAGGCCACAAGCTCCATAAACTCTATCCCGGCCGAAGTCACCAATCCGGCGACCGCGCCTCCCACCGCCATCTGGAGGAACTTTCGCCGCGAGGCACCTTCGTTCGATAAACTGGGCTGCGAGCCGCAGGTGGAAGAAGATTCAGAATCTGGCGAAGTTTGGTTGAGTTGGGTAGCGTCGTTTTTTGGATCGAATTGAGCCATCTACCAGAGCCTCCAATTGGGATAGTTTCAGGGGATAGGTTGCAACATACTCCGAGCAGCCATGAGGATCACATTTTAATGCCGATGCGACGGAACTGCGCAGACGTGCGCGGGTGTTACCAGAGCCAGGTGGCCGGCGTCAAGTATAGAGTGTAAATTCGCAGCCGACTCCAGAAGTCGCGTTTAAGATTGCGATTACCTAAGCTGGGGATACGGCGACGCTGGGAAGCGCCCGAAGCACCGACTTAGAGGCCGGGATGGCGGGGCGCAGGGGAGCAATAGGGACATTCTGAATTTCTCGGGGTGACCGCTCGATTTTCGCGGTACGACCAAGAATTAGGGTCAGACTCGGTTTCTGAGGGTCCGGGGAGATAGGATGCGGCGGCAGCTCTCAAACCTCGGGTCTGACCCTAAATTAAAACTGTAAATGGCCCGCCCGCCTCTTGGCAACCATTCACGTGTTCCGCTAAGGTAGCGCCATGAATGTACCGTTCACTCTTGGAGCTGTCGGTCACTTCGGACTGGCTGTCCGTCATCCGCACCGCAGCGCGAAATGGTTCGCGCGCGTGCTGGGATTGCGCAAAGAGTTCGAGTTCGACGAGGGCGTCGCAGTTGGCAACGACAACGTGACGATCGCATTGTCGAAAGGGAAGCCGTCACCGACAACGATTGGTCACATGTCGTTTCATCTGGCGAACATGACCACATTGCGAAGGGCGCTCCAACACCTGAAGAAGCACAAGGTCAAGGTGGAAGACCCGGGCCACGAGATCGGCCCTGAGGCACCCGGCTCGCCTCACATGGGTTTATGGTTCCACGATCTGGACGGTTACCGCTGGGAACTTTCCGTCCAAGGCGGAAAGAAGAGGCCGGGCGAAAAGAATAATTAGAGGAATCAGCTACAGGAGATGGGAAATATGTCAGATGCAACGCAAACCGAGCTTGGTGCGGTGGTTTCTCTGTGGCGATTCCCCGTCAAGTCTATGATGGGGGAGGAATTGAATACCGCCCAGGTGATGGACCACGGGCTGCTCGGCGATCGCGCATACGCCTTACTGGACAGCTCCAACGGGAAAGTCGCAAGCGCCAAGAACCCCAGAAAATGGCCGAGTCTCTTCGCGTTTCGGGCCACCTTCGTCGAGCCATGGGGCAGTGGCTCGCAGGTGCCTCGGGTCCGCATCACGCTGCCCAATGGCACTTCTGTTACCAGTGAGCAAAGCGATCTCAGCCAGGTGCTCTCGAAGGCGCTCAACCGCGAGGTCACCCTCGCGGCAACCGACCGCGGCCAGGTGGTCGGCGTGCAGTCGTCGTCAACGCCCGCCTCCTGGACGGCGAATGCCGAAGAGTATTGGCCGGATATCGAAGGACTCGATCACCGGGACACCGTCACCGATTTCGCCCTCCCAACAGGAACGTTTTTCGACTGCGCAACGATCCATCTCCTGACAACAGCCACGCTGAACCGGCTCCGGAACTTCTATCCGCAAGGGCGTTTCGAGGCCCAGCGATTTCGTCCCAACATCGTGGTGAAACCTATAGGCAGTGAGGAGGGCTTTGCTGAAGATTCCTGGATCGGTCACACATTGGCCATCGGGGACGAGGTGCGTCTGAGCATTACGGGTCCCTGCGGTCGCTGTGTGATGACAACGCTGGCCCAGGGAGCCCTCCCCGAGGATCGCGGGATCTTGCGGACGGCGGTTCAACACAATCGAGCCAATGTTGGCGTGTATGCGGCTGTCGTGCGAGGTGGCACGATTCGCCGTGGTGATCGGGTACGGCTCGGCGCCTAATCTGGGTGTTTACGGGAGACCATTAACATGAGACTTTTATCCGTTCTTGCAACCTTGTTCGTTATAGGCACATTTGTTTCGGGGTGCGCGAGTACTAAAACCAGGTTTGCTAGTGAGAAGACCATTGTTATCGATCATGAATACGGAAAGTTAGGAAAGGCCAATGCGCTCGCTGAAAAACATTGTCGAAAGTTTGAGAAAGACGCGGTCCATTTAAACACCGTACCCGGCGATGCAGAAACGCAAACCAGCACCTTTGAATGTAAATGAGACATGTGTCAATTGCCTCGGTCTCAGTGTCGCCTTTATTAGCCCTGCCGCATCGGCTTCCGCACGCGGTACCGCCTAATTAGGATCAGACTCGTTTTCTGAGGGTCGGGGATGGCCACACGCTTGTAGCTCTTGAAAGTTGAGTCTGACACGATTAACAACTAACCCATAGAAGTCCACATCGTCTTAGGCGCAATTCTGAGGGAGGAGCACAATGGCTAGGTATGGCAAGGCGGCAGCCAAAAAAGTTAAGCGGGCAATGCATGAACGTAAAAAGGGAAAACTGAAGAGCGGACGATCGGGCAAGAAAGTCACCAGCCGTAAACAGGCAATCGCGATTGGGCTATCGGAGGCCCGACGCGCCGGCGCCAAAGTGCCCCGCAAGAAGTCTACGCGGGGCAAGAAGTAGCGCCGCTGTCCGGCCAATGTCGGAGCGTCGATGAAGCTCAGCGTCAATAGCCTCACCAAGGGCCTAACGTTCCACGGTGAAGTACAGGGCAAGCGCCAGCACTACTACATTCTGTCCAGCGCCCACCAGTATTTCGTCATGTCTGTCTCCAGCAGCAAGCGGGATGCAGGCAATTTCAATCTCGTGAGCAAGTCTGCCGTCGACCAACTCTACCGCCGACTTCGAGGGCAGCAGGGTCGAACGGCGCGTCTTGTCTTCGATAGGACAAGAAATAGACGACTCGTGCCTTCGCCTCTGGCTGCATTAAACATTCTCTATGTCCTGGTTGCCACAAACCGCGCGACCATCGACATGCGCCATAAGTCATCACGGGAGATCTTCTTTAACATGAGGCGGCCCCAGAACTGAACGCACCTCTGACTCTGAATGAGCATCCCGGCGAATATTGACGTGCTCATCGTCGGTGCCGGCCCGACGGGGTTGATGCTCGGCAATCAACTCGGACGGCGCGGCGTTCGCGCGTTGATCATTGACCGGCATCCCGGCCCGACGGTCCAGACACGCGCCCTCGGCGTGCAGGCACGCACTCTCGAGATCTATGCCCACCTCGGAATCATCGAGCAGGCGCTCGCGCTGGGCACGCGTACTGCCGCCGCGAACATGTGGACCGAAGGGCGAAAGGCTGCTCGCGTACCCCTCGGCGACATCGGGCGCGACCTGAGTCCGTATCCCTTCGTCCTGATATTAGGCCAAGACGATAACGAGCGACTGCTCGGAGAAGCCTTGCGTAAATGGGGCATGGACGTGCAGTGGAGCACGGAGCTTGTCGCCCTTGCGCAAACCTCCGAGCATGTATCGGCCACGCTCAAGCAGCCGGATGGCTCAACGCGGGAGATCAACACGCGGTGGGTCGCAGGTTGTGACGGCGCGCACAGTGCGGTGCGTACCCTGAACAAGATCGCCTTCGTGGGTGCACCATACGAGCACGTATTTTTTGTCGCCGACACGACCGTGACCGGGCCAATGGTGCCGGGCGAACTCAATGTCTTCCTGTATCTCGATGGATTTCATTTGTTCTTCCCGATGCGCGGGACTAATCACTGGCGCATAGTCGGCATCGTGCCGCGGGAGCTGCGGGAGCGAGACGATCTGGATTTCGACGCAGTGGTTCCCGGCGTCCGCAAAAAGGTGGGATCAACGCTCGCGGTCCAGGCCTGCAGTTGGTTTTCGACTTATCGGATTCATCACCGGCGCGCCGAGCGGTTTCGCGACCGCCGCTGCTTTCTGCTGGGCGATGCGGCGCACATTCACAGCCCGGTCGGTGCCCAGGGCATGAACACCGGACTTCAAGATTCGTATAACCTGGCGTGGAAGCTCGCGCTCGTTGTATCCGGGCGCACCGGCGAGACCTTGCTTGACTCCTATGAGAGCGAGCGCGTTCCGGTTGCTGAACGACTGCTGAAGACGACGGACCAGGCTTTCTCACTCATCGTCTCTGATCGCTGGCTGGCAGGCATCTTCCGCACGCGATTGCTTGCCAAGATACTCGCATTCGCGATGACCCTGGACGGAATACGAAAGCTCGCATTTCGCACGATCTCTCAGATTGGCATTCACTACCGGAGGAGTCCTCTATCAGAAACGCGGGCAGGGTTCCCCAATGGCGCGCCACAGGCAGGTGACCGATTTCCGTGGCTGCGGATCAAGCTCTCACCTCAGGGCTCAGTCGAGGATCTGTTCACGAGACTCGACGATACGCGCTTCAATCTGATAGTGATTGGACAGCCTTCACTTCCTGACGGACCATCTCCTCACAGCGACCTGGTCCTCACCCACCGGGTCCCCGACGACCCCGTCAATGATCAGGAGCTCACCCGCGCGCACATCCCCAAGCCATCCTTCTTCCTGTTGCGTCCCGACGGCCACATCGGGCTCGCGGGGACTCATCTGGAAGCCGCTGCGTTAACCCGTTACCTGGCCGAGCGTCTAGGGCTTCGGACGGCGCCCACAGTCACTTCTTCGGCTGACCCTCCGCGCGAATAAAATTCTTCTTGCCTTCCTCCGACACGAACACCACCAGGACTTTTACAGGCGCTTGCCCAAGATTTTTGCCGTTGTGCCATGTGTTCAGCGATTCCAGGAATCCTGATCCCGCGGCATACTCGCGCGGTGATTCGTTGTCCATGTCAACGGTCAGCGTGCCTTCCAGAACGTACACATAGGTGGGAACCGGATGCATGTGCCGTCCGCTCTCTCCGCCTGGCGCAATCTCTATGAGGACCGACTCAATTTCCGGTTTGTCTGTTTGAGGATACTGAAGTTTCTGGCCGGTCGCCGTGGCAGTGGCTTTGACAACCGGCGAGACTTTTGGAGCCTGCTGTGCGGTCGTGATCGTCACTAATCCTAGCATTATGAAACTGATCAAGAGCTTTTTCATGTTGTCCTCCGTGTAGGCGCCTACGATATCGAGGGCATTGACGGACTGTCTATCCAACTTAAGGTTATTGTTGTCCCGGCAGCTTAGTCACAGAGATCTACTCCACCGCCATTACGATCAACAACCACCTACTAAAGGGCGTTCTTCACCGAATCGCCAGTCAGCTATAGTGACAGAAGGGATCCTTAAGTTAAGGAGGAGAGACATGTTAGGCGACAGCAAAGCATTCAGCAGTTTTTCAGTAGACGACCCGCAAAAAGCGAAGGCTTTCTATGGCCAAACCCTCGGACTGGAGGTTTCCGAGGTTCCCGAGATGCAGGGCTTGTTAAAATTGCGTCTTGCCGGGGGAAACGTGGTCTTGATCTATCCGAAGCCGAAGCATACACCCGCAACCTTCACCATCCTCAACTTTCCTGTAAGCGATGTCGAACAAACAGTCGACAAATTGACGAGCCAGGGTGTGCGCTTCGAAAAGTATGACGACAAGGACATAAAGACAGACGCGAAGGGCATTTCCAGAGGCAAGGGGCCGGATATAGCCTGGTTCAAAGACCCCGCAGGCAACATTCTATCGGTGCTCAAACAGAAATAAGCGGCGACGGGCCGGATGAGACACATGGACGAAAATGGATCCATGTGAGGTGTTTCGGTAGGCAGTTAAAAAGTGCGGAAAACCAGAGTGTCCCCTTTGTCTCGGATTCACGCCCAATGTAGTGCCGGTCTTTCGGCATCCGCCGGCATATCGGCAGAGCAGTGTGCTACTCACCTGATCGACCACATCGGAGGCCTCCTGCCGTTCAGTCGAAAATCTCCATCATGATCGGTAGTTTAGCTCCCTTCGGCCCAATTGAGCGGTCTTGGAACAGGCATTGCTATTCACTTGGGCGTAAGCGAGATAAACGGACTCTCAAACTAAAGGAGCAACAATCATGAGCACTGCAAATCTCAAGCAACGCCTTCAGGACCTCCTCAACCATATCCGGCAAGGCAAGATCATCGAGGCGATGAACGAGTTCTACGACAAGGATACGGTGATGCAGGAGAATGCCAATCCGGCCACGAAGGGGTTGGCAGCCAACATCGAGCGCGAAAAGCAAGCCATGAGTGGGGTCAAAGAGTTGAAGGGATTCAACGTCACGGCGTCAGGCGTTGGTGACAACGTGACGTTCTACGAAGCCACGGCGGATTGGATCGCCACGAACGGCCAACCGATGCATGCGGAGCAGGTGTCGATCGCGAAGTGGAGGAATGGCAAGATTGTCCACGAGCGGTTCTATTACGATACGGGGAAGAAGTAAGCAGGAGGGAACGATTATGGACTTACAACTGTCCGACAAGCTCGCGCTGGTGACTGGTTCGACCGCGGGTATTGGTTTAGCCATAGGCTCGGCCCTAGCCAGTGAAGGCGCGACGGTGATTATCAACGGTCGGTCAGAAAAGCGTGTCACCGAGGCGATCCAGATAATCCGGCGAAAACATCCTCACAGCAAGCTGGAGACGCTCATCGGTGATCTGAGCAAGATGGAAGCGGTGAAGCAAGCCACCAGTCGATTTCCTCATGTGGACGTTTTGATCAATAACCTGGGCCACTATGAAGTGAAGGCCTTCGAGGACATCTCGGATGAGGCTTGGACGGCGATCATCGAAACGAACTTCATGAGCGGCGTGCGCCTGAGCCGGTATTACCTGCCTAGGATGAAGGCGAGGAACTGGGGCAGGATCATTTTTATCTCGAGCGAATCCGCCATCAACATTCCCCTTGAGATGATCCATTACGGCGTCACGAAAACCATGCAGCTCGCTCTGGCGCGTGGTCTGGCGGAAACCACGGCCGGCACGAGCGTGACGGTCAACTCCATCTTGGCGGGACCGACGCGGTCCGAGGGAGTGGAACAGTTCGTCAACGACATTGCGAAGTCTCGCCACGTCGAGCCGTCCGTAGTGGAGAAAGAGTTCTTCGAAACCGTCCGTCCCAGTTCGCTGCTCAAGCGGTTTGCCACAACTGATGAAGTTGCCGCGATGGCCGCCTTCGTCGCCAGCCCGCTCTCCTCTGCCACGAACGGAGCGGCGCTCCGTGTGGACGGCGGAGTGGTTCGCTCGATCATGTGATCAGCAAGGCTGAACGGAGAAACCTGGTCGATGTGTAACGACTTGGAAGAGGAACGTCCCTGAAAAAGGAGGTGAGATCATGAAGCGTAATCACATGAACGTGCTCGTCACTGGAGCGACGGGCAAGCAAGGAAGCCATGTTGCGCGGCTCCTGCTAAAGAACGGCCACAGCGTCCATGCCTTCACCCGCAAGGCCGACTCTCCTGCCGCGCGCGAACTGGCCAAGCTCGGAGCCAAGATCGTTACCGGGGATCTTAGCGATCGTGCATCGGTTGAACGTGGTGTCGAGGGCGTTGATGCCATCTTCGCGATGAGCACGCCATTCGAAGCTGGGATGGAGGCGGAGACCAAGCAAGGTGTTACGGTGGC
>Ga0070706_100000946_pt1 | contig 31693 bp, 24 predicted proteins | sample KBSK5501metaG_FD_65476 | JGI IMG/M metagenome (GOLD analysis project Ga0070706, IMG submission 65476) | Corn, switchgrass and miscanthus rhizosphere microbial communities from Kellogg Biological Station, Michigan, USA - KBS K5-50-1 metaG | ecosystem: Host-associated > Plants > Roots >... | reverse complement strand
GTAGCCCTTGCGTGTCGCCCAGGCGAGATACATGTCGCGCAATTGATCGGGCCAGTCGTCGCGCTCGTCGGGCTTCGCGCCACGCGCCGAGGGCAGCGGCGTGACGCACAGGAATACGTCTTGCGCCACACTCGCATCGGAGGCGCCGGCAAGCAACTCCATCTCGGCCAGCGTCACCTCGCCATCCACCTGCTCGTAGCTGGTCGCCAGCCGCGCCAGGCCGGAGGCGTCGTTGTTGCGCCGGATCATCTTCGCCGCCTCCAGCATGCCGTCGATGCGCTCGCGCAGGTCTGTGAAGCGCTTGGTGATGCGGTCCACGTGATGCGCCTCCGACATCACCTGGCGGGAGCGCTCGGTGTCGTCCCAGAAGCTGGGCCGCCCCATCTCCTCCAGCAGCGCCTGCGCCGTCTCGCGCAGCGTCTCGTAGCGCTCGCTGGCGATGTGCGTCTCGACGCGCGCGCGCAGCCCTTCGACCAGCTTCTGCAGCTCGCGGATGTCCATCGTGCGCGTGCGGCCGCTCTCGCCCTCAGTGATGGTCAGTTTCTCGCGTGGGACATCGTCCGGCTCGACCGTTACTGAAGGCGCCGTCAGCGCGATTGGCTCCGCCACGATGACGCCGTCGCGCACGCCCAACTCCAGTAGCTGCTCGCCCAGCGCGGGCTTCTCGGCGATAGTGCGCGCGAGCGGCAGGATGACCAGATCGCGGATGGCGCGCTGGAGCGGGCGCGCGCCGAACGTTGGGCTGAAGCCTTCCTGCAAGAGCACGTCGAGCACATCGTCGCGGAAGTCGATGAGGATGTTGCGTCGCAGCACGCCTTCGCGCACGAGCGCGCGCCCCAGCTCGCGTCGCGCGATGCGCCGCATCTCATCGCGTCCCAGCGGCTGGAAGACGACGATCTTATCCAGCCGGTTGATGAACTCCGGGCGGAAATACTCCCCAACCTCCTTGAGCGTCTGCTTCGCGCGCTCCTCGGCGCGTTCGGCGGAACTGACGAAGCCGATAGCGTGCGCGCTATCGCTCTGCGTGCCGATGTTCGAGGTCATGATGATGATGGTGTTGCGCAGGTCCACGGAGCGCCCCGCGCTATCCGTCAGCCGGCCATCGCCGAAGACTTGCAAGAAGAGGTCGAAGACGGCGGAATTGGCCTTTTCCACCTCGTCGAGCAGGAGCACGGAGAACGACTGCCGGCGCTGCTTCTCGGTGAGCTGGCTGAGCAGGTTCGCCTCGCTAAAGGGCGACTTGAACTCGCTCATGTCCAGCCGGATGAGCTTGTCCTTGGCGCCGAAGAGATACTCCGCGAGCGTCTTGGCCAGTTCGGTCTTGCCCACGCCGGTTGGCCCGACGAAGAAGAGTACGCCGAGCGGACGCGTCGGGTCGGTCATCTCCGCCTTGATGAGCGTCACGATATCGGCGACGGTCTTGACGGCCTCGGTCTGCCCGATCACGCGCTCGTCGAAATAGGCGCGAATGTCCTCGTGGCGCAGGCCAATGGCGTCGGAGATGATCTTCTCCGGCAGCCCGGTCATGCGCGAGAAGGTGGCGTTGACGACATCGGAGGTCACGAGCCGCTCGACGGGCTGCGCATGGTTGGAGGAGGCCACGCTGTCGGGGAGCTGCGCCGCCTCGGAGAGCAGGCGCGTGGCCTTCCCCGGAAACGCCTGGTAGGGCAGGTAGCGGCGTGTTAACTCGATGGCGCGGTCGATGGCGCTCGTCTCGACGCGCACCGTCCCACCATGGCGCAGTCCGCGCGCGACAGAGGCCAAGATGCTCTTCGTCGCCTCCAGCGTCGGCTCCTCCACCTGGATGATGTCGAAGTGCTTGAGCAACGAATGGTCGTTGATAAGCGCATAGCTGCTGCGCGGGCTGGTGTTGTACATCTCTGGCGTGACCTCGGCAAGCAACTGCAGATGGCCACGTTCGAGATAGGCGCGCACGAGGGTCGAGAAACCATCGCGCTCGTCGGAGGCGCGGCCGGCGTCGCGCAGGCCCCAGATGTCTTCGATGTAGAGGTAGACACTCTTGCCGTCCACGACCGCGTCCAGCAACTCGGTGAGGCGCGTCTGCCACTCGCCGATGTAGCGCGTGCCGGCCAGCACGATGCCCGACGAGACGCCGACGACCCACTTGCCACGTACGGCCTCCGGACACTGTGATCCACGCGCCATGCGCTGCGTCGCCTCGTGCAGGATCGCCGTCTTGCCCACCTCGGCGGCTCCCAGCAAGAGGACCGAGCGGTGGCGGGCGAGCGCGGCGAGCGCCTTCTCGACCTCGACGTCGCGACCGTAGGCGCGGCTGAGTTGCCCACTCTGCGCCTTCGCGGTCAGGTCGGCCGCGCCGATACTGAGGATGCGGTCAATGGTGTCGGGTTTTTCCAGTTGTGCCATGGGGGAGCCTCGTCGGTCTCCAGCAGTCGCCAGCGCAGCGCTGGAACGGATCATGCGGCGAAAGGGGCGCCGGGAATGGAGGTGGGACACATGAAGAGCCAGCTTCCAGTGTACCCGATATCGCTCGATGCGACAAGCGCGATTGTGTGGAGGCGCCAAGCAGAGACGCGCGGGTATGCCGCAATCCGCCTGTCAAGGATGAGTATGATATACTATTCTCTAATCGTGCTGCCTGGCTGATGTCAGCGCGGACTACATGAGAGGGTAGGCGGTTCAGGCAGGTGAATATCCTGTCACGAACGACACGAAACGAGGCGCCTTGTGAGTCAGACTCGTCCCGCGCATCGACCTGCTCTGGTGACCTTTGCGGCGATCTTATTGTTCCTGCTCGGCGGCTTTGAACTCGTCATCGCCATCACCGAGTTCTTCCGCTACGCCTTCGGCACGCTGCCGCCGCTCGACAACAATTACAACATCTTCTGGGGCATCCTCGATGTGCTCTACGCCGTGGTACTCCTCTACGCGGGCTACGCGCTGCTGCAGGGGCAGGCGGTCGGACGACTGGTGGCGCTCATCGTCGCCGTCTTCGCTGCAATCAGGTGGTTCTTCTACCTGTGGTATGTGCCCTGGACGGCGACGCTGGTCATCGGCATCTGCCTGCTCATCATCTATGGGCTGGTGCGCAACGAGGACTACTTCACCAACGGCTGAGCATGGATCGCAAGCAAGATGCATGGGGAGCGGCTTATTCGAGCCGCTCCTCTTTTCATTCCGACGACGGCTCGTCGTCGCCGCGCAAGCCACGCGTCATGCCATCAAAGAAGCCTTTTGACCGAGGCGAAGATCAGCCAGGCGACGCCAAACACAAATACGGCCAGAATGACCGACGCGACCGCCTGAAACAGCCATCCCGAAGCCGGCATAAGCGCTTCCCATGCAAGGTCTCTGAACTGCAAGCCGCGCAGACAATATACAGTAGAGGCGCGCGCCCCCACAATAGGCCGATAATGCTGCGTGGACGCTACTCGCGCTGGAGACGGAACGGCGCGCGCCGCGGCGGATGGGTAGCGCGCCAGGCAGCGGCGCAGGTGGGGCAGACGGTCAGCTCTCTGACGATCTCGCAGCCATGGCCACCAATGTCGTCGGTGGAGTCGGGCTTGCCCTTCAGCTCTTTGAGGCGAAGTAAGACCTCGCCAGGTGTCAGGGTTCTGGGGGCGCCGCAATGGCGATGGGTCTTGGGATCTCGATGCGCGTTGAGTCGAAAGGAGCACTCAGCGGGGCGTGAGGCGACGACAAGGCGATACGAGGGGGTTCCAGGGTCGGCAAGCTGCTGGCAGATCTGGCAGAGCAGAGCCCGCCGCAAGCCATTGGGCTTTCGCCCTTGCAGAGCGTATATCATTGTGGTATACCTTTCGTATGCGGAAGATGACCACAATTCGACTTGATGATGCGGATCGCCACGCCATTGCCACGATTCGGCGCCGGTATGGCGTCGCCAGCGACAGCGATGCCATTCGCCTCGCTTTGCGACTCGTGGCCGAGTCAAGGCGGATCGATATTCGACGGGATGCGGACGACCATGGCCACGACAGGCCTGTATAAAACCTTCAAGTACAAGCTCAAACCCACCGCTGAGCAAGAGCGAGAACTTGAGCGCGTGCTGCTGCACTGCCGCAAGCTCTACAACACGGCGTTGGAACAGCGCAAGACGGCCTATGAGCGCTGCGGCATCTCGCTGTCCAGATATGGCCAAGAGGCGGAACTGAAAGACCGCCGTGCGGAGTTGCCGGAGTATGCGGCAATTCACAGTCACGTCTTGCGGGATGTGCTGGCTCGTCTTGACAACGCCTATGCGGCGTTCTTCCGTCGCATCCGCGAAGGGCAGACACCTGGCTACCCCCGTTTCCACGGACGCACACGCTACAACAGTTTCACCTACAAAGAGTTTGGCAATGGAGCCACCTTGGATAATGGCTTCCTGATTCTGTCCAAAATCGGACGCATTGCCGTGCGCTGGTCTCGCCCACTCGTGGGGACGCCCAAGACCGTCACGATTAGCCGGGAAGCCGACGGCTACTATGTCTCATTCTCGTGCGTGGATGTGCCAATTCAGGCCCTGCAGTCTACAGGCCAAGAGACGGGCATCGACCTGGGCTTAGAGTCCTTCGCTACGCTCTCGAACGGCCAGCGCATCTTTCATCCGGGTTGGTATCGCAAAGCCGAGCGATCTCTCAAAACGGCGCAGCGCCGGGTCTCGCGGCGCACGAAGGGGAGCAACCGGCGGCGCAAGGCGGTAAAGCTGCTCGCCAAGGCACATCTCAGCGTGAAACGCCAGCGACAGGACTTCCACCACAAGACGGCGCTTGCCCTAGTCCGCGTCAACGACATCATCTATCACGAAGATTTGCAGACGGCCAATCTGCTCAAGAACCACCATCTCGCCAAAAGCATCAGCGATGCAGGATGGTCCCAGTTCTTGATCATTCTCTCCTTCAAGGCAGCATGCGCCGGTCGGAGAGTGGTAAAGGTCCCACCTGCCTATACCAGCCAGATGTGCTCTGGCTGCGGCGTTCTGGTCCACAAGGGCTTGTCCGTCCGCTGGCATAGGTGCCCAGAGTGTGGGACCAGTCTGAATCGGGACCACAACGCCGCGAAGAATATAGAAAGGGTCGGGCAGACCCTTCGGGGAGGCGTGGCGTTGGCCGCGTCGGAGAACCGAGCATCCGCCCGGCTTTAGCCCGTGCGGAGTGTCAAAATAGTACATGTCCTCTCTCGGGCGTGAACTGTTCCATGAGGCGCCCGCTATCTCGTGGCGTTGCGACACACGACGGCAAACAAACGCATCATAGTCCCGGTCGCGCCCTTACGTCAAACACAGACAGGCGCAGCAAAGCTACGCCCGCCACCAGAGAGTTGTCTGTAAAAGCCACCGGATGATCGCGCCTGGAGCTGGTTCCAGTCAGCCGCCTCAGCTTGAGAAGTACTCCTCCAGGACGGGAGCGATGGCCTCCGGGGCGACGTTGTGCGGCTGCCCTTTCAGGGTGCGGCGCTGGGCGTGGGGCAGGGCGTCCGCGACGGCCTGCGCGGCGTAGCTCAACCACGGTGTCTCTGCGCCGTCGATCACGAGTGTGGGTGTCGTGACAGTGACGACCCGCTCGGTCGGCAGCGAGAAGTCACCCATGATGTCAGCCTCGTGGACAAGCGTGGGCGCCAGAGCCTCCTGGGCAGACCAGAATGGCGCTTGGCGCATCTGGGCGACAAATTCGGCAGGCATGCCTACCGCATCGACAAAGAACAGTTCCACCATATCCCCGCGCCGCCCCTCCGACAATAAAGAGTTGAGTCGCTCCTTGTAGTCCTGCGGTGGCAGACGGCCACTCCCCTCGAGGATAAATGGGGGTTCCCAGATCGCCAGTTTCTTGAACCGCTGAGCGAGGCCCCATGCCGCCGCATACAGGGCTAAGACGCCGGGGCCAGACGTGCCGTAGACGAAGGCTGATCCCCCAGCCGCAGTGAGGACGGCGTCAAGATCTTCGAACTCGCGCTCGACCTCGTAGGGTGGCGTATTCCCGCTCGCGCCATGCCCCCGGCGATCATAATTGAAGATGGTGAAGTGTGGCGCGAGCAGCGCAGCCAGCGGCGCCTGCTGCGATCGGTCGCCTAACACACCACCCACGATAACGACAGCCGGTCCACTCCCTGTCTGGTCGTAGGCGATGACAGTCCCATCCTTCGACTTGACGGCGCTCATGCACATACTCCTTCCTCAATCGCTGGAATCAGCTATCATGGTGACTGCGACCACTCATGGGAGGTCGTTACGCCGTTCCGGCAGGCTGATAGGTAAGCACGACGACTCCTGAACCGAACGTCTTCGCCTCGACGAGCTTCAGAGTGACACTGACCCCGTCCTCGAAGAGCCGCTTGCCGATCCCTAGGACAAGAGGGAAGATCATGAACCGATACTCATCGATGAGGGCGTGCTGAGTCAGTGTGCGGACGAGATCGGCGCTGCCGTAGAGCAAAATGTCCTGGCCGGGCTGCTGCTTCAGCGTGGCCACCGCTTCTGCGACATCACCTCGTACCAGATGCGAATTTTCCCACGGGGCCGTTGCCAGTGTCGCTGACACCACATACTTCGGCAGGCGGTTGATCCTGTCGGCGAATTCGCCTGTCCGCGAGGGCCACGAAGCCGCGAAAATGTCATAGGTTACTCTGCCCAGCAGCAGAGCGTCGCTCGCCATCAGCTCATCGAACTTGAACGCCGCCGCTTCATCGCTCGAGTACAAAAAGGACCAGCCCCCACGGGCGCCGAGTGAGTCTTCCCCACCAGGGGCCTCCATGACGCCATCGAGCGTCACATATTCTGACGCAATGATCCTTCGCACCTGCGGTCTCCGCTTGTCGCTTCTGATCGACACATGATCAGCGCAAGCAGCATAGCTCAGGGCAAGGGCTGCGTCTTGTACAAATACGACAACTGCCCGGACCGGCGCTCATCCATGATCTGCGCCGGCGTTGGTCCGACATAGTAGCGCAGCGCGCGGGTCAGATGTGCCTGGTCGAAATAGCCAGCCGCATGCACGACCTCGAGGATAGAGACGCCTTGCCGCAGGAGGAGCGTCGCAAAGCGGGCGCGTTCAATTTGCCGAATACCGCTGTGGGTCAGGCCTGTCGCACGCAGGACATGGCGCTGTGCGGTGCGTAAGGAGAGATCAGTGAGTTCACCTTGCAGCGCGGCCTCCACAACAGGCTCACGCACAAGCACGCCCTCACGCACGAGCCGGGCGACAAAGGTATCCGCATTCTCGTAGGTAGGAAACTCCCACGCGGCGCCATGGAGCCAGAAGGATGTGCTCGTCGCTTCTGGCAGGTTCACCGCGCTATCCACCAGACCGCTGGCGGGCAGATGGGGCATGACGGTCCCTAGTGTGAAGCGGATGCCAAGCCACTCGCCGTCCGCGGCGCAGTCCAGAAGCGTCGCCCTTGTCTCCGGTCCACGCACTGTAAGGAATGTCTCACCCTGGCGCCTCGTCACGACCATCTCCCAATGGCTCGCGGCAATTGAGGAAAATGCGCCAGCGCGCTCACTGTAAGAACGCCAGATCCGCTCGATAAACGGCGAGTCTGATAGTCGCTCGTCGAAGCGCAGGATCATACCGCCTCCTGTCTATTAGGCGCTACGGTTCTATTATATCCCGGTCATTCGAGGTGTCCCGGTGTCAAGAGCGGGCGCCATGATGCGCCTAGCAGCGAATACTTGTGGACAGATATCTGCTGGCGGCCTTGACGCCAGCAGGATTAGAATCAGAAGATGCGCCCCTGACCTGAAAGCAACGTACAGCGCGAGCGGAGCAATGACGATGGCGAGCATCCAGATACCGCGTGAGCGGCTCTACACGCCGCCCGTCCTGCTGCTCGCCGCCATCGTCGGCGTCTCGTTCTTCGGCGCCGGCTTCGTCATGCCGCTGCGCGCGCTCTACGGGCGCTCGGTCGGGGCGACGGGCGTCGAGATCGGGCTGATGGCCTCGTCGTTCCTGCTGGCAGGCTTCCTCGCCGCGCCGCTGATTGGCCGGCTGACGGACCGGCTGGGGGCGGGCAACGTACTTTGGGTTGGGCTACTGGCGCATGCGCTGCTCGTGCTCGCCTATATCCCAGCGCAGAACCCCATCGCGCTGATCGGTTTGCGCGCGCTGGAAGGCATCGCCGCCGCCGCCGCCTACCCACCCGCCCGCGCGCTGATGAACCGCCTCGCGCCCGCGACACGCCAGGGCGAGGCGCAGGGTATGCTCGCCTCGGCGCAGACCGCTGGCATCCTGCTGGGGCCGGTGATCGGCGTCCTGCTGGCGAGCCAGAGTGGTTACAACGCCGCTTTCGCGCTGGCAAGTCTGCCACTGGCGCTGGGTGTCGTCGTGACGCTGGTCGTCCTGCCACGGCGCTCGAACGCCGAAGCGATGGCAAGTGGCGCAGCGGCTGAGGGTGGCTGGCGCGTCGCCTTCACCCGCCCGCTGACTCTGACGTACGCGCTCCAGGCGGCGCTAGGGATGAGTGGCGGCGTCATCATCACCGTGTGGTCACTCTACATGGCCGACCGTGGCGCATCGCTGCCGCTAATCGGCCTCTCCTACACAACGTATGCCCTGCCGAGTATGCTGCTCACCCCACTCGCCGGACGATTCAGCGATCGGGTGGGGCGCTTCTGGCCACTGACACTTGGCTTTGCGCTCTTCGGGCTGGTCTGGCTTGCCTACGGCTTGCCGCTCACGCCTATTACCATTATCGTGATCTCCGGGCTGGAGGGTATTCCCGCTGCGCTGCTGACCTCCTCGCTCGGTGGCCTGCTTGCCGACTCGACTCCCGCCAACGCGCGCGGACGGGCGCAGGCGAACTTCAGCGCGGCGGGCACGCTCGGTAGCCTGATCAGTTCCGTGCTGGCGGGCGCGCTCTACGCCAGCGGCCCCGGCATTCCCTTCGTCGTCGTAGGCCTCGTCTATCTCTTGATTCCAATCACACTCTTCCTGCCCGCGCTGCGCCGGATGGTCTCGAAGAGCCATCTGCGCGTCGCCGAGCCGGTGGAGCGCGCGCCCGAACCCGCCGTTACTCTTCCGGCGTGATCGAAGGGACTACTCTCCAGGAGCGCCTTCCCCAGCCGTGATCATCCAAAATTATAATCAAGGTGATCGCGGACGATTCGGCACCGTTTCGGGCGCTCTACACCCACTACCCCACCCAGCCGCGCATCGTGAAGGACAGCGGGCGCTCTCTGGCGGACGTGGCGGCGACAAACGGCGCGAAACTGGCCGACGAGGGGTAAGCAAATCCGCTCTTCCATGCTGGACACGACTAGCGATACTCTATACGCTCCCAGGCAGCATTTTTCGTAGAACGATAAACGAGGATTGGCTCAATCGGCTGGTGTTCCGTATTTAGAATCGGCCAGCCTAATAATCGGGCGAGTGCGATCCACCACTCCTCGCGCGAGCTGACAAGCGCATCCATCGCCGTTTCCAAAGCCTCTGGAGATTGCGCCCTTTTGTTTCGATATCCATGCTCTTCTCTGGCTGCGTGAATGAGATACCTCTCATCTGGCTCAATTATCTCCAAAAGGTACATATCCGGGTGTTTCTTATTCGCTGCAAGTTGGCATATCCAGTCGCCCTTGGCGGTCGGACTCTTCCCTTGACGATGGCGCGCGAGTCGTTGCCTTGGATTACATGTCCGTCCGATATAGCGAATGGCCCCATCAAGTGGGTCAACGAGGCCGTAGATGTAGTGCCTTCTGATTGGAGTGTTAGATGTATGCAATCTGGTTACCGACCTTTCGCCACTGCACCGATGCATCTCTTTCGGTTCGACTATGAACTCCAATCATCGCAACACAAAGGCCTTGTCATAGTTCGCATGGCTGCATTCTAGCACGACGGGATCGCCGCCCTTGTGCTTGCGCGCCGGTTGTGCTAGCGTCACGATCAACAGTGGCGTGTTAGCGGGGGAACACTGTTGGTTCTCATCCCCCATGTGCGCCGAGTCACGGAGGGTCCACCCATGACGCTGGATGTCGAGCTGTATCGCCGCACCCTCTATCTCCCCGCGCCAGAAGGTGAGAAATCGCTCCGGCGGGTCAGCGTCATCGACATCCAGCCCGGCGCCACGCCGGATACTCCAGAGGGTACGCTCGTCTTCGTCCACGGCTATGGCGGGCGCAACCTCCAATGGCTCTACCAGCTCCGCTACTTCGGCCAGACGATGCGTGTGATCGCGCCGGACCTGCGCGGCCACGGCCAGAGCGACGACCCGGCGCGACCGCCGATCAGCATGGAGACGCTGGTGGCTGACCTGGAGGCGACGCTCGCGGCGCTGGAGACGCGGCGCCCCATCCTGCTCGTCGCGCACTCCTTCGGCGGGGCCATCGCCGCCGAGTACGCGTTGCGCCACCCGGAGGAGGTCTCCGGCCTCGTGCTGATCGGCACGCCCGCGCGCTTCATCCTGCGTCCCGGCGCGCGCCAGCTTATAGGCCTGCCCGGCCCGGTGATGGAGACGCTGAAAAGCCGTCTGGGCATCGCCATCTACGCTGAGGCGCGTACGCTACGGCGCATGCACGATGGCGCTATGTCACGCTGGCGTGGTGACAAGCGGCTGGGAGAGTTGCGCACGCCGACGCTTGTCGTCTTCGGTCACCGCGACACAGTCTTCACGCAGGCGCACTACTCCGCCGTCCCCAAGCTGATCCCCGGCGCGCAGCAGATCGTCATCCCTGTCTCCGCGCACCTCGTCCAGCTCGAGCGACCGGACGCCGTCAACCGCGCGATCCGCCGCTTCGTGCAGGCGCGCGCGCGTCTGGAGGCGCCCGCGGGCGGGCAGGGTACGAAAGGATCATTCCCGCAGCTCGCGCCCCGCGCTGCCACGACCACGCGACTGGTCGAGGCGCCCTGGCTCCAAGCCTACGATCCTGACGTGCCGGAGGAGATTGCCACGCCACAGGTCCTCATGCACGACCACCTCACAAACTCGGCGCATGAGTTTCCCGATCGCACGGCGCTGCACTTCTTCGGCCAGCGCATCAGCTACCGCGAGCTGGACCTGCTCAGCAATCGCTGCGCGCATGCCTTGCACAGTCTCGGCCTCCAGCGCGGGGACCGCGTCGCCGTCGTGCTGCCCAACGTCCCGCAGTGCGTAGTCGCATTCTACGGCGTGCTGAAGGCGGGTGGTGTCGTCGTGCTGGGCAGCCCGCTCTCCAACGAAGAGGAGATCGCCTTTCAGATACGCGACTCCGACGCGCGCATCGCGCTCTCGCTCAGCGCCTACCGCCCGATGCTGGAACGCGTCGCCGCCCAGGCGCCCGCCGTCGAGCGTCTGATCTTCACCGACGTGCGCGAGTACCTGCCCTTGCGCCAGCGCCTCGCCGTCGCACTCAGTCCTGTTCCCACGCCTCCCGTTGAAGCGCCCTCTGCGGCGGAGGGCCGTAATGGCGCCACATCTTCCACCGTGTCGCATCATGACTTCCAGCAGTTGCTGCGCGCGCATAGCAGCGGGGCGCTGCCGAGCGAGGTCCGCTGCGACGACCTGGCGCTCCTGCAATACACCTCCGGCACGACCGAGGTGTCCAGAGGCGTCATGCTCTCGCACCAGAACCTCGGCGTCAACGTCGCGCAGTTGCGCCACTGGATTATCGACGCCAAGCGCGGTAGCGAGACGATCCTGGGCGTGCTGCCGCTCTCGCACTCCTACGGCGTCACGGGGTGCTTGAACCTCTCGATTGCGCTTGCCGCCTCGCTCGTCCTGATGCCGACGAACCGCACGCAGGAGATCCTCAATGCGATCAAGCGTTACCATCCGACGATCTTCCCCGGTGTGCCGACGATCTACCTCGCCGTCGCCAACTTCCCCCATGTGCGCCGCTATGGCGTCGCCTCGATCCGCGTCTGTATCTGCGGCTCCGCGCCGCTGCCCGTCGAGGTGCAGGAATCCTTCGAGAAGCTGACCCGTGGCCGGCTCGTCGAGGGCTATGGTCTGACCGAAGCCTCTCCGGTGACGCACTGTAATCCTCTCAAGGGTGAGCGTCGCGTCGGCAGCATCGGTATCCCGTTGCCCTCGACCAGCGCGCGCATCGTGGATCTGCGCACAGGCGCGCCGCTGCCGTCCGGTGAGGTTGGCGAGCTGCTGGTGCGCGGGCCGCAGGTGATGCTGGGTTACTGGAAACGCCCGGATGAGACGGCGCAGGCGCTCGTGGACGGGTGGCTGCGCACCGGCGACCTCGCCAGCATGGACGAGGACGGCTATTTCACCATCGTGGATCGCAAGAAGGACCTCATCATCGCCGGGCCATACAATGTCTACCCGCGCGATGTCGAGGAGGTGCTCTACGAGCATCCGAAGGTCTTCGAGGCGGTCGTGGTCGGCGGTCATGATGGCGTAAATGGCGGCGAAGGGGACAACCCGATCGTGAAGGCCATCGTCGTGCTCAAACGTGGCGAGCGCGCCACCGCCGAGGAACTGCTGGCGCTCTGTCGCGAGCGGCTGGAAGCCTATAAGGTGCCGAAGCAGATCGAGTTCCGCACCGAACTGCCCAAGAATCTCGTGGGTAAGGTACTGCGCCGGCTGCTCGTCGAGGCGTAAGCCCGCCGGCGACCGAAGCTAGTGCGAGCGCCGCGAGGCCCACAGATTCACTGCTCTTAACGCAGTTGCGGCATGCAGGAGCTCTACATGGCGGTTGCGATCCTGCTGGTGTTCTCGCTGGCGCTGGATATGTTCGCCGTGGCGATCGGGCTGGGGATGGCGGGATTGCCGCGCGCAAAGTGGCTCCGTGCGGGCCTGGTGTTCGCTGTGTTCGCTGTGTTCGCTGGAGCGATGCCGATCATTGGGGTCCTGGTTGGCGAGGCGCTCGGTCCACGGATGGGCAGGGTCGCCGGCTACATCTCGGCGCTAGCCCTCGCGGCGATTGGCTCCAGGGCGATCTGGTCCTCGCTGTCTGACAAAGGATCAATGAGCGACATTGACCTCTCGACACCCGACGGTATACGCAAGGCGCTCGTGGCGACCGGAGTTTCAGCCACCCTGGACAATCTCGCCGTCGGTTTTGTCCTTGGTGAACTTGACGTCTCCATCACCGCTGTACTCATCGCAATCATCGTCCAGGCGTTCGTTGTGACTGTGCTGGGATTATCCGTCGGGAAGCGCATCGGCGCCAAGCTCGGCGACTCTGCAGCGCTCGCCTCCGGCATTATCCTGCTCGCGCTGGGTGGCGTGATTTTTATCGTGCTGCTGACCAGTGGACGCGCGGCGTAGCACGGTGAAGGCGCATTAGACGGCGCCTTCCACGCCGCATGTGTCGCTAGGTCTGCGATACCGTTAGACTCCACTCTGCGCCGTGACTCGACCACTTTGCACGGCAGCCACGAGCGCGGCGTGATCGTGTTCGGTCTGCTCGGCATACGCCTCAGCAAAGTCCGCCAGCGCTTCATCAAACCGTGGACTGCCGCCCAGGTATGCCGCTATCGCGATACGATCCCCCGAGCGCGCATGCGCGCGCGCAAGGGACCAGGCGCACAACTGCGCGTAGGTGAGCCACTCCGCCGCCGCGAGATCGCCCAGTGTGACCGACCCCTTCTGGTCGCGCAATTGGCGCACGTAATAGTCGCGCTCATGGCTCTCGCTGGTCCATCCCAGGAAGATGTCGCTCGACGCCTGCATGAGGCGTTGTCCGGTGACCACGCGGCGCCCATGATTCGTGTAGCGACTCTTCGGCGGATGCGCCTCCAGCACGGAGGACTGGGCCTCTTTAATTTGCAGGAACAATGGATCATCCTCGTCGCGACCCAGGAATAGCGCAATGTAGCAGCGCGTGCCGACGCTTCCGACGCCCACAACCTTGAGCGCCAGATCCATGAGGTGATACTGATCGATCAACGTCCGTCGGTCATTTTGCAAACTGGCGCGGTACCCGCTCGCGACCGTATGCAGTTCCTCCCGCACATTCTGCGCGTCCACTGGCACGACCAGAGGAGGATCAGCGATGATCCGGCGATGTCCATCGACGAGGGCAGTGAGCTTGGCAAAGTCCCGAAGGTGATCCCGGCGCTCCGCTCTGGCGATCAGGGGCTGTAGGCGCTTCTGCAGTTTCGGGCTGCTCAGCATGGGGAAGTTCTCGACCGGCAGATGCGCGTACCAGACCTCGATCGTACGCTGCGCAGCGAACGCGCTCATCTGTGTGCGGTACGTCTCGCCCACCCGTAGCGCCGCCGCACGTGTGTCAGCCGATGGAAGGCCGAAGCCACGCATCGCCACGACGAAGCTGACGACGAGCCGCTTGAGGTCCCAGTCAAATGGTCCTGGGAGCGTCTCATCGAAATCGTTGATGTCGAAGACGAGCGTGCGCTCGGGTGAGGCGTATACGCCGAAATTTGCAAGATGACAATCGCCGCAGAGCTGGGCGTAGAGGCTGGTGGTAGGCCCGCGCGCGAGATCTTGCGCCATCACCACCGCGGCTCCGCGCAGGAACGCGAACGGTGAGGCGATCATCCGTCCATAGCCGATAGGCGTCAGATCGCGTAAACGCGTGCTCGCCTGCGCTTCGAGGAGGTCCACGGGTCAGGGCGGTCGGCGACGGGCGCCCAGGCGGCATGGCTGTGTCGTGGCGCCACGCTACGGGCGGTGCGACCGCGCTCCTGCCGCTCGGCGACCGTCAGCGACGACGGCGCTGTGGTTCCGGGCGGCTTCGTTCGGCCACCAGGATCCCCATCGCCTGCCGCAGTGTCACCGTTGCTCATCGGTGAGTCCTCTGCTCCCCTGGATGAGCGCGCCGCACGCGGAATGGTGAGCGCGCTTTGTATCACTACAGCGGAGTGTATTTCTTCCGCATAGCGAAGCGCAAGCGCGCAACATTGCTACAATCCATTCCCGCAAGACAGAAACAATCCGCTGTGACCTGCCGAACGCGCCTTTACGGGACGGGCGCGAGTATCAGTGTGGCCATCAATTGCGCTTGCAGGTAGGCTGTCACCGCGCCGCCCTCGCCCTCAATCGCCTCGATCTGGCCATTGTTATTGGCGTCGACGCCGGTGTAGGCGTCGGCCGACAGAGTGACGATCTCGGCGACCTTCGTCGTGTCACCTGGCGTCTTCTGCAAGCCGACCAGGTCACGCAAAAGCATGATGTACCAGGTCTGCATGTTTCCGAGCGCGGTCTCCACGAGTTGCGCGTGCGTCTTGGTCTCGGCGCTGGTGGAGGGCAGAGTCGCCGCCAGCGAGGTGTGTTCGAGCGCGCCTGGGATATAGCCGCCTTTCACATCGGAGCCATACTGACCAGACGGCGACGCGCCAAGCAGTCCATAGCCATCGCCTTGTCCCAGTGCGACACGCGCGGCGCAGGCGGGTGTGAGCGCCTGATACTCCGGACCCTGCTGCCCTTCGAGCAGATTGATCATCACCTGCGTCTCGCAGAGCATCGTCGTCTGATCATGCCCGACCGCGGCGCGCAACGCCTGCGCGTGATCGCTGAGCAACTTCGACTGCGTGAGCGCTCCAGTGATGAGCGCCAGCTTCGCTGGCGTCGAAGGGAAGGAGGTCAGCACATGGCGCAGATGTGTCAGCACCGCGTCAGGCCAGGCGCCACGGGCGATGACCTTGCCCACCGGCACCGAGCCGGCTGATTGTTCCTGCGTGATCTCGATGATATCTCCCGCCGCCAGCAGGTTACCGACGCTTCCAGAAAAGCGGACGGTGTATTGCTGGCCATCTTGTGTGAGCGCGCCGAGCGGCAGCACCTTTTCCGTTACCGTGTCTATCAGCCAGGCGTCGTACACGGAGCCTGCGGGCGGGTTTGGCAGATGTTGCGCGGTGATCTGGAGCGCGTTCGTCTGCCCGGTGCGACCGCCATTCGCCTCGGAGAAGACCACCTTTGCCGTGGGTTGGCTCGGTGGACCGCCCAGATACACAAACAGCGCCAGACCAGCCGTCGCCGCAATCCCAAGCAGCAGCAGCGTGACCAGCAGGATGCGCCCTGGCCGGCGTGGCGGTCGCGGTGCAGTCGGCTGCGCGCCGGGATAGAGGCTATAGTCTGGCGTCGAGGACCGTGGCGGAGTGGCTGTCGTGCTCTGGGCGACCGGGTGTGAGGAAGGACGAGAGACGCGAGATGCTGATCCAACAGAGGGGATGCCTGTGGAACCGTCGGGAGAGACGATCTGATGGTAGGCGTTGGCGACCGCGCCTGGCTGCCCCGGCCTGCGGTTGGGGTCCTTGGCGAGCGTGGCGGCGATGAGGCCATCTAGTTCCGCAGGGATGCCCGCCCGTCGCGCGCTCGGGTGTGGCGGCGCGGCGCGCACATGCTGGGCGGCGATCTCCTCGACGCTCGCGCCCATGAACACCGGCTCGGCTGTCAGCATGCGATAGAGGACCGCGCCAAGATCGTATACATCGGTGCGCGCGCCAATGGAGCGCCCCAGAGCCTGCTCCGGCGCGATGGCCTCGCCGCCAAAGCGCAACGGATTGGGTGTTCCCGTGGACTCACCCAGCTCGATCAGACGCCGAACACCAAAATCCGCCACCACGATCTGGCCATCCATCTGCAAATAGAGATGATCGGTGGTCAATTGTCCGTGGAGTATTCCCTGTTCATGGGCGTACTCCAGCGCGCTGGCGATTTGATCCAGGTAGCGGCCCACGGTTTGGAGATCGGGCGGGCCGTTCTGGGCAAGTAGCGCGCTGATTGGGCGGAGCGGCAGATACTGATAGACCAGGTAAGGCGCCCCCCGCCACTGACCATAATCCACTACCGAGAGGATGTGGGGATGCCGCAACGCGACGAGCCTCGTTAGCTCGACCTGTGCGATGTCGAGATACTGCGAGCGATGCTGCGGGGACATCCACTCCCCGCTGACGGGCAGCAGGCGCAGCCGATAGGTGCGGCTATCTGTTCCGCGCGCGAGGAAGACGGGACCTAGCTCGTTTGTCTCCAGCAATTGTTCGAGACGGTACGGCCCCAGCGATGAGCCAACGAGCGCTTCATAGCGTAGTGACCCGGAGATGCGCGCCTGCATATATCCCTGCCCCCTTCGATCCTACCCACCCCAGCCGCAGCGCCATTTTATGAGGATCTGTCGCGGGAGCTTTGATCTAGCTCTACAATAATGGTATCTCGCTTCCCGCCGCATGATAGCATACCACCTGAGCCTGTCAAGCTCACTATGACCAGTACGACACAGGCGCCGGCGCCAGATTTCTGACTTGCGGCGACCGCTGCGCGCGCGTACACTTGGGGTACTATGTCTGTCGCCGTCATCACCGACCTCACTAAATCTTATGGCGCCGAGTTGATCTTCAGCGGCGTCTCCTTCCGCATTGAAGCGCGCGACCGCATTGGTCTCGTCGGCCCCAATGGCGCCGGCAAGACCACCCTGCTGCGCCTGCTCGCCGGACATATGGCGCCAGATGCCGGTTTCATCTCGCTCGCCGAGCGTGTCTCGGTCGGCTATCTGCCGCAGATCGCCCAGTTCACACCGCATCACACACTCTTCGAGGAGATGCTGACCGTCTTCGAGACCGTCCGCTCATGGGAAGACGAGCTCCATACCCTGGCCACGCGCCTCTCCGATCCTGACATGCTCGCGCAGGAGGAGGAATATCAGGCGATTCTCGCACGCTACGCCGACTTGCAGGAGCGCTTCGAGCACGCTCGCGGCTATACGCTGGAGCCGCGCGTGCGCCAGGTGTTGGATGGTCTCGGCTTCACGCGCGAGCAACAGGCGGCCCCGGCGAGTCATTTGAGTGGTGGACAACAGACCCGCGCCGCTCTGGGGAAGCTGTTGCTGCAACAGCCGGATCTGCTCCTCCTGGATGAGCCTACCAACCACCTCGACCTCGCCGCGCTGGAGTGGCTGGAGGAGTATCTGCTCAACTGGCCAGGCGCGCTGATCGTCGTCTCGCACGACCGCTACTTCCTGGATCACGTCACCACGCGGACGATTGAGATCGCTCACCAGCGCGCCGAGCTGTATCCCGGCGCCTACACCCGCTACGTCGAGCTACGCGCGGAGCGGACGGAGCGGTGGGCGCGCGAGTACGAGGCGCAGCAGGAACATATCGCGCATACGGAGGAGTTCATTCGCCGCTACAAGGCTGGTCAGCGCAGCAAGGAGGCGCGCGGACGCCAGAAGCAGCTCGACCGCCTGGAACGCATCGAGCGCCCACCGGTGGAGTCGGCGATCAAGTTCCGCATCGGCGCGCAGGTCGAGTCCGGCGAGATCGCGCTGACGACGGATGGGCTTGTCGTCGGCTACGAGAACGGCCACGGCGAGGGGCTACGCGTGCGCGTGAGCGACACGCTCGTGCGGCGGGGCGAGCGCATCGGTCTGATTGGGCCGAACGGAGGCGGCAAGACTACACTGCTGCGCACGCTCATCGGCCAGATCACGCCGCTCGCTGGACGCGCCACGCTGGGGCATAACGTCCAGATCGGCTACTACGCGCAGACGCACGAGCACATGAATCCGCGGCGGCTCGTGCTGGACGAGGTCCGCGATGCGAGTCACCTCAGCGAGGAGGGCGCACGCACGTATCTGGGGCGCTTTCTTTTCTTCGCCGACGACGTCTTCAAACCCATCGGCGCGTTGAGCGGCGGCGAGCGCAGCCGGGTCGCGCTGGCGAAGCTGACGCTGCAGGGGGCCAATTTCCTCGTGCTGGATGAGCCAACTAACCACCTGGATCTGCCCTCGCGTCAGGCATTAGAGACGATCCTCGCGCAGTACGACGGCACACTGCTCTTCGTCTCGCACGACCGCTACTTCGTGGACGCGCTGGCGACGACCCTCTGGACGCTGGAGGATGGCGTGATCACCGCACACGTTGGCGGCTACAGCGCATATCGCACCAAGAAGGCGCAGGCCGAGGCGCGCGCCGCCCAGCGGGCGAAGGCCAGCCAATCCGTCCGCGCTCCGCAGCGACAGGGCGCGGCGCCTCAGGCGGGCGTGTCGTCACGGTCGATAGAAGACGTGGAACGCGAGATCGCGGGGCTGGAATCGCAGTTAAAGGACATCGAGATTGCGCTGGAGCAGGCGAGTGTGGCCACCGACCTTGAGCGCATTACCATCCTCGGCGCAGAACACGAGGAGACGCGCGCGGCCCTCGACAGGCTTTACGAGACATGGCAAGATATGGCAAGTTGAGCTCCTTTGTAGGCGCGCTAGAAGCGCCGCCCTGAAGTGAAGTGAGTGAAGGCATGCCATACATCCTTGGCCTGACGGGCAATATCGCCAGCGGCAAGACGACGGTCGGGTTGCTTCTGCTGGAGTTGGGAGCCGCTACCTATGTGGACGCCGACACCGTCGTTCATGAGCTGTACCTGCCGGGACAGCCACTCGTCGCGGAGGTGGCGCGCGAGTTCGGGCCGGGCGTCGTCAACGCGGAAGGCGGGGTTGACCGCAAGGCGCTCGGCGACCTCGTGTTTGGCGATCCCGCGCGGCTGCGTCGGCTGGAGCAGATCGTGCATCCGCTGGTCTTCTCGGCGCTGAGCGGACGCATGCGCGACATCCCGGAGAACGGAGTCGGCGTGCTGGACGCGGTCAAACTGGTCGAGTCGGGCTACGGCGCACTCTGCCACGCGCTCTGGATCGTCACCTGCCCGCCACAGATACAGTTTGAGCGATTGATGACGACGCGCGGGATGACTGAGGCTGAGGCGCGCGCGCGTTTAGCCGCGCAGCCTCCGATAGAGCCGAAGCTCTCTCTCGCCAGCGCCGTCATCGACAACAGCGGCTCGCTCGACGACCTGCGCCGGCAGGTGGCGGCCGCCTGGAATGCCTTCCTCGCGTCGTTGCCACGCTCCTGAAGTGAGCGAGGGACGGTCAAAGCAGGATGATAGAAGTTGTCACGAGCGGCATGGGCGGCACGAATGGAAGATCTTGCCTCTTTGTTTGGCTAGGCGTGGAGTGAAGGAACTTCAGTCGCTGGCCCCGCAGCGTCTGTGGGCGTAACGAGCGGGAGTGTGAAGCTGAAGGTCGAGCCTTCTCCCGGCACGCCAGTGCTTTCCAACCAGATGCGACCACCCATCGCCTCAACAAGTACGCGACAGAGATAGAGGCCAACGCCGGATCCCCGGACGCTGCCGGCGATATCGCGTTCCAGACGCACGAAACGATTGAAGAGCTTCGGCACGTCGCGTGCGGGGACTCCCAGCCCACGATCCTGGACGCTCACCTGCGCCATGTCAGCCGCTGTGACAGAGCGCCGGCTCTGGTGGCGAAGGCCGGAGCCAGGGACTTGTCGTGGTAGATCGTCGAGTTGGGTCACGGTGATTGCGATGGGCGTTCCGGCCTCCGAATACTTGAGCGCATTGGACAGCAGGTTGATCAGCACCTGGCGCACGCGCCCCTCATCGGCCAGGACGACCATATCAGCAGGGATATCAAGCGTCACTGCCCGCGACTGATAGGCGCCTAGCCCTGTCCATGGCTCGCCGATCTCTCGTGGGTCAAAGGTTTCCAGCGCCGCGCGAACGAGCGGTTCGAGCGCCACCTGCGTCACCTCTACTCGTGGAGTCTGCGCCTCAATGGCGCCCGTATCGAGCACATTGCGCAGGAGACGGATCACCGTCTCGCCCGAGGTCAGCGCGCGTTGGAGCAGGCGGGCGCGCCGCTCGGGCTGCTCATCGCGCTGAGTGGCTACGTCGAGCAACTCCAGGCTGTTATAGAGCGCCATGATGGGAGTGCGCAGTTCATGGTTCGCATAGATAATGAACTGGTCCTTCAGGGTCGCCAGTTCATGCTCCTGCTCGCGCGCCCGCGCCAGCTCATCAATGCTTTCGCCTACCCGCCGGGTCGCCGGGCGGTAAACGAACAACCCCACCAGCGCCAGCGCGACGAGGGTCGCTCCAATCAGGACCCTGTCCAGTGTTTGCTCACGTCCCTGGATACCATCCGCATCCGCCTTGTAGCGGTCTTTGATCTCCTCCATACTCGTCGTGAACACGGGTGTTTCAATCACCATGATGTCCACAAACAGGGCGAGGCTGAAATCCTTGCTTGCGGCGATATCGCCTACTGATGCGTTGAAGGTGGCGAGAAATTTGTCAGTGGCGGTGACAATCGCCTGATAGTGCGGCGCAACCCCCGCATAGCGCCCATCCAGATCTCCGGTATCGGCGCCTCGCAAACCGGGCGCGTCCTTGGAGCCGCGTAGAATGGCTTGCTGTTTCTCAAACAGCAGTTGGGTAGAATGGATGTCATCCACGAACTCCCCCCGCCTGAAGTCGCCGAGGGCGATCGTTGTGCTTGAGATGACCGCTCCATCCTGCGCGATCCGTTGGGCCAGCTCCTCCTGCTTGGTGACAAGGTCCACCGCCTGCACATCCGCGGCTAGCTGCGGCGCGATGGATATGGCGCGAATCCCGGTGTAGGTCAGCACGATGAGGGCGATGAGGGCGAGCGCCAGGGTGTAGAGAATGGTCAGGCGTCGAACTACTGACCGACGGGAAGGTGAGACGCGCTCTGCCGCAGAGCCCATGGCGCGACCTGGCGTTACCGGCGTTCGCGGCGTCGGCAGGGGGCGCGCTGCTGATGGCGTTTCGACTATGTCCGTCCGTGAAAATCGCCACAGGCGTAGAGGCGCCCAGGATCGTCTCATCGTATTCTCCTGTATCTCCGTCGCGTCGTCTACCACCCTATTGGCTTAGGAGCCGCTCGATGGATGCAGTTGTCGAAAGTAGATGAGCCTCCGCACATGCCCCGCGAAGACCTCGGGATCAACTGGCTTAACAAGGAAGTCGTCGGCGCCCGCCTGGAAGGCGGCGATCTTGTCCTGGAGCGATGTGCGCTGGCTGAGTATGAGGAAGGGAATCTGCTGGGCGCCGGGGTGGCGGCGGAGCGCCGTCAGCAATGTCAGTCCGGAGGCGTCGGGCAGGCTGAGTTCCGCCGCCACAAGTGAGGGGATCCGTGTCTGGAGGGTGGCGAACGCTTCGGCGGCGCTGCTGACGATAGTCGTGATATGCTCACGGTCGAGCGCGCTCGCGAGCCGTCGCGCGTCGACACGATCTGGATCCACCAGCAAGATGCGCAGGCGGGATGGGGTGAAGATGCGCTGGGCGAGGCGGCGCAGGAAGCCCAGATCGCGCTGTATTCCCACAGGAGTTTCCTCCGACTGGCTCTCACTGGGAGACCAGGCATACGAAGGCTACAAATCCGAAAGGTCCCGGAGCGCGCGCAGGCGCTCGTCGGAGGTCAGCTTCACGGCCTGTTCGACGGCCTGCACCAGATCCATGAGTTTCACCGGTTTGATAAGATAGGCGTCGGCTCCTGAGAGTAGCCCGGCAAGCTGCTCACGATCCTGGACCAGGGCGCTGAGGATGATGACAGGAGTGTGGACGGTCGCAGGATCGCCGCGTAGCGCGCGGACAAATTGATAGCCATTGACGCCAGGCATGCGGACATCTACGACGACGCAGTCGGGGCGAGCCTCGAAAAAGCGCTCAAGCCCGGTGGCTCCGTCGCTCGCCGCGATGACCTCAAAGTTCCCCAGGATGTCGAGGCCCTCGGTTACGTTGGCAAGGAGAAGGGGGTCATCATCCACGACGAGCACGCGCCACGTATGAGGTGGTTCTGTCTTCATCGGCATGCTCACGTGAGAGAGTTGCGCCCCGTCTGGCCTGGCGCAGATAGACTCCGCGCTGTCGCAGATTTGGGCGTCAACAAGTGCAATGAGGGTGCACTCGACACGCTCCCCGAGCGCGACCGATTACGCCGCAGCGCGTCGTGACGCCTGATGCGGGCGACAGCATGGCCCATGTTGGAAAACAGCGTGTGTGACACTCAGTATAACAAAGCCTCTCCGCCTGTCAAGCGCCTATTGTTGGTAAAGAAATCATTAGCAAAGAAATAGGCGTCCCTCTGAACGCTCGCGGCTCGTGTGGCGGCTTTCGGTATACTTCCTCCAGGGAGGTGGAACGATGACGCGCCGCACCAAGATCGTCTGCACCCTCGGCCCGGCCAGCGATTCCGACGCGACCGTCGAGGCGCTGCTCCTCGCCGGGATGGATGTCGCGCGGCTCAACTTCTCACATGGGACGCAAGAGACGCACGCCGCGACCATCGCCCGGCTGCGCGCCGCCGCCGAGCGACTGGAACGCCCGCTGGCGATCTTGCAGGATCTGCAAGGGCCGAAGATCCGCACTGGCGCGCTGGCGGGTGGAACGCCGGTCAACCTGCGCGACGGGCAGCGCTTCACGATCACGACACGCTCCATCGCCGGCTCGGCGGAGGGCGTCTCCACCACCTACGCCGCGTTCCCGCTGGATGTGAAGCCTGGCGACCGCGTCCTGCTCTCCGATGGCGCGATCGAGCTGCGCGCGCTGGAGGTCCAGGGGCAAGACATGCTCACCGAGGTCATCCACGGCGGCGTCCTGGCCGAACATCAGGGAATCAACCTGCCAGGGGTGGCGATCAGCGCGCCCGCGCTCACGCCGAAGGATCGCGACGACCTCGCGTTCGGTGTCCGGCAGGGGGTGGACTATATCGCGCTGAGTTTCGTGCGGCGTCCCGAGGACCTCGCGGAGGCCAAGCGGCTCGTCGCTGAGCAGGCGCTTCATGCGACGGCGCCCATTCCGATCATCGCCAAGCTGGAGAAGCCGGAGGCCATCGAGCGGCTGGACGAGATCCTGGCGGCGGCGGACGGGGCGATGGTGGCGCGCGGCGACCTCGGCGTCGAATTGCCGCTGGAACAGGTGCCCTTGATCCAGAAACGTGTCATCCACGCGGCCAACGCGCGCGGCCTTCCCGTCATCACTGCGACGCAGATGCTCGAATCCATGATCACGCATGTGCGCCCGACACGCGCCGAGGCCAGCGACGTCGCCAACGCGATCCTCGATGGGACCGACGCAGTGATGCTCAGCGGTGAGACGGCGATCGGCGCCTATCCGGTCGAGGTGGTGCGCGTGATGAGTCGCATCGCCGAAACGGCGGAGACGGCGTATGATCCTGGCCCGGTGGATGCGGTTCACTATCGTTCGCACGCGCATGCGGTGGCGAGCGCGGCGCATATCCTCGCGCAGACGGCGCGCGCGAGCATGATCGTCGTGCTGACGCGCTCAGGGCTCTCGGCGCGGCTGATCTCGAAGGAGCGTCCCTCCACGCCGATCCTCGCTTTCACGCCTGCCGAGGAGGTCTACCGGCGGTTGACTCTCTGGTGGGGCGTGACACCGCATCGCAGTGCGCTGGACGGGACGATGGACGAGAAGATCGCCTGGGTGGACACGTACTTGCGCGAGGAAGGGCTGGCCGCACGGGGCGAGGAGATCGTCATCATGGGCGGCATGCGCGCGACTGGCCCCGCGCGTACGAATTTCGTCAAGCTCCATCGCGTGGGCGAGGTGGCCGACTAGCCTTGCGAAGCCTGACGCACCGGCGCTGTCTCGTAATCGGAACGGTGGGTGACGCCGATGGCCTCGCGGGCGATACCGATGGCAGCGAAGATAGCAATGGCTTCGACGAGCACGAATATAGTAATCCAGAGCCAGAGCAGGTTCGGCTCCGAGCCAAACGTGTTGAAGGCGATCATGACGATGAGGATGGCCGGGACCAGCGGCAGCGAGAGGGCCATGACGATAACGGCCACGGTCGAGAGCGCGCGCAGCGCCGGATGCTCAAAGTTCTTTGGCGCGTGATACTTCTGCCCCGGCCCAGCCTGCGGAATCTTCACGAAGACCTTTTCGGGCGCCGCTGGAGATCCGGTGGATGTAGTGGTTGGGGGAGTCGTGTTCGCGCTCATAAACGCTATCCTCGCCTGCGTCCTTTGTCGTCGTAGCGGGCGCAGCGCCAAGGCGCTCAATGGAAAGCGCGTATACCCGCAGAAAACAGTGTAGGCCGCGCGCCCGCCGCCGTCAAGCTATGACCGGACGATGAAAGATGTGTCTGCTTTACACCGCATATATCACAGGCGGCTTTTGCGGGATCAATGGACCATGTATCGGCAAAGTGGGCGACGAATGAAGTACGCAAGAGGCCCTTGGCGACGCGCCGGTTCGCTCTTCTCATGCCTGTGCATCGCTCTTCTATGTTCGATTTGCATGACCACCTGTAGCCCGCATATTCCACCACGACCGCTTCCCGACCTGCAAATGCCTGGCGTCAGTAAGGTTCCAGGCTTCGAGAGCTTTTCCAAGTCTGCAACGAATGGGTATCCTCCTCAAGCGTTGGGGAGATTGACCGCATATCAGCCAGAAGGTCCAGGTCAGCCAGGCCGTGCGCTTCTCCCTTTGGGGGGAAATCTGTACGATATTGGGCTGGACGGAAAAGCTCCTCGTATCGTGCCTATAGCAAACACGTGCTCTGATCGGCCTTCTATCTCTCCAGACGGTCGATGGTTACTTTGCTCCAATACAGAGGGGGTTATCACTCTGGATTTGCAGTGGCCCTCACCGGGCAACGTACAAATTGCGCTCGCCGATCAAACTCGCCCAGAACTTGCGACTTTTAGCCCAGACGGTCGGCGCTTCATCGTCACGCAGTTTGCAGACAAAGATTGCGAGCTTGGCGTCTATGCTTCTGAACCTCCGCATAGAGACTCGCGGCCGGTTACAGAACTACTTTTTCCCGACCTCGTTGAAGTAGGTAAGACCTGGGCAGGAGGCTTCGCTCACGCTTGTGTGATAAGCGATGTTGGCTGGTCTCCTGATGGGAACTGGATTGCTTTTATCGCGGGGCGGCCAAACGCCGATGTTACAAGTCGTCTTTATGCGCTCAATTTGAGCGCTATCGCGCTGCCATCCTCAACGGCCACTGATCCTACCAGGATAATCACCATTCCTTCTAGCGCAGTCAATGACCTCGGAGCAGGCCATGACTTTGGAGTCGTAGGGACCAACCTGACCTGGCCACATGCCTTTGACACAGTCTCTATGCCTGCAGGTAACGAAATAATCAATATCAATCTGAGAACAAATGAGCGGCGTGTGGTCCTCTCAGTCGAAGACGCGCAATTCTGCGCAGCGTCCTGGACACCCGATGGCGTCCAGCTCTTCTTTGCCTTGTGTCGGCCTTACCCCAGTAATCCTGATACTAGTGCGCCGCCCGCGCAACTCTACTTGTACACGCCATAGGTACACGCCATAGGTACACGCCATAGGTACACGCCATAGAGCGCGATCGCGCGACGCTCTCACCCCGTTCTGGCGGTTCTTTCCGTTCCCCCAACAGGGAGGCCGAAATGAGTAGGCATAATGGGTCAGGACACACGTCTCTTGACTTGCGATGGGATTTTCACGGTGCTATACTGGCCGCGCAGTCACGTGCAGGAATTGAGCGGTTCATGGTCATGGAAGAGAACACTGCTGAGATCGAGGCCGAGCGAGCGGCTCGTACTACCCAGCACGTTGATGTCGCCGTCGAGATCGAGGCTTCCGACCTGGGGAGCATCGCGCAGAGCGATAGCCTGCGCCTCTACCTGCGTGAGATCTCACGCATCCCCTTACTCTCCGCCGCACGCGAGGTCGAACTGGCGGAGGGGATCCAGCGCGGCGACCGCAATTCGCGCAATGCCTTGATCGAAGCGAATCTGCGGCTGGTAGTGAGCATCGCCAAGCGCTATGTCGGGCAAGGCATGGCGCTCGAAGATCTGATCGGCGAGGGCAATATTGGCCTCATTCGCGCCGTGAGCAAGTTCGACGCGAGCAAAGGGTTCCGCTTCTCGACCTACGCCACCTGGTGGATCAAACAGGCGATTACGCGTTTGATTCTAGAGGGCGTACGCGCCGTTCGCCTGCCAGTTTACATCATGGAAGAGGTCATGCGGGTCAAACGCATGACGCGCCACCTGTATCAGGAGTTGGGACGCGAGCCAACGCCCGCACAGATCGGCGAGGCGCTTGGCGTCACCAGCGACCGCGTTGGCGAGTTGATGGTGTGGGCGGAGCGAATCTTCTCGCTGGACGCGCCGCTCTCCGACGAAGAGGAAAGCACGCTCGCCGACATTATCGAGGATCAGGCGACGCAAAGCCCCTCTGAGATGACCGACCGTACACTCCTGCGCGATGAGGTGCGGCGCGCGCTCGATAACCTCACCCTGCGCGAGCGCCAGGTGATCGCGCTCCGCTTCGGCCTGTATGACGACCGCGACCACACGCTCGAAGAGGTGGGCCGCGAACTCAAGGTCACGCGTGAGCGCGTCCGTCAGATCGAAGAGCGCGCCATCCGCAAGTTGCGCCACCCGCAATCCAGCCGGTTTCTCAAAGAATACCTCGCCTGATCGGGCATTGACTTCTCTCCTCCTCCATCTCACTGGTCGCACACAACTTTCCGCGCTCAGCGGTATCATGAACGCGCCATCAGGCGCGTGGCGTGGCGCGTGGAAAGAACGGGGCGTTTGCTATGGTTGACGATCTCACACGGCTGGGTCGGGTCGGCGTGATCGGGGCAGGAGCCGTCGGAAGCGCCCTTGCGCGCGCGCTGGCGGCCCGTGGCGCGCGCATCGAATCTGTTGTCGCGCGCACGGCGGAGCATGGGCGGACTCTGGCGGCGGCGATTCCGGGCAGCGTTGCGGTCGCTTCGACAGACGTGGTGGCCGCCGGCAGCGATACAGTCCTCGTCGCCGTGCCAGATGACGCCATCGCGCAGGTCGCTGCAGAGACACACTGGCGCGTGGGTCAATTCGTCATCCATCTAAGCGGCGCGCAAGGCGCTGGCGCCCTCTCGGCTGCGGCGGAACAGGGCGCGCGCGTCGCGGCGGCGCACCCACTGATGACATTCCCCCGCGGGGAGAAGCCGCTGGATGTGGCGGCGATCTTACGACGCCTGGCGGGCTGCAGCTGGGCCTTTGAAGCCGACGATGAGGAGAGTATCGCGCGCGTCGAAGCCATCATCCAGGCGCTGGACGGCCGCTCCATCCGTCTGACCGCAGCTGACCGCGCCCCATACCACCTGGCGGCTGTCCTGGCCTCGAACTATGTCGTCACGCTGCTGGCGGCGGCGGTTCGGCTCTGGGGAACGTTTGGCGCGCGTCCTGATATGGCGCTCGAGGCGTTACTCCCACTGACACGCGCGGCGGTCGAGCAACTGGAGACGGTTGGACTCCCGGAGGCGCTCACCGGCCCCATCGCGCGCGGCGATCTCGGCACGCTGCAAACGCATCTCGACTGGCTGACACGCCACACCGCCACGACACCTGATGTGCTGCGTATGCGCGATGCGTACATCGCGCTCGCGCGGCTGACGATACCTGTCGCGCTGGCCAGAGGATCGCTCACGCCCCAGGCCGCCGAGGCGCTGCGCGGTGTACTCACCGACGCCGCCGCGCGTCCACTCGCGCCACCGGACCCAGCGCGCGGAGGTGGAGTGGTATAACGCAACTGGAACGATTGTTGGCCCCTGGCGGCGCCAGATGAGCTTGTGTAAGGCGCGCGGCCAGATAAATTCGGCTTTCCGTGGCGCGTGGAATGGAGTATACTAGTCGTTATAGACTCGTTGATCGCATACCCATCGACGCGGCGCCATTCGCGGGAGCGTATAGATCCCACTGGGGAGGGCGTGATGCAGGGGGAGTCTGACGAGGGGCCGAACGAGACAGTGAGCGACGCCACGACAGCAGCGGTTGAGTCAATGGCGACGTCGTCCACTGCGCCGGAAGAAAAGGCCGCCCCGCCTGCTTCGACAACGACCTTCCCTCCAAGAGCCACAGTACAGGGCGCGACACACGCGCCGCGCGTCAGCCGCTCCCTCATGGAGAACCGGCTCTGGATCATTCTTGGTGAGCTGGCCCTCTCCTCGCTGCTCCTGGCGCTGGCAGCGGCGGCCAGCGGAAATGGCGCGCAGGGTGGCTCCCTGTCCACGGAGCGGCAAGAGACCGTCAACCTGATCCAGAAGGTTAACCCCTCGGTCGTGCAGATCCAAGCGCGCTCAGTCGCGCGCGGAGGCATCGGCTCCGGCGAGATCGCCACGACGTCGGGCTATATTGTCACCAACAGCCATGTCGTCAGCGGCTTCCGTGATCTCACCGTCCTGCTCTCCGATGGCCGCACTGTCCCCGCTATCCTCATCGGCGATGTGCCAGAAGAGGACCTGGCGGTACTCAAGATCAGCGCGGATCAACTGAAATCCATCGCCTTCGGCGATTCGAATACGGTTCAGGTCGGCGACTTCGCGCTGGCGTTGGGTAGTCCGCTGGGCCTGGAACAATCCGCCACGACAGGCATCCTCAGCGCGCTGAACCGCACGGGACGCGTGATCACGAATAGGCCGGCTTGTGACGCTGACGGAACGCTGACGGAACGCTGACGGAACTGCTCCAGACGAGCGCGCCGATCAATCCCGGGAATAGCGGTGGGGCGTTAGTCAACCTGAAGGGAGAGTTGATTGGTATTCCGACGCTTGGCGCGGTGGATCCCACCTCCGGAGCGGCGGCGAACGGTATTGGCTTCGCGATTACATCCAACCACGCGCGTGAGGTCCTCAAGCGGTTCGAGCGGTAGTCGCCCGGCGCGAGAGGATGAGCGCGACGCGAACAACCGGAACGCGCCGCGCAGTTGCAGAATTCGTTGGGAGGTGTAGCCATGTTCTTACAGACTGTCGCTGTCTCACTACTGCTCATCCTGCTGGGGCTGGCGCTCTGCTTCGCCGGGTACCGCTTCTTCGTGATCCTTCTGCCGATCTGGGGCTTCTTCGCTGGCTTCCAGTTCGGCGCGTCCATCCTCAACAACATCTTTGGCCAGGGCTTCCTCACCACGGTGATCGGCTGGGTGATCGGGCTGCTCGTCGGCATCTTCGCCGCTGTGCTCGCCTACCTCTTCTATGCGGTGGCGGTGGTGCTGTTGGCGGGTTTTGTCGGCTATCAGCTGGGCGCGGGGATCATGACGTGGATCGGGTTCAAGTCCGACTTCGTGACCTTCCTGGTGGGACTCATCTTCGCGCTGGCCCTTGTCGCGCTGGCGATCTACCTGCGGCTGCCCAAACTGTTCATTATCGTGCTCACCGCGTTTGGCGGCGCAGGGGCGATACTTGCCGGTTTCTTCCTCGCGCTGGGACAGATCTCGATCAACGATCTGCAGTTCGGCGAGGTGGGGGCGGTCGTGCGCACCAACTGGTTCTGGGCGTTGGTGTATCTGGCGATCGCAGCGCTGGGCTTCTACTTCCAGTGGCGCACGACGCAGACCTTCGTCGTCGAGGAATACTCGATGGGGACCGAGGGCGCCGGCGGTGAAACTGTGGCGGCGACCATGGTGGAGACCACGCCGGGAACGGCGGACGAGATGAGTGAGACCCAAAGCGGTGCCATGAGCGCCGAAACGCCTGCCGACGCCCCGACGCCTGAGGCTACTGTCTCCGATGGCGCCGCCAACGAGGCGCCTGCCGCCAGCGAACAGCCCAGCGCCGATCCGCCGCGCGCCGACGCTTGATTGCGGGGGAGAGCGCCGCGCTCATCTATGTGGTTTACTGTGGCGAGGAGGCGAGGCATGGGCAAGATTGTCCGCCTATCGGATGAGCACTATGCCATCATGACGGCGGCAGCCGCCCAGCGTGGCGAGTCACCCGACGCGCTCATGACGCGCTGGCTGCGCGACCTCGCCTCCGGCTCGGTGAACCCTAACGGCGCGGAGGCGCAGGAGGGCGCCATCGCCCCTGTCGCCATCACCTCCGCCACAAATGGTGGCAGCGCCTGGCAGCGCGTACGGGGTCCGTTGGCGGTGGCGCTCGTCGTGCTGACCTGCTTCGCCTTCGTCGGCAGCGTACTCTCCGTCTGGGTCCATCAGTCGCTGCTGGACACCGACAATTTCGTGAGCACGGTGAACCCTCTATTGAAAGACCCCGCGGTCATCAATTCCGTTAGCGTGTACGCGGCGAACCAGATAGTCGACGCATTGAACGTCCAGGAACGCACGCAGAATGCCTTGCCGGATCGCGCGAGCTTCCTGGCGGTCCCAATGACCAACGCGGTGCAGAACTTCGCGCAGGCGCGCATCGCCGATCTGATGAAGACCGATAAGTTCCAGGCGGCGTGGGACAAGACGTTGCGCTTCGTCCACGCCAAGGTGGTGGGCGTCCTGCGCGGAGACGCCCGCTACCTCAGCATCCAGGGCAATGCGCTCACGCTGGACCTGACGCTCGTCATCTCAGACGCGCTGCGCTATTTGCAAGCGCAGTTGCCCGATCTCGTCCAGTCGAAGCTGCCGATTCCCGATCTCAGTAACGTCACGGTTCCCGACCAGGCGCGCCAGCGGCTTTCTGATGCGTTGGGGCGACAGCTGCCCGACAACTTCGGTCAGGTGACGATCATGCAGGCCGATCAGCTCGTCACGGCGCAACGCACAGTGCAAATCCTCGACGCATTGACGATCATCTTGCCGATCCTCACCTTGCTGCTCCTGATCGCGGCGGTGGCGGTCTCGCCCAATCGTCGCCGCACACTGCTGTACGTTGGTCTCGGGCTGGCCATCGGCATGCTGGTCGTTTACCTGCTGATCAGGCTCATCCAGAATCGGGTGACCTCGGCGGTGACGGCGCAGCCGGGCGCGGGTGTCATCTCGCCCGCGCTCGACGCGCTGCTCGGGGGGTTGCTCCAGTGGCTCATCACCCTGCTCATTCTAGGTGTGCTCGTCGCGGTGGTAGCCTTCTTCGCGAATAAGGGCCATTGGTTCGCCGCGGCGTGGCGCTGGCTGAGTGAGACTTATGCGCATCTGCGCGAACGAGTCGCGAGTGTCAACGCCTAGAGGCTGTTAGGGATACCGTTGGCAAATTCAGGAAGCGAGGGCCAGACGCGCAAAGCGCGAGCGGCGTGTGGTCGAGGCGGGAACTGTGTTGAGCCAGTCGCTCAGGCGTGCGCGGTCGATCGCTGTGGCG
>Ga0070706_100000945_pt1 | contig 31699 bp, 28 predicted proteins | sample KBSK5501metaG_FD_65476 | JGI IMG/M metagenome (GOLD analysis project Ga0070706, IMG submission 65476) | Corn, switchgrass and miscanthus rhizosphere microbial communities from Kellogg Biological Station, Michigan, USA - KBS K5-50-1 metaG | ecosystem: Host-associated > Plants > Roots >... | reverse complement strand
CAAACGTGGATGTACCATGCCGACCTCATCGGCGGTTTAGCGGCCAAGTTGGCTGGAGGCATTCCGCTAGCTTGGGGTATTCGCCAAAGCAATCTCAGTGATCAGGGCAGCCGACGACTAACGATCCACACTATGAGGATATGTGCCCAACTGTCCAGGTGGCTCCCCGCGCGAATCGTCTGCTGCTCGGAGGCCTCTCAGAGGGTGCACACAGCGCTGGGCTATGCGACTGAAAAGATGATTGTCATCCCTAATGGCTTCGATCTCGATGCTTTCAAGCCCGATTCGGCTGCACGGGCATCGGTTCGGGCAGAACTGCAGATCCCGGCTGGCGCACCTGTTATAGGGTTGGTCGGCCGCTTTGATCCGCAAAAGGACCATCGTAATTTTGTGAGCGCTGCGGCATTACTCCATCGCTCGCGGCCAGACGTCCACTTCTTACTCTGCGGCGATGAAATCACCTGGGAGAATGTGGAATTGAGAGGGTGGATTGAGGAAGCAGGCATAAGGAACCAGTGTCGACTGGTCGGCAGGCGTCATGACATGGCGCGCCTAAGTGCCACTCTTGATATCGCGGCTTCTTCGTCATCTTTTGGAGAAGGCTTTCCCAACGTGATAGGGGAAGCCATGGCATGTGGCGTGCCGTGCGTAGTCACGGACGTGGGAGATTCCGCGCTGATTGTGGGGCAGACCGGCCGGATAGTGCCGCATCAGAACTCGAAAGCGTTATCGATCGCCTTCCATGAGTTGGTCGAACTTGGCCGGGAGGGGCGCAGTCAATTGGGGGCGGCCGCTCGCCGTCGCATTGAAAAGCATTTTAACTTGCCGGACATCGTGGCGCGTTACCAGAACGTCTTTCAGGAACTCGCAGGTAGCGCGCGGGTATAATGGGTCCCTGCATGTCACTGCATGTTAACTATCTCTACCTCTTAAGCAAGGCAACGGGGGACCCTCCGCATCGTAGCCAGGTGGTCTTGGACTATGGTTGTGGCAGCGGCCAAATTATCGAGGAAGGGAGAAAGGCGGGGGTCCAGATTTATGGTGCCGATACCTTTTATGAAGGAGGTACAACCCGGCCTGATATCGAGAAAAAGGGATGGCTAGGAAATATCGTAAGAGAAATTGAACACGGCGTGATTCCATTTGATGATCGTTTTTTCGATCTGGTAGTGAGCAACATGGTGTTTGAGCATATTCAAGACCTCGACGGAGTGCTTTCTGAAATCCTTCGCATTTTAAAACCCGGGGGCACGCTTCTGTGCATGTTTCCGTCAAAAGACGTGATCCTGGAAGGACATTGCGGCCTTCCATTCATTCACTGGTTTCCGAAACGGTCGAGGCTCAGGTTTTATTATGCCGTCGCGTTGAGAAAAATGGGGTTCGGGCACTTCAAAGGAGACAAATCCGCATCACAATGGGCGAGCAACTTTTTGGAATGGCTGGATAGATTTACGTGCTATCGAGACAGTCAAACCATCTTCACCAGTTTTCGAAGATACTTTGCGATCTCCTTGATTGAGAGTGATTACATCACCTATAGATTGAATCGCCATGGACGGACGCGGCTATCCCGCATCTTTCAATTGCCTCTCATCCGACCGATCGGTTGCCAACTGTTTCGTCGGCTGGCCGGGCTCGTGATCTTGGCCCGCAAGGCAGACACCCCCGACCGGATCCTGATCACCAGGAATCCGCAGGAAGTGTTCAGCGGTGCCGTTTCTTCGCCGGCGCAGGTGAAAGGCTTCTAAGGCTTTTTCTGTTGGGCAAGGGAGCCCAATGCCGGGCTCTTTATTGAGAGGTTATGTTCATGTGCGGGATTAGCGGATTTCTTGATACATCTCATCAGTTCGGAAATCACGAACTTGAGGCTACTGTTCTGGGAATGGTGAATACTCTTCACCACCGGGGACCCGATGATAGCGGCGCCTGGACGGATGCTGCAGCCGGCATCGCGTTAGGGCATCGACGGTTGGCTATCATCGATCTTTCACCAGAAGGCCACCAACCCATGCGCTCTGCATGCGGACGGTATGTGATCAGTTTTAACGGTGAAATTTACAACTTCGAAGCGTTGCGTCGCGAACTGAAAGGCATGGGTCATACATTTCGCGGCCGCTCGGACACTGGGGTGATGCTGGCCTGTATTTCGCAATGGGGGCTGCTCGCGGCAGTGAAACGCTTCAATGGCATGTTCGCTTTCGCGTTGTGGGATCGCAGAGAAAGGCGACTGCACCTGGTTCGTGATCGACTTGGGGAAAAGCCTCTGTACTACGGCTGGGCCGGTAAGATCTTTCTGTTCGGGTCCGAACTCAAGGCCTTACGCGCGCATCCTGAGTTTGGACCAGAGATAAATCGCGACGCCCTGGCATTATTTCTGCGTCATCAATACGTCCCCGCTCCCTATTCAATCTATAAGGACATCTCTAAAGTGCAGCCTGGAACGATCGTGACGATCAACCCGCCCGATTCCAGCAATCCATCTCAGCTCACAGCATATTGGTCAGCCCGGGCAGCCGTCGAACGAGGTGTGGCTGAGCCCTTTACCGGCTCTGCGACAGAGGCCGTCGCTCGCTTGGACGAATTGCTGAGAGACGCGGTGAAACTGCGGATGCAAGCAGACGTGCCTCTGGGTGCCTTTCTCTCCGGCGGTTTGGATTCCTCGACGATTGTGGCGCTGATGCAGGCGCAAAGCCAGAGACCAGTGCAAACCTTTACCATCGGTTTTTACGAGGCGGCATACAACGAGGCCAACAGTGCCAAAAAGGTGGCGCGGCATTTGGGAACCGCACACACCGAGCTGTATGTAAGCCCGGTAGAGGCGATGGCAGTAATCCCGCGATTACCTACTTTGTATGATGAGCCATTTTCAGACCCTTCACAAATTCCCACTTTTCTGATCTCACAACTCGCTCGACGAGACGTAACCGTCAGTTTGTCAGGGGATGGTGGAGACGAATTGTTTGCCGGCTACACTCGTTACTTTTGGGGGCGGAGGATATGGCAAACAATCAGGAGGGTGCCTCTGAGATTGAGGGGCTTTGCCGCTACGGGCCTGACGATGCTTTCGCCCACGTCGTGGGAAGCCATATATCAAAGGCTGGATCCCCTGCTGCCGGAGAAAATAAAGCAGCGGAATCCTGGCGAAAAGCTACACAAACTTGTCGACCTCCTGCGCACTGAGACTCCGGAGGCGCTGTATCTCGCGCTGGTCTCCCATTGGAAAACACCCGCCTCTTTGGTGCTTGGGGCTGCGGAGCCCCCAACGGTATTGACTGACCATACCCAGTGGCCGAATGTGCCGGATTTCCCACATCGGATGATGTATTTGGATACGATGTCTTATTTGCCCGACGATATTCTGGTCAAAGTAGACCGCGCCAGTATGGGTGTGAGTTTAGAGGCCCGTGTGCCTTTCTTAGACCACCGTCTCGTCGAGTTTGCCTGGCAACTTCCCTTGTCGATGAAAATCCGTGATGGTCAGGGGAAGTGGTTACTGCGGCAGCTGTTGCATCGATATGTGCCGAAAGCGTTGGTCGAACGACCTAAGATGGGTTTTGGCGTTCCGCTCGATGCATGGCTGCGGGGGCCGCTTCGTGAATGGGCCGAAACCCTTTTAGACGAAAAACAGTTGCGCAACCAGGGCTTCTTCGATCCGAATCCGATTCGCCAGGTATGGGATGAGCATCTCTCCGGTCGGCGGGATTGGCAATACGAGCTGTGGGATGTGCTGATGTTTCAAGCCTGGCTGGAACACGCGCGGCAGGATCTGCAGCACGTGAACTAGCAGGCTGCGGAAAAACGTTTTTTGCTTTCTTCAGAAATGTCATGAGAGTCCGCTCCAACATGGTCAGCTCAGAAACCATATGCCCAAGAGGGGCAAACACCTTTTGGGTGAGCAATTTGGAGATTGCGTAGCTCGGAGCGCTCCTTTTGGATTCCCCGATGAAGTAAGGAAAAAAGTTCGATGATTGCTACCGCGAGGCAACTCTTCTTGGAAGGCAGTCCACGATTGGGCAATAATACGGCCACCCGTGATTTACTGGAGACGAAGTTTTTCTGCTCCTTACGACTGAGCAACGGCGTGTATAAGAGAACATGGGCCGGTCGGTTCTATGATGTGGATCAAACGTTGATCGCTCAGTTCCAGAGGCTCGGCGTAAAGCCCAAAACCTTCTTAGACGTCGCTGTATCTTCAGGCGCGTCAACAATTAAATGGTTCGAATCATTGCAAGAAGCTGGGCTAAGACCGAGCATGACCGCTACTGATTTAACGATGACAGTGTATCTGGTGAGGCTCCTTAGCTGGCTCCATGTTCTTGTCGATAAGGAAGGGTTTCCCCTTCAGTATGATGTCTTCGGCCTTGCCTCGCGGCCTCGGTGTCGTATCCGATTCTATGTCTTCGGAAATGGTTTGTTGACCATTCTCTGGCGTATGGTGTACGCGGGGGTGGCACGACGATTTGATCTCATGAAACGACTCAAAGCCCTACATGGCAATCCTCCACCGATAGATGATCCGGTGATCAAGGCCCAAATAAAGTTGGTAACGTATCGGCTGCGGGAAAATAAAGATATTGAACTGCTCGATGATGATATTACGGCGCCGACCCCCCCCTCTTTAAGAGGTAGATTTGAGGTGATCAGGGCAGCAAATATTCTCAATCCGGGTTACTTCTCTACCCAACAACTTCGTGAAGCAGTGAGAAACCTACGTGACCGGTTGGTAGGGCCTGGAGCCTTCCTCCTCATTGTGCGCACGGAAGGTACCGACAGCAATCACGGAAGTGTATTCTGTCTGGGCGACAATGGGTCCTTCGAAGTGTTGGCGCGTATAGGTAAAGGATCTGAACTAGAGGATCTTGTGCTAAGCATATGAATGGAATTGCAGTCGAGAGAGCATATGAGAAATATCACTGCAAACTGGAATTCCTTTCATACACGGGAAATAACCCGAAAGTGCAGTTGGGCAAAAAACGGTTGCAGGATCAAGGATTTCTTGGACAATCCGATCCGACAAAAATGGAACCAGAGTGTGTCCGTGAACGGTAAACAAACCTGGCTTGAACACGGGCGGCGCATGACCGGAGGCGTCGTTTCTAAGGGCTACACCCTGCCTATATAGTAGACGACCGCGTTTCCTGTTTGCCTTTCTTCTTTCAAGGATGCCGATTCTCGTTTCTTACCATTAATGGAGGAAAAATGTCTCTGCTCGAAAAAATCAAGGATCACACTGCAAAGGTTGGAGTGATCGGGCTTGGATATGTTGGATTGCCGTTAGCTGTGCTGCAAGCAAAGACCGGATACCGAGTATTCGGAGTGGATGAGGCGGCGGGAAAGGTCAAGCGGATCAATCGAGGAGAAAACTACATCTTGGATGTGGATGATGCGGAACTCCGCCAAGTGGTTAGTGAAGGGCGACTATCCGCCACGACCGATTTCGGTGTGTTGGAGCAGTGTGATGTCGTGTTGATCTGCGTGCCGACACCACTGACACGAAATAAGGAGCCCGACATCAGCGCGATTGTAAAGGTCACACGCGAACTAGCTAAGCACGCCCATCCTGATGTGCTGGTAATCCTGGAGAGCACGACCTATCCCGGCACAACGGAGGAAGTTCTGCTGCCACTGCTGACTGAAGGAGGGTTGAAGATAGGGCAGACCCTGTATCTCGCGTTCTCACCTGAGCGCGTGGATCCAGGCAATCGGGCGTTTAAGACCCATAATACGTTCAAGCTGGTGGGTGGGACCACACCCGCCTGTCTCGCCGCGGCGACCACCTTCTATCAACAGTCCATCGTCAAGATTTTTCCCTTGTCCTCACCGCGTGTGGCGGAGATGACCAAGGTCTTTGAGAATGTCTTCCGCTCGGTCAATATCGCTCTGGTGAACGAATTGGCGATTCTCTGCGACCGGATGGATGTCAATGTGTATGAAGTCATCGATGCTGCCGCCACAAAGAATTTTGGATTCATGGCTTTCTATCCAGGCCCGGGGGTCGGTGGGCATTGCATTCCCCTTGACCCCTATTACCTCGCTTGGAAATCGAAAGAATATGACTTCCATACCCGCTTCATTGAGTTGGCAGGGGAAATTAACGAAGGGATGCCGCACTACGTGGTGGCTAAGCTGCAGCGACTTCTCAATCGGAAACGGCAGTGTCTCCGAGGCGCGAAGATTCTCGTTCTCGGAGTGACATATAAAGCGGATGCGGCTGATCCGCGGGAATCTCCTGCCACCAAAATAATGGAGCTTCTGCAGGGCCAAGGCGCCGAGCTGTCTTACGCCGATCCGTATACGGCAACGATGGAAGTGGACGGACAGACGTATGAGGCTGTGGAGTTAACGGCAACAGTCTTGGCACAGTGCGACTGTGCGTTGATCCTGACAGGTCATTCCGCCTTTGACTACAAGTTGATTGTGCACCATGCTCCACTCGTCTTCGATACTCGTAACGCAACTAAAGGTGTCAGCGACCCGGAGAAGGTCGTATTACTTTGAGGTTTAACATTATGAGAGACAAACGCGGCATTCTGATACTGGGAATGTCGTTTCTTGCGCTCGTGCTGCTCGTGCTGGTGGTAGCTCACTACCGCCATGTCGGGGCTATACTCCTGACTGTGATCGTCATCATGTACATTTGCGTTCGTAGGTTGGGTAATGAAGAAGCTGCACTTCTAAAGACTGGAGTAACGCCACGCTGGCGTGAACGAATCATGATCTACCTAGGGCGCCGAAACAACGTGACCGAAGGAGTCCCTGTCCTTATTTATGGAGCCGGTCGACGGGGCAAATCGATCCTGCAAGAGTTCAGGGAGAATCGAGCGCTCGGATTACATCCGATTGGTTTTGTTGATGATGATCCGAGCCTCAACGGTTTTAAGATAAAACGTGTGCGAGTTCTTGGATCTAGTCGCGACTTGGCCGTCATACTCAATTCTCAGAAGGTCTCGGGACTGATCATCTCCTCTTACAAGATTACTGGTGAGCGACTACTTCCTGTAATAAATCTCTGCTCAAACAAGCGAATTCCGGTCCTCCGAGGAGAATTCCAATTGGACCGTGTCTCAGGACTAGGGCTTTCTGGCACCCGTGACTCTTCAGACTCGAGGGAACAAAGCGCAGCAGTGCCTGAAAAGATAAACGCCCCCGGGCCTGCTCCGACGGTCAAGGAGACCTCACACGGGTGTGGTGAGACGTTGAATCACCAAGTTAGTTCTGTGCCAGACGTCAGCCGCTGAGAGCACTTTTCATCCTGGTCTGATTCTTGTCCAACGTGATCCACCCTAGTAAAGGCTAACGCTATGCCGCGTCTTCTTTTTGTCATCCACGATGATTACTTTTTCTGTTCACACCGATTACATCTCGGCCGAGCGGCTCTGGATGCGGGCTTTGAAGTCTACGTCGCGACACGTGTACAGCATCACGCTAAAGTGATCGAAGAAGCAGGATTAAAGGTCCTGCCGATTGGATTGCATGGAGGGTTTCAGTCTCCCTTCCATGAATTGACTTCGCTTATCGAACTCATCCGACTGTATCGTCGTATCCAGCCGGATATCGTTCACCACGTCGCACTCAAAGCCATATTGTTCGGCGGTGTAGCTGCCCGGATCGCGAAAACGCCGGCCGTGGTCAATGCAATTACAGGGCTGGGGTACATGTTCGAGTCCGGAGAGTGGCGCCGCAGGCTCCTTCGTTCCGCTATCGCACCGGTAATGCGGTGGGGATTCGCGCACCCTCATTCCGTCGCCATTTTCCAGAACAACGATGATCGTGAAGTTTTCGTTCGGGCTGGCATTATCAAGAGGACTCAAGCTGTGATGATCCGGGGGGCAGGTGTGAATGTCTCTGAATTTCGCCCGACTCCCGAGCCGTTGGGGATTCCTGTCGTAGTCCTTCCCGCCCGGATGTTATGGAGCAAAGGAGTCGAGGAGTTCGTGCTGGCGGCAAGGCTTCTGAAAGCGAACGGTGTTCGGGCGAGGTGTGTCCTGGTCGGGACGGTGGATAAAAAAAATCCCTCCACCATTACCGAAACCCAACTGCGGCGTTGGGAGGAGGAAGGGGTCGTTGAATGGTGGGGGCACTGCGATGATATGGCGGGCGTGTTTGCAGCCTCGCATGCTGTGGTGCTGCCGTCCTATGGGGAGGGACTCCCGAAGTCGCTTCTGGAAGGCGCTGCGAGCGCAAGGGCCCTCATCGCGACGCGGGTCAGAGGATGTCAGGAGATAGTTCGAGACGGAGAGAATGGCGTCCTTGTGCCGGTCAAGGATCCGCACGCCTTGGCTCACGCGATTTCGACGGTCCTCGGCAATAAGGTTTTGCGGGAGAGGATGGGAGCCAGAGGACGGGAAATCGTTGTAAATGAGTTTACGACCGAATGGGTAGCAGAGGAGACAATAAGCCTATATCGCCGGCTATTAGTGGATGGCCAAGCTTCCTCCCTCGCTCATGTGACCACGAGTCAAGTGATGTCCGCCCCTCATGAACAGACCAGCAAAGGCGTCGTAGAATCTGCTAAAGGAGTCTCCCGTGAAGCGAGGGCTTGACATTATTGCGGCACTGGTCGGGCTCATCGTGCTAATGCCGCTCTTCGTTGTGGTTGCCATACTGATCAGAGCCGACTCACCGGGTCCAGTATTCTTTCAGCAAGAGCGGATCGGCAAAGGATTCCGGCCATTCTGGATCTACAAGTTCCGCACCATGGTGAAGGATGCTCCACGTAAGGGAGGGCCGCTCACCACGAGCGGTGATCCCCGGGTCACGCGGATCGGCAAGATTCTGAGACAGACGAAAATTGATGAACTTCCTCAACTGATCAATATCCTGCGTGGCGATATGAGTCTGGTAGGGCCACGCCCGGAAGTTTGTCAGTACGTGGAGTTATTTCGCAAAAACTACGAGACAATCCTGGCCGTTCGACCGGGAATCACGGATCCGGCCTCATTGAAGTATCGGGATGAGTCTGCGATTTTGGCGAGATCCAAGGACCCTGAACAGGAGTACATCCAGCGTGTCCTTCCGGACAAGATCAGGTTGGGAGAGGAATACGTTCGGCAATCCTCACTGGTGGTGGATCTTGTGCTCATCTTCAAAACAATTCTGGCCGTAATTCCCAGAAGGTACGCTGATAAGGGGCTCCATCCTGAAACATCATCAAAAAACTCGGAGGCCAGCTGAGGTGAAGGAAATGGCATTTAGTATCGCCTCTGCATCGCCGGGCAATGTTCTTTCTGCTCTGCCGGCTTATGAGGATCAGTTTGCCGGTCTATTCCCAAAAGAAATTCAGGCCTTTGCCTTTTGGAAGGGCCGGGTTGCGCTGTACGCCATCTTGGAATCTCTGGGCGTTGGCCCTGGTGATGAAGTAATCATGCCTGGTTTTACGTGTGTGGTCGTGCCCAACGCAGTGCTGTATCGCGGTGCAATCCCAATCTACGTCGATATTGAAGAAACTTCGTTTACCATGGATGTTCGTGATATCGAGCGGAAAATCACAAGCCGCACCAGGGCAATCATAGTCCAACACACGTACGGAATTCCTGCCGAGATGGATACCATTATGGCTGTAGCGGCCCAAGCAGGAGTTGCAGTCATCGAGGATTGTGCGCACACGCTCGGTTCCACGTACAAGGACAGAATGATCGGGTCAATCGGTGACGCGGCTTTCTTCAGCTCCCAGTGGTCGAAGCCTTACACAACCGGTATGGGTGGAATGGCGGTTACCGCGGATCGGAACATGAGTCGGAAACTGGCATCCGTTCAAGCTCAATATTCCACGCCTGGTCTTAAGGAAGTGAGTCTTCTCCGTCTTCAAATGGCTATTTATCATAAGTTTTTCACGCCTCGTCTTTTCTGGATTGCGACGAGAACCCTGAAGGTTCTCAGCAAGACTGGGTTGTTCATCGCGTCTTCTTCTAAAGAAGAGCTTATCGGCGCGAAACCCGTTGGTTATGAGAAGCGTATGTCTGAATTTCAGGCTTTGTGTGGCTTGAGAGAGCTTTCGCATCTTAAGGAGAATCTCGCGTCACGCGAGCAGTTTACAAGTTGGTATAGCCAACTGCTCCGCGATGCCGGATTCGAGCCGTTAACGATTCCGCCGGGCGGGAAGGCTGTGCTTGTGCGCTATCCCCTTCTTGTTAAAAATAAACCGGCGGTGCTTGCCGAAGCGCAACGACGCAGCATTGAGATAGGAAACTGGTTCGATTCCGTCATTCACCCTTCAGGGTCACCGCTAAAAGTTATGGGCTATTCGCCTGGCCAATGTCCGGTTGCTGAGCGTGTCGTTCGTCACATTGTGAATCTGCCTCTGCACCAAAGAGTCTCTGAAAACGACGTTCAGCGCACCGTTGATTTTATTAAAGAGATGCAAGGGCGAGGATATGCCTAGCGGCGAAGTGCGGGACATTTTGGCAAGCTTTGGTATACCGAATCGGCTCTGCTGTACTCGGAAGATGAACGCCGCTGGTTTGAACTGCTCTTGTCGGGAAGGAGTCCTATTATAATGGGCATATCTCACGATATGACCGCAAGACATGTGATCCGCAAGCAGCGTATCAAGGATGCGGTGTATGGCTTGCTCGGCGGCGCATCATATTGTTCCGGTCTCACCTGGGTACGGAACTCTATCGACACCGCTCCGTCACTTCGCATCCTCATCTATTACAAGGTCAACGCAGTTCCTGGTAATACTTTATCAACGACGCCTCAGTTGTTTTCCTGGCAGATGCGGTTTCTCAAGGAGCACTATACCGTGATTTCACCGGAGCAACTAACGAGCGTGATAACAAACGGAGCCACGCTACCCCGCAATGCGGTGCTGGTGACCTTTGATGATGGATATGGGGACATCTATGAGAATGCCTATCCTATTCTGAAGGACATGGGATTAAAGGCATTGATCTTCCCGGCCACCGATTACATCGGAACTACTAGACCCTTCCCTCATGACGAACGACTACCTATGCCAAATCCGGCGCTTGATTGGACCCAACTCCGGACCATGCAAGACGTCTTCACGGTGGGCTCGCACACGCAGAGCCATCGGATACTGACCACACTCCCTCTTCATGTCGCCAAAGACGAAATTTTCGCTTCCAAGGCACTCCTTGAAGACAAACTTAGACGTGCAGTTCAGTTTTTCTGTTACCCCAAAGGGGGGGCGGGAGAGTTCAGCCAGGTTTTAGAGGACATGGTTCAAGACGCCGGATATCTAGGTTCTTTCGTCACGCTCACCGGTCCCAATAGCCTCAAGCACGTGCGCAGCGGCAAATGGCTTCGCCGTTACCATGTGGATCCGTTCGGTGACTTCATGTTCGCGCGCCTTCTTGACGGCTCGTGCGACGCCATCGGCCTGAAAGATACTCGCTGGGGAGGCTCCATCAGGCGCACGTTCAACCGTCTACTTGGAACAGCGACCCGGTGATTCCGGAACTCTGACGGACAAAAACAGAAAGCGATCCGCATTCAGTAAACGATCCGTCCCGACCCTGATGTGTTAACGCTAAGCTCATTGCTGCGCTCGATGGCTGCTTTTTAAGCGGCCGCTTACCGCCTCTCTCGTTACCATCCTTGACCGTATTCAGCGTGTCCTTCCGTGAGGCATGAAGGGTTGTGCATAGGACCCAGACTCCATCGGGTTGAATGCCGCCTGTCGCATCTCAAACTGTTGAGGGGAGAAATACATGTTCACAAGCGAATTGCCAGTTGCGCCGGTTCGAGCGAGCTTTCTGCCATTTTCCCTGCCCTTGATCGGGGAGGAAGAAATTGCTGAAGTGGTCGACTCGCTTCGTTCAGGTTGGATTACGACCGGTCCCAAGGTGAAGAAATTTGAAGAGGAATTTGCGCAGTATATCGGATGCCGTCATGCCATTGCAGTGAACTCATGCACGGCGGCGCTCCATATTGCCCTCACCGCCTTAGATATAGGATCGGACGATGAGGTGATCGTCCCGACGTTGACGTTTTGTTCAAGTGCAAATGTTGTGGTGCATGCCGGCGCTCGGCCGGTGCTCGTTGATGTGGGTGAAGACTTTAATGTTCAGGCAGAGACCATTGAGCGTGCGATCACCCCTCGGACCAAGGCCATTATAGTAGTGCATTACAGCGGGCAGGCATGTGACTTGGCCGCTGTGTATGACATAGCGAGACGTCACCACCTTGCCGTGATCGAAGATGCAGCGCACGCGGTTGGCGCTGAATACAACAATCACAAAATCGGGGCGTCTTATCACACACAAGTCCTGGGAATGGACAAACATATTACGTGCTTCAGTTTTTATGCGATCAAAAACCTCACAACCGGTGAGGGGGGGATGATCGTGACAAGCGACCCGGAACTCGCTGAGCGCATACGTATGTTGAGTCTGCATGGAATGAATCGCGACGCATGGAAGCGGTACAGCAGCGCGGGCAGCTGGTTTTACGAGATCCAAGAGGCGGGCTTCAAATACAACATGACCGATATCCAGGCGGGGATGGGGATTCACCAACTCAAGAAGCTTGACCGGTTCATCGAAACACGTGCCCGTTATGCCGGCATGTACTCGGAAGCGTTTTCTGAGGTGCCTGAGATCGAGACGCCGCTCATGCATGGGAATCGGAAGCATGCGTGGCACCTTTACGTCATTAAGCTTGCAGTCGAGCGACTCAAGATTGACCGCGCCGAGTTCATAGAGGAATTGCGAGCGCAAAATATCGGGACCAGCGTCCACTTCATCCCGGTGCATCTCCATCCCTACTACCGGGAGAAATTCGGTTACCGGCATGGCGATTTGAAACACGCCGAGTATCTCTACGACCGGATTGTCTCGTTGCCGCTTTATCCCGCAATGACAGAAGACGACGTATACGACGTTATTCGTGCGGTTCGAAATATTCTTTCCTCGAACAGGAGGTAACTAGAGATGGGAACGACCAGAAAGGCACACCGGCTGTTAGAGCTCGGTGTGCGGATCGCCGCCGATACGGTGCTGGTGAACCTATCGTTGGCGGCGGCTATGCTCGGGCGATACATCATTGAGATCTGGGCAGTAGGGCGGGGACCGCATCGGGACATTCTGTTGCAGTATGTGAAGGGATACCTCGATAACTTCTGGATTCTCACTATCCTCTCTCTAATCGTTTTCTCCCTAAGCGGTTTCTATACTCGCGGGCGGTACTATCAGGGCAAGTATAAGGTGGTGGTCATAGCCCAGGCTGTGAGTCTCAGTTATCTGCTCTTTGGATGTATCGCCTGGCTGTCGCAAGCACCGATATTACTGCTTCCACGCAGTGTGTTGTTCGTGGGTTGGGCCGTGACAACCGGCATGTTGATCTTGGCGCGATTCTGGTCAATGTTGTGGCGAAAGATGGATCCAGGAGAGAGGGTACCGTCCCGCGAGGTGTCGAAGCAGGAGCATCGAAGTGTGCTGGTTATTGGTGGAGCAGGTTACATTGGATCGGCCCTGTTGCCAAAGCTTTTGGCGCGCGGATATCACGTGCGACTATTGGACTTGTTTCTTTTTGGCATGGAACCCATAACCAAGATCGTTGGGCATCCCAACCTCGAGATCATCCAAGCTGATTTCAGGCACGTGGACCGAATTGTCCAGGCCATGAAAGGAGTGGATGATGTCATTCATCTCGGAGCCATTGTCGGCGATCCCGCATGTGCGCTGGATCAGGAACTGACAGTCGAAGTGAATTTAATGGCCACGCGGATGATTGCTGAGGTGGCTAAGGGATGTGGAATAAGGCGGTTCTGCTTTGCCAGCACATGTTCGGTGTATGGCGCAAACGATCATATGCTTGATGAATGGTCAGAGCTGAACCCAATCTCGTTATACGCGCGGAGCAAATTGGCCAGCGAGAAGGTGCTGATGCAAATGGCCGATGAGTTCTTTTCCCCTGTCATCCTTCGTTTTGGGACAGTGTATGGGCTTTCGGGGCGTACCAGATTTGATTTGGTGGTGAATTTGCTGACCGCGAGAGCAATCGTGGACGGAAAGATCACCGTATTCGGGGGCGGACAGTGGAGACCCTTCTTGCATGTTGATGATGCAGCCCTCGCTTTGATGAAGGCGGTTGAGGCGCCAACAGACCTAATCCATGGTGAAGTCTTCAATGTGGGTTCAAACGAACAGAATTACCAACTTGCAGAGGCCGCACAAATTATTCAGTCATTGGTTGGGCTGGACGGAAGATTCCCGGAGATCACGGATATGGGGGCCGATACGGACATTCGGAATTATCGGGTCGATTTCACCAAGATCACAAAAATATTGGGCTTTATCCCAGAGTGGACCCTGCAGGAGGGGATCCAGCAAGTCATCGCTGCCTTGGAAAGCGGTGACGTCAAGGATTACCGGGACCCAATGTATAGCAATGTCAAGTTCCTCAGCGAGGAAAACAATTCGCGTCTGATTCGACGAGAGAATGGATGGGCATCTGAGCTGATCAACGAAGAAGTTAAATCGAGGACCAGCCCCACTGTGGTTGCTATCTCTCAAGAAAATTCAGGATCATTATCTGAGCGTGAAAGGGTCGTGCGGCATGGAAAGCCTCGGTACGGAAGAATTGGCTCGAAATTTAATTGACGGTGATGGGTGTGGGGCGTCGTGGCACGTATGAAGGCCAATCTAAGTATTGTAGCGTCCCAAGTTCCCTGGTGGGGCAAGATCGCTGCAAAGGTGATCTTAGCCCGCTTACCGGTCAATTACAGGGCATGGAAACAGCTGCACCTGTTCGAGAACGGAGCCATGGACGAGCCGGCCTATGCGTATGGCGTGTATAAAAAGCATTTTGACAGAGTCCAATCACGAAGGATGCTTGACCGGTTCGTTGGCCTGGAGCTAGGGCCTGGAGACTCGCTGCTTTCGGCGATGGTTGCGCGTGCGTATGGAGCCTCAGCCTATTATCTGGTGGATGTTGGAGCATTTGCGCAAGCCAACCTGAAACGGTACCGGGCGATGGCAGACTTCCTCGCGGACCAAGGGTTGCCAGCAGTCGATATGAAGGAGATGACATCCATTGAAGCGATTCTTGCTGCTTGTCGCGCGACGTATGGAACCTCAGGGCTCACCTCTTTGCGCGCCATCCCCGATAAGTCGGTGGATTTCGCCTGGTCGCATACCGTTCTTCAGCACGTCAGGCGGGCAGAATTTACGGAGACGATGCGAGAACTCCGGCGCGTCCTCCGTGCCGACGGCATCAGCTCACATTGGGTAGATTTGCAGGATTGTCTGGGGGGTGCCCTGAACAATCTCAGGTTTCGCGAATCCGTCTGGGAATCCCCACTCATGGCGGGATCCGGTTTTTATACGAACCGCATTCGATATTCGGAGATGTTGGCCTTATTCAAAGAGGCGGGATTCGAACCGGATGTGGTCCATTTGAAGCATTGGGAACGGCTTCCCACGCCGCGGTCGAAACTGTCCGACCGCTTTAAGGCTCTGCCTGAGGAAGAGCTCTGTGTCCGAGGCTTTCATGTCATGTTACGACCGGCATGACAGCTCTTAAAAATGAAACGAGACGGATGGATGAGCAAAACACGAAAATTTGACTAGGTAATTTATCTTAATTTTAGGCCTGAGAAAAAAAACTATGTCAGAAGCCCTTTCAACTGAGAGCATGACGGTGAATGCTGAGATTCGTGATAAGACGAAGGTCTTGATCATTCTTGCGGCTATCGCGATGATCGGTTGCTTTTATCTTTTCACAATCAGAGCCGGCCATGAATGGGGCGACGATTTCAGTCACTATATACTGCATGCAAAAAGTATTGCCGAAGGCAGGAGTTATAGTGACACGGGATATATTGTGAACCCTTTGTATTCCAAAATCAGTCCAAAAGTTACGTACCCTGTGCTTCCTGTTGTACTAGCTCCAGTGTATAAAGCGTTCGGGTTGAATGTGACAGCCTTAAAAATGGTCGTTCTTCCATTCTTTCTTGGCCTCTTGTTTGTCCTATTTAGGACATATCGTGATCGTCTGCCATTTCCTTACGTGCTTGCATTGGTAGTATTTATTGGTCTGAGTCCGTTATTTTGGGAGTTCAAGGATTATATTCTGTCGGATCTGCCATTTCTGTTCTTCATCTATGCAACGCTCTACGCTATCCAACGTTACCATGACGCTTCCCACCGCCACTGGTCTTTCAACCTGGCGTACGCAGTCTTAGTAGGGTTTCTTATCTACGTCTGCTATGGCACGCGACCAATCGGGGGTCTCCTGATCCCTGTTCTAATTGCGTATGATGTGCTGAGCCGCAAACGACTATCCCGATTTGCCATTACTACATCGGTAATAGCGGGGAGCCTTATTATCGTCCAGGGAGTCGCGTTGCCGACCGTCGGCAACAGCTATATCGGTTGGATCTACGAACATATGCGCGAAGATGTCTCCCAGCTAGTCTGGTCTAATCTTCTCTTGTACGCGTTCGGCCTCTCGGTACCGTGGGAGAATGGATACAGTCGCGTCATTAAATATGGCATCTCCATTGTCATGATTATATTAGCAGCCGTCGGGTTTAGAAAAAGAATCGCCGATGGAGTCATGATCCACGAGGTATTTTTTATTTGCTATGTCCTTATCTTGCTGATTATTCCGGGACATGAGCTTAGATATCTGTTCCCCATAATACCTCTTTATGTGCTCTACGGCTTGATCGGTGCGAAACAAATCAGTTCCTCAGTAAGCCTGCGCAGTTTACGGTATGTACCTATATTCGTAGCCATCGTCGTGGTCCTCTCTTATGCCGCTAAGTTCACCAAAGTCAATTATGGCCCCATACCCGAGGGTGTTGGGAGAGTAGAATCTCAGGAGCTATTTCGATATATAAAGGAACACACAGAACCAACCGATATCGTTGTCTTCCGCAAGCCACGAGCTTTGGCTCTGTTCACGGGGCGGCGAGTTTCTATTTACCCCGAGCCAACCGACAATCCGTCGTCGTGGGATCAGACTGCCTGGGATTACTTTCATGATATCGACGCACGCTACCTGGTTGTGGCTGTCCCGAGACATGCACAAGGCCTCAAGGAGCTCCGAGAGATCGAATGGGTACGACAATTTGTTGAGAGATGCAGAGATCGATGCAAAGAGGTTTTTGCGAACGCCGATTTTGGGGTATACGAACTCCGCTACCCGCCAGGGCAGGACAGTGTACCGCGCCCGGTGCTGACCCAACTCGAAGCCAAATGAGCGATGGCATACCGACCCGTTGCTGTAAGGACCGGCTGGTCGGCAAGTGAACGATCATTGACACTGACAGAGGACGTGTCGGAACTCGTGATTATTCTAAGCGCGACGTTCTGATCCGCACGCCTGAGCATTCTATGTGAGAAGGGAGAGCTTATGACTGTTGAAACGTCAGTGAACGCAACCGCTGAACAACCAATCTCGCTGGGGGCGGCAGCAGCCGAGCGATGGTCTACAGTGCCCACTAGCCAACTCACAATTGTGATTCCTGCGTTTAATGAGGCAGGTGTGATTAGCGAAGTCGTGGAACAAGTCCAACGAGCGTGTGGTCAATCAATCCACGAGATCATTGTCGTCGACGATGGTTCCAGTGATGACACCGCCAGAGCAGCAGAAAAAGCGGGAGCGCGAGTTATTCGACACAATACGAATATGGGCTATGGTGCTGCTCTCAAGACAGCCATCCGAAATGCTCGAACCGAATTTATTCTGACTATGGATTCTGACGGTCAGCACAAGGCCCAGGATATACGGCGACTCTGGGCGCATGCCGGGGACAATGATATGGTGGTAGGCAAGCGCAGGCAGATTCTCCACAGTATGTTGTGGCGCATGCCAGGCAAGTGGATCCTCGGCCTCATGGGGAACTATCTCACACGACGCTCTATTCCCGACCTCAATTCAGGGTTTCGTCTTATCCGAAGAGATGTCGCGTTGAAATACCTGCATGTCTGCCCATCAGGATTTTCCTTCTCCACGACCATTACTATGGCTCTTCTCAGCCGAGGTTATAACGTCGCATACATTCCGATTGATGTAGAGAAGCGGGTGGGCAAGAGCACTGTATCGATTGCCACAGGACTAGACACCATTATCCTAATAATGAGGATTGCTTCGCTGTTTAATCCGTTACGCATTTTTGTGCCAGCGAGCATATTGGCAGGAATGGCTGGAATCGCTTGGGGGCTTCCCATCGCGCTCTCTGGCCGAGGCCTCAGCGTGGGCTCCATGTTGGCAATCGTCACGTCTGTTTTGCTCTTCGGACTCGGTCTGATCTGTGATCAGGTCTCCCAATTGCGCCTGGAGCGTTTTGAATAATGTGCGGCATTGCGGGCGTGCTTCACTTTAACGGTGCTCCGGTGAACAGAGATGTCGTCGCCTCGATGACATCAATACTCGCTCATCGTGGGCCGGATGGGGAAGGCCTCTTTTTCGGCAAAGGCGTCGGTTTGGGACATCGGCGATTGGCCATACTTGATTTGACGGAAGCCGGCAAGCAGCCGATGTCTAATGATGATGAAACCGTTTGGATCACGTTTAACGGGGAGATTTACAATTTCCAGGAGATTCGCCGGGAACTCCAAGCCTTAGGGTATCGTTTCCACTCAGGAACAGACACGGAAGTCGTGCTACGGGCATATGAGGAATGGGGCAGCGACTCTCTCCGGCGTTTCAACGGCATGTTTGCGTTTGCCATCTGGGATAGCCGCAAGGATTCCCTATGGGTGGTCCGAGACCGTCTGGGTGTAAAACCCCTGTTCTACAGCGTGCTTCCAGACCGATTTCTGTTTGGATCGGAAATTAAGGCTCTCCTTCAGGACCCGGCACTGGAGAGGACGATTGACTATCAAAGCTTGGCTTGCTTTGTCTCGTTAAATTACACCCCTGCGCCGGCCACCCTGTTTAGTCGGGTTCGCCAACTGCTGCCCGGCCATTATCTGCTGATCGACCGGTCGGGAGTTGTACAGGACGTTGAATATTGGGACCTCTTGTATCAGGAAAACGAAGATCGTGGCGAACAAGCCTATATCGAAGAATTCGATGCTCTTCTTGAAGACTCTATCAAACTGCGTTTGGTCAGCGATGTGCCGTTCGGCGCGTTTCTTAGCGGGGGACTGGACTCAAGCACTGTTGCGTATCTCATGTCCCATCTCATGAAGGATCCAGTAAAAACCTTTGCCATTGGATTCAGCGAGGACTCATTTGATGAACTGGTCTACGCGAGACAGATGGCGTCGGTCATTCAGTCTGATCATCACGAGCACATCGTTACGGACAAGGACGCGGCAATCTTGCCTCGGTTGGTGTGGCATGCTGAAGAACCAACAGCAGATTCTTCGATGGTAGCGGTATATTACTTAGCCCAGATGGCTCGGCAACATGTCACGATGGTGCTCACTGGAGACGGAGCAGATGAGATCCTGGCTGGATATGAAACGTACCAGGCGTTTTATGTTCAGCGGTTGTACCGTCTCTTGCCACCGTGGGTGCGCCGTCATCTCATCGCACCGCTCGTGAACGCCATCCCGGCTTCGGATTCGAAGGTAAGCTGGGACTTCAAGCTCCGTCGTTTCGTAGCCGGCGCCGAACTCTCCGCTGAGGACGCACACGCTTCATGGCGTACGATCTTTACTGCGGAGGCCAGACAGCAATTACTCGGGCCAGTGGCGCACGACCCGAACGCGCTGGCCGATCCATTGGATTTGTATCGTGAGGCTTTTGCACGGACAACGGCGCGTCACCCGCTCAACCGCATGTTGTATGTCGATACCAGGGTGTATTTGCCGAACGACATGTTGGTTAAAGTAGATCGGATGACCATGGCCCACGGCCTTGAGGCGCGAACGCCTTATCTTGATTACCGATTGGTGGAATTCCTCGCCCGTGTTCCGCCACGATTGAAACTCAAATATGGGCTGCACAAGAAATATCTCTTGAAAGCATCGATGAAGAGTAGATTGCCTCGTACGATTGTGTATCGAAGGAAACAGGGCTTCAACGTTCCTAATGCGAGATGGATAAAACGAGAACTGAAGCCCTTTGTGACCGATTGTCTCTCTCCAGCGCGAGTCCGACAAACCGGCTTGTTGGACAGTCAATTTGTGGAGGGTGTAGTGCGTGATCACTTTGAAAACAGGAGCGATAACAGCCATCACATCTGGTGTTTGTTGGTGCTGGTTCTTTGGTTTGAGCAATTCGTGGCGGGGAAGTCCATACCGTGAGGTTCTCTACATGAGAGGTCTCGCAGAGCATGATGGGATCTCCGATGCTCCGGTGCGTGTTGAGACAGACGCCCACCTAGTATTTACTGGTATCATTCCATGAGGTTTGTCCTAATATTCTGTGTGCCTCTAATAAGTACTCTAGGGCTACTGCTTCTCAAGATGGGGATGAACCAAGTCGGCCCCGTAACACGGGCTGATCTTCAGAGTCTTTTCGTGCTTTTTGTGTCGGTTTCAACAAACCCTCTGATCTTGTCAGCTGTCGCATTGTTCGTAGCTAGCTTTCTCATGTTGTTAATCCTGCTTTCGTCATTCGATCTCAGCTATACGTACCCTCTTCTGGCATCGATCTATATTCTTGTTCCTTTAGCATCGCGGGTTGTTCTCGGAGAGCAGATTCCGATGTTTCGGTGGATGGGCATCTTCATCATATCAGTCGGCCTCATTGTCGCCGGTTGGCCAGATTGAGAAGAGACGGCGGTTATGAGCACTACACAGAAAGACCCCAAGATGAGCACAGCTCTCAGAGATCAAACCATCAAGGATTTTGGGGAGCAATGGACAATCTACCGCGATAACGAAGGCTACTACGGCTCCGTCAAGCTTTTTACAGATATTCTCTCTCCCCTGATTAAGTCAGAAGAAATCAGAGGTTGTAAGGTCGCAGACATAGGCAGTGGCACAGGAAGGATTGTCAATATGTTGCTGGAACTAGGCGTCGAGCATGTTATCGCACTCGAGCCTTCGGCTGCATTTGGCGTATTGCAGGAGTCGTTTAAAAATCATAAGCAAGTCACATGCCTTAACTTAAGTGGCGAACAATTGCGTCAAAATGGGGAACTCGATTACGTTGTCTCTATCGGTGTTCTGCATCACATTCCCGACCCTGCCCCTGTAGTTGAAGCGGCTTTTGGTGCGTTGCGTCACGGTGGTCGTTTCATAATTTGGGTATACGGGCAGGAAGGTAATCGTCCATACCTTTTTTTGGTTATGCCACTGCGACTCTTAGCAAAGCACCTCCCCCATGGTGTCCTGGTTACTGCAGTTTGGATATTGGATTGGCCCTTGAGGGCTTATATCAAGCTCTGTCGCAACCTGCCTTTGCCGATGCATAAGTATATGATCGAGGTGCTGGACAAGCTATCCACTGCAAAGCGACGCCTGGTCATTTATGACCAGCTTAATCCCGCATATGCAAAGTACTACACTCGATCGGAGGCGGAGCAATTACTGAAAAAGGGCGGGTTTAGAAATGTTCAAGTTTCTCACCGCCATGGCTATAGTTGGACTATTTTGGGGACTAAACCATGAATAAAACATTTTCGCGAACAGTCTGGGATTTTATGGGCATCCCTTTTCGGCTGGTATTATTTGACCAGGCCTGGCTGCCGAAACTTGGCTGGACAACACTTGAAGACGAGCGCCTCACCGAAGTCTTTCCACACTTGCGGGGTGTAGTTTTAGATATTGGCGCGGGGCCGAATACGCTCATTAGGAGATATGGCAAAGGGATCGGGATTGACGTATACGACTGGGGTGGAGGGGTGCTTGTGGTAGAGGACACTTCCAAATTGCCTTTCGTAGACAGTGAATTTGATACTGTTACGTTCATCGCTTGTCTCAACCACATCCCTTATCGTCAAGCTGTCCTCAATGAAGTACGGCGTGTGCTTAAACCGGATGGGCGACTCATTATTACCATGATCAATCCAATTTTGGGTGACATCGGCCATGCCGTATGGTGGTATAGCGAAGACAAGCATCGAGGGGGCATGAAGGAAGGGGAGGTTGGAGGTCTGTGGAAACATGAGATAGTGCGAATGTGTGAGAATGCGGGGTTTCGCCTTAAACTCCATCGAAGATTCGTCTACGCTATGAATAATTTGTACCTGTTCGAAGTGGAGGATAGATATAACGGCGGGCCAAGCCATAAGGAATAATATTGCTAAGGAGTAGCTAGAGCATCATGAGCTTGAGCATCGTGCAAGAGCGTAACTTGAAACTTTCAGCGTGCAAACTTCAGGAATACCGTTCTATGGTGGGACAGATAGAGCTGAAATGACTATACTCGGAATTTCTGCTTATTATCATGACAGTGCGGCGTGCCTGCTGCGAGATGGAAAGATCGTGGCAGCGGCTCAGGAAGAGCGATTTACGCGCAAGAAACACGATCCGGCATTTCCGGAGAATGCGATACGTTATTGCTTACGTGAAGGTGGTATCACTTTGAGCGACCTCCGCTACGTCGCATTTTATGACAAGCCTCTGGTGAAATTCGAGCGACTACTTGAAACCTATCTGGCTTTCGTGCCCAAAGGTTTCCGCTCCTTCATCACTGCGATGCCGATTTGGATGAAAGAGAAACTTTTACTTAAGAGCCTGTTGCAAAAGGAATTACTCAATCTAGGCGTCGGCATGAAGAAGTCCGACCTGCCACAGATTCTCTTTGGCGAGCATCATGAATCCCATGCCGCGTCGGCGTTCTTCATGTCTCCGTACCAGAAGGCGGCGGTTCTCTGCATGGACGGTGTGGGTGAATGGGCGACCACGTCCGTGTGGCTTGGCGAAGGCAACCGCCTTACGCCTCTTTGGGAGATTCCATTCCCGCACTCATTGGGTCTTCTTTATTCGGCGTTTACCTATTATACCGGCTTTAAGGTGAACTCCGGGGAATACAAGGTGATGGGGCTGGCCCCCTATGGTGAACCCAAATATGTGAAAACAATTTACGATTCCTTGATGGATCTCAAACCGGATGGCACGTTCCGCATGAATATGGAGTATTTCAACTATTGCACCGGCTTAACGATGACAAATAGCAAGTTCGATAGCTTGTTCGGCGGTCCGCCCCGCCAGCCTGAAACCCCGTTGACCCAACGCGAGATGGATTTGGCCCGTTCAATCCAGGAAGTTACGGAAGAAGTCATGCTCCGTGTCGCCCGTACTATTCACAGAGAAACTGGTGCTGACAACCTATGTATGGCCGGTGGTGTGGCACTGAACTGCGTGGGAAACGGACGGATTCTGCGAGAGGGTCCATTCGAAGGTCTATGGATTCAGCCGGCTGCGGGCGATGCGGGAGGCGCCCTGGGCGCTGCCTTAGCTGCTTGGCATCAGTTTGACGAGCAACCTCGCGAAATGTATGGGTCCGATGACGCCATGCAGGGGAGCTTCCTCGGACCGTCTTTCTCCAATGTGGAGATCGAACGTTTTTTGAACAAGGGGAACATCCTTTACACTCGTTTGAATGATGAAATACTGTTTGATCAAGTGGCGGGGGCTCTGGCGTCGGGAAAAGTTGTGGGATGGTTCAATGGCCGTATGGAATTCGGGCCGCGAGCACTCGGGGGCCGAAGCATTCTTGGAGATCCTCGCAATCCCAAAATGCAATCGGTGATGAATCTCAAGATTAAGAACAGAGAGTCCTTTCGACCGTTTGCCCCATCCGTGCGGCGGGAGCGAGTTACAGACTATTTCGATCTCGATGTCGATAGTCCTTACATGTTGTTGGTCGCCTCTGTACTGGAAAAACGGCGTACGACCCCGACCCGAGAGCAGAAACATTTGTGGGGAATTGATTTACTGAATGTACCGCGCTCGGATATCCCCGCGGTCACGCATATTGATTACTCGGCGCGCATTCAAACGGTCCACGAGAAGACCAATCCACGCTATTATAACCTACTCAAAGCGTTTGAAGCTCTTACCGGCTGTGCCGTCATTGTCAACACCTCCTTCAACGTTCGTGGCGAGCCGATCGTGTGCACGCCGGAGGACGCGTATCGCTGCTTCATGAGGACGGAAATGGATGTGCTCGTATTGGAAAACTGCGTGTTGAACAAGGCCGACCAAAATCCTCTGATCGAGGATACGGATTGGAGAAAAGAATTTGCCTTGGATTAACATGGATTCCATCTTGAACACCACTGAAAGCTGACATTCAAGAAAGCGATTTAAGAGATCGCGGAGGGTGATCTAAGAAAGGATTTCATAAAGCGAAGGGAATTAGTCATATGGAGAATACGAATAAGCAACATCGAAGTTTCGGACTGATGGTTGGAGGCATCTTTGTCGCCATCGGTTTCTGGCCTCTCATTCGTCATGGGGAAGGCATTCGGCTATGGGCGGTGATCCTTGGCTCCTTCTTGATGGTCATGGGGCTTCTACTCCCTGGCCGCCTGGGGCCTATTTACAAGACCTGGATGGCTGTAGGTCATGTCTTGGGCTGGGTGAACACACGAATTATTTTGGGTGTCATCTACTATGGGTTGCTCACCCCCATGGGACTTGTCATGCGTCTAGCGGGTAGGGACGCCATGCGGGTGCATGATGATCCTACTGCCAATACCTATCGAATCGTGCGTCCATCAAGGTCCGGTTCACACATGCTAAGGCAATTTTGAGATCAAGGAGGTAGACACGTGGGTGATTTGATCACTGAGTTATGGGCGTTCATGAAAGAGAGTAAGAAATATTGGATGCTACCAATTATCATCGTCCTCACGCTCTTTGGAAGTCTTCTCATATTCGCGCAGGGCTCTGCTGTGGCACCCTTTATCTACACGTTGTTTTAGACTTTCAGGTCGCATTAACCCTGGCTCACGGCAAGCAAGCTGGCCTAGAAAAGCGCTGAGTCCTCAGTGTCCTCCAGGCTGAAGGAAAGACAATCTGCGCGTTTTAGTACCACCTAGGATAGGAGTTATGAAGATGAAAACGCATGGTCGGCTACTCAGTTTGTTGTTACTTCTGGTCTGCGCGTTTGATGCAGGGGCGGCCGATCTGGCCTCCCCACGGGACGGGTACCGGATCGGCGCGAACGACGTGATTCGGATCCAGGTGTTTGGGGAGGACGACTTGACGGTCGAAAGCAAGGTCAGCGGGGAGGGAAAACTTAATTATCCCCTGCTCGGGATGTTGCAGGTGGAGGGCCGGACGACCGAGGAGCTGCAGCAAGAGCTGACGGTACGGTTAGCCGCTGGCTATGTGCGGCTGCCGAAGGTCAGCGTCTCGATTGTGCGGCACCGGAACTTCTACGTCAGCGGGGAGGTGAAGACGCCCGGCGGCTTTCCCTACGAAGAGGGGTTAACTGTCCAGAAGGCCCTCTCCATTGCCGGGGGCTTCACGGAGAAGGCGGAGAAGCAGGGGCTTAAAGTGACGCGGCTGACGGAGGGGCGGGTGGAGACACTGACCATTGGACCGGATGACGTCATCCAGCCCAATGACATCCTGATGGTGGCGACGCAGAACCATAAGTTCTATGTGAGCGGGGAGGTGAAGAATCCCGGGGCCTATGCCTATGGAGAGGGGCTGAGCGTCCAGAAGGCGATCGCGATGGCGGGGGGCCTGACAGAGAAGGCGGAGAAGGGAGTCTTGAAGGTAACGCGGGTAATCAACGGTCGGGAAGAGTCCCTGCCTGCCAGGTTGGAAACGCCAGTCCTGCCTGATGATGTGATTCTGGTCGCCGAAGCCCAGAGGCTGTACGTAACCGGGGAGGTCCGAACCCCGGGGCGCTATTTCTATGAACCGGGAATGACCGTGCAACGGGCGCTCACACTCGCTGGGGGCTTCACGGAGAAGTCCGACAAGACAGGGATTAAAGTGAGGCGGCCCAACGGCAAAGGCATGGATACCATCCTGGTGGAGGTGGATGCTCTGGTCATGCCGGATGATTTGATTGTCGTGACGCAATCAAAGAAGTTCTATGTCAATGGGGAAGTGAAGAGGCCCGGTGACTACGCGTATGAGATGGGGCTGACTGTGCACAAGGCGATCACGATGGCAGGTGGCTTTACAGACAAGGCGGTGACGAAACGGGCAAAGGTGTTGCGCGTGATCAACGGCGAGGAACGCACGGTCGAGATCGCGCTTGATGCCCCGGTGCTGCCAGAGGATATCATCGTGGTCTCTCAGCGATTTTTTTGATCAGGAGCAAGCGGCGAACTGGGAGACAGGTCGCAATGCCGGGACTCTTACCGGAACTGATACCGGTTTGTTGGAGCAATCTTTTGTGTTGGGAAAAGGCTGGAAGTTAACGAATCAAGAAGCATGGAGTGAATAGGAAATGAATACGATGCGCTTGCAGCTTAGTTTTGCGTTGGCTCTGGTGTGCATGTTCGCTGCAGGCACTATGGAGCTGGCGCTGCCGCAGGACGGTTACCAGATCGGCCCGAACGATGTTATTCGGATCCAAGTCTTTGGCGAGGAGGATTTGACGGTTGAAACCAAGGTCGGGGGCGATGGGAAAATTAATTATCCTATACTTGGGGTGCTGCAGGTCGGTGGCCAGACGATTGAGGAGGTGCAGAAAGGGCTGACGGCGCGGTTGGCCTCGGGCTATCTAAGGCATCCGAAAGTCAGCGTGTCGATTGTGCGGCATCGGAATTTTTACGTCGGCGGAGAGGTGAAGACGCCCGGGGGCTATCCCTATGAGGAGGGGTTAACTATCCAGAAAGCGATCACAATGGCCGGGGGGTTCACCGAAAAGTCGGATAAGACCGGGATTAAAGTCACGCGGCCCAATGGCAAGGGTCTAAATACCCTTGCGCCGGAGTCTGAGACCCTGGTCATGCCGGATGATCTGATTGTCGTGACAAAAGTACAGAAATTTTATGTCAATGGGGAAGTGAAGAAGCCAGGTGAGTACCCATATGAGAAAGACCTAACACTGCACAAGGCAATCACGATAGCGGGCGGTTTTACTGACAAGGCGGTGACGAAACGGGCGAAGGTGGTGCGCCTCATCAACGGCCAGGAACGCACGCTCGAGATCGCGCTCGATGCGCCGGTGCTTCCAGAAGATATCATCGTGGTCGCTCAGCGATTCTTTTAACATCCCGGGGATCATGCCTTAGGGCCTTGCCACCTCCATCGCGCAGATAAGCAGTAAACCTGACCACGTATCGACAAGCACGGGGTAGGACTATGAAAAAGAGAACTATGCGTGAGCTATTCAGTTTGTTGTTAGTCCTGGTGTGTGCACTCGAGGTAGGGGCTGCTGAACTGGGCCTCCCACGCGAGGGGTACCGGATTGGCCCCAACGACGTCATTCGGATCCAGGTGTTTGGGGAGGACGATTTGACGGTAGAAAGCAGAGTCAGCGGGGAGGGCAAGATCAATTATCCGCTCCTCGGGATGTTGCAGGTGGAGGGTCGGACGACTGAGGAGCTTCAGCAAGAGCTGACAGAGCGGTTAGGCTCTGGCTTTGTGCGCCTGCCAAGGGTGAGTGTGTCGATTGTGCGGCATCGGAACTTCTACGTCAGCGGGGAGGTGAAGACGCCCGGGGGTTATCCATACGAAGAGGGATTGACTGTCCAGAAGGCCCTCTCCATTGCCGGGGGCTTCACGGAGAAGGCAGAGAAGCAGGGGCTCAAAGTGACGCGGCTGGCGGAGGGGCGGGTCGAGACACTGGCCATTGGGCCGGATGATGTCATCCAGCCTAATGACATCCTGATGGTGGCGACGCAGAATCACAAGTTCTATGTGAGTGGGGAGGTGAAGAATCCGGGAGCGTATCCCTATGCAGAGGGGCTGAGCGTCCAGAAAGCGATCGCGATGTCGGGGGGGCTGACGGAAAAGGCGGAACGGGGAGAGTTTAAGGTGCTGCGGCACACCAACGGGCAGGAGAAGTCCCTCCCCGTGAAACTCGAGGCGCCGGTTCTGCCTGATGACGTCATTGTGGCGGCGGAGGGCCAGCGCTTTTATGTCAGCGGCGAGGTAAAGACCCCGGGGCGCTACCTCTATGAGAAGGGGCTGACGGTCAACAAGGCGATCTCGATGGCGGGGGGCGTGACCGAGAAGGCGGAGAGGCGGGAGATCAAGGTGACCCGGGTTGCCAGCGGGGTGGCGCAGACAATTCAAGGGGAGCCGGATCTGGCAGTGTTGCCGGACGACATTATTATGGTAGAGCCCCAGACAAACAAATTCTATGCAAGCGGGGAGGTGAAGCTGCCGGGCGGTTATCCCTACAAGGACGGGCTAACCGTGCACAAGGCTATTGCGATGGCGGGGGGCCTGACAGACAAGGCGGAACGCGGCGAATTTCGGGTATTGCGGCACACCAACGGCCAGGAGCAAACCCTGCCGGTCAAACTGGAGACGCTTGTCCTGCCCGACGACATCATTGTCGTGGCGGAGGGCCAGCGCTTTTATGTCAGCGGAGAGGTGAAGACTCCGGGACGCTACCTCTATGAGAAAGGACTGACAGTCCAGAAGGCCATCTCAATGTCCGGGGATATGACCGAGAAGGCGGACAAGCGGGAGATCAAGATGATCAGGGTCGCTAACGGCGTGGCGGTAACGACCGCTGTGGGCCTCAACGTCCCCGTGCTGCCTGATGATTTCATTGTCGTAGAGCGGCTACAGAAAGTCTATGTGGACGGGGAGATCAAAAAGCCGGGGGACTACTCCTACGAGAAGGGCATCACAGTCCACAAAGTCATCACGCTAGCCGGCGGTTTTACCGACAAGGCCGCAGAAAGCCAGACAAGGGTCTTACGCGTGATCGATGGTAAACAACAGTCGATCCGCATGAAGCTTGAGGACAGCGTTCTCCCGGAGGATATCATCGTTGTTCCCAGAAGGTTCTTTTAATTAACCTCATCGGAATTAACCGACTAAGCAAATGCCGATTGGGAACCGGCAGGTTTTTAATGCTGGCATTCCGTCACATTCAATTGCTTGATATAAGAATGCGGTTCGCATAAGACGGCCTTCTCGACCTCCTGCTCGCAACTGCCTGCGACCTACCTAAGCCCTCCTGGGCTCCTGCCAGTTCTCGTCATCCAGTCATTCATCGCTTCCAGCCCACATTTGTCTATATTGGATGCCCGCCCAGGTGAAATCCCTTTGGCGGCACTCGTGAGGATAAGATTGCTTACGTGACCGCCATACGTCAGTTAACGTTGGTGGCAGCCGTGAGTCTATCGCGAGATCGCAAAGGTGAGGTGCTTTTAAAGAGAATCACACAAAACGCCAACGAGAAGAAAGGTGCGCGAGGCTAACGTAAATCGGTGATCCGCAAGAATTGCCCCATCATTGCAATAAAATTCCCGATTTGACCTCTGAAGTGAGCCTCATATCGATATGTCCATTTTGATGGGCCCAGATGAGCAGCTTTTGTCGATCGGGCACGTTAAGTTTGCTGAAGATACTGGTGAGGTGATGGCGTACGGTAATTTCGCTGATGCGAAGACGATCCGCAACATCCCTATTTTTAAGGCCGTTACCGATAAGACGCGCGATTTCGCGCTCCCGGGTGGTTAGGCTGGTGAATTTTTCAGACTCCTGGTTATCCTCTTTTAAGGCATGTATTCTTAGTGGAACGGGTCGTGGCCACGGTTGCTGGGCTTCGGATTTCTTTAGGTAGAGACTTTCAATAAAAGCGATGAGAACAGCCGGCGGCTGAATCTTTAGGACGACCCCTGCGGCCCCTGCACAAAGAGCCTTTCGAGTCAGTTCTTCATCTTTGAGATCGCTTAACACGAGAACAAAACAGTCTGCGGCAGCTCTATGTAAGCTGTTAATCAGTTTATCGATCTCCCCACCGAGAACATCAATGTCGATAAGGACAACGTCCGGTCGCTCCACACCTGCGACTTCCACGGCCTTGCTAGGATTAGTCACCTCACCTACGACGAGAAAATCGCGGTGAGTCTGAAGAACCGTCCGTATGCCTGCCTGAAACACTTGGCTCATACCGACAATTAGCACTCTAATCTTCGTCATGTCATCCTTCTTTTGTCAACAGCGGCATCAGCGAATAGCGGTCATCTACAACCTCTGATCTTACTGGAGCGCCCCAATGCAAAACGGTGTAACGCAAGTATTATCCGAACCGCTAACTCGCCTCGCGTAATTTCATCTGCTGCGCAGACAACAGTCATGGACTATTCTCTTAGCAAGAATAGGTAGTAAGCATTACCAAAGACGTATGCTTTAAGCCATCCGCCTATCGTAGCCACAGGGGTACTAAAGTGTGGAATTTGAGCCACAGCACGAAGTCTTCCATCACGAGTCTAACAGCGCACATATTTGGGAGGGATTTTCCCCGACGGACATCGCGATTACAGTTGCTTAGGAGCCGTATCCGTCGGGATACAAGTGGCGTTGCATCGACACAACTGGCATGAAAGATAGCTGCGGCATGCTGGTCAAGATGAAATTGGCAGTGGTCAGACCCTAGGCATCTCCAGCAAGGATGTATGGCCGGGTGAATTAATGGCTCGGGGACTGGTTTTTCCTTGGTGGGAGGTCGAGAAAAAATCGGCGGCCTAGGATCGGTCTCGCTCCGAGAGCATAAATCATTGCAAGGACGCGTACTGCGAATACAGGGCGCACGGCTGTGCGCCCCTACTAGTCAGAAGAGGTATCGAAATACTGCCTGTAAAATGTGGCTGCTTCGTGCTGCGTGAGCACGCGGCACCATCGCAATTGTCCTTGACCAACTTCAAAGACATACCACCGTCCCTTGTATTCTTCGAGATGGATACCGTTGTCCTTCCCCATCATAAGCGTGGCGAGCGTGTGTTTATGGGCGGGCTTCCAAATGTATGGTCTTTGACCACCAATAGCGATCTGGTCTTTGGTGCTTAGAATTTCTTCCACGTCTTCGGGGCAGGACATCTCTACGATACCCATGATGCAGTTGCCCTTCCCGTCCTTGATAACTGTGGCCGCCACGACCGGACCGATTCGCGCAAACACGGCGCGCAAATGCTGGCTGGTCATATTCGGAGGCAGTGGGGTAACGTGCAGCTTATTCATGGCTGATAATAACCTACGAAGAATATATTAACTCCAAAGGTGACCCTCCACAAATATTACTTTAGTATGTAGTATTTATAATTAAATTAACTATATTAGTTATATAGCTATTGTTCCGACCATGTGATCGAAAAGCCGGAATAAAAATTTGGCCATCATGGTTGCTCACCATGGCCTTCCTCTATACTCTTAGACGCTGGAAACCGGGAAAGGGTTACACTCGAAGGTGGGGATGAATGGCGCCAATCCTCTGCTTTTGTCATTGCACCGTGACCGTCGGGCTGGTCGCGTCGGTCACATATCCGATCCCCGAGACCCAATGCAGCGCCCGCACTTCGAACATCCCGGTGGTAGGGAGCGCAAAACTCGTGGTCACCCCTGTCAGGCTGCCGCTGCGCGTTGTCTGATTGCCTGTTAGATAGACCCAGTTCACACTTTGGCTGTTCGCCGTGCCTGTGACAAACAGGGCCACAATGTTGCTGTCGTTGGCCGTCAGATTCCCAGCGACAACCGTGATCGTGCTGCCCGCCGCCACCGTGATCGGCGTGCTGCTGCCATTTACAGTCAGGGTGGCGCTACCGGCACTTTGAGCTGTAACTGTGGGGCTGGTGGCGTCGGTCACATATCCGATCCCCGAGACCCAATGCAGCGCCCGTACTTCGAACGTCCCGGTGGTAGGCAGCCCAAAGCTCGTCGTCACCCCGGTGAGGGTGCCGCTGCGCATCGTCTGATTGCCTGTTAGATAGACCCAGTTCACACTTTGGCTG
>Ga0070706_100000943_pt1 | contig 31763 bp, 25 predicted proteins | sample KBSK5501metaG_FD_65476 | JGI IMG/M metagenome (GOLD analysis project Ga0070706, IMG submission 65476) | Corn, switchgrass and miscanthus rhizosphere microbial communities from Kellogg Biological Station, Michigan, USA - KBS K5-50-1 metaG | ecosystem: Host-associated > Plants > Roots >... | reverse complement strand
TATCCGACATTCGATCCAAATCTCTTTTCACAGCGAATCACAACTAAAGAAGGGCGCGCGGAGTATGCCGCCCTCTTGAACGATCCGGAAACACCGTTACTCAACCGCGCCGTCCAGAGTCGCTACCCACCGGGATCGACGTGGAAGGTCCCGATGGCGATTGCCGGTCTTAAGCAAGGGGCAATCACGCTCGAGCATTCGAACCTGGCGTGTGGAGGCGGTATCCAGGTTGGCAACAAGTTCACGCGCTGCATGGGCGGCAATCACGGCAGCCCTGATATCCATACGGCGATCATGAAATCATGCGATGGATACTTTTATCGTCTGGGCCTGAAGATGAAGCTCGCAGGCATCCAGGCGATGGTAGACGAATTTGATCTCGACAAGCGCACTGGCATAGACCTGCCGCATGAGCTGATCAGCACCACGCCTTCGCGCGAATTGAAAGCGCGCCTCTATCCAAGCGATCCCGAATGGAAGGACATCGACACGGTTTACTCCTCGTTCGGGCAGGGAGAGGACGTGCTTACTCCGATTGCTTTGTTGCGCGCGCACTCTGCCATCGGCATGCACGGCAAAATGTACGTGCCTCATCTTTTGAAAGAAGTGCGAGCCATTGCCGCGGTCGGCAACGACCCAAGTCGCTCCGATTATCGAGCGGCACGGCCGTCGCAGACTTTCGAACGCCGGGAACCCAAGACTCTTCCGATTCCAATCGATCAGAGCGAAGTAGTAGTTAAGGCCATGTGGTCCGTGGTTAACGAAGCCGGGACAGCGACTGGCATCAAGCTGGTCGGGTTCGACATTGCGGGTAAGACCGGCACGGCGCAGGTCGTGAGTCTGGGAAAAGAGGGCAGCGAACACAGGGATCACTCGTGGTTCGTATCATACGCTCCGGCCTTTAAGCCTGAGATTTCCTGCGTCGCACTGATTGAAAACGCGGGCTTGGGCTCGCGTTTCGGGGCGCCATCTGTGCGCGCCATTTACGATGTCTATTACGCCAAGACGCGACCGGCAAAAGAACCCCCGGTCAATAATGTGGCGATGAGATTTCGATGAAAGGATGACTAAGAAGTTTTAGGTTTTTACTGCCTAACTGCCTACTGATTTATGGTTGCTGTTCTACAGAGACGTAAGCTGCGGGATTTCGATTGGTTGGTTGCTTTACTGGCAATCACGATTGTCTGCTTTGGCGCCTGGGAAATTCATAACGCGCAGCCAACAGAGACTTTCTGGCAGAAGCAACTGATCGGCCTGGGAATAGCGCTGATCGCCATGGCCGCGATCGCTTTCAGCGATTATCGACGCCTGGTTGAGTTGGCGCCGATTCTCTACGTGTTCGGTCTGGTTTTGCTTGTGATCGTACTCGTGCCCGGCATCGGAATGAGAATCAATGGCCAGCGCTGCTGGATCAAGCTGCCGGGCGCAGGCCAGTTTGAGCCAAACGAGTTTGTTAAGATTCCTGTCGTGCTGATGCTGGCCAGGTACTTTGGCAAGCATCGCAGTGGCCTGCTGACCTGGAAAGAATTTTTCGTGGGCTGCGCGATTCTGGGTTTGCCGATCGCTTTGATTCTGCTCGAACCCGACGTCGGCCAGACGCTTACTTATCTGCCACTGCTGGCGATCGTGCTCTTTCTTTCATCGGTGCGAATGTGGATCGTCGGCGTGGCGCTGGCTGCTTGCATCCTTTGCTCCCCGCTCGCTTACACAGTCGGAGTAAAGACAGGGCTACTTCACGGTTATAAGCTCGAGCGCATTAACGTCATTCTCGATCCCGAGAATGCCGACAAGCGCGGTTTCGGTTATCACACCTGGCAATCGATGGTTACGGTCGGCGAAGGCGGCTTGATGGGCGCGCGGGGCTCAGAGTATTCGCAGAGCAGTCTAAAGTTTTTGCCCGAGCCACACAGCGATTTCATCTTTGCGGTGACGGCGGAAACAACCGGCTTCGTCGGATGTTTGCTGCTGTTAGCGTCCTATGCGCTTTTGCTCACGCGTTTGATTACCGATGCTCGGCGATCCCGTGACCGAACGGGCATGCTGGTGATCATGGCGATCGTCGGGGGGCTCATCTTTCAAATCTTCATCAATGTCGGCATGGCGCTGGGCTTTTTGCCGGTCATCGGCGTGCCGTTGCCATTGATGAGCGCCGGTCTGTCTTCCGTGCTTACCACCTTCATCGCCATCGGTTTCGCAATCAGCGTGCAACTGCGAAGATTTGTGAACTAATTGCTTTATGCTGACGCTTTTTCATCTCTGCAGTGGGATGAATTCGGTAGCCCTGGGCAACGCCCACGGATCGCCGGCGCAATAGCATCGACCCCTGTCCGCCTCTGTAATTCAATCATGCTGAGTTGTGCTTCGTACGCACCGATGCGTATGCTTGGCGTTTGTCTTTCTGTGTAATTTTCGATTAGGTAAGACCAGCATCATGGACCGAAGTAAGATCCGAAACATCGCAATCATCGCCCACGTCGATCATGGCAAGACCACTCTGGTTGATGCCATGCTCAAACAAGCCGGCACGTATCGCGAGAACGAACAGATTATCGAGCGCGTGATGGATTCGATGGACCTCGAACGCGAACGAGGCATTACCATCATGGCGAAGAACACTTCGGTCCGCTACGGCGATTACAAAATTAACATCGTGGACACGCCCGGACACGCCGATTTCGGTGGCGAGGTCGAACGCGTGTTGAAGATGGTCGACGGGGTGATGCTGCTGGTCGATGCAGCCGAAGGTTGTTTGCCGCAAACCAGATTCGTGTTGCGCAAAGCTTTGGAAGCCGGCCTGCCGGCCATCGCTGTCGTCAATAAGATCGATCGGCAAGACGCGCGTCCTGAAGAAGTTGTCAACGAAATTTACGAGTTGTTTATGGACCTGGATGCGACGGATGGGCAAATCGATTTTCCCATCCTGTACGCGATCTCTCGGGAAGGTTTAGCGAAAAAGAACCTCGACGATTCCTCGAAAAATCTGAAGCCCTTGTTCGATCAAATCATTGAAACGATTCCCGCGCCGAGCGCTCTAAGCGACGATTCGCTGCAGCTTCTGGTGGCCAACCTCGACTACAACGAATATGTGGGACGCCTGGCGATTGGGCGAATTTTTTCCGGCGAGATTGCTCGAAACCAGGAGATTGCCATCGCTAAACGCGACGGCACCATCGAAAAAACCAGAGTCAAAGAGCTCTATGTTTTCGAGGGTTTGAAGCGGGAATTGGCGGAGTTTGCCGAAGTTGGCGAAATCGTCGCACTTGCCGGCGTCGCGGACATCAACATCGGCGAGACGATCACGAGTCCTGACTACCCGAAGCCTCTGCCCGTGATCGCGGTTGACGAGCCGACGATCGCAATGATTTTCAGCGTCAACAACTCTCCGTTTGCCGGGACTGAAGGACAGTTCATGACGTCGCGTCAAATTAAGGAACGCCTCGATCGAGAGACGCTCGGCAACGTCGCCATTCGCGTTGAAGAAACCGATTCGCCCGATCAATTCAAAGTGTCCGGGCGCGGCGAGCTGCAACTGGCAATCCTGATCGAGATGATGCGGCGCGAAGGTTACGAACTCCAGGTGTCGAAGCCTGAAGTCATCACGCGCAGAGTCAACGGGGAGCTGCAAGAGCCGATCGAGCAGGTCGTAGTTGATTGTCCCGACGATTTTATCGGCGTCGTCACCGAAGCAATGGGACGCCGCAAGGGGCAAATGATCAAGATGGTGAATCACGGCACGGGACGCGTGCGGCTTGAGTTTGAAACGCCATCGCGCGGGCTGATTGGTTTCCGCGGCGAGTTTCTGACCGAAACGAAGGGCACTGGCTTGCTCAACACGCTCTTTCTGCGTTTCGCCAAATGGCAAGGTGAGATGAAAGGCCGCGGCACGGGCTCGCTGGTGGCGGATCGCATCGGTGAATCCACGACGTACGCGCTTTTCAATCTGCAAGAGCGCGGTTCGCTCTTCATTCGCCCGAACACCAAAGTTTATGAAGGCATGATTATCGGAGAGAACGCACGCGCCGTTGACCTGGATGTGAATGCAATCAAGGAAAAGAAACTTACAAACATGCGGGCGGCCTCGGCGGATGAAGCAATCCGCCTTGTGCCCGTAAAGGACCTTTCCCTCGAAGAAGCGCTTGAGTTTATCTCCGGCGATGAACTGGTGGAAGCGACTCCGAAATCAATTCGCCTGCGGAAGAAAGTGCTGAGGGCGAATGAGAGGCCGAAGAAGGAAAGCTAAGACGTCCACAGCTTACGCAGATCAGATTACCAGACTGAAATAAATGGTCTTTCCGGCGCTGTCTGATTTTGGTCTGCGTCATCTCCGGATGAAGGACTGTCATAAGGATTTAACGCGTGTGTTATTGCAGTTCCGCGTAGTTCGGGTTTAAATACCGCCCGCATGATCGGGCAGACTCTCGGCAACTACAAGATCCAACAGAAGCTCGGCGCCGGCGGACAGGGCACCGTTTACAAAGCTACCGATCAAAAACTTGGCCGCACTGTCGTTATCAAGGTTCTGCCCGCCGAACTTACGGTTAAAGAAACCAACCTGAAACGTTTCGAGCGTGAAGCGCGGCTTGCGTCCGCGCTCGACCATCCGAACATCTGTACCATCTTCGATCTCGACGAAGCCGAAGGCTTGCACTTCATTGCCATGCAGCACGTCGAAGGACGCAACCTGCGGCAGCTTGTCAACGGGCGTCCGCTTGAATTGGAAAGCGCTCTACGCATCGCTATTCAAGTTACGGATGCGCTCGCGGTAGCTCATTCGCGCGGCATCATTCACCGCGACATCAAATCCAGCAACGTAATGGTTTCCGACGTGGGGCAGGTGAAGATTCTGGATTTTGGTCTGGCAAAGTTGCTTGACGAAACTGAAGCCGCGACGAGCGGAATCCATCGAACCGAATTGACAGAGGTTGGCGTACCTTACGGGACGGCGACTTACGCCGCGCCGGAGCAGGCGCGCGGCGATCGCGTCGATGCGCGCGCCGATATCTTCTCGACCGGCGTGTTGCTTTACGAAATGTTAACGGGCACCTGGCCGTTTCGCGGCAAATCCACCGTGGACGTGCGCCATGCGGTGATCTACGATCAGCCCAAACCGCTTGCTGAAGCGCGCCCCGGTCCCACGCCAGCCCGCCTGCAGAAGGTCCTGGATAAGACGCTGGCGAAAGATCCGCGCGATCGCTATCAGAAGATTTCCGAGCTGCGCGATGAACTGCGTAAAGTCCTGCAGGAGGTTTCAAGCGGCGCACCGTATGAAGTAGCCGCCACGCCGCGCCATCTCAGCGGCACAAGTCCCGTCGGACGAGCCATGCGTTGGCTGAGAAAACTGGGCGGCAGCGAGGTGCACACCAGCGCTCCGCAGCTTACCTCGCGACCATTAACTGATCCGCAAGAAGGCTCAATGACAACGATTGCGGATCGTGAAAAGAAGAGTCTGGCGGTCTTGCCTTTCAAGAATCTGAACAACGATCCGGCTTCGGGCTTTTACGAATTTGCGCTAGCCGACGCCGTGATTACTGAGCTGGCGCGCATTCGGTCGCTGGTAGTGCGGCCATCATCAGTAATGTCCAAATATCAGGGACAAGCCGCCGATCCAGATGATGTCGGGCGCGAGCTGAATGTTGACGCGGTGCTGTCGGCAGGTTTTATTCACGTTGGCGAGCGCTTTCGTGTCAATGCGCAACTGCTTGACGTAAAGAGCGGCGAGATCATCTGGAGCGACCGCGTGGACGCATCCGCCGATGACATCATCGCCGTGCAGGACGAGATCACTCAGCGCATCGTTGATGGTTTGCGACTCGAACTCAGTCCCGATGAACAGGCCGGTCTGGCGCAACCCGCAACCGTCAACGCCGAAGCTTACGAGGAATTTTTGCGTGGCCGCGATCGATTTGCCCGCTTCATCTTTCGCTCGGTGGCAACTGCGGATTGCGACGCCGCGATTGCGCATTTCAATCGCGCAATTGAGCTCGATCCGGAGTTCGGTCTTGCTTATGACGGCTTGGGCGCCTGCCACGTCAATCGCGTGTTCAAGGGTCTGGGCGGCCCTGACGACTTCGAACGCGCCGAGGTCGCTTTCAGTAAAGCTCTTTCAATCGACGCAAACATCATCGAAGCGCGGATGTTGATGGTTTTCGTTCTTCTCTGGCGGGGCCAAAAACAGAAAGCGCGCGAGGAAGTCGCGCGCATGCGCCGCGAAGCGCCGAGCGAAGCGGTGGTGCATTTCGTGAAAGCCACGCTGCACCGTCTGGACGGCGAATACGACCGGGCGCTGCGCAGCTATGATCGCCTGGTGCATCTGGATCCGGCAGCGTTCGTCGTGGTCAGCTACAACCGCGCGCTGATCTTTCTCTACCAGGGCAAGTTTGCCGATGCGCAGCGCGAACTCGATCGCGCGGCCTCGGTGGAACCGAACAATCCGCTGCTAAAGAGTTTCCGAGCGCTGACCATGTATTACTCACGCCAAATCGATGCCGCTACGGCATTACTGCGTGAAGTGCTCGAACAAAATCCAAACCTGCACGGCGTACGGCCGTTTCTGGCGATGTGTTTGAGCGCGCAGGGAAACCACGAAGCCGCGCGCGGCGAGTTGAACGAAGATGTGAAGCGCAATGCTTCGGTTGATCCTGACATCGCTTACGCCGTCGGGTCAGTTTACGCGCTGGAGGGAGAACCGGATGAAGCTCTCGAATGGCTGGAACGCTCAGGGGCGCTCGGAAATGAAAACAAGCCACTGTTCGAGCACGATCCAAATCTGGCAACGCTGCGTCAGGATGCTCGGTTTAAAGCACTGATTCGCAGGATCACGCGTGCGAATTAGCATGCTGCTGGTTTGCGGCTTCGCCGCCGCTTCCACCCGTTACCGCAGGGGGTTTTGACTGTTACCTATCTATTTCCCTTCCTTGTCTGCTATACTGCCCCTGCTCGCCTCGCTGGGCATCCAGCCCGTCGAACGCACCGCGAAATAAGTTTCCAATGCAGTGAAAAGGTGAGCAACGATTTTTGAAGCCGTCAACACGACGGCCTATTGAAAGAATCGCGAACCAGGTTTCAGAGCGCGTCCTTAATTGGCTGACGCTATGCTCCCTGGCGGCTGTTGCCGAATTGAGCACGGTCCGAGCGGTTCAACGGAGTTCCTATTTGGACAGTTCAGGACCTTCTCGCGAAGCGAGAGATGTCGATTTAATTGATCTGCATCACTTGCGCGAGGCTCACGCAATCAGCACCTTCCCGCTAGCGCGGGCCTTGCTGACAAATCAACTGCCGGCAAATTCCGCCGGCAACTTCCAAGAACAATCGGGCACAGAACGCGGGCAGGGATGCCGGCCGGTCGCACGCAGGATGCGTGCGCTCCAACGGACGCCTGCGCTACTGCTGCTCCCTAATCATGTGCGCGACGGCGCCTCGCCTTCGGGCTTGCAGTGCGCGCGTTCGCGTCGCAGAAAGAAAATCAATGTCAAGAGAATTAATTGTTAGTGTTAACGGCCGCGAAAAGAAGATTGCGATCGTGGAAAACGAGCGCGTCACGGAGTTTTACATCGAACGCGGCGAACAGAATCAGGGCATCGTCGGCAACCTCTACAAAGGTCGGGTGATGCGCGTGCTGCCCGGCATGCAGTCGGCCTTTGTCGATATCGGCCTCGAGCGCGACGCGTTCCTTTACGTTTCGGATTTCTTCGATGAAGAAGCCGAATTTGAGCGCATCATCGTCGATACGGCTAAGAAGGGCGACGCCGCCACGGCGCAGCAAGCCGCTGCCGAGCAAATCGAACAAGCACGCATCGAACGCGAGCATCGAATCGAAGCCACACACGAGCGCGCTGAGCCACTCCGTGAAGCTGAAGCTCCGGACGCGGCGACGCCGGAACTGGAACCGTCAGAGGTTGAAGAGACGACAGTTCGCCGTAGAGGCCGTCGCGGTGGGCGCGGCCGCAGTCGCAGCATGATGCCGCAGCCTTTGGTTGCCTCGACGCCAGATCGATCCCTGCCCACGGAAACGGAGCCAATCGACACTCCCTTCGTATCTGCCGCCGCCTCTTTCGAGCGCGTCAGCGATGAAGAAGAGCGCATCATGAATGGCGAAATGCTGAAGGACGCGCGGCTGCAAGAGCGCATCATGGATGAAGTCCACGCGATTGAATTCGATCTCGAAGATGTCCCCAGCGCCCCAGTCGGCTCGTTGCTGACGGGCGGTTTGCGTGACAGCGGCGAGTTTCAACGCATCGACGATGTCGAGGTCTTAACAGATTTGCCGCCCGCGCGAACTCGGGAAATCGAAGCGGCTCATGTTCGGGATTTCGTGGACGAGATCGTTGACGAAAGCTCTCGGGGATTTTCCTTCCAACGGGTCAGTGACGATGAACAATCGGAACCTGAAGGCGGGCTTGGTGGAAAGCGACCCGCGCGCCGCGGCACCCCTAAGAAGGAGTTGTCGGAAACAGGAGAGCAACGCCGGAAGAAGACGAGCGTTATCAGCCGATTCTTCAAGTCGAAAAAGAGCGAGGACGCGGTGGTGGAAAAGGAACATGAAAACGCAGGGGAAACTCAAACGTCTGACGAGCCCTTTCCCGATGCGGAAGCGCGCATCAGCAGCGGCCGCCCACACGAAGAGTTCGCAACCAGGCGTGGAGGCCGTCGCCGTCGCCGTCCTAAACGGCAGTCCACCGCCGAAGGCAACGGGGCCAACGGCCAGGACGAAGATGTTGAAATGCAAGAGCCGTTAGAGGCTGAAGCTCCTGAGCCGATTGCCGAAGAGCCCGCTGAAATCGAAGAAGCTCAGGAAACCCCGACCGCCACTTCGCGTGATGGTCGTCGTCCTGCTCCACGTAGTCGTCGACGTCCTCTGCGGCGTGAACACAAACAACCGGCAATTAGCGATCTTTTGCGTGAGGGCCAGGAGATTCTGGTGCAGATTGCGAAAGAACCGATCGCCAAGAAAGGCGCCCGCATTACTTCGCATATCGCGCTGCCCGGACGCTATCTGGTTTATATGCCCACGGTCGAGCATCTGGGCGTATCGCGCAAGATTGACTCAGACACTGAGCGAAGTCGTCTGCGCAAGCTAATTCAAAGAATTCACGCTGACGAGAAAACGCCGGTGGGCGGATTTATCGTGCGCACTGCCGGCATCGGTGCCAGCGAAGCCGATTTGCGCGCTGATGCTCGCTATCTGCTCCGCACCTGGCAGGACATTCGCCACGACGCTGAAAAAGCGAAGGCGCCGGCTTTGGTCCATCGTGATCTCGATCTGGTGCAGCGCATTCTACGCGATCAGCTTTCGGAAGACTTTGCAGCGATCCGTATCGACTCGGAAGACGAATACGAACGCGTCGTTGAGTTCATTAATCGAATGCAGCCGCGCATGGTCAAGCGCGTGAAGCTTTACACTCGCGACGAGCCGATCCTGGAAGCCTACGGCGTGCAAGCGGAAATCGATAAAGCCATCAAGCCGCGCGTCTGGTTGAAATCCGGAGGCTATCTGGTTATCAATCAGACTGAAGCACTGGTGGCCATCGACGTGAACACGGGCAAGTTTGTCGGCCGCGGCGCCACCCGTCTGGAGGACACGATTACGCGGACGAACATGGAAGCAGTCGAAGAGATTGCGCGCCAGATTCGTTTGCGCGATCTGGGCGGCATCATCGTGCTGGATTTGATCGACATGGAAGAGCGCCGCAATCGTCAACGAGTGATGCAAGCTTTACAGGAAGCGCTGCGACGCGATAAATCACCGACGAAAGTTCTGTCCTTCAACGACTTCGGTTTGGTAATCATGACGCGGAAGCGCGTTAAGCAATCGCTCGAGCGCACACTTTGCACACCCTGTGCATACTGCCAGGGAGCGGGATTGGTGAAATCCGCGCAGACTATCTGCTACGAAATTCTCGAGCAGTCGCGGCGGCTATCGCGGGAGGGCGGAGGCAACAGCTCGCGGCAAGCAATGCTGCGCGTCAATCCCGAAGTCGCGAGCGCATTGCGTGGATCGGAACGCGATGTGCTGAACGAGATCGAAGATTATCTGGGGGCCGTCGATATCACCAGCGATCCGCGGATACATCAGGAACAGTTTGACTTTGCGTTCGTGTAGATCAATATATAGCCGGCGATGGAGTCCGCCATTAAATGCCCGCGTGCTGATGACTCCTACCAATTTTCTGGTCAGGAGACATCGACGTGGGCAAACTATTTTTGGCGGGCATCGGCGGTTTCGTCGGCTCAACTCTCCGTTACGCAGTAACCGGATACGTCCAACAGTGGACTAAGAGCATTGAGTTTCCCTACGGCACGCTGGCCGTAAACCTCATCGGTTGCTTCGCAATCGGTCTTCTCTCGCAATTAGCGGAAACGCGCGGCGTCCTTACTGCCGAAGCACGCACGCTGGTTTTTATTGGCGTCATCGGCGGCTTCACGACCTTCTCGGCTTTCGGCAACGAGACTATCAACTTGTGGCGCGACGGCGAGAACTTTCTCGCTTTTGCCAATATCGCGGCGCACCTGTTGCTGGGCCTGGGTGCGGTGTGGCTTAGCCGGGTGCTCGCTTATCAGATTTGGAGGTAACAAGATGATGCTTCCAGAAGAAGGTTATCTGCTCCGCATTTTTATCGGTGAGAGCGATCGGCATAACGGCAAGCTCTTGTATGAATGGATTGTCATCAAGGCCCGCGAAGAAGGCCTGGCCGGAGCTACGGTCATGCGAGGAATGATGGGATTCGGCGCCCATAGCCGCATGCACACCTTCAAGATCGAGCGGCTGTCGCAAGACCTCCCAATCATCATCGAAATCGTAGACACGCGCGAGAAGTTGGAGAAGTTTCTTTCGCTCATCGACAACGAGATTGAAGAAGGCCTGGCCACCTTAGAGAAGGCGCAGATACATTTCTATCGGAGCGGGAAGACGGGACAGTAGCCCGACCTGCGGGGTCCCCAGCCGGGCAGCCCGGCTGGGGTGAGGCGGTGAGCGAGGGATCACATGGATGGTGCTCACGAACGGGACATACGGAGCCCTTGCTTACGCGCGGCTACTGCCCCGCTCCACCCAACGCCCGCACCTACCCGGGCAACTCCACGGTGTAATTCTCAGTCTTGAAAGGCTTGAATCCGCGCTTGAGATAGTTTGGCATCGCGGCCGGATCGTCGAGCGTGCAGGTGTGTAGCCACACGCGATTGGCGGCCATCGCCCAAGCTTGTTCGGTAGCACAGGTTAGCAGATGCTTGCCCAGGCCGCGACCGAGAAATTCCGGTAACAATCCGAAGTAGGCAATCTCAACCGAAGCATCTTCGCAACGGCGCAGTTCAAAATAGCCGGCGGTTACGTCATCGTGGGTCATCAGCCACAGACGAATCTCGGGCTGCTGCAGATGTTCGCGAATCTGTTCGTCGGTCCACGGCAGGCGATCGATCCAGTGATAGTTGCGGCCAACTTCGACATACAAAGTGCGGTAGAACGATGGCGGACAATCGGGAATTTCCCTGAGGCGCACGCGCGGATCACCACTGCGCCCAGCTTTCAATTCTGAGCGGCTGCGTATTTCAAGATAGGTGCGCGTTACTTCAATAGTCGAGGCTGCTTTTAACATCGAACAAATTCTCTGCGCTTCCTCTGCGTGCTCGGCGTTTCTGCGGTGAGTATTATGTCAGAGTCCATTCACCGCGGAGGCGCAGAGTGCGCAGAGATTTCGCAGAGAAGACCAAAGCTCACTTGTTCTTACCGCTCCCGGCAGCACGCGCCCGCGGATGAAAACGATCGTAAGCCTTGCGCATATGCAGGTCGGTGATGTGCGTGTAGATTTCGGTAGTAGAAATATCCGCGTGGCCCAGCAGCGCCTGCACTGAGCGCGAATCGGCGCCGTGCTGCATCAGATGTGTGCCAAAGCTATGGCGCAAAGTATGTGGCGAAATATCCGGCACGCCTGCATGTGCGGCGTGTGTTTTGATGATTGCCCAGGCAGCTTGCCGTGTCAGTGATCGACCTCGGTTCAAAAATAGTTCCGGCTTGGCCTCGCTGCCCAATCGCTTGCGTACCGCAAAATATCTTTGCAGCCAGTGAACAGCGCTCTTGCCGATAGGAATTCGACGCTGCTTGCTCCCTTTGCCAAGACAGGTGACGAGGGCGGCGTCGATATCAATGTCGCTAACCTTGAGTGCGCACAACTCTGAAACGCGCAGACCTGCAGCGTACATCAGTTCCAGGATAGCGCGATCACGAACGCCCACGTCAGTCTTCACATCCGGCGCAAACAACAGCCGCCCCATCTCTTCCTCACTCAGAAACTGGGGAAGGCGCGAATGGCGCTGCGGAGTGTGAATGTCCTCAGCCGGGTGCCGCTTGATGTGCCCATCGAGCATCAGAAAACGAAAAAAGCCGCGCGCCGCGCTCACTGCGCGCGACACGGACGAAGGCGCCAAGCCGTCGCGCGACATCCGGGCAATCCACTCACGTAAGTCTCTGCGCTCAAGCTGCTCGATTCGCTTGCCATGCTTCTCGCCCCAGCTTTGCAGCTTGGCGACGTCGCGCATGTAACTTTGCAGCGTATTTGCGGAGAGACCTTTCTCAACCTGAATGTAGCTGAGGAATTCGCGGACCAGATCGCGCTTCGGCACTCGATCAGACATCGAGAGGATTATAAACCGTCTGACAATCCCGCGTCTTCGCGCTGCCGCCAAGGTTCATGATTCATTGCGGCTTACTCGCCACCTTGTACGTATCTATCAATTGTTGCAAACCTTCGGTGGAATTGTGATGGCGATATTTATAGTAGGTCTCGAGATCCTGAAAGTACTCTTGCCGCACCTGCTGAAACTGTGCCTTACCTTCCGATAAAGCGACCATGTGGGCATACGCGTCAATCACACTGTCGAGCAACGCCAGAATTTTCTTTATGGCTTTTTTGCCTCATTATTCCCGGCAAAAGTAAGTGTGACTAAAACGCTCAACGAATCGGGCTGCCGCGCGAGGAATGCCGTCCCGATCTCGAACGCTTCGTCGCTGCGGCTGGCGCGGGCATAGCCATCTACCAGCGCCGCCATGATGAGATCCTGTTCCGACGGCTCTTTGAAAAGTTTTTGATAGTCCTGTGCCAGAGTTATCTTCTGAGATGCATCCGTAACGTTGGCAATTTGATCTGCCAAAGCCCTGGCCACACGCGGCCGGATCAAAGTCTTAGGATGCTTCTCTATCAGCGTGGCGGCCGCTTTGAGCTTAGCCGCAGGATCCGGCGCTGCTATGATTGCTTTGGCGAGGCTCTGCTCCTCAGGCGAGATGTTGAGCTGAGCTGGTTTGCCTTGACCGAGCGCGAGGAAGGCCTCGCTGTTTACAACCGTCAGACAGCTAAACGTAGCAATTGTGCAGGCGAGGACAACACGTGACGCAACTGATCTAACTCTCATCGCGTTTCACCCTGGAACAATTCCGAACAAAGCGGTTGGTCAATAAGACGCACAATATTGCGCTACTACTGTCTTCGGGAGCAAGTTATCGCGGCGAATTCACGTTGAATGCCGACGCTCATTTTGGCGCGCCGTGTCCAATGCACGAGGTCTTCGGCAGTCTGCGATAACGGTGAGTGACCGGTCGCCGCCTGCCGATGCCAATCGCGTTGCGCGAGATGATTAAGGTCGGCGGCAGTTGTCGGCGCTTGAACTCGTTCGCCGGCGACTCGACACGATTAAGGATATCGTAAACCAAACATGGTTCATGGCCCGCGGCAATAATCTCTTCCGGAGACTCTTTCTGTTCAAAATAAAGTTTGAGGATCGGATCGAGCTTGTCGTAGGGCGGAATTGACTGATCATCAAACTGCCCGGGCGCGAGTTCGGCCGAAGGCCGCTTGTCGATGATCGACTGGGGAATAATCTCGCGCTCACGATTGTAAAACCGGGCGAGCTCGTAAACTTCGGTTTTCAAAACATCGCCAATCACCGCGAGTCCGCCGTTCGTGTCACCGTATAGCGTGCAGTACCCAAGCGCCAGCTCGGATTTGTTTCCTGTGGACAACAACAAGCGATTTTCAGCATTCGAAATGGTCATCAGAATATTGCCACGCAAGCGCGATTGCAGATTTTCGGCAGCGTGAGAGCTGCTTCCTGCCTTTGGTTCCGGCAGCCCTAATTCAATTCGCAGCAAGTGAAACGCCTCGCTGATTGGTCTTTCGATCGTCCTGATGCCGAGCAGTTCGCTCAGCTTGATTGAGTCTTCGATGCTGCCGCGCGAAGAATAAGGCGAGGGCATCATCGCCGCGAGCACGTTCTCCGCGCCCAGCGCTTCGCTTGCAAGCGCGGCCACCACTGCGGAATCAAGCCCGCCGGACAAGCCAAGTATTGCCTTGGTGAAACCGTTTTTGCGGGCGTAGTCATGAATGCCGAGCACGAGCGCCTGGCGCACTGTTTCGATATCGTCACCAGGCAAACAACGTGTGTCCGGGATGCCACAGTCAAGATCGACTGTGCCCACGAACTCTTCGAACGCCGGCGCCTGCAGAATAATTTTTCCGTTCCTATCAGCGATGATGCTTGAGCCGTCGAAGATCACTCCGTCGTTTCCGCCCATCAAATTTACAAAAACGATCGGCAGGCCTGCGGCTTTGGCTCGATGCGAAACCATTTCGCAGCGTATTTTCATTTTGCCTTTGTTGAAAGGCGAGGCATTGATCGAAACCAGAAGGTTCGCCCCCATCTGGATCAATTCATCCGCGGGGTCGTTCGCGTACAGCCGCTCCTTCCAAAAAGTCTTGTCGTTCCAGAAATCTTCGCAGACGGCAATGCCTAGCTGGCAATCGTCGAGATTGAACAGGCGGCGTTCGCGGGCGGGCTCGAAATAACGTGGATCGTCGAAGACGTCGTACTCCGGAAGCAGAGTTTTGTCGGCAAAGCCGAGCAAAGTCCGATTACGAATCACGGCAGCCGAATTGTAGAGCTTCCTCCCCGTTTCATGATCGTTAGGCCGAACGGTACCGACAATCGCAGTCAATCCATCCGTCGCTTCGATAATTGTATTGAGCGGATCGAGAGCTGATCGAACTACATCCGAATCCAGAAACCAGTCGAGCGATGTGTAACCCTGAATCGTGACTTCCGGAAAGACAATCAGGTCGGCGCGGTCTTTTTTAGCCTGCGCTATGGCTTTTAGAATTCGCGCAGTGTTCCCTTCATAATCGCCGTTCGTCGTATTTATCTGGCCGATGGTGACCCGCATCTAAGGGTAATTTTAGCACTGAATTTGTGGCCCGCTGAGTGACGACAGCCTCAGGAAAGGTGAAACTCGCCGGAAAGGCACAGCCTTTCTGCACTGTGGAGCGGCAGAGCCACTAAGGGGCGGTTGAATAGAGTGCCGAGTTATAAAACGGCGCGAAGGCCGCGATCAGCGCGGCTTCGAAACTCATCGAACGCGTCAGCAGATCACGCGAAAGCACACCCCACGCACCTTGCTTACCGCGAACATCACGAACACCAGCAACTTCGTCAATCACCAAACCGAGTTCACGCTTACCTTCAATGACGTTCTTCACAATCGCATCAGGGACACCGATGGATGGAGACATGCCAAAACTGCCGCGCTCGCCGTCGGTGGCGAAAGCCCAGCCGCGCAGAAAGGTGTGCCACTCGCCATCAACCGAGATCGAATGAAAGCCACCTTCGAGACCCACGTAAAGATCAGCCGCGAGTTCCTGCTCCATCAGAATATCGCGCACTGCCAGGGCACGTTGTCGCGCGCCGTTCATCAACTCCCAATCCGTCAGCGGCATCGCCGGTGCATTTGTCGTCACCGCTCGCGCGACGACGTTCGCCTCGCGCCAGCCGGCATCGATTTCAGCGATGCGGGCAATGCTGGCGCGCAAGGCCATGATCTTGGCGGCGCGATCAGATCCCAGGGCGATTCGTTCGATGCGAGTGCGCGGCGCTCTCGGTGTGGACAAACCTTGAGTTGACATTCAAGCCTCGTGGTTGTTGTAATCGAATCCGAACCGACATTGCAATAGTTTTTGCTCGCCGGAGGTGCCGAAGTGTCCGTTGCCGAACTTATCTACGACTGGAACAGAGTCGATCCCCTGATCCAAAAGCCCAACCGTCACATCGGCTTTGACGACGAGACATTGCGCGACGGCCTGCAGTCGCCTTCGGTATGCGAGCCGCCAGTCGAGAAAAAGATCGAGCTGCTGCATTTAATGGACGCGCTCGGTATCGACACTGCCGACATCGGTTTGCCGGGCGCCGGCGGAACGCATGCAGCAGGCGTCGAGATGATGGCCCGCGAAATTGCCGAGAAGAGGCTGCGGATTCGCCCGAACTGCGCGGCGCGCACGCATAAGAACGACATCATTCCCATCCTCGAAATTTCACAGCGCGCCGGCATCCCGATCGAAGCCTGCATATTTATCGGCTCTTCACCGATTCGTTTCTACGCGGAAGAGTGGACTCTCGACAAACTCTTGAAGATGACCGAAGAAGCGGTGAGCTTCGCAGTGAACGAAGGTGCGCCCGTCATGTTCGTCACGGAAGACACTACGCGAGCCGATCCTGAAACGATTCGAGCGCTATACACGACAGCGATTCGCTGCGGCGCGCGCGCGGTCTGCGTCTGCGATACGGTGGGCCACGCCACGCCTGATGGCGCGCGTGAAGTGGTGAAGTTCGTGCGAGAAATAACTGACGAGCAGGACGAGAAGGTGCGGCTTGATTGGCACGGTCACCAGGACCGCGGCCTCGGCGTGATTAATTCAATCGCCGCGATCCAGGGCGGCGCCGATCGAGTTCACGGGTCGGCGCTGGGGATGGGCGAGCGAGTCGGCAACACGCCAATGGATCAGTTGCTGGTGAACCTGAAACTGCTGGGATGGATCGAAAACAACTTGACTCGCTTGCGCGAGTATTGCGACAAAGCGGCCGAAGCTTGTCGCTGGACTATCCCGCTCAACTACCCGGTGTTTGGCCGCGATGCTTTTCGTACGGCCACCGGGGTTCATGCGGCAGCGGTGATTAAGAGTTACAAGAAAGGCGATTCGGAACTCGCCGATTTGATTTACTCTGGCGTGCCCGCTGGACAGTTCGGATTAAAGCAAGTGATAGAGATCGGACCGATGAGTGGCAAATCAAACGTCATTTTCTGGCTCGAAAGTCGTGGCCTGGAAGCAAATGAAGATCGCGTCACGCGCATTTACGAGGGCGCCAAGCAGGCTTCCGCCGTTTTGCGTGAAGAAGAAGTGAGGGCGCTGCTGTGAGCAGTTAGCAGGTCAGTACCACCTGCGGTAGCGGGTAGGTAAACGCCGGTGTTAATACTGCGCTCACTGCTCACTTAGTTAATCGGGATGGTAATCGTTGCCGACCCAGCCTTGCCGGCGGGAAAGCGCTTTTGTCGCGCGATGCGAAGCGCCGTTGGATCTGCACCAGACGCCTGCGTAACTCGCCCGTTCTCATCATAGGTGACCTGTACCGTTGCTTTCTTAGCTCCAGCGATCGGCGACGATTGGTTTTTGGCGGTCGTCGGATTCGTGGTGGGCCGCTCCTTTGACGAGAGCAGGGCGGAGTTCATTGTAGCGGCGGCTTCCTGAGCTTTCGCTCGTTCCTTCGCTCGTGCTTCGCGCTGTCGTTTCGCCGCTAAATCAGCCGCCTCAGAACTGGTCGTGGATTCGCTGGGGGTACTGGAATCAGCGGCAGGTTCGGTGGTCACTACCGGTGATGCTGATGGTAAGGAGTTCTGTAGAGAGACCGTACTCTCCTGGTTCGACGCCTTCTCAGCTTTGCTACGCGCGTACCAACCCCACGGCACTCCCACCACGGTCACAATCAACAGGATGGCACCGACGACGACGCCCAAATTCCACGGTCTGGATGTCCGGTAAGAAGCGCTGACTGTATGAGCAAGAAAGCCTCCCAAGTCTTTTGCATCTTGACCAGAAAAGCTTTCGGGCGTCTGAGGAAACTCAGAAGTCTGGACAAGAACGGATTCATGACCATTAGCGCTCTCCTCAACCGGTTTAACCTTTTCATCCGTCCCGTCTTCGCACGGAAAAGGATCACTTGGCCGGACACCTTCATCCATTCGCCGCAAGCCTTCCAGCACGACTGAGGTCCAGGGCTGGTTAATCGTTTGCTCGGGCGCCTCGAATGCCGGGCTAAAAGAAAACGACGCATTCGGCAGCGTCAGCGCATAGTAGACCGCCTCAATCCCGCGCAACGCGCCAATTCTGGCGTGCACCACGGAGCCGGACTGCAGATAGAAATACCCAGGACCGATTGGATAGATAAGTTTCAGACGGCCCGTCTTGCGCTGGTTACAGAAAAATTCGATCAACTCGGCAAGCGATAGATCGCTGAGTTCTCCAGTGAGTGCCATAAGTCGTTCCTTCTCGTTGACAAGTTTGTGCGACACGGCTGTCTCAAACAGCAGGGTCGCACGAGGTAAAATTCCTAAGGCAGCGTGAAGTTATAGTTGATTCGGCCAGTGACTTTTACTGGGAGTCCAGATAGTTTAGTAGGCGAAAACCGCGCACGATGAGCAGCTTGCACGGCGACGTCGCGCAGAGCGGGAGGCCCTGATAGCGCACGTGCCGACATAACTTTGCCTGTTTCGTCAAGAATTACCTCGATTTCAACTAATCCTGACACGCGCATTCTACGAGCGACTTCCGGATATGCCGGTGCGGGTAAGCTCAACGCCATTCCATTCAGCACACCGCCCGACATGGGCTTCAGTAAGGGTCGTGGTGGTGGCGCATCGTTTTCAGCAATTTCCATCTTCTTAATACTGACAGGAATCCCACGAAAATCGCCGGCTACCGGCTGGGCGTCAGACAGCCTTAGTTTGTCAAGCGAAGTTGACGGCGGCAAAGCTGTGGCGGTCCTGGTTTCCTTCTCCGAAATATTCGCAGATGAGTTAATTAACGCGGGAGACTTCACTTCGTTCACCGACGACGAAGACGCCTTTAGCTGACTTGTTTGGTCGTTGGTTGCCGAGTTGTCCGTTGCAGGTAAAGAAGAAGTAGGCTGAAGCATTCGGGCCATGTTTGCGTCGAGGTAATAGAAGATCGTTCGATAAGTAACCTCGGTCGGCTCGAAACCGATTTTGCTGTTCTCGACTACCGCAACGGACGTCGTCATCTTTACCCAGTTGCCTACTGAGTCGTATTCGTACTTGTATACTTCCTTGCTTACCAGTGACCCATCCGTACTCATCAAAGTCATTTCGCTGATGTTGCCCTTGTTGTCGTACTTGTAAACCTCGCGGCCCGTAAGCGTCGCTCCGGCGATCAGGAAATATTGATTTTGAGTTTTCGTCCCCTTCAAATCGTACTCGGCAGTTTCCAGCAAAACTCGCTTGTTATCTTCAACGGTTTTTCCACTCACAGTTGAAAGCTTGATAACCTCTGTGCGAACCCGTCTAACCGGACCAAGCAGACCGTCGCGGCTGCGATCGCTTTCGTCCGAAACCGCTGAAGACGGCTGAAAGCTATTAACTTTGGCCGTTAGGTTGGTCTGGCCAAATACTGTTGCGACTGTCCACGTGAGAGAAAAAAGTGCGAAGAGTATTCGGGTGACTTGCTTTGACATTTGTGCTCCTGACTTATGGATTGAAAAAGGTGAGGGGTACGGCCTCGGTTTTGCAGGGCAAGCGAGAAGCCGACAGGCGACTTCGATCTTGAATATTACCCGGTTAAAGCGAGTTTGTCTAGAGCCAACACTCGCGATTTCCCAAGAAAAAGCGACGATTTTTGGCCTATTTGGACTTGACCGGATGACCGTAGCCGACAATTAGGCTGGCGATTTGATCAATCACGCGCACCGGATCGGCGTGCCCGGTGGCGTCATTGCAGAAGATTGAAAAGACCAGGACTTCGTTACTGTCGGTGACTGCATACCCAGAGAGCGAGTGGTCGTAGCTGATAGTGCCGGTTTTGGCGAACACGCGACCAACTTCGCGAGACAACCGCGATCCCAGAGTGCCGTCGCGACCGGCGATCGGGAGCGAATCATGAAAGACCGAACCAGCATTCGTCTTGGCGATTGCCACGAGCAAGCGCGCGGTCGCTTCAGGAGTCACCAGATCCAGACGAGAAAGGCCGGAACCGTCGCGAATCGCCAGCTTGTCTGGGTCGATGCTGTTGCGTTTGAGCCACAGATTGACCACAGCAATGCCTGCTTCGTCGTCGCCGCGTTCGCGATTCTTCCGCGGATTGGGATCGGGCGCCATTGCGCCTTTCTCTTTTCCGAGGGTGCGAAGGACCAGCTCGGCGTAGAGATTGTTACTGTGCTTGTTTGTCTCGCGGACTGCTTCGCCCAGCGTCGCGCCCATGGTGTTGGCAATCTCGACAGCTTTCTGGGGATCGAACTTCGCGGTTTCCGCAACGCGAAAGTCGCGGCTACGCGTTTCACCATCGACTTTGATGCCGCGCGCGACGAGTGCTTCCTTGAAAAGCCTTGCCGCCCACTGCGCCGGATTATGCACCGATAGATATGCTCCGAAGCTGCGGCCACCAACCGGAAACTCTCCCCACACGCGCACGTCGTTGTCAGACACGCCACGATAAATTCCAATCGTCGTCGGCACGGAGCGCTCGACGGTCGTCGTACCGTTTATGAGATGGATAAAGTCTGAGGCCCGCTCGAGTTTGAGTGTTGCAGGATCACCGAGTCTGCTCGCCGGCGCAATCGTCAGATTAATGGCATTAGCGTTGATCGTGAGCGCGCTGGGCTCAGCGCCGAAGTACCATTGCAAATCATTCCATTGCCAACCCAAGCCGTACAGTTCTCCGCGAAAGTAGCTATCGTCGCCGACAATATTGCCGTGCACTTCGCGAACGCCACGCCGGTACAGTTGATCGGCAAGTTCAACAAGAGAGGGCGCGCCGTCCTTGCGATATGAAACCAGGTCGGGAGATCCGCGCCCGTACAATGTGAGATCGCTTTCGATAACGCCGTTTGCGTCGGGCTGTTTGTCCGAATAGGCGGAAGTGCGCCAGCGATAATCGGCGCCGAGCAGATCAAGCGCCGCAGCAGTCGTGTAGATCTTCATGTTCGACGCCGGCGTAAACAACTGGTCGCCATTGCGCGAGCACAGGACGCGACCATCGTTGAGCGACATCACGAACACGCCCCATCGGGCTTGCGTTAGAGTGCTTTCGTCAATCACGCGATTAATTTCCCGGGTGAGCGCAAGGTCGGCAGGCGTAGTCAAAGCAGGGGAGGCTGATTGCTCGGTCGGGATAAGTGCTGTAGACGCCGCTCGCGTTACCTGCGTAGCAACACGCGAGCGCATTACGATCAGCAAAGTCCAAACAATTGCCGTGACAACGATCAACGGCGGAATCAAACGTCGGTTAATCAGCCTCATGTTTGTTAAGTGCGTTTTAACTTGCAAACAACGTTGCCGTCCGTCCGGCACTGAGTAACTCGCGGGTGGCGGCATATACCTCTTCGACGTCAATTGCGCTTATAGCTTGACTGAAAATGAGACGCTGAGACGCTGCCAGTGGCACGTAGGCATGCTGCGTAGGACGATTTATTAGAACGACAATGGGCGTTCCTACCGCAGCGGCGACGTGTACTGGACCAGTGTCATTCGATACAAACACCGCGAGTCTTGCTTGCGCCGCCGCTAGCTGTCGGATCGAAAGTTTATCGAGAATGACGCAAGCTGGTGGAAACAAGCCGCGCATCTGCTGAACGATGTTGTGCTCTTCCGGCCCAAGGAAAACGATCGGTCGCACGCCATCGTTGCGCACCAGGAAGTCGGCTAATTGCGCAAATTTTTCCAGCGGCCAGCATCTTCCCGGGTGACCCGCGCCGGGAAACAATCCTACTAGCGGTATGCCGATTTCGGCTTTTGGCTTGCGCAACATCGCGTCGACCGCGCGATTATCTTCCGCAGTGGGTACCAGCCGGGGTACACGCGGTTGGTTCTTGATGCCCAAGGGAATCAGTACGTCAAGATATCTTTCAACCAGATGGCGATTCGGATCATTATCGTCAACTGGTGGACGCGGACTGAAGTTGGCGAGAAAATCGAGCGAGCGTCCCGGCCTCCGCGAAAACAGGCGTTTTGGTGCGCCAGAGAGAAAGCCGAGTAGATTTGTTTCGGAAAAACTATGCAGGTCGATCACGAAATCAAATTGCTTGCGCCGCACGTCTTTGACGACTTGAAAGATTCGCAGGACTGAGAGCGGCTTGAATCCGTCGCGCAAACCCACTCGATCGACGATGATTGTCGCATCGGCATAGCCGGACATTTTGACTACCTCCGCGCCGGGCTTGCCGACAGCCACAGTAATGCGCGCGCTCGGAAATCGCTCACGGATCGCGCGCAACGCCGGCAGGCTCATGACGACGTCGCCGAGCTGGCCGAAATCGATAACCAGGATGTTGTGCGGGTCGAAGGTCACTTCAGATGTTTGTCAAAAAACTCGACGCCCGCGTGATAGGACCGCAGCCAATCCTGATGACGCAGAAAGTCGTGAATCTCGTCCGGAAAGATCAGCTCTTCAAAGTACACGCCGTTGGCTCGCAAGCGACGCACGAGGTTAACTGTCTGCGAAAATTCTACGTTGCGATCATCGTCGCCATGAATGAGCAAGACCGGCGACTTCCATTTGTCTACGGATGCAATGGGCGAAGACTCGCGCGCCAGCCGAGCGCGCTCCGGCGCTTCGACCGGCAGCGGCAAACCAGCCACGCGCTGGCTCCAATCATGCACGCCGTGAAAATCTACTCCCGCGGCGAAAATGTCGGAGTTGCGCGCCAACCCCAATGCGGTCAGATAGCCGCCGTACGATCCGCCCCACAAGCCAACGCGCTTCTTGTCAACATCAGCACGCTCACGCAGGTATTTCGCGCCGGCGACCACGTCCTGATACTCCGAAGCGCCGCGCGCGCCGCGATGTTGCGCGAGGCGAAACGCGCGGCCATAGCCAATGCCGCTGCGATAGTTCACCGACAGAACCATATAACCGCGGCTGGCGAGGATTTGATTCATCGCGTACGAGTTGTGGTAGTAGTAGAGATAATGCCAACCCAGCAGCATCTGTCTGACTGGCCCGCCGTGCATGAAAACCAGGGCCGGCAGCTTGCCCGAAGCATTCGCTGGTTTGAAAAGCTGGCCGTGAATTTCAGTTCCGTCGGCAGCCTTGAAAATAACTTGCTCGGGCACGACCAGTTTCGCCGCAGGAAAGTCGCGCGGCAGAGCCTGCGGCGCGAGCGGTTTCATTCCTGAGCCATCAATCGAAGCTGTAAACGGTAGAAACGGATCGCGCGCAGTCGAATGAAAGAAAGCAATTTGGCGGCCGTTATCGAACAGCGCCGGATACATTTCGATTCCCTCACCGCGCGTAATTTGCTGTGGCGCGCCACCGGTGACGTTAACTCGCCAGAGATGTCGGCGATCGATGTCGTTCTTGTTGGTCGAGAAGACGACGAAGGATTTGTCCGGCGAAATAGCCACGTTCTCGACTTCGAACGCGCCCGGCGTCATCACTGTCAACGCGCCGCCGCCAGCCGGAACCGAATAGAGGTGTATCCAGCCATCTTTTTCTGAAGGAAACATCAAGCGGTCGGCGGCCATCCACTGCCAGAAGTCCGCGCTCTGCAAACCAGGATACGAATCTTCGTCCAGGTTGCCCGAACGCCAGACTTGTTTTCCTTCGCCGCTTCGCGCATCAACGACCCAGATTGCCCACGGCTGCAAGCGATCGCGGTCGTTCGAAAACGTGTCCGTCACATTGAACAAGCGAATAAACGCAATCCGCCGGCCGTCGGGCGACCAGCGCGGCGCGACGTCGCGATCGACACTGGGAGAGAGAAAGCGCAGGCGGTTGGCGCCCATGTCGTAAACAGAAATGAAACTGTGATCGCCACGGCTCGAGGTAAAAGCCAGTTGGGATCCATCTGGTGACCATTGTGGCGCGCTCACGTTGCCACGCATTTCAAAGAGCTTACGCTCTTTGCCACCGATCGCCGGCGCAGCCCAAAAATGACCGTCGCGGATGTAAATGACTTGATCGCCGCCGGGCGTAAAAATTGGGCCATTGCCTTCGCCCATCTTTGTGGTGCGACCGGTGCGCACATCAACTACCCAAACTTCCTGCTTCGCGCCGGCAGTGTCGCTGGTTGGATTCGGAACCTCGCCCGCCTGATTCTTCGCTCCACCGCGCACATAAGCAACGGCGTTACCGTTCGGCCCGAGCTCAAGATCTGTCAACTCTTGCCCCTCATCGCTGTCATAACGGGTCAACTGCCGCGCGCTAAACGTCGGCGCTTCGGCAATCCAAATGTTGCGTTTGCCCTGGGCATTAAAGGCCCATGCGACGCGGTCGCCGCGTTTGGAGACCGTCAGCTCTGAAGGAAAAGGCGAGCTCATCACTTGCTCGAGCGTGAAGCTCTGCGCCTCAAGCCTGGCAGTAGAGACAAACAACAGTGCGATTGCGACCGGCAAGAAAGACAGTCTGCGATAGGCCCTCATGATTGATCTCCTGCCATTTTGAACGAGAAATCCGTTGAACCCTCGGTGTCTTTGAAATTGTTGAGCGGAGATTCTAACACCGGCTGGCCAGCTAAGTTAACGCCAATCGCCAGCTCGTCCTACCTGGCATTCACGACGGCGAGATAATCATCGTTTGCTGGGCTTCGGCGATCTGCTAATCTTACTTTGATGGTCGCGCCGGCTGTTTCGCGTGACCCTTAAACGTAGAGCATGGCAGCAAACACATTTTCTCAGCGAATGGAACCTAGTCCGTTGGCGCATGGACCGGGCCGACATAATCATCGCCATGGCCGCGGCTACGAGAGTCGCAAGCGATTGATCATCGTGCTCGCGCTCACCGCGATTTACATGATTGCCGAAACGTTCGGTGGCTGGTGGACGGGATCGCTGGCGTTGCTCGCCGATGCGGGACACATGTTGGCGGATGTTGCAGCGCTGGCGCTCGCTTTAATGGCCGTCTGGTTCAGCGCGCGCCCGGCGACGCCAGGCAAGACCTTTGGTTACTACCGTCTGGAAATCCTGGCCGCGCTCATCAATGGCGTCGGACTGGTGTTGATTGCGCTGTTCATCTTCTATGAAGCCTATCTGCGCTGGGCCGCTCCTCCCGCGGTGCGGAGCCTGCCGATGACGATTGTCGCGGCCGGCGGCCTCGCGGTAAATCTGACTTGTGCGAAACTGCTGCATCACGATCGCGAAATCGATCTCAATGTGCGCGGAGCGTGGCTACACGTCATTAGCGATGCGCTCGGCTCAGTCGGCGCCATCATCGCCGGCCTGGTCATCACGCTATCAAGTTGGTATGCGATCGATCCTCTGATCAGCGTCTTCATCGGAGTTTTGATCGTGTGGAGCTCCTGGAACCTGATTCGCGAAGCGACGAACATCCTGCTGGAGGGCACACCCGCACACATCAATCTGGCCGCCGTCGAACACGCGATCCTGCAAACCGAAGGTGTGGCCGACGTGCATGATCTGCATATCTGGACGATCACGTCCGGACGAGAGGCACTCAGCGCGCACGTGATTCACGCCCAGGCCATCTCGCAGCCGGTACTTTTGAAAGAGCTGCGCACGAAACTGCACGATCGCTTCGGCGTGGATCATCTGACGTTGCAGATGGAAACGCCCGAGTTCGAAGACGACACTTTTCATTTTTGCCATGCAGGCACCGCTTGTTTTCGCTCTGAGCGGGAATAGAAACAGGCGCGCAGGGATGCCGCGAACCGCCCGCACGGTGCGGGCGCTCCTTCGAGATGCCGACGATTCAACTCGGTTACGGACGCGACTCGATCAATTTCGATTACGATAACGCGCGTTTCGATCTGCTCGCTTCGAATGGACGCGCCGCGCACTCGCTGTCGGACGCGGAGATCGGTGCAGCGCTCGATGCTCCGATCGAATCGGCGACGCTCGAAGAACTCGTCGCGTCCGGCGATGGCGTACTGATCGTCGCCTCAGACGCCACGCGAGCGACAGGCAGCGCGCAAATCATTAATCTTCTGGTTCGCCGCCTGATTCAGAATGGCGTCCAGCCGAACGACATCGCGATTATCTTTGCCACGGGTATTCACCGGGCCGTCTGGCCCGAAGAAAAGTCGGAACTCCTCACCCCGTTCATCACTCAACGCATTCACACCATCGATCACAACGCATACGACGCCGCGCAGTTGATCGAGCTGGGAATCACAGCGCGGGGCACGCCTATAGAGGTCAACCGCGCGCTAAAGGAATTCTCGAACGTAATTCTGACTGGCGCAGTTGGCTTTCATTACTTTGCCGGGTTTACCGGCGGACGCAAGGCGATTTGTCCCGGTCTCGCTTCAGCCCAAACGATTGAAGCGACGCACATGTTGGCGCTTGATTTCCAACGCGGCGGCCGGCGCGCGGGCGTCGGTGCTGGGCGGTTGGATGGCAACGCAGTGAATGAACAGTGCCAGCGCGTAGCAGCGCTGATTGATCCGGCTTTTTCGGTTAACGCGATTATCAATGCGCGCGGGCATCCTGAAAGCGTATTCACTGGTCACTGGCGCGCGGCTCATGCGCGGGCCTGCGAACACTATGCTGCGAGCCATTCGCTGCGAATTCAGGAAAAGCGGGAAGTCGTAATTGTCAGTTGCGGCGGGTCGCCCTACGACATCAACATGATTCAGGCGCACAAAGCGCTCGACATGGCCGCGCACGCGTGCGCTGACGGTGGGACGATTATTCTCTTAGCTGAATGCAACGACGGCTTGGGTCGCCGGGATTTTTTGAAGTGGTTCGAGTCTAGTGATTCGCGCGCGCTGGAAAACCGTCTGCGCGAAAACTACGAAGTGAACGGCCAAACCGCCTGGGCTCTTTTGACGAAGAGCGAACGGTTTCGCGTTTACATGATTACGAAACTTGCCGACGAGGATCTGCGACACATGCGAATGTTTTCCGCGCGCTCGATTGAAGAGGCTTTAGCCGGAGCGCCGCCGGATGCAAAAGCTTATATCATGCCGCGAGGCGCTGCGCTTCTGCCGGTTCTGACGTGAATGTTTTGTTTTCTCCGTGTCCTCTGCGTCTCGCTTCGGGGCGGTAGCCCGACCGTAAGGGAGGGCTCATAAGGGTCAGCATAGGAGACCTCCTTTACAGTCGAGTGCCCCGTACTCCAGGGACTCGGAGATATCAAGGTTTCACGGCGCGGATCGCAAGACAATTTTCCACTCGCGATTCCCAAGTCTCAGCACAATTGGATTGTTGACCTGGATCGGGTGCTCTTCGCCGTCGATGCTGATGACGAAATTACGCGGCGCCGGCTTTTCAACTACGGTCGTGTCGGCAGGCGCCGTCGCCGCCTCGACCGGCTTCGCGGCATCGACCGTTCGGGTCAACAGATTCGCAGCGATGATGCGCCAGGTCGCCGGCGTACACCGCAGGCGCAGGCCGGGCGTGTCAGCTTCTGATGATTCGTTCGGGGCGAGCGCATCTATCTTGAACAACCCTTCACCGCAACGCACTGCGGCGTCATCATAGAATGTCGCCCAGCCGGTTACATAAGTGTAAAAATTCTGGCTTACGTTTTTCACAACCAGCCGCACATTAGTTACGGGCGAGTCTTCAGATCCATTAAGCACCGTAGTTGACAATCGCGCTTCGATCGCCGTCTTCCCTTTCGCGTCAAGGGCTACTGCGGCTTCGTTCAGCGGCGCGCGCTGTTCCCCAGTTTGTTGGGCAGCCACTGTAATCACCCACCCTGCGAATAACAGAAATCCGATGGCTAGTTTCGAAGGTCTCACGTCATTTCTCCTTCCCGGTCGTCTCGAATCCTAAATTCGTTCCAGCGCTTTGCGCGCCAGCGCTTTCGACTTGTTCAGTTTGGATTTCGCATCGCCCGCCCCACCGACGCTGATGCGAAAGAACAAGTCTTTCTTTAGCACATAGAGCGCCCCGCCAACACGGCTCGCGATCCAATAAGCCCCTTCGCCAACGTCGGTGATTTTCTCGGGGAGAACCGAGTCTTCTTCTTCCTCACCTTTTTTTGGCTTTCCTTCGCGGTCACGATCGCGATGCTTTTCTGCCTTGCGACCGAAAGTATCTTTCCAAAATGCTCTCGGGTCACGGGCGGCGCTACCTTGGCTGGCGGTGGTCACGTTCAGCACCACAGAGTTTGAGGCGGTCGGCAAGGAATAATAGCATTGCGCAACGATGAAGCCTCCTTCTTCACGGTCGGACCTCTGCGCTTCTTTCGGCGCCTCGCCCTGGACCTGCTTGAGATCTTCGCTGGTCAGAAGCTTGCACGGATCCACTTTTCCTTTCAATGTCGATGTGGTCGCGGGGGAAACCGGCGACGCCTCGGTTCCCGCAGTAGTCGCCGCGGCCGGGTTGAGCCTGTTCGCAGTTCCGTTCGTGTCCGCCGATTTACAACCCACCATGATGACGATGAGGCTAAAAGTTATCGCAGAAACTTTCCTCGGCATTTTGAGCCTGTCCCTCCTAATGATCTAGCGGCCTGTAACACATGAATCGTTAACGCGTTATTCCTAGGCCCGAAGGGCCGTCAGTTAGTAGCCCCGTCCGTAAGGGCGGGGAAAACGCAACCCTAACGATAATCGAGGCCCGAAGCGCCGAAACTGTGCCGCGCCTTCAGCGCTCACCATAATAAACTGGCTCGTCGACCACGCCCTTACGGACGTGGCTATTGCATGCCGGCTCTTCGAGCCTAAGCGAACTAACACCAAGAAACGCTCATTTTTATCGCGCACTGGCGATTTGTCTGTTACAGGCCACCAGTTTGCCCTTGCGTCGAAGCACCATGTTTCTCAAGATCGCGGGCGCAATTTCGCGTCGTCAACCGTAGCGGCCAGCCGATAAGCACAGACACGATTGCGGCCGCCGCGCTTGGCACGATACAGGGCCGAGTCGGCCATCTCGACAAGCTGAATCGGATCGCGACCGTCGTCGGGAAATGAAGCGATGCCAACGCTGATCGTCATGTGATGAGTACGCTGCTCTTCACTGCTGCCGCGACGCACGGCGGGAAACTGGTGCTTCTCAATTGCTGATCGCACTCGCTCAGCGGCCACCAGTCCCTGGGCGTAATCCGCGTCGAGCAGAAACGCCGCAAACTCTTCACCGCCAAACCGGGCGCCGACGTCGCCCGCGCGCAGCGAGCGCTTGATGACCGCGCCCACTTCTTCCAGGGTTTCGCTCCCCGCCAGATGGCCGTAAGTATCGTTCACATCCTTAAAATGATCGATGTCCATCATCAAAACGCAGAAGGGCATCGACTCGGCCTGAGCGCGGGCGGCTTCACGCCGCAGCTCGGAAAAAAATGACTTGCCGGTAAGCAGACCCGTCAGTTCATCGTGAACCAGCAGGCGGTGAATCTGTTGCTGAAATTCTCGGTCGATCTCGTCGAGCATTTCAAATCGAATTAGTTGGTCACCGATGACAAACTTATCGCCATCCTGCAGGAAAGCTTCCTCGACGAGCTTGCCGTTCACCATCGTTCCGTTCGTCGAACCAAGATCCTTTAAGCGATAGCGGTTCTCGCCGGTGGCATCATCGCGCTCGGTGATAATGCGCACGTGCAGACGCGATGCGCGCGAGTCGTTCACGCGTACGTCGGCCTCAAGCGCCCGGCCGAGAGTTACTTCGCTCCGCTCCAGCGGAATCGGCACGGCGAGCAACTCACCGCGCAAAAACACCAGCGCGGGTCGACGCTCAGCCGCACCTTCGGCAGAACTGCCGCTTTGAGTTGTGCTCAGTTTTGTGCGACCAGAAGCGTCTTCAGGATTGCTCGCCATTTATTCGGTTGAGCGTCGGGCTTGCTTTGTGAAACCGCTGTTCGCTGATGACCTGGTATTCCAAGCCGCGTATCTTATCGCGTGAACCACATAGCGGCAACAATTGGTAGCCATTTCGGCAATTGGGCCGAGCTTCGAGCGCAGTCCGCTTGTCGCTCATGCAAGCGTGCCTCTATAATTTCTTAAGCCTAACAAAACAGGATGGACCAATTTGAGTAAACCCACGGGAAAACATTGTCTCAGTTCCAACATTCAAGAAGCGCTTTCTGTTGAACGCGTGGCAGAGGCGAAGCTGCCGACGGAATGGGGCGACTTCAGAATCGCCGGTTATCGTTCGCTGACGAGCGATGAAGAGTTTGTCGTGCTGTTCAAAGGTGAGCTGCGCCCGGAGATTCCGACCCTGGTGCGCATCCATTCGCAATGTCTGACCGGCGACGTGTTTGGATCGACGAAGTGTGATTGCGGCCCCCAACTGCACCGCACAATGCAGATGATTCAGAATGAGGGGCGTGGCGCGATCGTTTACCAGCAACAAGAAGGCCGCGGCATCGGCATCCTTAACAAAATCCGCGCATACGCGTTGCAGGACCAGGGCGCGGATACGGTTGAAGCTAATGAGCGTCTGGGACTCGCGGTTGATTCCCGCGAATACCGGCAATGCGCCGAAGTGCTTTTCGATTTGGGTCTGTGCAAGGTGCGCGTGATTTCAAACAATCCCGGAAAGCTGTGCGCGCTGGAAGAGGCAGGACTTGAAATCGTAGAGCGCGTGTCTATCGAGGTTGAAGCTTCCGAACCTGCCGCGAAGTATTTGCAGACAAAGAAAGAAAAACTCGGGCACTTACTCGGGCTTTAGTTAGCTAATTACGAAGTAGACAAGTATTGGTGAGTTCAAAAGTTCCTCAGTCAAAGCCCAGAGCGTCCTTCAAAAACAAAAAGAGTGGGGTCACGACTTTTTCGTTTGCGCGAGAGCTTTCTTAATCTTGTCAACCAAAGAGCGCGTCTGATCGGCGAACGGACCCTTCGGATCGAGCCGCAGATACTCTTCGAACTCATGCTGAGCATCTTCGGCGCGGTGCACCTTGAAGTACAGGTTACCCTTTAGCAAGTGCGCATCCGCAAGGTTTGGATCCAATTCCAATGCTTGTTTCACTTCCTGGTACGACTTTTCCAGTGGCGCCCTCCACTGAGACTCGTCCTTCACCCCCGCAAACCTTTCCCAGTAAGCCCGAGCCAGCGTGAGATGGGCGCGGGCTGAGTGCGTTTCACGTGCTAATCCATCTTGCAGAGTTTTCTCAGCTTGGTCATATTTCTTCTGACGCAAGTAGACTTCGCCGAGCGCAAAATAGGCGTTGGCTGCTTTGGGATCAATTTCCAACGTTCTTTTCAGAGTTTGTTCGGCTTTGTCCCACTGCTTCAGGTCCATGTAGGCCGCGCCAAGTTTCACCTCCGCCTGTATAAACTTAGGGTAGATTGTAACTGCCTTCTCAAGATGGCGAACCTCCCCGTCGATCTTTCCCTCAGCGAGCGCAGCTTCGGCTTTCTCGAATTCAGCATTCGCTTCAGGTGGTGCATTCGGATCAGCGGGAACGGTTAAGACTGTTGGTTTTCTTGCGGCCGCCGAGCGATCTAGTTTGAGCCGAAAAGTCATGAATTCAGTTGCGAAGCTATCGAGTATATCCACCGACTGTTCTTCCCGTAGATAGCCTGGCGCTTCGACGGTCACGTCGTAATGGCCCGGGGCGACTCTGCAAACAAACCGACCACTACGATCAGTGACTATTTGCGTATTGACGGCGGTGCCGACGCAACGTACTGGGACGTTAAAAGCTGCTTGGCCGTTATCCGCGTAATGCACTTGACCGGTTATTTGCTGCGCGCGTGCAGGGCAGGAGGACACGAGCAAAAACACTAGCGCGCAGATCGCGCCGGCTGCGTAGCGTGTGATTCTTGAAGCTTCCTTAACAGAAGCTTCGCAAATAAAAGTGCTCTGGAGCGGTTTCATAACAAATCAACTCCCG
>Ga0070706_100000942_pt1 | contig 31834 bp, 29 predicted proteins | sample KBSK5501metaG_FD_65476 | JGI IMG/M metagenome (GOLD analysis project Ga0070706, IMG submission 65476) | Corn, switchgrass and miscanthus rhizosphere microbial communities from Kellogg Biological Station, Michigan, USA - KBS K5-50-1 metaG | ecosystem: Host-associated > Plants > Roots >... | reverse complement strand
AGTGGGGTGTCAGGCGCGTCACGCGCACTTCGGGCGGCAAGACCCGCTCGAGGCGCGCCAGCAGAGTCGTCCAGGAAAAGCGACGCTCTTCGGCCAGCCGAAGCAAGCCCCGGCTCTCTTGCGCCAGGCTCGAGACGCGGTAATTGTTCAACGCGTCGCGGGCCTGCTGCGACTCCCGCTGGGCGGCCGCGCGGCGAGCTTCCAGATTGGCAATCTGGTCGTTCGTCCCACCGACCTCCCGCTGGAAGGCCGTGTACAGTCGGACGTTGGCGATCAACAGGATCGCCGCGGCGGCCAACAAAACGCCGGCCACCAGAAGAACCGGCCGCTCATCGCGAAAGGGGCGCCGGGCGAAGTTCAGCGTTTCGTTCATCGGGAATCAGCCGCGCCCATAGACAGCGGCGAAGGCGGCGAGCAGCTCGGGTCGGGCAGTGATTCGCTCATCGAATGCGGCATCGGCTCCGAGCAACGCCCCGGAGAGCGCCTGCGGCGCCACGGGAAACGCCCCCGACAGAGACGCCTCCTTCGGAGTTTCATCGTGAAGAAACACGGCCGAGAGGCCCGCCCCCTCGAGCTTCTCGGCGTAGTAGGAGAGCGAAAGCCGGATCTCCTGCTCGTGATCGGCCTCCTCCTCCTCGGCCGGCCGCTGCCGGAAGAAAATCGGCGTGCCATCGCGGGCAACCACGAAGACAAAGGAGTCGTTTGCTCGACGGACGAGGCCATAGTCGCCCGAGGAGCGCGCCTGAAGGACCCCGGACAGCCCTTCGAAAAGGACAAGGCTCGCGGGAAACAGGCCGCCGACCCGGACGCCCACGCTTTCGAACGCACTTTCGATGGAGGCCAGAGTCTCGGTCGGGGCTGCGGCGACGAGAAGTCGCCGTGCGGAACCGGCGGAAGTCATTTCGCGGTAGATGACCGTCAGATCGGCCGTAATGCCCGGCAGGAGCTTCCTTAATTTCCAGGTGACCATCTCCCGCGCGGCGGCCTCCGAGTTCGGGAGCGCGTCGAAGTCGATTGGCATCATGCGCGTCCAGGCGTCCGGAAAAACGACCGACGCCCGGGAGAGCCTTCCTTCCGAAAGCCGCCGTCCGCTCTCCACGGCTTCCGCGATTGACTCGCGCGAGAAGAGCGGGGTGCCCGACGGCCCGGCGCCCAGAGTTCCCGGCGGATAGGCAAAATGCCGCGACTGCGCGAACCCGACGGGAGGATCACGCCGCACGCTCGCATAGGTCACGCCTTCCGAGAGCAGGCAAAAGACGTGCGGAGGGACGACGTCTCGGAGGAAGGGGATCTTCATGGCGGTCATCTCCCCGTCCCCCCGTCGCCCCGTCCCCCCGTCTGGGCCTCGGACGGAGAGACTGGGGGACGGGGGGACGAGGGGAGTTGGACGCCGAACGCGCGCTTATTCAACAAACGTCACCTTGTTGATCTCCCTCAAAGTCGTCCACCCTTCGAAGACCTTGGCCAGAGCCGCCTCCCGCAGGAAGGTCATTCCCTCCTCCTTGGCGGCTTTCTTGATCTCCGCGGCCGGGCGCCGCTCGAGGATGAGACCCCGAATCCGATCCGAAAGGTCCAGGAGCTCGGCAATCGCCATCCGGCCGTGGAAACCGGTTCCGTTGCACTCGAGGCACCCGCGTCCCTCGTAGAATTTCTGGCCGGCCATGGCGGCGGGATCGAGTCCCGCTTCGCGGAAGGCCTCCGGAGACACGACTGCCTCCACGCGACAATGCGTGCAGATCTTTCGCACCAGGCGCTGCGCGAGCACGCAGTTCAACGCCGAGACGAAGTTGTAGAGCTCGACTTTCATGTTCAGAAACCGCCCCAGCACATCGACAACGTTGTTGGCGTGGACGGTCGTGAAGACGAGGTGTCCCGTCAGCGCCGACTGAACGGCGATCTGCGCCGTTTCCTCGTCCCGGATCTCACCAACCATGATCTTGTCGGGGTCGTGACGGAGGATCGAGCGGAGGCCGCGGGCGAATGTCAGCCCCTTCTTTTCGTTGACCGGAATCTGCGTGATGCCGCGAAGCTGATACTCGACGGGGTCTTCGATGGTGACGATCTTGTCCTCGACCGTTTGAATCTCCGAAAGGCAGGCATAGAGCGTCGTGGTCTTTCCCGATCCCGTGGGGCCGGTGACGAGAACCATGCCGTAGGGCTCCCGGATGAACTTGCGCACCTTCTTCTTCGTCTCCGGGTCGAAGCCCAGCACGTCGAGGTTCAAGCTCTTGAACTCGGCGTTGGCGGACTCCTTGTCGAGGATGCGGATGACCGAGTCCTCGCCGTGGACGGTCGGCATGATCGAGACCCGGAAGTCGATGGTCCGGCCGCGCACGCGCAACTTGAAACGGCCGTCCTGCGGGATGCGTTTCTCCGCAATGTCGAGCTCCGACATGACCTTGATGCGGGAGATGATCGTTCCGTGATGCCGTTTGTCGATCGGGTCCATCGCCTGATAGAGGACCCCGTCGATGCGGTACTTGATGACGACGACGTTCTCCTGCGTCTCGATGTGGACGTCGGAAGCGCGCCGCTGGATCGCGTTGAAGACGATGGAGTCGACGAGCTTGATGATGGGAGACGAGTCCTGGGAGATCCGGTCGATCGTGAGAGTCTCTTCCCCTTCTTCGTCTTCGGAAACGAGCTGCATCCGAAACTCTTCGGTCGCCTCGTCCAAGACCCTCTGCGAGGATTCGCTCTTCTGCAGAATGTCGCTGATGGCCGAGCGGCTGCCGACCTTGAGCCGGAGCGGAACGCCGACCAAGAGCTCGAGCTCATCGAGCTTGACGACGTCAGTCGGATCGGCGCAGATGATCGTCAGGGCCTTTTCCGTCCGCTTTTCCGGTACGAACGCGTAACGCAGCATCCATTCGACGGGGATCGACCGGAAGAGGTCCGGGTCCACCCGAAAAGACGCCAGATCGACATAAGTCAATCCGAGTCGCTGTGCCAGGGCCACAGCCTGGGCTTCCCCCTCGACTGCCACTGTGAGCGCGCTGCCGTTGACCATTTGTTTGGCCATGGAAATCAGTTGCTCCTTCTCTCAGGTGACAACGTCGGCGTTTTTGTTCCACCCATGCGCCGGTCGCAGTCGGTCGACAGTCGACAGTCCACAGTCAACAGTCCGCGTCCCCGTCTTCACTGTCGACCGTCGACTGTCGACTGTTGACCAAAAGGTGCAGCTGCCCGGGAAGGCCATTGAAAGTATCGCTCTCTCTTCAGCCAAGCAGCTACCTCATCCCTTGATCTGCGACATGATCCGGAAGATTGGCAGGTAGACAGAGAGCAGAATCGTCACGATGACTCCTCCCATGCCGACCAGAATTGCGGGTTCCACGAAGGAAATCACCCGCGCCAGACGGACGTCGATCTCCTCGTCATAGAAGTCCGAGACCGAAGAGAGCATCTCTTCGAGCGCTCCGGACATCTCTCCCACCTTGATCATCTCGATGGTCAGGTTGGTGAAGATGTCGGTGGACTCGAGCGCTCGCCACAGCTCCCCGCCCTCCCGCACCCGCGGCACCACGTTGCGCACGCGCTTCGAGACGTGCAGGTTGCCGATGGCATCGGCCGCGTTCTCCATCGCCGGCACGAGCGGCGTGCCGCCCCCCAACAACGTGGCGAGGCTGCGCGTGAACTGCGAGATCGCGAAGCGCAGGAAGATGCCTCCGATCAGGGGGATCTTCAGCAGAAACCGAGTTCCCCATTCCCTCCCGCTCGAGGAGCGCAGCCACCGCGTCAGGAGAAAGACGAGCACCGTCCCCCCCACGAGGATCAGGGCGACGTTGTCGCGGAGGAAGCCGGCGGTGCGGATCACGATCAGGGTCAGCAGAGGCAGATCCGCGTTGAAGTCCTCGTAGAGGGTGGAGAAGCGCGGAATCACGAAGGTCATCAGGATCATGATCAGAATGGCCGAAATGAAAATCAGGATCGCCGGATAGACCAGCGTCGAGATCACCTTGCGCGACAGGCCCAGGACGGTCTTCTGATACTTCAAGTAGCGCCGCAGGACAGCCTCGATCTCGCCCGACTTTTCTCCCGCCTTCAGCGAGGTCCAGTAGAGGCGCGGGAAGATGTCTCCCTGTGCCGCAAAAGCGTCCGACAGCGATGAGCCCGCGTTCACCTTTTCCCGGACGTCGGTGAGCACTCGCCGCAGGACGGGGCTCTCCTGCCGCTCCAGAAGAATCTCGAAGGAGTGGACGACCGGAAGGCCGGCCTTCAGAAGCGCGATCATCTCCTGGTTGAAAACGAGGAAGTCGCCGATTCGAACCCGTCCTCGACGCTGGCGCGCCGTCTTCCAGCCGATCCCCTGCCGCCGGACCTCGAAGACGTGCCCGCCGCGCCGCTCGACCTCCGTGCGGGCAGCACTCGCGTCTGCGGCCAGAATCGCCTCCTGCGCGACGGTCCCGTCCGGCCAACCCGTCCTTACCGAGAATTGCGCCATCTCGCTATCTCTTCTCGACCGTCTTGCCGCCGGGCTGGCCCGGGCGCGCGGCCTCCTGGGCGAGCAAGATCAGGATCAAGGCGTTTTTCGAGCCCTCTTCCCGGGATGCCCCGACGACGAGCGTCTGGTTCAGGAGAATCGGGATCGAGGCCCGGTACAACGGCATCGGATACAGGCGACCCTGATCCGTTTTCTTCCAGCGCGAGAGCTGAAACGGAGAGAGGAGCAATTCGTCTCCATTGCCCGCGGCGCCGATCGTGAAGTTCAGGACGTACTCCTCTCCAAGCCGGTAGGACACGATCGTTCCCTCGGAACCCTTCAAAAGGGCCGAATCGATCAGCGCGTAGTCATTGAACTGAAACATCGTCTTCAGCTTCGCGCCGATGCCTCCGATTTCCTGGGCCATGGAGCCGGCCGGCACATCCGCGCGGGCGCGAACGAGCTTGACGGCGAACGTAAACCCTCTCGGAGGGACGTCGAACTCCGCCACGACCTTGGCAATCGTCTTCAGATTCTCTTCGCGGTCCGTAATGGTCATGGCGTTCAACTTCTGCGTCAGCGTCACCGACGCCGAGTCGGAGAGGTGGGGCCGGATCAAGAGCGCGGCCTCTTCGACCCTCTTGTATCTCAGGACGAAGACGCGAACCGACGCCTCTTCCGACGCCGTTTTCCCGGGCGAGGCAACACCCGCCGGCGCGAACGCCAGAAGCGCAAAGACCACGAAGGCCACGAAGCGGATCGCTTTTCTCACGCGAATGAAACCACCAGCCCCTGTCGGGGCCAAACCGTTGTAGCGCCCGACTTAAATGTCGAGCGATCGATCGACGATCCAGACCACCCGAGGTTCCCCGACGCCCTTGCTCAAGTCGTAAATCGTGGCGTCTGCCGGAAACTTCGAAGCCGGGACCTCCGGGGATGCCGGCCGAGCGGCCGGAACCACCGGACCTGTTGCTTGTGCCTGTGATTGCGCTTGCGCTTGCGCTGGAACACGCGGAGCGTCGAGATTCGAGACCGCGCGTGGTCCCCGCCGGGGTGTCGACGCGGGAACGAGCAGCGCCAGGGCCACCACGGCTGCGGCTGCCGCCGCGGCGCCCCGGCGACGGCGCGCAGGTCTGTCGCCCGTGAGCTTGCGCTCGGCCTGCCTCCAGGCGATTCCGGCTCGCACTCCCGCGAGGATCTGCGCCACCTCCTCGTCGGTCGGTGGACTGATCGGAGCGCTCCCGCTGAACAAGATGCCAGGGTCCGTGTGGACCGCCACTTCACGGCAATCGCCGCAGGTGGCCACGTGGTCGCGGAGGCTCTGTCGAAGCTCACGGTCGAGAGTCTCCGCGGCATAACCGGGAAGGGCGGCCAGCGCCTCACGGCAGGAGAGGCTCATGCCTTCTCCTTGCCCGGCACGGTGAAGAAGCCGGGGTAAATCTTCTCGATCTCGCGGCGGAGGATCCGCCGGGCGTTGAACAAGTGGTTGCGAACGGTGGATTCGCCGCAGTGAAGAATCTCGGCGATCTCGCTCGTGTCGCGGTCTTCCATCTCTCTCAGGACGAAAGCCGCTTTTTGTTTCCCCGAAAGCCGGCCCGAAACCCGGTCGAAGAGACGCGTGACCTGTCCGTCCTCCGTGGCCCGGGTCGTCTCCGCGCCCGTGGCCGCCTCGCGCCGGCGGACAATCTGCAAGCTGCCAATGTGCGCCTTCTCGCGGCTGCGGCTGCTCCGGAAGAAATCGATCGCGAGATTGATCGAGATGCGGTAGAGCCAGGTGTTGAAGGAATAGGTCTCGTCGTACCGGTCGAGCTGTTCCCAGACTCGCAGGAAAACCATCTGCGCCACGTCGCGCGCGTCCTCCCGATCCCCCAGGATGCGGCGCGCGACTGCCACCACGGCGGGCGTCTTGCGTACGACCAGTGTCTCGAAAGCCAGGGCATCGCCCGCCCTCGCGGCCAGCGCGAGCTCCTGGTCCGAAAGCTCCCGGGTCTCCTCGCGCCGCCGGTCCGCGCTGTAAACGAGCTCCATCAGCTGCTTATACGGATGCGGGTCATCCCCCGTTGGGGGCTTTTCGTCCGACATAACCTGTTGGATGGTAAAGTCTTGAAGGGTTTAGAGCAAGCGACCGGGGGCGAGTTGTCAGTTTTCAGTCCTCAGTTGTCAGTTCGACCCCACGAAACTGTGAACTGAGAACTGAGAACGGAATACTCCTCATCGAATGTTCCTCTACCGCCTCCTCTCCACCCTCGCCCTGCTGATCTACGCGCCCTACGCCCTTGTCCGGTCCTGGCTCGGACGCCGGCGTCTGGGCGACCTCCCGGGGCGGTTGGGAAGGCGCCCCTACCCCGACCTCTCCGGCGGTATCTGGGTGCACGCCGTGTCCGTCGGCGAGGTGGGGGTCGCCCGCAGCCTGATCGCCGCTCTGCGAGAGCGGGCGGGGCGCGCCCACATCGGCCTTTCCGTCACGACCGCGGCCGGCCGCGAGTTGGCAGAGCGCCTCCTCGCCGATAAGGCGCCGGTTTTTGCCTTTCCGTTCGACCTCGCCGGTCCGGTCGAGTCCGCACTCTCCGGGGTGCATCCGGGGCTCGTAGTCCTCACGGAGACCGAGATCTGGCCGCTCTTCCTCGAGCGGGCCGCGGCGCGAGGGATTCCGGTCGCGCTCGTCAACGGCCGGATCTCACCGCGCTCCTTCGCGCGGTACCGCCTCGCCGGCCGCCAGCTGGCCAATGCGCTCTCGCGCATCTCGTTGTTCGCAATGCAAAGCGTCGAAGACGCGCGCAGAATCGAAGACCTCGGCGCTGCCGCCGACCGGATCCGGGTCACCGGAAATATCAAATTTGATATAGCGCCGGCGCCGCCGTTTTCCGACGCCGCCCGCCTGAAGGCGGCCGCCGGCGGACGGCCGGTTCTCGTCGGCGCATCGACCGGAGAGGGTGAAGAAGCCACTCTGCTCGAGGCCTGGCGCCCCATCGCTTCCCGCTCGTTTCTCGCCCTCGCGCCCCGCCGCCCGGAGCGCTTCGACGAGGTGGCGGCCACAATCGAGCGTTCCGGCTTCTCCGTCATCCGCCGCTCCCGCTCCGACGAAATTCGAAATCCGAACTCCGAAATTCGAAATCTCCCTTCCGTCTACCTTCTCGACTCGATCGGGGAATTGGCCGCCCTCTATGGCGAGGCTTCGCTCGCGTTCATCGGCGGAAGCCTCCGGCCAGTCGGCGGGCACAATCCCATCGAGGCCTGGGCGCAGGGAGTTCCGGTCGTCGTCGGCCCTCACGTGGAAAATTTCCGCGACATCACAGCCGCCGGCGAGCAACAGGGCTTCCTGACCCGGGTCGGAGCGGGGCAGGAGCTGCCGGCGCTTTTCGCGTCGTGGGTCGCCGATCCGCTTTCCGCGAAGACAAGAGGCGAGACAGCGAAGGCCTTCGTCGCCGCCAACCGGGGCGCGGTGCAGGCGACCGCCGACTTGCTGGTTCGCCTGCTCGACCAATCGACGGATCGCAGACGGGTCGCGCCTTGACCGGGTCGGCCCTGTCCTCGCTCTACGGCCGGATTCTCGAGCAGCGAGCTCGCCGGTACGCGACAGGCCGCACGCCCTCGCACCGACTGGCTGGCCCGGTCGTGTCGGTGGGCAACATCACGATGGGTGGCACGGGAAAGACCCCCTTCGTCGAGTTCCTTGCTCGGCGGTTTCGGTTTGAAGGACGCCGCCCGGCGATTCTTTCCAGAGGGTACGGCCGGACGAGCTCCGGGGTCGTCGTTGTTTCGGAAGGCAACGGCCCGCGCGTCTCCGTCGAAGAGGGAGGGGATGAGCCCGTCGAGCTCGCGCGGCGCCTGCCGGGAGTCGTCATCGTCGTCGCGCGCCGTCGAGTCGAGGCTGCGCGGGCGGCAAGCGGATTGGGGGCCGATCTCTTTCTCTTAGACGATGGCTTTCAGCATCTGAAAGTTCAGCGCGACGCCGATCTGTTGCTGCTCGACGCTCGAGATCCTTTCGGACGCGGGGACTTCCCGCCGTTCGGCCGGCTGCGCGAGCCGCTCTCTGCCCTTGGCCGCGCAGACGCGGTGGTGTTCACCCGCGTCGCGCCGGGGTTTCCGACACAAGGATCCCTGGCCGAAGTCTCGCGCCACAACCCGTCGGCTCCGATCTTCACAGCGCGCATCCGGCCGCAGGGTCTCTGGGACGAGTCCGGCTCACCAATCGAACTTTCGGCCCTCGCGCATCGACCCTTCGTGGCGATCTGCGGAGTGGCCGTTCCCGAATCCTTCTCCGCGGGGCTGTCGGAGCTGGACCTTCTTGCCGAGGAGACGCTCGTTTTTCGAGATCACCATCGCTACCGCGCCCGAGACATCGCCCGGATTCGGGCCGCCGCCGAAAGCACCAACAGCGCCTGGCTGCTCACGACCGAAAAGGACGCCGTCAAGCTACGGGGACGGCTCGCGTTGCCGCTGGCCACCGTGCGCCTGGGAGTCGAGGTGCTCGAAGAGGAGTTCTTTCCGTTCCTCTTTGAAAAGTTGGAGAGTCTAAAGTCTAAGGTCTAAGGTCCAAGGAGTCGCTGTTCTTGCCTTGAACCTTAGACCTGAGACCTGAGACCTTAGACCATCTCTTTCATGAGCCGCCGCTCTCACCTTCGCCACCGCGCCGAGCGCGCCCTTCTTCTGGGTGCCGCGGGCGTCTTGCGGCGCTTGCCCCGCGGCTCCTCCGCAAAGCTCGGTCACGCGCTGTCGCGCGTCGTGTTCGGCATCGCACGGTCTCGGCGCCGGATCCTGGATCGCAACCTCGCCGCCGCTTTCCCGGAGAAGGATGACGCAGAACGTCAGCGAATCGCCGCCGCCTGCCTGGACCTCTTTGGCTCGACCGTGCTGGAGTTCGTCGAGTCCATAACCTTTTCCCGGGAGGAGATCGAACGACGAGTCGCGGTCGCGGGAGTCGAGAATCTTCTGAACGCACGGAAACGGGGAAAAGGGGTCTTCATCCTGTCGGCCCACATCGGCAGCTGGGAGCTCGGCGCGATCCGGGCCGGCCTGCTCGGCGAACCGATCTCTCCGGTGGTCCGACCGCTCGACAACCCGCTTCTCGAAGAGGAGCTCCAGCGGCGCCGGACCCGACTGGGAAACCGCGTCATCTCCAAACACGACGCCGCCCGGGAGATCCTTCGGGCGCTGCGCGACAAGCAGACCGTGGCGATCCTGATCGATCAGAACGTGATCGCGGAGGAGGCGGTCTTCGTCCCCTTCTTCGGCCGACCGGCGGCGACGTCCCCTTCGCTTGCGGTCTTTCAGCTGAAAACGGACGCAGCCGTGGTGCCCGTCTTCACGTTTCCGCAGGGAGACGGCCGCTATCGACTGGAGTTCCAGACACCGATCCTCGCGTCGGAGTTCGACGACCCTTCGGCCGACCGCGCGGAGCGGGTGCGCCGGGCGACCGCGCGCTATATGGAGGTGACGGAAGCCGCCGTCAGGCGGCAACCAGAGGCATGGCTCTGGATGCACAACCGGTGGCGGACGAGGCCGCAGGAGTAGTTTTCAGTTCTCAGTTTTGAGTTCTCAGTTCAAAACTGAAAACTGATCACTGATAACTGACAACTATGAAGCGTCTCGTCATCGGTCCGAACTGGCTCGGGGACGCCGTCATGGCGATCCCTTTTCTCCGAGCGCTCAAGGCGGCGCATCCCTCGCATTCCATCGGAGTGCTCGCTCGGCGAGGGCCGGCTGCGGTCTTTCAGGCACAAGGCAGCGCCGACATGATTCTGGCTCGATCGAGCCTGCTTGCGGATGTGGCCGCGATCCGTCGCGGACGATTTGACGAGGCCTGGCTCCTTCCGAATTCCTTTCGCGCCGGACTGCTGTCGTTTCTCGGCGGTGTCCCCGAGCGCATCGGCTACGCGACGGACCGGAGAGGCCCTCTCCTGACGACCGCGCTCGCTCCGCCTGCCCGGATCGGCCATCAGCTGCGAGACTATGATGCCCTGCTTCGAGCCCGCGGAATCGAGCCCGATTGCGATCCGCCGCGCCTCCCAATCTCGCAGATGGCGGCGCGGTCAGCCGCGGAGGCGCTCGAGACGGCCCGTCTCGACCCGCACGCGCGGCTTGCGCTGCTCGCGCCCGGAGCGGCATTCTCCTGGACCAAACGCTGGCCGCCGGACCGTTTCGGGCGCCTGGGCGCGATGCTCCGGGATCGCCATTGGGCCTGCGCGATCGTCGTGGGGCCGGGTGAAGAAGGGCTCGCCCGAGAAGTCTGCGCCGCGGCTGGAGCGCCCCTGCCGATTCTGGGGTTCGATCTCGGCCCGATCGAGCTGGCGGCGCTTCTCTCTCGCGCGCGCGTCGTCGTCGCGAACGACTCCGGGCCTATGCATCTGGCCGCCGCCGTCGGAACGCCCGTCGTCGCGTTCTTCGGTCCGACCGATCCGGGTCGCACGGCGCCGGCCGGCGCTCCCTCCCGCATCCTCGACCGCTACGTCTTCTGCTCCCCCTGCTTCCTGAAGGAATGCCCGTATGGGCACGAATGTATGAAGGAGATTGAGATCGAAGATGCCTTCGAGGCGGTGGAAGAAGTTCTCAGTTCTCAGTAATCAGTTTTCAGTTCCGAACCAAGAAAATGAGAACTGAGAACTGAAAACTGATCACTGACAACTTACTTCAACTCCGTATTCCAGTACGCCACGTCCAGAAAGTTCCGCCACGCGGGATGGAATCGGTTCGCGCCGAAATGGCCGACGGGATGCCACCGAGGCTTCCTGGGCTGGCCGATCAGCTTCATCGATGCCTCGTGAGGTGTGCGGTTGCCTTTCTTGACGTTGCAGGCCAGACAAGCGCAGACCACGTTCTCCCAGGAGGAGACGCCTCCTCGCGAGAGCGGGATCACGTGATCGAGCGACAGCTCGCAGGAGGGGAACTTGCGGCCGCAGTACTGGCAGCGATTCCCGTCGCGGATATAGATGTTGTGGCGCGAGAACTTCACTTCCTGGCGGGGAAGTCGGTCGTAGTCTTTCAGCGCGATGACCCTCGGGATCCGAATCGCCATCGACGAGGTCAGCACGACTTCGTCATGGGGCTGGACGGGGATGTCGCACCAGTTCTCCCATTCGTAGGTCGAGTAGTCCGGCAGGACCGCGCGGACGTGCCCCTTGTAGAAGAGGGAAAAGGCCTTCCGGACAGAAGTCACCTGGACGGCCTGAAAGACGCGGTTGAGAACGAGAACCTGTGAGTCGAGCATGTGTACTTTGCGTCGAAAGTCGACGGTTGAGAGTCTAAGAGGCCTGGCGGCGGTTCTTCAACCTTCCAACTTGCGACTTCAACGGTTTCTCCGAAGGCCTCATTATAATCCTCGCCGTTTGAAGACTTTGCAAATCGGGCGATCCTGATGCCGTCCTCCGCTTCCCGGGAGCGGCTTCTCGCGCTGCTGCCCGCGTTCGCGGGCAAACGCCTCGTCGTTGCCGGAGACTATGTCCTGGACCGGTTCGTCTACGGGCATCCCAAGCGCGTGAGCCGGGAGGCGCCGGTGCTGATCTTGAGCTTCTGGAAGGAAGAGAACCTTCCGGGAGGCGCCGGCAACACGGCAGCCAACGTCCGCACGCTCGGCGGAATCCCGCTCGCCGTCGGCGCGATCGGAGAGGACGAGTCGGGTCGCACCCTCCTCAGGATTCTGCAGGAGCGCGGGATCGAAACGGCCGGGCTTTCGGTCGTGCCGGGATACGACACGCCGACCAAGACTCGAGTGCTCGGAGGAGGTCCTCACTCGATCAAGCAGCAGATCGTCCGCTACGACCGGGAGGATTTCCTTCCCGAGGACGACGTCCTGCGCGGCGTGATCGCCGGCTGGTTGGAACGCCTCGCCCCGGGCGCTCACGGCTCGATCCTCTCCGACTACGGCTACGGCTCCGTCACCCCGGCGGCGGTTCCGACGTTGCGCGCGAAGATGAAGCCGGCGGCTCCGCTGCTCGTTGACTCGCGCCACGGTCTCCTGAGTTTTTCCGGCGCCGACGCTGTCACGCCCAACGAGGAAGAGCTCGAGGAATCCGCCGGGGAGGACCTGGGAGATTCCGCGGAAGCTCTGGGCGCCGCCACGGCGAGGCTCATGGAGCGTATCGGATGCAAGACCGTGCTCGTGACTCGGGGCTCGCGAGGCATGGCCCTCGTCGAAAAGACGAGTCCACCGGTGCTGATCCCCGTGCACGGCACGGACCAGGTGGCCGACGTCACCGGCGCGGGGGACACGGTGCTCGCGACGTTCGCTCTCGCTCTGGCGGCCGGAGCGTCGCCCCTGGAGGCCGCGCACCTGGCCAATTTTGCAGGAGGGGTCGTCGTGATGAAGATGGGGACAGCCACAGTCACACCCGAGGAGCTCAGGGATGCCATCTCTTCGGACAGGACTCTGCTCGCGCCATGATCGGGACTCGGAACTCGGGACTCGGGACTCGGACTACGTCCGGCGCTCTTCCAGTTCCGAGTCCCGAGTCCCGTGTCCCGGCTCCATGAGCACTTCCAAGATCCTCACGCTCCCGAAGCTGCTCGAAGCCGCGGAAGTCCAGCGAGCCGCCGGCCGGCGGATCGTCTTCGACAACGGCGCGTTCGATCTGCTCCACGCCGGGCATGTCCGGTATCTCGAGGCGGCCCGCGAGGAAGGGGACTGGCTCGCCGTCGGCGTGAATTCGGACGAATCGATCCGCCGGGCCAAAGGGTCGGCGCGGCCGATCGTGCCGCAGCCGGAGCGCGCAGAGATCGTGGCCGCGCTGGGATGCGTGGATGCCGTCGTCGTCTTCGGCGAGGACTCGCCCGCGGGTCTCATCGGGCGACTGCGGCCCGAGGTCCACGCCAAGGGAACCGACTACACCGCCGAATCCGTGCCAGAACGGGCCGCGGTCGCGGCCTATGGCGGCCGCACCGTCATCGTCGGTGATCCGAAGGACCATGCGACGACGGATGTGATCGAACGGATCCGGGACACGGGACTCGGGACTCGGAACTCGGGCCGACGTGACTCTTGACGATGCCCGACGATTCAGAAAGATCGAGTCCGCAGTCCCGAGTCCCGAGTTCCGGCTCATGAAAGTCTTAATCGTCCGCCTCTCCGCGATGGGCGACATCGTGCACTCGCTGCCGCTGGCTGCGAACGCGCGTCGCGCCGGCGTTGAAGTCGGGTGGCTCGTCGAGAGGAGCCACGCGGGTGTCCTCGAGGGAAATCCTTCCATCGACCGCCTGTTCGTGGCGGAAACCCAAAGCTGGCGGCGCAACCCCCTGCGTTCGACGACCCGTCGGGATCTGGACAGGCTCTCGGCCGAGCTCGCGGAGTTTCGCCCCGACTATGCCATCGAAGCCCATGGGCTCTGGAAGTCGATTCTGATCGCGCGACTGGCCCACGCTCCCATCGTGAGTCTGCGGCGGCGGGACCGCCGAGAGCCCTCTTCGGGAGTGTTCGTCGACCATCGCGTGCGTCTGGAACCGGGAGCGGTCCACGTCGTCGACCAGAATCTGTTGCTGCTGCAGCCTCTCGGGATTCCGATCGTCGCGCCGGCTCCGGACGCCCGCTACCTTCTCGCCAGAGGACACACCGCCGCGGAGGATTTCTTGGCGGCGCTCCCCCGCCCTTTCGCGCTCTACCATCCCGGCACGGCACGGCCGGCGAAGGCCTGGGGAGAGGATCGGTACGCGAGGCTGGCAGAGCGGCTGGCAACGGAGCGAAATCTCTTTCCCGTCGTCTCCTGGGGCCCGGGCGACGAAAAGCGGGTCGCGCGGTTTGCCGAGCGCCTGCCGCGAGCGCGCGTGATGCCTCTGCTCGATCTTGCCGGACTCGCGCGTGTGATCGACGCCGCTTCCCTTTTCGTGGCGGGGGACACGGGACCCGTTCATCTGGCCGACGCGCTCGGGCGGCCGGCTCTCGCCCTCTTTGGACCGGCCTCCGGCCGACGCAATGTGCCCGCGCGCAACCGGCCTTACCGCGGATGGGCGATGCGCTACGATGAGACGACTTCGCCAGACGAGGTCGCCGCGCGAGCGGCGGAGATTCTGAATCGAACCGAGACATCACCGTCCGCGACGGAAGCATGAAGGAACGACGAACCGCACAGTCTTTCCCGCATTGAAGCGCTATCGTGTCGGGCTGGCCGCCGCGGCTCTCCTCTGGCTCGCGGCGGAGCCGATCCTCCCGCAGGCGAGACCGGATCCGCCGTTCCTCGGCGAAAGACTCCGTTATGCCATGACGATCCTGGGAATCGCCGGCGGGGAGCTGACGCTGACAGCCGAGGAGACTCACTGGAACGGGCGCCTCGCCTACAAGTTCTCTCTGTCGGCCCTTTCAAACGATTTTCTGTCCAAGCTATTTCCCGTGCGCGACTACATGGTCTCCTGGGTCGAGCCGAAGACGTTTCGCTCCTTGCGGTTCGAGAAGCACACGGTTGAGGGCAAACGTGTCCGGGACGAGCTGACGGAGTTCGACTACGAGAAGGGCGTGGCCAAAGTCGACGGCGCCGCCCGCAACCTGGGCGACGCGACGCTGGATTCCCTTTCCTCGGTCTACTACCTGCGCACGCTGGATCTCGACAAGGAGAAACCGATCGATCTCGTCGTTTTCTCCGATGAACCGCATTCGCTTCGCGTCGAGATCCAGGCTCGGGAAAAGGTCGTCACGCCCGCGGGATCCTTCGACACGATTCGGGTCGAGCCCAGGAGCGAAGGAGCCCACCTGTTGGGCAGGAACCTCGTTCTCTGGTTGACCGCCGATGAGCGCAAGCTTCTTGTCCAGATCAAGTCCAAGCTCAAAGCAGGGACCTTGATCGGGAAGCTGAAGGCGGTGGAGAAGACAGACAAGACGAGTCCACAGTCGACAGTCGACAGTCGACAGTAGGGCCCCCAGGAGACCCCCTTCTCCGGTCCTTTCGACTGTCAGCTGTTGACTGTCGACTGGTCCAGCCTTAGCATCTTCCTTTCCCATGGCAGTCAAACTCGGAGACCTCCTTCTCAAGGCGAAGCTCATCACCCAAGAGCAGCTGGACGCCGCGCTCAAGTCGCAGCGGGAAGAGGGGGGAAAGCTCGGTGAGGCGCTTGTCCGCATCGGCGCGCTTCACGAAAACGACATCACCGAGACGCTCTCCCAGCAGTTTGGCGTGCCTTCGATCGACCTGGCCAACTTCGAGATCGACCCCGGGGTCATCAAGATCGTGCCGGGAGACGTGGCTCGCAAGTACGGTGTTCTTCCGGTGAACAAGACGGGGGCGACCCTGACCATCGCGATGGGAGATCCCACCAACGTCTTCGCGATGGACGACATCAAGTTCATGACCGGGTACAACGTCGAGCCGGTCGTCGCGTCGGAGATCGCCCTTCGCAAGGCGATCGAGAAGCACTACGGCACACCTCGCTCGGTCGTGCTCAAGGAACAAAAGCCCACGGCTCGCTCGAATTATGCCCCCGGCCAGGGCAGCATCGACGACGTTCTGCAGACCTCGGCCCTGACGGTGGACGACATGGCGAGCGTCGGTCTGGGCGAGATCAACATGGACGAGATCACCGGCATCGACGAAGGCGCCGACGTTGATGTCTTGAAGTCCGACGAGGGCCAGGAAATCGACCTGGCCGACATCGCCAAGTCTACGGAGGCCGCTCCGATCATCAAGGTGTCCAACCTGATCTTGATCGAGGCCTTGAAGGCCGGGGCGTCGGACATCCACATCGAACCGTACGAGAAGGAGTTTCGCGTGCGGTTCCGCATCGACGGGATCCTCCACAACATCATGGCCCTGCCGATGCGAACCCGCGATCCGCTGATCTCGCGCCTGAAGATCATGGCCAAGCTTGACATCTCCGAAAAGCGGCTCCCGCAGGACGGGCGAATCAAGATCCGGCTGCGCGTCGAGGAACGCTCGCGCGATCTGGACCTGCGCGTGTCGACCGTGCCGGCCCAGTTCGGCGAGAAGGTCGTCATGCGTCTCCTGGACAAGACCAAGCTGCAGCTGGATATGACGCAGCTCGGGTTCGAGCCCGAGCCTCTCCGGCGCTTCAAGGACGCGATCGACAGGCCCTACGGAATCGTGCTCGTCACCGGTCCGACGGGCTCGGGGAAAACGAACACGCTCTATTCGGCGATCGCCGCCTTGAACGACCCGACCGTCAACATCATGACGGCGGAAGATCCGATCGAGTTCAACCTGGCGGGGATCAACCAGGTCCAGATGAAGGAACAGATCGGCCTGACCTTCGCCTCCGCTCTGCGCGCCTTCCTGCGGCAGGACCCGGACATCGTGCTCGTGGGCGAGATCCGCGATTTCGAGACGGCGGAGATCGCCGTGAAGGCCGCCCTGACCGGGCACCTCGTCCTCTCGACGCTGCACACCAACGACGCCCCGTCGACGATCAACCGGCTGATGAACATGGGAATCGAGCCCTTCCTGGTGGCCACATCGATCAACTCCATCTGCGCCCAGCGGCTCGTCCGGCGGATTTGCAGCGCCTGCGCCGAGGACGTCGAAACCCCTCCCCAGACCCTGATCCAGGTCGGCTTCTCGCCCGACGAGGTCAAGGCCCTCAAGATCAAGCGGGGGCGCGGCTGCGAGCGGTGCAACAACGGCGGATACAAGGGAAGAGTGGGACTTTACGAGGTCCTCGCCTTTTCCGATGAGATCCGGGACATGATCCTTTCGGGTGCTTCCTCGATCGAGTTGAAGCGCAAAGCGATCGAGGAAGGCATGGTTTCGCTTCGAATGGCAGGGTTGGGGAAGATTCGGGAGGGAGTGACGACCTTGGAGGAAGTGCTGAGGGAGACGGTGCTCTAAAAGGTCGTAGGTGGTAGGTGATAGGTGGTAGGGGAGATGGCCGCGTTCCCTACCACCTACCACCTAACACCTAACACCTTGATTCCTAAGAGCCACGGCCTTCCCTTCCGCCCGAACTGGGCTTAAACTAGGCAAGTTTCCCCTAGGAGAATAAATGGCTGGCGACACCACACTCCATCAGCTTCTGAAGCAGATGGTCGAGATGGGGGCATCGGACCTTCACTTGACCACCAATTCCCCTCCGATGGTCCGTCTGGACGGCCGGCTCATTCCCCTGCCGTATCCTCCGTTGACGGTCGCCGAAACCAAGCAGCTGGCCTACTCGGTCCTGACCGACACCCAGAAGCACCGGTTCGAAGAGAACCTGGAGCTCGACCTCTCCTTCGGGGTCAAGGGGCTCGCACGTTTCCGCGCCAATAACTTCATGCAGCGCGGCGCGCTCGCCGGCGTCTACCGGCAGATCCCCTACGAGATCCTCGGGTTCCGCGAGCTCGGGCTGCCGCCCGTCGTCGAGCTTCTCTGCGACAAGCCGCGAGGTCTCATCCTCGTGACCGGTCCGACGGGCTCGGGCAAGACGACGACGCTCGCGGCAATGATCGACCGGATCAATCGGGAGAAACAGCTCCACATCGTCACGATCGAGGATCCGATCGAGTTCCTCCACTCCCACAAGAAGTGTCTGGTCAACCAGCGGGAGCTGCACGCCGACACCCACTCCTTCCCCAACGCCTTGCGGTCCGTTCTGCGCGAGGACCCGGACGTCGTCCTCGTCGGTGAGATGCGCGACTTAGAGACGATCGAATCGGCGCTGCGCATCGCCGAGACAGGCCACTTGACGCTCGCGACCCTGCACACCAACTCCGCATCCTCTTCCATCAACCGCATCATCGACGTGTTTCCCGCTCACCAGCAGACCCAGATCCGCACCCAGCTTTCCTTCGTGCTCGAGGGGATCCTCTGCCAGTCCTTGCTCGAGCGCTCGAGCGGGAAGGGGCGGGTCATGGCGATGGAAATCCTGGTGCCCAACGCCGCGATCCGCAATCTGATCCGTGAGGACAAGATCCATCAGGTCTATTCGATGATGCAGACGGGTCAGGCCAAGTACGGAATGCAGACGTTCAACCAGGCGCTCGCGACGCTTTACCACCGAAAGCTGATCACGCTCGAGACGGCGCTCTCGCGTTCCTCCAACCCCGACGAGCTTCAGGAGCTGATCAACCGCGGGGCGGGACTGAACGTGCCGCAGACACCGACGGCCGCGGCCGCCGGGGGTAAGAAGGGGTAGCGGATTCGCGTAAGGGGGAAGAGGCATGCCTAACTACGTGTGGAAGGGTCGCAATCGCGCCGGTCTCGTTCAAGAGGGCGTGCTCGCGGCCGACTCCAAGGACATCGCCCTGTCTTCGCTTCGCCGACAGAACATCGTCGTCACCGGCATTCGCGAGCGCGGCAAGGAGATCTCCCTCACCAAGGTCGGACGCAGGGTCCCGCCGAAAACCCTGGCCATCTTCACACGCCAGTTTTCCGTCATGATCGACGCCGGGCTTCCGCTGGTCCAGTGTCTCGAGATTCTCGCCAACCAGCAGGAACACAAGAGCTTTCAAAAGATCCTCCTGCAGGTTCGCCAGGACGTCGAGGCGGGCTCGACGCTGGCCGACGCGATGCGCCGCCACCCGAAGGCCTTCAACAACCTCTACGTGAACATGATCGCCGCCGGAGAGGCAGGAGGTATTCTCGACACGATCCTCCAGCGCCTGTCGGTTTACATCGAGAAGGCGGTCAAGCTCGCGTCGCAGGTCAAGGCCGCGCTGATCTACCCCGTTGCGGTCATCGTCATCGCCTGCATCGTCGTCGCCGTCATCCTCCTGAAAGTCATCCCGACCTTCGCGGCCCTCTTCACGAGCCTCGGGGCAGAGCTGCCCTTTCCGACTCGCGTCGTGATCGCGGCTTCGAACTTCCTCGCCCGGTATTTCATTTTCTTCGTCATCGGGATCGTGGCAGCGATCTTCGCCTTCCGACGCTACTACGCGACGTACCGGGGCCGCCGGGTGGTGGACGGTCTCGTATTGAAGATTCCCGTTCTCGGACAGATCATGAGGAAGATCTCGGTCGCCCGCTTCTGCCGCACGCTGGCGACGCTGACCTCCTCCGGCGTTCCGATCCTCGAGGCCCTCGACATCACCGCCCGCACATCGGGCAACGCGATCATCGAAGACGCGATCCAGGACGTTCGCAAGAGCGTCGAGGGAGGCAAGACGATCGTCGAACCCCTGCGGGATTCGGGGGTCTTCCCTAACATGGTGGTTCAGATGATCGGCGTCGGCGAGCAGACGGGAGCCCTGGATCAGATGCTCAACAAGATCGGCGATTTCTACGAGGACGAAGTCGACGCGGCCGTCGCCGGGTTGGTCAAGCTGCTCGAACCGGTGATGATCTTCATTCTTGGAACGATCATCGGCGGCATCGTCATCGCCATGTACCTGCCGATGTTCACGCTGATCAACAAGATCGGATGAGGAAGATTGAATCATTGTTCCATCGGTTCATTGGTTGATTGACCAGGCAATGAATCAATGTCTCAATGGATCAATGAATCAATCGATTCTCGACGGATAGGGCGTTTGCGACGCCTCGCATCGGCCTGACCGGCCATGCACGACTCTCTCAAAAGATCCCTCGGCTGGCTGACGACGATCCGCATCGTCGTCCTCCTGCTGATCCTTCTCACGGCGGTTCTCGTTCAGGTCGGATCCGGGGTCCAGATCGAGATCTCGTTTCTCTATGCCTTGAACGTCGCGGCGATCTTTCTCGCTCTCTTTCACTGGACGGTTGGAAGAAAGCTCCCCCCGCGCTTTTCCGCGTACCTCCAGCTCCTGGCCGATCTCGGGCTCGTCACGATCCTGGTCTATTCCTCGGGCGGGCCCGACTCGGTCTTCAACTTCCTCTACCTCGTCGTCATCGGAGCGTCCGCCTTTCTGCTGTACCGGACCGGAGCAGTTCTGATCGCCACCGTGGGTGCGATTCTGTACGGCTCGGTCGTCCAGCTGCTGGCCTACGGGATTCTGCCGAAGCCGCCGCTGGCGCAGGCGATCGAGGAATCGCCGAGGATCCACTACAACCTGATCATCACGGTCGCGGGGTTTTACGGCGTCGCCTTCATGGTTTCCTATCTCTCCGAGAAGCTCGCCACGGCGCGCTCGGAGCTGGAATTGCGACAGAGAGCGCTCCAACGCCTCCAGAACCTCCACGGGAAGGTGATTGCGACGATGTCCTCCGGGTTGCTGACAACGGACTCGGCCCACAAGATCACCTTCATGAATCGGGCGGGGGGCGATCTGCTCGGGATCGACCCATCCGAGGTCTTGGGACGGCCGATCGCCGATCTCGGGTTCGTGTTTCCCGACGATTGGGGCACGATCCTCGAACGCTCGCGCGGCCGCGATACGTATCGGGGCGAGATCGAGATCGACCGGGGGAGCTCCCGGCGGCTCGTCGGCTTCTCGCTCCGCGCTTTGAAGGACGTAGAGGAGGAGGGCACGCTCATCCTTTTTCAAGACTTGACGGAAGTGAAGAAGCTCGAGAGGCGGGCGCGCTTTTCCGAACAGCTCGCGGCCGTCGGCGAGCTCGCGGCCGGTATTGCTCACGAGATTCGCAACCCGCTCGCCTCGATCTCGGGCTCCGTGCAGGTCCTTTCGAGCGAGCTCGCCATCGGCCCCGCGGAGAAGCGGCTGATGGAGATCATCGTGTCGGAGTCGCAGCGCCTGTCCCGGATCATCGAGGAGTTCCTCCGGTTCGTGCGGCCTCAGGAGCGTCAGGTGGCCGTCTTCGACGTGGGCGGCACCATCATGGAGGTCATGGATCTCTTCCGGTTGTCCGATGAAGTTTCCGACGCGCACGAGATCCTCGTGGAAGTGTCGCCTCCGTCGTCGATGCTTTCAGGCGATCGCGATCAGATTCGCCAGATCATCTACAACGTGGCCAAGAACGCGGTTCGGGCGATGTCGGCGGGTGGCCGGCTGACGGTCGCCGGGCGCGAAGAGGAGGCCTGGTATAGCATCCGATTCATCGACACAGGGCACGGAATGAATCCGGATCAGCTGACCCGACTCTTCACTCCCTTCTCGACCGCCTTCGACGGCGGAACGGGGCTGGGGATGGCGATCGTGCGGCGGATCGTTCAGGACCACGGAGGCGCGATCGACGCGGAGTCGCGGCCAGGAGAAGGCACGACCGTGACGGTCCTGCTGCCCCGGACCGAGGTGGCCTCCCAACCGGCCGCCGCGACGCAATTGACGGGAGTCGCATGAGCGCCGGGGCGCGGATCCTGATCGTCGATGACGAGGCTTCGATCCGCGACATGCTCGCGTTCTTCTTCCACAAGCGGGGCTTCGAGGCCATGACGGCTTCCTCCTTCACGGAGGGGGTCGCGGCGGCGGCCCGGTTCAATCCGGATCTCATCCTCTCCGATATCAAGATGCCCGATGGAAACGGCCTGGACCTGCTCCGCAAGGTCAAGGGGGAGAGCCCCAAGACCCCGGTCATCATGATCACCGCGCACACCTCGACCCAGGACGCGATCGAGGCGATGAAGGCGGGCGCGGTCGACTACATCGCCAAGCCGTTCAACGTCGAAGAGCTCGCGATGATCGTCGATCGGGCGCTCGGCGAGAAGAACCTGATCGACGAGAACGTCTACCTCAAACAGGAGCTCGCGGCCAAATACACCTTCGCCAACATCATCGGCAAGGGCTCCCGAATGCAGGAGATCTTCCGGACGATCGAGCGGATCGGAAAGGTCTCGACGACGGTGCTGATCACGGGAGAGAGCGGAACGGGCAAGGAGCTCATTGCCCGCGCGATCCATTACACGTCCGTCCGGCAAAACAAGAAGTTCGTCTCGATCAATTGCGGAGCGCTTCCCGAGTCGCTCCTGGAATCGGAGCTCTTCGGCCACGAGCGGGGCGCCTTCACGGGCGCCATCAAGGACAAGCGAGGCCTCTTCTCGGAGGCCGACGGCGGCACTCTCTTTCTGGACGAGATCTCCGAGACGACCCCGACGATGCAGGTCAAGCTCTTGCGGGCGATCCAGGAGAAGGTGATCCGCAAGGTCGGCGGAAACGAAGAGACGAGCGTGGACGTGCGGATCATCGCCGCCACCAACAAGGATCTCGCCGCGCTGGTGACCGAGGGGAAGTTCCGGGAAGATCTCTTCTACCGCATCAACGTGATCCCGATCGTGCTGCCTCCCATGCGGGCCCGTCTGGAGGACATCCCGCCGCTGACCCAGCACTTCATCGGCAAGATCTGCAAGGAGCAGCGCATCCCGGAAAAGAAGATCTCGACGGAGGCCATGCGCCTGCTGGAAGCCTATCCGTGGCCCGGGAACGTACGGGAGCTCGAGAACACACTCGAGCGCACGGTGGCCCTGGAGCCCGGACCGGTCATCACCGTCTCCTCGCTCCCCGAGGCGATCGCGCTCGGCGTGCGCACGCGCGTTCCCGATTTCGAAAGCCTTCCCGCCGAAGGGATCAATCTCGAGGCGTACCTGGAGGCCGTGGGAAAGCGGCTCATGCGCGAGGCCCTGGACCGCAGCGAGGGGGTCCAGACAAAGGCCGCGGAGCTTCTGCGCATGTCGTTCCGTTCCTTCCGCTACTACGCGAAGAAGTACAACCTGGTCCGAAAAGACGAGGTGTACGAGGGGGAGGAAGGCCCGGCCGAAGTTACGGAAGCCTGAAAACGATTTCGAATTTCGAATTGCGAATTGCGAATTTGGTCTTCTCCGATCCGAAATTCGAAATCCGAAATTCGAAATCACTCCTTCTGGCTCTCACGATCCTGACGGTCTCCTGCGGCGCCTCGCCCAAAACCTCTCCGACACCGTCGCCCTCCTCCGGTGCTTCCGGTCCCCGCGTCGTGCTCCCTTCCGGGGCCGTCTACCAGGTCGAGGTCGCACGGACGCCCGAGCAGCAGGCGCAGGGATTGATGTTTCGCGAGAGCCTGCCCGCTAATTCCGGAATGCTCTTTCTCTTTCCCGAAGGGGGAGTGCATCAGTTCTGGATGAAAAACACGATGATCCCTCTGGACATGATCTGGATGGATTCTCAAGGGAAGGTCTTGTTCCTCTCCGCGAACACGCCCCCTTGCAAGGCCGATCCCTGCCCGAGCTACGGGCCCGAGTTGCCGGCCTCGAGCGTCCTGGAGATCGCCGGCGGGATGGCGAAGAAGGAGAAGGTGGAGGCGGGGAAGGCGATTCAGTTTGTGGACGTGAAGTAGACGCTCTCGGGTCGACGTCAAGCAACGAGAATGCAGCGGGAACGGAACGAGAAGTTTGAAGTGAAGTCAGAACGGGTGAAGGAGGGCCCGAAGTATGAATGACTTCCTCACTTCACACTTTACTTCTTGGCGTTCCCGTTGCGTTCCCGGCGTTCCCGCTGCGTTCGTGACGACTTCCTACGCTGGATCAGGAACAGCCCATGCGAGGGATCAGCTCTTCGTAGGGAATAGACGAAAGATCAGTGCTCGTATCCGATCAAACACTCGCCGGTCGATCGCGGCGAGCCAGCGATCCAGCGGCGTCACGGGCTGAGGCCGTCGCTGGATCCAGTACCCGGATTGCTCGCGCCTCAGGCGATAGCCGCGCCGACGGCAATCGCCGAGAGTCAGGTAATGGCAGACGAGGCTTTTTCGCGTCGACCCGGGGTTCTCGATCCGCCGGGCCCCATGCAGCAAATTGCCGTGCCAGAGAAAGACATCTCCCGTTTCGGCGTTGAGCAGTTCGGGCGAAAGTCCCCGGCGATCGATCTCGCCTTGTATGTAGTCGGCCCATTGCGGCATTTCCGCGTCGACGGCATGGTGTCCTCCGGAGAAACGAAAAGGCGGGATTCTGTGGCTCCCCGGGTAGTAGACGAGGGGTCCTGCGTTCGGCCGGACAGGTTCGAGGGCGATCCAGGCGGCGACGAGAGCTCCCGGGGTCTCCGGCGTCATGTAGATCGAGTCGCTGTGGTAATCCTGCTCGCTGCTCTGCTGGAGATTCAACGTATTGCAGAGGACCGGCGCGTCTCCGAGTAGCGACTGGACCAGCGCGATGAGGCCCCCATCGAGGCTGACCTCTCGAAGAGGCTGGAATTCCAGATAGAGATCGTTCAACTTGAAGCGGTGAGCGCGGTCTTGCTCCGATACTTCGGAGATCCGGCACCGGCGGGAGGTGACCAGATCATCGACGACCACCGATCGCGGCCGGCGTCGCCAGGTCTCTTCCACCGACGAGACGACTCTTTCGAGCGCTGCTTCGTCGAAGAATCGCGGGAGGAGGAGAAACCCATTCTCCTCCCAGAAACGCCGCTGATCCGCGAGCACGGAGATCTTGTCTACGGTTGGAACAGAAACAGCCCATCCCCCGTCGTCCCCAGATAGATCAGTCCACCGGGCGCGGACGCGGCGGCGGCGAGCGCGAGACCGGGGCGCGGCGAGGTCATTTCCAGGCGCCGGCTCCCTTCCTGCCAGACGAGCGTTCCCGCGACGTCCTCGAGCGAGCTGTAGGAAGCCGTCGCGCCGGCGGCGCTCTCCTGCAGAAAGACGCCCCCCTTCAACAGTCCGATCCGACGTCCCGTCCATGCCTGGCCGTTCCACCGTTGAAGCCCCTCGGCCGTGCGCACCTCCAGCACAGGGCTGCCCAACCCGTCCGAGAGCAATTCGGCCGCGATGGGGGCGGTGGGAGAGCCCTGGACCGAAGGAAAAGCGCGTCCATTCTCCGTCACGCGAAAAACTCCCGCCGAGGTCACGAGAACGGGCGCCGGAAAGGGGGCGCCGAAGAGCGAGATGGGGATGCCGGGCGGAGCGGTCTCGGGGGCCGACCACCGCTCTCCGCCGTCGCGGGAGAGGCGCAGGCCCGAAGACGAGGAGAGCAGGAGCACCGTTTTACCCGCGACGTCCTTGAAAGCCGCCAGCGAAGCCGCCGCGGGCAGCAGATCGCGCGAGACGCGGCGAACCCGCAGTCCCTGAGCTTCCCAGACGCCGCTCTCCTCGCCTCCGTAGGCCCGGAAGAAGAAGACGCGGCTCGGGTCGTTCGGGTCCGGGACCAGGTCGGTGACGCGCCCCTCCGCCAGGCCGGTCGAGCCGCTGGAAAGCGTTTTGCCCCCATCGTCGGAGGTGAAAACGCCTTCGCCTTCCGTCCCGACGTACAGGCGGCCGGTCCGCCGATCCATCTCGAGCGCCGTGACGACGAGGGACTCGCGCGAGAGGCGCGACCAGGTCTGCCCGCCGTCGGTCGAGCGGTGCAACCCGCCAACGGTGGCGGCGAAGATCACGCCGGGCCGCTCCGGATCGCGGCGCACGGCGTGAGAGCGCCGGTTGGTGAATCCGTTCTTGAAACGGGTCCAATGGTCTCCGCCGTCGGGCGTGTGGTAGACCCAGCCGCAGGTCGAGACCCAGATGTCCTTCGAGTTGGCGCGGTCGAAATCCCAGGTATACACGGTGGCGTCGAGCACCATCCCTTCCGCGATTCGCGTCCAGGTCTCTCCCCCGTCGCGCGTCCGGAAGGCCTGCCTCCAGGTGCCGGCGTAGAGCGTCTTCGGGTCGGAGGGGTCGAAGGCGAGCGACTCGACCTGCGCCAGCCCCTCCGTCTCGGCGCCGGTCCGGACCCATGTCGCGCCGCCATCGCTGGACAGCCGCACGCCGTCGTCGCCCCCGACCGCGAGAAGCGGGGTCGGGGCAAAGGTCATCGCGAGCGCTCGGGTGGCGACGACCTTTTTCCATTGGGCCAGGATGGTCCAGTCCTCTCCCCGGTCGTCGCTCTTGACGACGAGGCCGCCGGTGTACTGCCCTTCCAGCGTCGCCCAGAGGCGGCCGGGCGTCACCGGGTCCGCCACCAGGCCCGAGACCACATAGCCGGGGAAGGCCGGGCCTGCCCGCAGAGGAGTCCAGGATGCCCCTCCGTCCGTCGAACCATAGAAATTCCCGCGAGACGTCCCGCAATAGACGCGATTGCTCTCGAACGGGTCGACCGCGAAGAGACGGACTTCCGCGCCCCAGACCGGCAGCCGCCACCAGGTCGCGGCCGAAGCCGGCGCGCTGGCGAGAGCGAGCAGCAGAATGCCTACAATATATAACTTGTATCGCATGGAAGCCATCAATCCGAACGCCGGGGCTCGGGACTCTCGTGCTGTGCAGCGGAGCGCTGCTTCGCAGAGCAGGACGGGACTCGAGACTCGGCGGGGAAAAGTCGGGCTTCGCGGCGGACGGCGGTCATCTCCGCCAGGATCGAAACGGCGATCTCCTCGGGGGTGATCGCGCCGATCTCGACCCCGATCGGCCCATGGACTCGCGCAAGCGTCGCTTCGGTGATCCCCTCTTGCTTCAACCGGGCGAAGACTCCCCGCACCTTGCGAGCCGAGCCGATCACACCGAGGTACTTCGCCGGCGGCGCCCCTTCCGAAATCCAGGGACGCACCGCGGCCAGATCCGTCTCCCAGCAGCGGGTCACCACGGCGACGTACCGGTCTCTGCCGGGCGGCAGCTCTCCGGCGGGGACTTCGTAGTTGCGGTTGAGACGGATAACGCGGACTCCCTCCGGATAGCGCGCGGGCGCCGCGTACTCCTCCCGGTCATCTCCGACCAGAACGTCATAACCCAGCTCTCGGCCGAGGCGTGCAAGAGCCAGGCCGACGTGCCCGCCTCCCAGAACCAGCAGGCTCGGCGCCGCGCTCAACAACTCGACCATCACCCGAGCCGAGCCGCCGCAGATCATGTTGGTCGGCTCCCGCGCCTCGCCGCCCTCGATCTCGCGCTCGAAGAAGTCGTACCACTTCGTGAACCGAGGCTTCCCCTCTTCACGGAACAGGACCGCGGTGTCCGCGACGACGAGGGCCTCGAACGGACCCCCTCCGATCGTTCCCCAGAATGTGCCGTCCTCGAAGATCAGGAAACGCCGGCCGATCCGGGAGGGGCCGGATCCCCGGGTCTCGAGGACGGAGGCCAGAGCCAGGCGACCGCGTTTGCCCAGCTCCTCCGTCAGTCGGCCGAAGAAGACATCGTCGGACATGGAACCTATTTTAACCGGAGGGGCCGGGACACGGGACTCGGGACTCGGAACTCGAAGAATCCAGCCACGATCCTGGTTGCCCCTCGAGTCCCGAGTCCCCAGTCCCAAGTCCCGTTCCGTTACACTTCGCCGCGATGCGCTCCCCCATCAGAGTTGCCGTCTTCCCCGCCGCCGGGCTCGGGACTCGGTTCCTGCCGGCCACCAAGGCGCAGCCCAAGGAGATGCTGCCCCTCGTGGACCGCCCGCTGGTTCAGTACGTCGTCGAGGAGGCGCGGGCGGCGGGGATCGAGCGCATCGTGATCGTGACCGGGCGCGGAAAGAATGCGATCGAAGATCATTTCGACACGTCTTTCGAGCTGGAACACATGCTCGAGGAGCGGGGAAAGTCCGAGCTGCTCGGCCTGGTGCGTGAGATCTCCGACATGATCCCGATCTCCTACGTGAGGCAGAAAATCGCGTTGGGGCTCGGCCACGCGGTTCTGCAGGCGCGCGAGCTGGTGGGCCCGGAGGCGTTCGCCGTCATGCTGGGTGACGACATCGTCGACGCGGACGAGCCCTGTATCGGGCAAATGATGAAGCTTTACGCCCGCCGCGGCAATCCGGTGATCGCGCTGCAGGAAGTCCCGCGAGCCGAGACGCGCCAGTACGGGATCGTGGCCGGGGATCGCCTCGAGGACCGGGTGGTGCGCATCACCGACATGATCGAGAAACCTCCGCCGGAAAAGGCCCCCTCCAACCTGGCCATCATCGGACGCTACCTGCTTCCTCCGGAGATCTTCGAGATCCTCGAGGAGACCCGCTCGGATGTCGGCGGCGAGATCCAGCTCACGTCGGCGCTTCGAACACTTCTGTCCCGGCGCCCCATCGACGGTTACCTGTTCGAAGGTAAACGCTACGACGCCGGCGACAAGCTCGGCTTCCTGAAGGCAACCGTGGAGTTCGCATTGAAGCGCGAGGACCTGGGAGGAGAATTTCGGGAGTACTTGAAGGGACTAAAGTTGGAGTAGTTCTCAGTTTTCAGTTCTCAGTTTTCAGTTCAGAACTGAAGACTGATAACTGATCACGGACAACTACTCTTTGGCCTTCTTCTCCTTCTTCTTTTCTGCCGGTTTCTCCGGGCGCTTGTCCGCGGCCTTCTCGGCCTTCTCGGCAGAGTCCCGCTTCTCGGCCTTCTCGGCAGATTCCCGCTTCTCGGCTTTCTCGCCGGACTCGCTCTTCCCGGAGGAAGCCGACTGGCCTTCGGCTTTCCCACTCTCCATCGTCGCGGTGGGGTAGTCGGTCTTGTAGAAGCCGCTGCCTTTGAACTGGATCGCGGGCGCGGAGGCGAGCTTCTTCAAATCAGTTCCGCCGCAGTGCGGACAGATCTTCAGAGTCTTCTCCCCCATGCGTTGAATCGCCTCCGTCTTCTTGCCGCACTTCTGGCAGGCGTATTCGTAGATGGGCATGTGGAGGAAGTTATCAGTTCTCAGTTCTCAGTTGACAGTTCCAACCGGAGAACAAAAAACTGAAAACTGATAACTGAAAACTGATAACTAATTTCCCAGGGTTCCACCCTCCGTCTTGTACTGAATCTTCTTGGCTCCGCCGCCGCTGCCCCGAATGCGGCGAATCAGCCCGAGGCAGAAGAAGGCGTAGAGAAGGCGCGCATTTTCCGGCACGCCGCCCGGGCCCTTGGTGCAGAGCAGCTGGAGGGGCGTGCGGCCGTCGATCTTCTGGTAGAACGCCTGTTCGGCTGGGGGAAAGAGGGCGAGCAAGGGGCCCTGGACGCGTTCGAGAAGAGTCTGACCGGAGCCGAGCCTCTGCACGAGACGCTTGACCTCGGAGGCTCGGCGAACACCTTCCAGAATCGCCTCCGGGATGGAGAGGTCCAGGCGAACGAGCTCTCCCGTGCGCGGCGGCCCGATCTCGAAGACGACATCCCCGGCGGTCCAATCAAAGGCCCCCCAGAGGATCCCGCGGACCTGTTCTCGAATCATTTCGTTCAATCGCTCGGGAGTCAGGATTCCCATCTGAAGCAGGACCTGACCAAGCCTCAGGCCGTCGCGGGTCCGACGCGTCTCGGCCTCGCGGGCGGCTTCGGGCTTCAGGATCCCGTGCCGCAACAGGTACATCCCGAGGCTGGTTTCCCTCTCGTTGGAACCGGCGGTGACGACCTGGCCGTCGTCGAGCGCGATTTTCCGCACCCGCTCTTCCCATGTCAGGGTGAGGCTTCCCGGAACCCGGTAACGATCGATCGTCGCCAGGATCTCGGCGAGCGGCGTCGCCGCCAGGTCGCCGCGGTACTCGAAACGCTTTTCCATTGTCTGAGTGAGCCTAATCGTAACAGTCGTAAGTCGGTAGACGGAAGACGGTAGACGGTAGACGAGGAAGAATTTGGGGCGATTGCACCCTCCGCGCATCATTCTTCCCTCTCCCATCTTCCGTCTCCCGTCTCCCGGCTCCGTCTCTCCCCGCGGCCGTCTACAATCGCGGCGGTGATTTCTGTCGAAGAGGCACTGAGAATTCTCGCGTCGGCCACTGCGGCGCTGCCCGCGCAGGACTGCCCGCTGGGAGAGGCGCTCGGTCGGGTTCTGGCACGCGATGTGGTGTCCGATGTGGACTGGCCGCCATTCGACACCTCGGCAATGGACGGCTACGCCGTCCGCCTCGCGGACCTCCAGCAACTCGATCGACCACTTCCCGAAAGAACTCGAGTCGCTGCGGGGGATGCGCCGACCTCGCCGCTCGCGCCGGGAGAGGTCGTGCGGGTCATGACGGGCGCTCCGATACCGGAGGGCACGGAGGCCATCGTCCCGGTCGAACGGATCCGACGAGAGTCCGGGCTGGTCTCTTTCGAAGCGGCGCCGGAGCCCGGGGCGCACATTCGCCGTCGCGGAGAAAGCATCGCCTCGGGAACGGTGCTTCTGACGGCCGGCCGTCGCCTGGCGCCCGGGGACACGGCACTGGCAGCCCTCGCGGGAGCCGACCCGGTCTCTGTGTTCCGGCGTCCGCGCGTGACGATCGCCGTGACGGGCAATGAGCTGGTGGACGTTTCCCGGAGGCCCGGCGCCGGGCAGTTGCGGGATTCCAATGGGCCGATGCTGGCGGCGCTTTGCCGCGCGTCGGGTTTGTCTCCCGCTCTGGCTGGCCGAGTCGCCGACCAGGCGGAAGATCTGGAGCGGCTCTTCGGCAACGCAGGAGCAGGCGAGGACGTTTTGCTGACGTCCGGAGGCGTTTCCGCGGGGGATCTCGACCTGCTGCCCGGAGTCGCCCGCGGCAGTGGATTCGAGATCCTCTTTCATGGAGTCTCCGTGCGACCCGGCAAGCCGATCGCGTTTGGCCGCCGCAACGACACGCTCTGGTTCGGGTTACCCGGAAATCCGGTGTCGACGGCGGTGGGCTTCCAGCTCTTCGTCCGCTATGCGCTGGATCGTCTGGAAGGAAACGCCCGACCCGGCGCGCCGCGGGTCTCCGCGCGACTGGCCACGGCCCTGCGTCCTGCCGGGCCGAGGGAGACCTATCGTGATGCCATCGTCCGCGGGAGCGACGGTGAGCTCCGAGTCGAACCTCTGGCGACGCGAGGAAGCCACGACATCGCGGCGCATGCGCGCGCGAACGCCTTGTTGCGACTGCCGGGCGGCTCGGGCCCGCTCGCCGCTGGCTCGATGGTGGAATGCGTGCTGATCGGGGAAGTCGACAGTCGACAGTCGACAGTCGACAGGTCGCCGTGAGCGCCGTTTCGCAAATGCCGTCAATCGAAATTCTGCACCGCCGCGTGCGCACGACAGACCACGTCTCGATCGCTTACACGTGGTGGCGGAGCGGTTGCCCGGAGCTGGTGCTCCTGGCTCCGGGCTTCTGGCGGACCCGGCTCGCCCGGGAGAATCTCTTTCTCGCGAACTACTTCGTCCGGCGCGGTTACGACGTCGCCGTCCTCGACTTTCGCGGCCATGGCGACAGCGGAGGCGCTTACACCCTGGGGGCCTGCGAGGGGCAGGACTTTGCGGCGGTCGCCCACCAGCTCGCCGGCGACGGACGCCCCTATGCCCGGTTTGCCGTGCTGGGTCTCTCGATGGGCGGCTCGATCGCGGCCGACGCGCTCGCTCAACACCCCGAGCCCCCTTGTCGGGCCCTGGCGATGATTTCTTCCCCGGCCGATGTGGCCTCGTTGCGCCCGCGGCCATGGAAGGCCGGAGCGCTGCGCCAGATCAGCCTGCGAAACGCAGTCAAGGCGCCGCGCCTTTCGGCGCGCGGCCTGTTCGGACGCAAGCTGAAGGCGGCCGAGGCGGTCGCGAATCTCACGATGCCCAAGCTCATCGTCAGCGCAGAAGGGGACTGGCTCGTAGACCCCTCGCACGCCCGTCTGCTGGCCAGTGCCGCGGCGCCTCCCGTGGATCTCGTCCATCTCGAAACGCCCGGCTCTCTCCACGGAGATGCGCTGGTTCGGTTTCTGCCGCTGCGGATCCTCCGGGTCTTGACGCGGTGGTTCGAAAAGAACGCGCCACCCTGAACCGTCGCTTCCGCTTGCTCGGGATCTGCGCCTTTGGCGCACCGGCTCGCGGCTCGCCCAAAGGGGCTCGACCGCGAGCCTGATCCCTCGCGCGCTCTCGCTCCCGCGGCGCGCGCCTCCTCCCCTCT
>Ga0070706_100000941_pt1 | contig 31849 bp, 27 predicted proteins | sample KBSK5501metaG_FD_65476 | JGI IMG/M metagenome (GOLD analysis project Ga0070706, IMG submission 65476) | Corn, switchgrass and miscanthus rhizosphere microbial communities from Kellogg Biological Station, Michigan, USA - KBS K5-50-1 metaG | ecosystem: Host-associated > Plants > Roots >... | reverse complement strand
GCGCGAGCCAGCGAGGGTCGCGCTTCTCAAGAACAGTGTAAGAATTGGCCTAGCCGCTGGCAAGAGGGTTAGTCAGTTTGATGGCTCCACCTGCGTAAAGCATGTTACGGTCCGGTCTCCAATGCACAACGATGAGGGTACGTTGCTTGTGCTCCGACGTGCAAAATTGCTCACAATAGATGCGCACCTTGACCAAGCAAAGGCTGAGGATCGTGCCCATGCCGAATACATCGTCAATACCATGGGGGGCCTCCCTCTTGCCCTTGACCAAGCAGCTGCTTACATTGAGGAAACTCAGTGTTCATTGGCCACTTTTCTTGAGAAATACGGGCGCCGGCATGCCGAGATACTACAACGGAGGGGAGGAACGGGCAGAGATCACTCCTTGCCTGTTGCTACCACCTGGTCGCTTTCGTTTACGCAAGTGCAGCAATTGAACCCGGTTGCCGCGGATCTACTCCGTGCTTGTGCTTTTCTCGCTCCAGAAGCTATACCTGAAGAAATGATCGTTGGTGGAGCGACAGAACTGGGCCCACTGTTAGGAGCATTGAAGAACGACACGACGCTTCTAGACGAGGCTATCGGTACGCTCAATCGCTTCTCACTGGTACGTCGCAATCGCGACAACCAAACGATTTTCATCCATCGGCTCGTACAGGATGTACTTAGAACGAGCATGAATGAACAAGAACAACAGCATTGGGCAGAATGCGTTATCAAATCTGTTGACCTGGTATTCCCATCAGTCAATGTAGACACCTGGCTTCAGTGTGAGCGCTTCATGTCGTTTGGCTCATATCTTCGCCAAAACGGGGAGATATGTGTCAATACTTCGATTTGGCGAAGATATGTGTCAGCGAGATACCTGAATAAGGTAGCCTGTTGACTGAGGAATGGCCTTACTTCACAATTATGTTCTTGATTTTTGTCTGTTCGCTGATCTCTGCTACCTCTCCTGGACGCGTTTTTGCTGTATGATATATGTGTCTGAGGAATGCTGTACATAAGAAAAGGAGAATTTTCCATGCCGTCTTCTGATGACGCAGATTCTGGAAGTGCTCCCAGCAATAAAGACAATGAGGGTACCAAACCAGTATGGAAACAAATCGCCGATCAAATGACCGCAAATCCCTTACAGCAAGTTCGCGACGCTGCTGAGAGGTGGATAACCCTCCTCACTACGTTGATTGGCGTCTCCACTGTCCTTGGACTGATCCAAGGGCGTGATAGCATCACTAAGCTAAGTCTAGCATCTCAGATAATGCTCGTAACGGTAGTCCTTCTCGCTTTACTTTCACTTGCCATAGCAATCTATTTTGCAACTATGGCATCGGAAGGTGATGCAGGCTTTATTGTCCTAGATAAACAAAATTTCATTGCGTGGTATAGAAACTCGGTAACCAAAGCACTGGAGCGTTTAAAGATATCACGGTTGTTAGGGGTTGTCTCAATAGTTCTCGTGGTTCTGGCACTCTTTATCCTTTTGTTTGGACCCAGTCAACCAACACCTGAAACAAATGTATTAATAATGCAAAAATCTGGGGCAGTTGTATGTGGCACTCTGACTAAAGATAGCGCGGGGCACCTGTTGCTAAGTAGAATAGGACTACCGCCTATTATCTTGAGGGATGTTGTTTCCCTCAGTATCGTCTCTGGCTGTCCATAAATTCTGGTATTTACTCCCCTGAAAAGGGAGAACGAAAGTCATCAAAGGTGAGGAGCGCAGAAAGTCCCCTCCGATCAGCAGATGTTGTTTGATCAGATGAGAAATCCCTCCGACTGCTGCGAACGACTTAAGCCGCAGGAGTAGTGGGAGCCAGCGTCACATCATAGCCCAGCTTCTCTAAGCGACGCACCAGCTGCTTCTGGATCGTCAAGCGATCACGCTCGTCAAAGTAATTGCCGCCCAACTCCTGATAGTCGGTCTCCTCCGCTAAAACATGATACACGATGACCAAGAGGGTATGAGCGACTGCCACAATCGCTTTCTTGCCTCCACGCCGAATGGTCAGACGATGGAATTGAGCGGAGAGATAGCATTCCTTGGAACGAGCAGCAGCTTGAGCCGCCTCGACGAGGGCCGTGCGCAACCAGGGACTGCCTTTGCGGGTTCTGCCGGTGAGCCGTTTACCCGCACTTTCATTATTACCTGGGCAGATTCCCGCCCACGAGGCTAAATGCCGAGCAGATGGGAACCGCGACATGTCCGTCCCGATTTCCGAGAGGATCACTTCCGCTAAGCGTCGTTTAATCCCCGGAATGGTCGAGAGCCTCGCAATCGCAGCCTCACAAGATTGAAACCGCTTGGCAATCTCAGCACTGAACTGGTCGATTTCGCGGTCGAGCATCTGAATATGAGTCAAGTGCTGGCGGATCAAGAACCGGTGATGATCCGTGAGTCGACCCTGCAGAGCTTGTTCAAGCAACGGCCGCTTGGAGCGCATATTGCCGCGGGCTAATTGCGCCAGAACCGTAGCGTCTGTCTCTCCGTTGAGCAAGCCATGGAGCATGTCTTGAGCCGACGCACCCATAATGTCAGTGGCCACCGAGGCCAGCTTGATATTGGTATCTTCCAGGATTTTCTGCAGCCGATTGATCGCTCGGGACCGCTCCTCACTCGCACTGGTGCGAGAGCGAGTCAAGTCCCGCACTTCGCGCTGCCACACAGGAGGGATCAGGCTGGGGCGTAAGAGGCCATGCCGTAAGAGATCGGCGATCCATTCAGCATCTTTGACATCCGTTTTTCTCCCCGGGACCGCTTTGATATGCTGAGCATTCACCAGGAGTAGTTCCAGGTGTCCCTCGAGCAAGTTGTAGATGGGTTTCCAGAAGACCCCGGTACTCTCCATCGCCGCGTGGGTGACTGAGAGCGCTTTGAGCCAGTCGCGCATGCGCACGATATCCGGCGTCATGGTGCTGAACGTGCGCACCTCCTTGCGCGCTTTGCCGCTCGCCTGAGAAACCAGCACACAGGCCACGACGGTTTTCTTGTGAACATCCAGACCAGCACAGCATTCATGGACAATGTTCATCGTTACCTCCACAGCAAGAATGGACGGGCAACAGGATGCCAAGCGAGGGTCAAATTCTCCCCTACGTGCTTCCCAAATGGGAGCGACAGACGGTGGTGCTTGTGAGGCATCCTGATCATACTGTTGGCCCGGCTCCGCGCACGAGTCTCAAACCGATCTGCGTCGTTGGTCCCGTCCTGTGTCCATTCTATCCCTTTTCATGCGCGGTGGTGCGCTCCCAGCGCATGACTTACTGCTGGCGAAGTCGACAAGCTCATCCTATACTGCTGGCTTCATCACCCTTTTAAAGGGCGAAGTGCGCGTCTGAGCCGGTGCTTCTCCACGGAGCCAACTCATCAGTTGAACAACATTGATCGCTGCGGCGATAGCCACATGACCCAGATGCGTTTTCTGTAGGCCAAAGTAGCGTGAACGCCGCAGGCCCATCGTGCGTGTCGCCTGAGAATGTGTCCCTTCAATGCCGGCCCGCTGGCGATAGCTCTCCTTGAATGCATCCGTGCTCTCGCGCTTGCGTGCGGCCAGCAGTGCCTGCATCTTGTCCTGGGGCTGTAACGTCAAGGTGCGCCGTGTTTGCCCTGTGCAGGAGGTTCGACCGGGACAGACCTTACAAGCGCTTTGGGAAAACTTGATCTTGATGACCGGCTTACCTTTGGCATCCTGAGCGGGCGTCCAGCTTGAGCTGAGCTGACCGTGGGGACACGTGACGGTGTGCGCTTGCCAATCAATGGAGAAGTGTGTAACGTCATAGTCCGTATCGGCTTGCCACCAATAATTGTGCCGAACGGGACCAAGTAAGTCCACTTCATAGTGGTGTTGACTGTGCAGGAGATTGGCTGCATCAACATAGCCTGCGTCCAGCAGGTGTTGATCCGGCAGGAGTTCCTTGCCAGCCAGGCCAGCATGGATTGCAGAAAGGGCTCGTTCGTCATTGATGCCAGCACGGGTGGTCTCCACATGGGTAATCAGTTGCGGAGCACCGTCATCGCAGGTCTGGGTAAAATGCACTTTGTAGCCCACCCACAGCGTGGTCCTTTTCTTGCCGTAGCGTGCATCCAGATCATACGGGGAGTTGATCAGTTGGGCTGAGGGCCGTGCAGGCTCAACGCGCCATTGCCCGCCTTGATCGAGTGGCTCAAACTGTTGTTCCCAGATGGTGCGCAGCGTCATGACAGCGGGGAGCGTTTTCAACCAGTCCGCTGTACTGGGAGCAGGAAGCCGCATGCAGCAGCGTCCACCCATCAGCTCCCACTTGATTGGCGTACTGCTTGCGTTCGTCCTCTTCCTTCGGCAACTGCTCATGCTCCAGTCGCTCCCCATAGCGTTCGACCCACTCAACTGGCACGTAAGCACGAACCCACTCAGGGGCCACCTCCGACAGGACGTTTAACACATAGACCATGGTCTGAGCAACGCACAGCACGCGGTTGAGCGCACGGATCTTGGCCAGCACATGGGTCGAGTCAGTGCGTTGTCTCCCACGAACCTTGAGCCATCCCCCCTCACGACACTGCTCCAGGAACAGATCCAACAGACGCTCTTCGGCATGCCCCTGGACTAGGCGTGAGCGAAACTCCGAGAGGACCGTGTGGTCAAACCCGGGATCGGTCAGTTCCAGGCTGAGGGCGTACTTCCAATCCAGTCGGCTGCGGACGGCATTAGCGGCCTGCCGATCCGTCAAGTGCTCCATGAATTGGAACACCGTGACCAATGCTAGGCGCCACGGGGCCTCAGCGGGCTGGCCGTGGGTCGGAAACAGCTCAGCAAACTGCTCATCGGTGTAGATACTGCCAAGTGCATCACGTAATTGCATCAGCACATTTCCTCGCGGAAACACGGCGTGAGCCACACGAGCCGTTTCTTCTGGGACTGGTGGAATGGATGTAGGTTTGAGTGACATGGAAGACCTCCTTCTCGGTAAGCAACAAACGTATTCGTCACTTCCATCCTAATGGATGAGGTCTAGTCGCTCCTTTTGACTTCGCCACCAGTATCAGCTTTGGGGATAAACTCATCAGTAAATAGTGGACACAGGAGTGAAAAGGCAGGAAGATCGGAAGCACCCTCGCCAAGACCTTGGTAACACCGACGTGAAATGGCCTTTGCAAAACACCTTGTCTTCCGTTACAGCACTATCTCCTCCCTTTGGCGGATTGATCAGTCAAACGACAAAGTGTGTCATTTGACCGCCATCTCATTTCCTCGTTTACAATAAAAGGACGACCGCATCAAAGCAAACTTGGAGGAAACACATGAAAGCACAACCTGGATCCAGCATCGAGCCAGGCGACCCCGAGCCTCGTCGAGGCCCTTCTCAGGCGACGAAACGGATGGCAGCATTGTCCCCACGTTTCAAAGCCAGGATGGCTGGGGTCTTTCAGTTTCTTGAAGGGCTCACCTCAGCAGGCGGCCAGGTGGTCATTCTCGGCAGCCTGGTCGTCGAGGGCTCCGCGGCGACGACCGCGACCAACATCCTGGCGCACCAGCAGCTCTTCTGGTTGGGGTTCGCATCCTCCCTCATGGGGGTGGCATTCCATCTCGCCTGGGCGTTTCTCTTCTATGAATTGTTGAAGCCCGTGAACCGGAGCATCTCGTTTCTCGCCTTGTGCGTCATTCTCGTGGGATGCGCGATGCAGGCTCTTACCAGCCTCTTGTACCTCGCCCCCTTGCTCGTCCTGCAAGGTGGGAGCGCCTTGAGCGCATTTACGCCGCAGCAGTTGCAGGATCTCTCGCTCGTGTTTCTCAAATTGAATGCGCGGGCCTACGACATCTACCTGGTGTTCTTCGGGCTCTGGTGCGTGCTGATCGGCTTCCTCATTTTCCGATCGACCTTTCTGCCTCGCATTCTGGGGGTGCTGTTGATGATTGATGGAGTGGGTTGGATGCTCTATCTCTTCCCACCGCTCGCACAGCAGCTGTTCCCCCTCATCGCTGTCGCAGCCGGCCTAGCAGAATTCCCGCTGCTGCTCTGGCTCCTGGTGGTCGGCTGCAACGCAGAGCGCTGGAAGGAGCAGGAAGCCGCAGCCGGGGCGTCTCTGCGCACATGAATGAGAATGCTATCCTGGCTCTGGCACAGCCTTGGGGATAAGCTCATCTACAAATGCATTGCTGGGACAAAGCAAGGTCAGGAGATGAGAACGCACGGGCAAAAACCAAGCAAGCTCGGAAGTTAGCTCTAGAGGTCTTTAGATGCGGTGAAGAATGCGTTGACGAAGCAGGGCAAACCCCGCCTTGCCGTACATCATGCGCTTGATCAGCTTCACCCTGGTCACATGGCCCTCGACCTGCCCGTTGTTGATGGGGAGCGTTAATCCGGCTTGCACAGCCGCTTGATCCTGTTCCACACCATGCGCAAAGCTTTCCAGTTCGGGCAGGTCACTCTCGTGGACGAGGGCTCGCCAGGGAGAGAGCCGCTCCCCTTCCCGTTTGCGCAGCATCTGGAGAAAGTCCTGCGTCAAGCGATACGTTGTCTCCAAGGCTGGATGGGCCTGGCGAAGTGCCGCCAGATCCACTCGGCGGGCTGATCTCCAGGTTCTCTGGGTGCCGCATGAAGAGGCACACCGCGGCTGTTGAGGTGTAGTGGAGCACCTGAGGGATTTCCGCAGAGGTTTTCACCTCCGTCCTCTTGAGGGTTTTCAGGAAGCGCGTGTACCATGCGTTGTGAGCCTGGGTAACGGATGCCGCGGCAATTTCCTGGAAGATCCGGGTGCCGTTGCGCTCCCCATCGTGCCAGCGTTTGAGCACGTAGGCAGCGTAAGGATCAAAGTCGCTCTGCCGCTTGCGCCGGGGTCTGGTATCAGGGGCCACACCACGCGCAAACTGGCTTCCGCACCGTTCGTTGGCTGATGCCAAGCTGGGAGGCAATCTCTTTCATCGAACGACCTTGCTCGTGCAAGTGAACAGCCTGCTGATAGCGCGCATCTCGCTCGCCGCGTCGGGTGGCAATGGTCCGCGCAACCTGTACTCCTGGGTCGGGACGCCATTCTTCCACGGAGGCAAAGGGTTCTTTCTGGGTGTTTGTTTTCCCGCTTCCTTCTTGGCTTGCTGCTTTCATCGGAGACAAGCACACGAGCCAGCAGCCGCTGCACCGCTTCTGACAGGTTCTTACACACATGGAAACGGTCGGCCACCTGAATCGCTTGCGGAGCGCCAGTTGAGGAAGCGCTGGCGTACTCCGTGCCTCGGTCGCGGCTCACATGCGTGATCTCTGGATGCTTTCCCATCCAGGTGGCAGCGGTTTCGGCCTGCCGGTCCGGCAGCAGGTCGATGATCTGATGCGCGTCCAGGTCCACAACGACTGTGCGCGATCCGTTCTGCCGCGTCGAAAGGCAAAATCGTCGAGGCCAAGACACTCGACGTGATCTACCGGCGGGGTGGGCAGAGCCATCACCCGACGGACAATGGTCATCCAGGACGTGGTGATGCCCAGATGCGCGGCCAGTCGCGCACCGAGCCTGCCACAGGTTGCCAAGCCGATGGTTTGCAGCGCCTGGTTCAAGCGGGTGGTCATGTGTGCCCACGGCGCGACGAGCTGGGGGAGCCGTTCCGCGAAAACCTTACGCACACACTCGACGGTGTCACAAAAGAACTTACGGACATGCAGAATCAGTTGCACCTGTTGTCCAGTACAGGGGAGGTCTTTCACCAGTCGGCGATAGCGGCTATGCAAGCGGGTAGCTGGTTGGTTACACAGTGGACACCGAGCGCTGCGTGATGTCGCCATGACATGGAGCACAAGCTGATCCTCTTGCCTTTCCATCTCTGTCAGCTCTAACCCCTCACCCAACGGGAAGAAATGGGGCGTTTGCATCCCTGAATGGGTCTCCTCTCTCACTCTTTCTGAGAGAGAACAAATCACCTGGCGAACCGCTTCCATCCGATCATTTTGTTTCGGCTAAATTGTAGATGAGCTTATCCCCAAAGCTGTGTCAGAGCCGATTTATGAGTCAGAAGTGGCGAATTTATGGTCTTTTCAACAAGGTCTCTCGTGAGTGTCCAGCGTGTTAGTTTGGATGCTTCATGGCAGGGTTTTTGGACGCTTAGTGGCGGGACCCGTCAATCTGACTTGAGGCCTTTCCCGCTGTTCTGTCCTATACTATGGGAAAGATTTGATTTATAATGGGTTCTGCTACTACCCAAATCCCATTATTCATGCATTAGACAGACAGTAGCAAAGGAGGAGATATATGGATCCCATCAGTATCATCGTCACAGCGTTGGTCACTGGGGCAGCCACTGCACTCAAGCCAGTAGCAGAACAAGCTATCAAAGATGCGTATGCCGGTCTGAAGGGACTCATTCAACAGAAGTATGGGCGCGTCGACGTCGCTGTTCTGGAGACCGACCCTGCCTCTAAGGCACGGCAAGCGGTTGTTAAGGAAGACTTAGAGAAAACTGGTGCGGGACAGGATGAGGAATTACTCCGTGAGGCAAAGGCTCTGCTCGACGCCATTCAGGCTCATGCTTCGGATGTGCCTGAGACGGTGGGCTTAGACTTGGAGGAGATCAAAGGGGCTTCGTTGAATGCAGAGCGGATCCTGGCTGAGGGTCCCCATGCAGCTGGCGTGAAGGTCAAGAGAGCCGATATCCAAGGTGACATCAGGTTTAGTGACGTGACAGCTCGCAGCAGAGAGGATGCGCCACCAAAAAAAGCATAGAACCCGCAGCACATGGATCCCATAGCTCTGTTGCGGGAATAATATTTCAGGACGTCTCAGTTGGCGGTTACATCCATATCGGTGACACAGTCTATCCCCGATCTGACCTGGAAGAACTCGAAGAGTACCTCGCTCGTGCGGTTTCGGCCTACGAAAGAGATATGATTCAAATGGTCCTTAGGATGCCCATGCCAGCTCACCCCTATAAGTTTCTGGATCCCTTTGGTCTCAAAGATGAACCGATCTTCTATGGAAGAGAGACTGCAACGGAAGAACTTTCCAAAACGGTTCTTCGTGATCGACTGACGGTGCTTCATGCGAAGAGCGGCGCTGGCAAGTCCTCCCTGCTCAACGCAGGCCTCTCTCCGCGCTTCATTCGTGAGGGGCGCTTGCCTCTTTACTTGCATGCCTATTATCAAGACGAAGATCCTGTCATGGCTATCAAGCGGAGTATTGCCTCTGCTGTACATGGCCCGTGGCCACGGCTCCTCCATGATCTCTCCTTGCCCGACTTCCTGGCTCTGGTCTGTGCATGTCTCAGCCGCGATACCCGTGAGTTGGTTGTTATGCTCGATCAGTTTGAGCAGTTCTTCATCCTGTGGAGCCGTCCAGAAGCTCGTAGCCCCTTTATCAAGGCGCTGAGTATCTGTTACGACGATCAAAGCTTGCCACTGCGCTTTATCATTGCGCTGCGGGGGGACTACTTATCTAGTCTGGGTGAATTCCGGAAGGTCCTACCCCATCTCTATGTCTTCCAAAACGAGTATTGGCTCGATGCCATGACGCAGGAAGAGGCGAATGAAGCCATTCTCAGACCGTTGGCGAAATTGGGCGTTTCGGTGGGGTATGAGTATGCTCTGCTTGAGACCCTACTGGCTGACCTCACACATGGCCAGATAGAACTACCCCTTCTGCAGATCATCTGCACGCGACTGTATGAGGCCCGAGAGACAGATGAGATGCAAATCACCCTGAAGACCTATGAAGCGCTCGGCCGAGCGGAAGGGGTGCTCAGTCACTATCTCAATGACATCCTAGCTCATCTGCCAGTGAGGGAAAAATCTCTTGCCAGGAGCGTGTTGAAAGAGCTGGTGCGTTCTGATGCGACGAAGCAGCTTCTCAGTGACAAGAAATTAGCCGTACGAGTCGAAGCACAGAGAGACGAACTGGACGACGTGCTGCACCGATTGGTGGATTTCCGCTTGCTGCACCGAGATGAGAAGGAAGGAGAGGTGCTGTATGAATTGGCACATGAGTATCTGGCGACAGAGATCCTCAAATGGATGAACCCTGCAGACCAGGAGTTCAAGCAGGCAGAAGAATTGCTCCAGCGTGAACTGACCAGCTGGCGCGTACAGCATGAACTCATTCCTAAGAGCCGATTAGAAGTGCTCTACACATACCGTGAACGGTTCAAAGGATTAGATGTCGAAGTGTGGAAATGCCTCATAAGCTCTGCCTTGACACTGGATTTTGCCGTTGAGGACTGGGTGCAAACAGCCGGTGACTTAGGCGAAATAGCTCTTCTCCAATCTCTGAAGGACTCAAGCGTAGAGATCCGTCAAAGAGGTATCCAGATCCTGGGGAAGCTGGGTACTCTGCGTGCGGTCGAGCCACTCATCACTGCTTTACAGGATGAGGATCAATGGGTGCGAAGGCCGGTGGCTTGGGCACTGGGGCAGATTGGGGACCCGGCGGTCGAGCCACTCCTTGCTGCCCTGAAGGATGAGGATCAGTCGGTGCGAGGGTGGGCAGCCGAGGCACTGGGACGGATTGGGGATCTACGTGCGGTCGAGCCACTCATCACTGCTTTACAGGATGAGGATCAATGGGTGCGAAGGCGGGCAGCTTGGGCACTGGGAGGGATGAGGGACCTGCGTGCGGTCGAGCCACTCCTTGCTGCCCTGAAGGATGAGGATCAGTTGGTGCGAGGGCAGGCAGCCGAGGCACTGGGGCAGATTGGAGACCCGCGTGCGGTCGAGCCACTCATCGCTATCTTACAGGATGAGGATTCCCAAGTACGTCGGCAGGCAGCCGAGGCTCTAGGAAAGATTGGAGACCCGCGTGCGGTCGAGCCACTCATCACTGCTTTACAGGATGAGGGTGGATCAGTGCGAAGGCAGGTGGCTAGGCCACTGGGAGAGATTGGGGACCTGCATGCGGTCGAGCCACTCCTTGCTGCCTTACAGGATAAGGATCAATCGGTGCGGCAGCAGGCAGCTGAGGCACTGAAATTGATTGGAACGCCAGAGGCAGTTTCTGCCCTCGAAAACGCCAGAAAGGAGGGTATAGGAGAGGTCTAGTGCTCCATTCCTTAATGGCGATAAGAAAAGAGGCGGTGTAGCTGCTGCCGCGTCTTGGGAGGCTGTCCCCACGCCCCGGCTTGGCACGATGATTGAGTTGAGCCGTGGCGACCTGTGTGACTTGTTCCAACTCGTCGGCGTTAGCGCAAAGCACTGTCCAGCTACGTCAAGCAAACGAAACGAGAGCCGGTTGAGCTGCGTACTTGGCCATGACTTTATTCATGGACCTGGGCAACCGGTTGAACGGATGAGCATGAGCATTCCATTCCGAAATGTATCTGTAACCCGATTGGGACTTTCTACGACGTAGATAACGGGGGGAAAGGGGCATTTCCCGCTCTTGTATGCTATACTTGGGGTAAGAGCTACGCTCAGCAACCATTCCCGAAGGCCCTGCTAAGTCGTCAAAATTACAGCGGGAAATATTTTTTTAGATGAGGAAAGAGCCATGCAACAGCGGATCACCACCCTGAACACTGATCGGAACATGTGGACGTCGCAGGAGTTGTTAGAGTTGTGGCACCGCCATCTGCAGGAACACGATCGCTCGGCTGGCACCGTCAAAAAATACACTCAGGCCGTCGCACGTTTTCTCGCCTGGTACGAGCGAGAGGAACATGCACCGTTGACGCTTTTGACCCTCACCCCAATTGCCCTCATTGGCTACCGCAACGAGCTACACCACGTACAGCACAAATCTATCAGTACGATTAACCTGCAAGTGAGTGCCTTGCGTGCCTGGTGTGGCTGGATGACCGAGCAGGGCTATCTTGCTGCCGACCCAGCAGTACATGTGAAGCTGATCGGTGGAGAGACAGCTTCATCGCGCAGGGGCCTGAAAAGCACACAGGTGAATGCACTGCTGCGCCAGGCTCAGGCCTCTCGCGATCCCGCACGCAATTACGCGATTGTGCAGGTGCTCTTGCAGACCGGCCTTCGTCTGAGTGAGTGTGCTGCTCTCACCTACGGCGATATCACCTTCGAGGAACGCAACGGTCTGTTGCGTGTCCGGTCAGGCAAAGGCAATAAAGCTCGCTCTGTGCCAGTAAATGCATCGGCGCGAGAAGCGATTGCAGCATACGTTGCTCCACGGCTTGGGGTGGAGAAGCCATCGCTCAAAGCCGTCGCAGCGGCATGGCCCACGGCGAAATCGGAACATGCGAGAGCCCCTCTCTGGCTCAGTCAGAAAGGAGGGGCGCTCACTACCTCGGCAATGGGGCAGATGATTGCGGATCTCGTAAAAGCTGCCGGAGAGTTGGTGCCAGAAGAGACCAGCGCGCATACGCTCCGGCATACCTTTGCGCGTGGTTACCTCGCTCAGTACCCTGGCGATGTCGTTGGATTGGCGACGCTGCTCGGACATAGTTCGCTCGACACGACGCGGCTCTACAGCGAACCCTCGGTCGAGCAATTAGCCCCACGGGTGGAGCAGTTGAACCTCAATGCCTATTCGAGGTAAGAGGTGATGCATATGGAAGTAGAGGAACGATCTCCAATAGTAACAGATGAGCCGCCTGCTCATCTCCTGACCTCGCTCTCTGAAGAGCAGCGGGCGCTCGCGATGGAGCGGTTTGCGGTGGTCCGTCTCGTGGTGGAGGAGGGTCTCCCACAAGCACAGGTCGCACGCGAACAACACATCCCGCTTCGCAGTCTTGAACGGTGGATCGCGCTTTACCGCAAGCGTGGCCTGGTCGGTCTGGCTCGTTCCACCCGGACAGATCGAGGAACCCATCGTCACCTCACCACCAACCAGATTCACGTGATTGAGGGACTTGCCTTGCAGAAGCCCAAACCATCGATTGCGACGGTCCATCGGAAAGTCATAGCTCTTGCGGAAGTTCAAGGGTGGAAGCCACCGAGCTATGATCAGGTGTACCGGATTGTGAAACACCTCGATCCAGGACTCCTCACCCTTGCACACGAGGGAGAAAAAGCGTATCGCGATGCCTTCGATGTGATTGCCCGTCACGAAGCCGACCACCCCAATGCCCTCTGGCAAGCGGATCACACCCTCCTCGACATCTGGCTGCTGAATGAACAAGGGAAACAGGTGAAACCCTGGTTGAGCATTATTCTCGATGACTACAGCCGCTGTGTGGCCGGCTATCTGATCGGATTCCAGGCTCCTTCCGCGCTGCACACGGCCCTCATGCTGCGCTGCGCCATCTGGCGTAAAGAGGACCCGCGCTGGCACATCTGCGGCATTCCAGAGCAGTTCTATACTGATCACGGCAGTGATTTTACCAGTATCCATCTCGAACAGGTGGCCGCCGACCTCAAGATCGCGCTCCAGTTTTCCTGGCCGACCATTCCGCGAGGTCGAGGCAAAATTGAGCGCTTCTTCTCCACCGTCAATCAACTGTTTCTTGCTGATCTTCCCGGCCACGCTGCGCCAGATCAGCCCAAGCCAGCAGCAGTGCTTGATCTTCCCACCTTTGAGGGACGCTTTCGCACCTGGCTGCTCTCGGAGTACCATGTCCGCATCCATGAGGGAACAGGACAAGCACCGCAAGAGCGCTGGGAATCCGGTGGATTTCTCCCTCAGATGCCCCCGTCCCTCGAACATCTCGACCTGCTGCTGCTGACCGTGAGGAAGTTGCGGCGGGTGCATCAGGACGGCATTTACTTTCAAGGACGGCGCTACTTTGACGTGACGCTGGCGGCCTACGTTGGCGAAGACGTGCTCATCCGCTATGATCCCTCCGATATGGCCGAGATCCGCGTCTATTACCGCGATGCATTTTTGTGCCGCGCCATCTGCGCCGAACTCGCCGGTGAACAGGTGAGTCTCAAAGAGATCATTCAGGCCCGCACCAGGCAGCGCAAACACGTCCGGACGGTGTTACATGACCGGACGAGGACCGTGAAAGAAGCGCTTGGGGAGACACAATGTTCGGAACCCGAGGCCCTTCTTCCTCCCGATCCTCTTCCAGAGCCTCCTCGTTCCCCATCCCGCTTGAAGAGGTACATCAATGAGTAGTGAGATCGAACACCAGGAGACGGTGACGCTCCCGTTCATTGCGACGAAGGAGCATCTGCGCTTTGCCGAGTTTTGTGATGCCTGTCTGCGGTATCGCTATATTGGACTGTGCTATGGTCCTCCTGGCATAGGAAAAACGTGGAGTGCCCGCTCCTACAGCCGCTGGGATCTCATTGAAGCCCAATTGCATGAGCACTTCTACTCATTCCCACGCCTGCCCAACGTCGAAGTCATCATCGCCAACAGCTTTCGGTCTGCCGTCACGGCCAGATCTCCGGAACTTGGCCTGTGCCGGAGTGTCTTCTACACCCCGACGGTGGCTTCTACCCCACGGCGGATTGAGGAAGAAGTGCGAGCGCTGCGTATGGCTCTGAGTTACCTGGTAGACGACGCCGAACACGTCCAGGAAGGGAAAGAGCAACCAGATCGCGTGTGGTCAGGTCAGGTAAGAGATCGGACGGCTCTGCTCATTGTCGACGAAGTCGATCGCTTGAAGACTGCGGCGTTAGAACAGATCCGCGATATTTATGATCGGAGCGCGACCATTGGGGTCGTTCTGATCGGGATGCCTGGCCTGGAGAAACGGTTATCGCGCTATCCGCAACTGTCCTCACGCGTCGGCTTTGTCCATCAGTTCCGTCAGTTGAGCACACAGGAGATCGAGCCCATCCTTGCCGAGCAGTGGCGGCTGTGGGGATTATCCCTTCACCCGGAAGATTGGAAAGATGCTGAGACTATCTCGGCCATTGCTCGCATTACCAATGGCAATTTTCGTCTCATTCAGCGCTTACTGACGCAGATCGAGCGCATTGTCCAGATTAACGCGCTGCGTGTGGTGACCAAGGAGGTTGTCGAGGTCGCGCGCGAACAACTGGTTATCGGGCTGACAACCTGAATTTCGCCCGGTGACCCCCGCCAGAAAGCATCCAAAACTCCCGCCACTTACTATCCAAGTTAACAGCTAATGTATGCGTGCCAGAGAGGGGTGACGGTATTGACTTTGAGTACCGTCAAATGTATACTGAAGAAGTAAATGCGGGCGCATACATGTTTGGTGCGTCAGTTCGACCCGCAGAGGAGGCAGCATATGAGCACATCTCCATCGAAAAAGCGCAAGGGAGGCCGTGACGACCTGGTCCAGTACGTGGAGGAGCTTGCGGGACCCGAAGAGTACCCGGAGGGTGATGCTTGGTTGAGCATAACCGATGCTGCGCGTATTACTAGGACGAGCGAAGCCATGGCCCGCCGCTGGGTCACCTCCGGACGGCTCAAGGTGAAGAGGGAACCCGTCGGCGTTCCTCCGCGCACGCGCCTGGTCCGTCTCTCCGATGTGGCAAAAATCCGTCCCATTGTGGACCCGACCGCCGCGATCTCCGGTGAGGTGCGCAAGCTGGATCTTCCCAGCATCCCCCGCCAGCAGGTGCAAATCATGCAGGACCACGAACGCTTAACGAGGCAGATTGAGCTTGCACTCGAGACGTTGAATCAGCACGAGGCGACCACACACGCCGCCCTTGAGCAAGTAACTACGAGACTCCTTGAGCTGTCAGAGGACCTGTCCAGCAAACTCTCAACCCATCGCGACGAGTTGCAACGGGCAGCCGATCAAGAGCGGCAGCAACACGAAGCGCTGGTTGAGGTGGTACGGGATCAGGGACAGCACATCAAAGAGAACCGCGATGAAGTGGCTGAGCAGGCCAGGCAACACCAGATGGATCTGGAGCAGCTCCGAGCCGAAATCGTAGATCTGCTTCACACAGCACAGGCGGCCATCCGACAAGCCCAGCAGGAGCTGGAGCGAACCTTCATCGAGCAGGCCAACCAGGTTGAGCAGGTGCGTCGTGATCTCCAAGAGCAGCAGGAAGCACTTGTGAGGCTGCACCAGGACATGACGACCCTCATAGAGCAGCAGATGAGGAAGGTTTGGACGGAGCTTGAACAGGTGAGGCAAGACCAGGCGCAGCAAAACGCCCGACTGGAGCAGATGGAACAGCAGATCACAGCGCTTGACTCTCGGCAGCGTGTCGATGGTCTGGAGAGACGTGTACAGGAAGTCTGGAAGCTCTTGCAGGGCGAGATCGCAGCTAGGCAGGCCCTTGAGCAGCAGATCCAGCAAAACCTTCCTACCCGCAAGCGAACCACTCGCAAAAGGAGCACCTGAGGTGTATCCTGGTTCTCTCAAGAGAGATTGTACGGACATTGGAGGAGATGCGCCAGCGTGACATGACGATTCTGTCAAATGATGTCGCCCGGCTTTCCCCCATCGGGCATGAACATGTCAATGTGTACGGGAAATACTCCTTTCAGCTTACTGAGTCGATCCAGCAGGGAGCGTTTCATCTGCTGCGCGAACTGGACGAAACAGAAAACCTGGAAGAGGATCAAGACGTCGGGCTACCAATCGAGGCGACCGAAATCAGCTTCGGGGCTTAGCGTACAAAAAGCAGGATTGGATATGATGCCCCCTTATACGCAGACGTGTCAACAGACTTTGGGAAAGCAGGATGAGTAAATGCCAAATTGCACTACTATGTTACCAGTTACAAAATCTCTACCCTCATTGAGTAATCTCAATCAAATCTTAACCATTTACTTCTTCTTTCCTCACTCGCCGAGGACTAGATTTAGTTGAGCTATAAGTGATTTATCAATATTTGGTATTTGTATAGTGACTTAGTTCTCAGGAAAACCTAGTGCAATGGATCTCCTGAGAGAAAAGCGTAGCGTTTAGAAAACCTTGCCACAGACCTTCTCATACCTTCTCAAGATGGCTTTCATCGACAAGTAGATAACAATATTTGGAGCCGATTATGTTAAGTAGGGTTTTTCCAACATGGGAACAAATTGAGCAATTGAAGCAACCATTGACTGAAGGCGAATGGTGCTTGGTGCAATTTCTTGATGATCATTTGAAAAAAGACGAGTTATTTCAAGGCGATGATCTCACGAAATATCAAGGCTGGCTCATTTTTGTCCAGCCATATTTAAATGGTCTCCGACCGGATATCGTTATTTTCAGGCCTGGGGTCGGTGTACAAATTTTTGAAGTCAAGGATTGGAATCTGGATAACTATTCTTTTGAAATCAGAGGAGAAAAGAATAGAACTTTTTGCGTGACCGATAAGAGAGGAACGTATCCAACCAAATCACCAATCAGACAAGTAGAGCACTATAAAGCAACAATAGCTGAACAGTTAATGCCGCAGATTGGAGAAAGTTTTGATGAAAATGAGCGCAGTTATGGCCTCATCAAAACTGCCGTGTATTTTCACAAATCCACAACTGAACAAGCGCGGACATTATTTCGCTCTCAGATCAAAGACAACTCAAAAATTCCTGTATTCGGTTTTGATGAGCTGACTAACAACAAGCTTGATAAAGTGGTGCCAGATCATCACAGAAATGAAAGCTTTTATTGGCATCCCGAGTGGAACAGAGAGCTCTTGTTTTGGTTAAAACCACCATTTCATGCAATTGAGCAAGGTACGCCCCTTTTGCTCACGAATGATCAGAAAAAATTTGCCGAACCACAAACAGGACATTTTAGAGTAAGAGGCGTGGCGGGTAGTGGCAAAACACAAGTGCTCGCGTATCGGGCAGCAAATTTAGCCTCACAGGGCTATCGCGTCTTGATTCTCACCTACAATCTGACGCTATGGCATTATATTCATGACATGGTACAAAGAAGCCCCTTTGCCTTTGAGTGGCGTAATTTTACGTTTTCTTATTTTCACGGTTTTTGTAAGGATATTTTGAATAAATGTGGCGTAGATTGGCCGGAAGATGATGACGATAGCGAGGCTTTCTTTAGAGAAGTCGTTCCGAAAAAAGTCTTAGAAATAATACATTGGCAAAGTTGGGAGCAATATGACGCGATATTGATCGACGAAGGACAAGATTTTTGTATTGAGTGGTATAGCATGCTTTGTCATTTTCTGAATAGTCGAGATGAAGTTGTAGTAGTTTGTGATAAAAAACAAAACATTTATGGAAGAAGGATGGAGTGGCTTGATAAGAGACGAAGTGGAGTAGAGAAATTTGGTCAGTGGATTGAGCTCAGAAAGATCATCCGATTACCAGGGCGGGTCGCCAAAATATCTGTGGCGTTTAGCGAAACCTTTAACCTGAATCAAGACATCAGAGTTGAGAGTGTGGAGCGACCAACACTGTTTAACCAATTTCTCGATCACGTGGTCTGGTGGAATATTGGGGATGACAGGAATTGGCTTGACAAAGTAGACCAGGCGTTTGAAATAATGAAAGCTCATGCGACACATAACCATCCCTCTGATACGGTAGTCCTGTTACCGAGTAAGAAATTTGGCTTTGAATGTGTGGATTACTTTAAGTCCAAGAAGAAAATACGGGTGAATCATGTTTTTGAAGTTGGTGCCGATGAAAAACACCACAGACACAAAAAGGCGTTTTGGATGGGCGACGGCGGATTAAAGATGTCGACAATCCATAGTTTTAAAGGGTGGGAAGTGCCAAATGTTATCGTTGTCATTCCCTCCTTTATTCCCGGAGAGAAGGAACTGTACGATAGGATTGTTTATACAGCTATCACGAGAGCAAAAGAAAATTTAATTATCATTAATGCAAACGAACGATATTGGGAATTTGGTGAGGATTTACCAGACGAGTGGTATGACTAAACTTGTTCACCAAGAGCAATGTAATATTTCTAAGAAAAGCCTAGATATAAAGCTTCAGGTTGCTTTGAAATGAAAGAGGGGACCGTATTGCGGCTGCAATCGAGTTGATATACGGAAGGAGGGCACTCACCGTGCCCTCCTCCTCTCCCGGCTGACACTTCCATCCACTCTGGGAAGTGCCTGGAGCTGTGTTGATCTCCCATGCGGCCTGTCAACCTCCTCTTTTCAAGGCATGGGTAGATGCCTGAAACAGCTGTGAGCGAGGAGGAAAGCAATCATAAGTAGTACTACCGCCTACGTGCGATTTCGCCTGCTTCCCGTCGCCAGGTCTCTGACCACATGATGGTCTATTTATTATGGTAATCTGTGCGCCTCACAAAGGGTTCTCAAAACAGCAAACTATCCCATAGTCGGGTCACAAAGTGCGAGGCGTATTCTGTGAAATCCGGCCTGAGGCAGACAGTTAGCGTCCCCACACAATCCGCTGGCACAGCTGATCAGCCTGCACCGCTTGCAATTCGATACCAGGAAGATTCATTTGTTTACTGCCCCAATCAGCAGGTGTAAAGATTGGTGCATGCGCAGGGTCTAGTTGGATGGCCTCTCGGCCACCTACTTGAACCAAGCAACACTCCGCAGCGGGCAGTTTGTTCTTCCTCTGGCGCACGTAATAGGTCTTGACTTGTTTCCACCATTGGGCATCAGTTGAGCAATCCGGTGTGTAATGGACTGTGTGATCGTCGTCATCAACCGAGACGATGCAGCTTTCCCGCTGGACTGCCACACGTGTACGGAGATCATGCGCAAGGTTGGGCGGATACAGTGTTGGATCGGGGGCCACGATGTAGCGCCTGGACGTAAACGTTTTGGCTGCATCTTCATGTGACGCATGCACTCTGACAATTTTGAGTGCTGCAATACCCAGGTAAGTGTGCCTCTCGTCCGCCGTCGGGAGTTTCAGCTTGCGGCAGACTCGGTAGTCTACCCGTGTGATGTAGACGAAAGTATTACCTTGCTGGAGGTACTTCTTGATCAGATTGACACGACATAGACCGCTCATGATGGGTCGCCGCTCGTCCTTTGAGGGCGTGTAGGGGTCCAAAAACGGATATGTGCAGGGTGAACGATCAACCAGGAGGAATGGCACTTGTTCAGGGTGTCGCTGCGCATAGACAAACCAGTCCTACTCGGTTACCCAGGTCTGGCAGGTGAGCAACTTAATCATGTGTTTTCTCCTATCTTGCACATTCAAGGTGATGCCCTATAAACTACAACTGTTAAGAACAACAAGAAAGCTAAACGTAGGAGAACTATGCAGCCTAATAGCCATTGTTTATGGTGTACCTCTGCATGATCGTCCCATTAAACCCGGCAAGTTCAGTTAAAAAGATTGATTCTGCCCCTTCCTGAGTGTAGATGTACAGATGACGTTTACTTCTCGTGAGCGCAACATAGAACAAACGTCTCTCTTCCTCAAAGAGCACAGTTTTATTAAGCTGGGGCTTAATAATTTCTAAAACAGAGTCGTCTTGTATTTCCGAGGGAAAACCATAGACCCCTGAGATGACCGAGAGAATAAAGACATGTTCTGCCTCAGCTCCCTTTGATTTATGCACGCTTTGCAAGCGAATCTTTTCATACCTACTCATACCATTGTCGGTAAAAAGCCATGCAACTGGCTTGAGTGTTTTATTAAATCGACTGATGACCATGATCTCCTGCGGCTTGACGCCACTCTGCAAGAGGGAATTGATGGCGTCAAAGACATGCCTTGCTTGGGTTTTGTCAAAATTGCTGACGGAATTCGCTGACCTGATGTGAAACACATGAATTTTTTCAAGCGTCGTATTGTTTGCCTGCACACTCTTTGCCCGTTGTTGTTTGTTATACGAGATCAGTTTGGTTGAAACATCCACAATGCTCTTCACCGAACGATAGTTCGTCTGGAGGTAATTAATGGCTGGTTGGGCAAAGTATCGTTCAAAATCAACAAAGAAGCCGACTTCACTCCCGGCAAAACGATTAATACTCTGCCAGTCGTCGCCAACACAAAACAGTTTTGTCCGTGTGTGGTCATTGACAAAGCATTTAATCAGTTCAAGCCTTTGGTTCGACGTGTCCTGGAACTCGTCTATCAGGAGGTGGTCGTAGCGATTGGCATATCGCTCAGGCTGTGCCCTGATTAACTCAATTGCCTGGTTGAGCATGTCGTTATAATCAATAACATGGTTGTCGTGGAGGTAGATTTCATATGCCTGATACACCATGAGTGCCATGTCGCCAAAGACTCGGGTTTTCTGCTTATAATTGCCTGACCGTATGCGCCGCTCTAATTCATGCGGTCGCAAAAAATTAGATTTTGCATGGTTGATGACGGTGGCAATAAGACCCTTTACCTCACGGGTGTTATCTTTTAATGGTTCATAGACTTTTTCAACTAATGCCTGATAGGAGAGCGGTTGAAAGGCGATGGAGGGAATGACCCGTTGTAATGACTTTTTCAAATGGTCAATGAGGGTACCTTCTTTTCGTTGATACTCCCACGTTTCCACCAGGACCTTTCGTTTTTGGCGAAACATCGCTAGTTTCCATTCTCTTTCCGCTTTGTACTTGCCTGCGTCGATCCAGGGGGCTGTCCTGTCTTGCCGGTCAAGCCCCCAGTGCTCAATGTAGATATCGAATTGCGGCAGATAAAAATCCGGTTTATAGCGCTTATACCCGTTCTGCGGCACCCAGGTAGCGAGTCGTTCATACTCAAAGGGGATATTATGGATGAAGAGGAAATTGGCAATCTCTTTTTCGGCAAAGGATTTAACTTGGATGCCAGACAGCGTCAGATAGCGCTGGTGCTGCATATACTCAAAGTACTCTTCTTTTGTGGCAAAGTCTGCTTCCGTTCGCTCCTCCTGCAGATGGAAACTCAAATATTCAATGAAGAGCCGTTGGAACTCATAATTTGTCTGCAAGAGGTTTGAGAATATCTGCGGCACTAGGTCTTCGGTTGCTTTAACGTCACGAAACGCAACGCCATTTTCCCGCAAAATGCTATTGCCAAAACTGTGAAAGGTCCGCATGTCAACCTCAATCTGAAAGCTGGTTTTTAATCGCTGCTTCATTTCCTCAGCATTACTTTTATTAAAGGTGAGTGCCAGAATCCGGCTCCTTTGGACCGCATCTGCCCGTCTGACCAGATAGGCAACGCGCGTTATCAGCACCTTGGTTTTACCTGAACCGGCTGCCGCCACCAGCAGGTTGTGTTGATCGTCTACCACAATGGCTGTTCGTTGACTGGCATCAAGCGGCGCCTTGAGACCATCATCTATGCCCGCAAAGAGCGAGTGATACTCCTGGAGTCGCTTCGCAACAAACTCACGGTTATAGTTTGTTAATTGTTGTTGCAGCAAATGATTGAGGCGGTTGCGCTCTGCAAGGATTGTTTTATTGGTTTTATTAGAGATGAGGGAAAAGAAAAAATCTTTTACTTTGTTTGTTTGCTGGGAAAGAAGCGAGACTTCGAATGCATGCCGGTCACGAGCAGTCAAATACGTGTTTTGTCGCTCAAATAACTCCCATTTTTTCTGGAGAAAATAAAGGTGGTCATGACTTCGTTTAACATTATCGTAATAGCGGGAAAAAAGCTTCGTCTGCATAGCGACGCTCACTCAAATTGTAGATAAATGGATGCATTCCAACAACGAGATAAAACAGCCCTGGACTTTTTTGCAGCGGCTGAGACTAGTAATGTTAGATGCGCAAAATTCCGAATTTTTCTGCAAGTATAGATGCACAGACAGCTGACGCATTATAGCAATTATTCAAGTTAGAGCCAGCCCTGAGAAGAGTAAAACGGTTGCGATTTGGTTAAGAATCTGTAAAGTTTGGGAAATTTTGAGTTCAGATTAGAATAGTAGTCAGTCTTAAGCGTCTGAATAGCCGATAAAATCAACAATTGCATAGACTTCATCAGCCTTGCCATTCCGGAGCAGTGTCTGGTAGTAGTAGACATACACCCGGTGTTTACCAAAGGTTTTCTCAGCCGTGTAGCGCCCGGTGGTCAGTCCTTCATGAGTATCAGGGTGGTTGAGCGTATCCAGCACCTGCTTTAGGGAAATGCTATAGAGCGCCCGGTATTCCTCAGCGTGGGGGAGGATAAAAATGTGATCGGCGGTAAAGGGGGAGCATAGCAAGGCGATTATAGGCCCTTGAGTATGAATGGACCCAAAAACAACGATAAGGTTGTCAATTGACATTCTTCTGGCTCTACAGGCGGATTGAACTGAAGCGCATAAGATGCCTTTCCCTCTCTTCCTCGAAAAGCGCGTCATAGAGGACGAGTATACCAACCGGCTCTACAAGCCATTTCATTTTCTTATCGTTGTTTTTGGGTCCGTTCATACTCAAGGGCCTTCCATTGCGCTATTGATTCTCGCTCAACATTGTATCGCTCTATCAAAGAGGCTCCATCTCCAGATCGGTCCCGTGAACTGAAGAGAAAGTCATACTCAACCAAGCAAGTGAGTTTCTCCCAGGTATTACCTCATATCATCGTCAAAAAAATACCTCACGGAATGGAATTTTAACTTTTATACGCAAATGGAAACACTGAAGACCATCGATGGGTAGGTATCGGTCCTCTCCAGCTATATAGCTATCTTGCCCCTGGTGTCACCAACGTTTGTATTGAGCCTGAAAGGCCAGTCACAAGTAAAATTTATAAAACCTGACATTTATGCAAAATACGACCTCTTAACTATTGACAATGATATTTCGAGAAGGTATACTCTTCAGAAACAGAAAGAAGATATTAGGAAACGGAGGAGTATGGCATGCCTGACGGCGATATTGTACACCCTTTGCCGAGCCCCAGATTTCGGCAGCTTTACCTGCAAGTTTGCGAAGGAGCATTTGCTGAAGATGAGTTGGCTGAGAAAGCACTTGGGTGTTTGAAAAAAGAGGTGGAGTCCTTCGGAGATGAACCTCTTCACCTGATTGTGCAGGAAGAATCCCTCTTAGAGGATATTTTCCTCAGACGCCAGCAAGGGGAAGAGATCAACTGGGCGCATGAGCGGAGAAAGCTCAAGCAACTGCAACAAGGTGCTGGCGAAAACCAGCGTGCACTTGGCCTTGTGGTGAGAGCATGTGAAGATCAATTGCGTGAATTAGAAGAGTACGGTCACTACTATATAACACCTCCAGACTTTCTGCGGGCAATCACAAAGCAGTACTTGATAAACATCTACGACGCCCAGTTTGCAGGACCTGCCTCCATGCCGTTGCATCCACATCCAAATCAAGCCGATCCTGAATTTGTTCGTCAGAGACTGGAAACTATGCGACCCGATGTGATTAGGGGTTTAGATTCTTACGTCGAACACATCGTCCAGAACGGCACCACCGTTGGCATGCGTCGTCCTCCCAGCAGCCCTAAGCGAAAGATCAATCTCGAAGAGGACGCCGAGAAAGACATTTCTGAGTTATTGAGGTTAAAGTAGAGCATGTCGAAGCAAGATTATACCTACATTTTTAATGATCTCAGTGATGGGTATGCTTCTGTCCAATGGGTTCATCACCATACACATCGATCTCCCCATACATTTCGAGTGAGAGTTGGTGATCAACAGTTTCATCGGAAACGACATTGGGAACAGCGTTATCATCTGTCTGCGCTTCAAGCTGACTGTGTTGACCTGGCTAGTGCTATTGCAGTTGCTGATCGACTCTCGAGCCGCAAAGGATATCAACCATGCTCCATCCATATACACCTGCCCGTTCGACATCCCGAACTCTTCGGTAGCTTGCAAACACTGCAACATCTACAGGATATCTTATACTGGTACACTCAGGACGAGTGGGTCTTTGATTTCCTCCCCAGATCAGCATTTGGACGTGCTGCCGAGAGGCAACTCTCTTTCCTCAACCCGAATGCGTGTGATTTACCTACCGAAGTAGCCTTATGGAGCGGAGGATTGGATTCCCTTGCTGGCCTCTTTTCTCGATTAAAGAACAGAATAGCCGACTCTCATTATGTCCTGTTTGGAACGGGGACGAATACCTTCATTCAGAGCAAGCAAAGAGATACTGCTGAGGCCATTGACGCCCTGTTTCCCAGTCGGACGACCCTAGTACAGGTGCCTCTATGGCTTGATGAGACAAAAGAAATGCGCAAGCATTCGCTGCAGCGTTCTCGCGGCTTTGTTTTTCTGCTCCTAGGAGCAATTTGCGCCATGCTAGAAGGACAGCAGGAGCTTTATGTCTATGAAAATGGGATTGGAGCCATCAACCTCCCTTTTACGCTAGCAGAGGTTGGTCTAGATCATTCTCTCTCTGTTCATCCCGTTTCTCTCATCCGTATGGGAGAGTTCGTCTCCCACCTTTTTGGTTCACTTTTTACTTTCCAGAATCCTTTTCTGTTTCAAACGAAAGCTCAAATGTGCGCCCCCTTGGCAACAGAAATGGCCTTTGAGCGGCTGGTATTGTCAACCTTCACCTGTGATCGCTACCTTCGAGATCAACCACAGCAGTGCGGTCGCTGCTCCTCCTGCCTGCTTCGTAGACAAGCCATAGCTGTATTGAACGTGGGGGAAGATCCAACATCGTATAGTATGACTACCCCACGCCATGAGAGGCAAAAAAGCCGCAATTCAGATGGCGACCATCTGCGAGCAATGGAGATACAGGTTGCTTCCTTGCGCGCCTGTCTCGCCACAGAGAAACCCTGGGAGAGCTTATCTGGATACGCCCCGCAACTACTGGAGATTGTCGATGAAATGACTGTGAAAAAGTTATTCGCGAGAGACAGACTTATTGATGACCTGATACAACTGTATGCGACTTATGTGAGTGAATGGGATGAGCGCGTGTGTCAGGTGGTTCATCGAGGTTTTGCAGAATATACAATCGAACAACAGCGACTGTGAAAGGAGACAGAAGATGAATCAGCACGTCCTTGACACGATCGATCCGCGTGTGCTTGGCGATGACCTCCAGAAAGCTCGCAAGAGAAGAGGGCTCACCCAGGAAGACGCAGCCAAAATAATTGAAGCAGCGCGCACGACACTTGCTGCTATCGAAAAAGGCGAGCGGAGAATCAAACCCGGCGAGTTGATTAAGTTAGCTCATGCGTATGGTCGCCAGGTTAGTGATTTTGTCCGAACTCATCCCGTGATGGATGCATTTCCACGGCCACAATTTCGTGGCCCTTCAGCACAGAACGAGGAAGATGCGGAGAAAATTGCAACATATGTGGCTAACATCGAGCAGTATTGCCAGGACTACCTTGAGCTGGAAGAGTTGCTCAACACTCCGCTCGTCCGTCGGTATCCGCCAGAGTACTCAGTCACAGGATTGAAGATCGAGCAGGCCGCTGAAGGCCTTGCTATCGAAGAGCGTCACCGCCTAGGGCTTGGTGATGGGCCACTTCCGATCCTGCGAGACATTCTCGAGCAAGATGTCGGACTCCGTGTTTTTTACTTGCCACTTCAACCCAGATCTTTCAGCGAGATGTACATGTACACGAGCCAGATCGGAGGGTGTATCGTGGTGAATAGCGAGCATAACGAGGGACGCAGGCGCTGGTCACTCGCACACGGCTACTGCCACTTTCTCGTTCACCGTTTCCAGTCTGATGCATGTTTCGAGGAAAGTTACCGCCGACGCCCAGAAAGCGAACGATTTGCCGAGGCCTTTGCCCGCTATTTCTTACTGCCTACCAGTAGCCTGACAAAACGCTTTGATGACCTGCGGCGCATCAAAGAGAAAAGGACGCTCACCGATCTTGGAACGCTGGCTCATTATTATGGCGTGTCAATGGAGGCCCTCACATTGCGTCTTGAAGAAATGAATTTACTTCCGACTGGAGCATGGGAAGGATTGGAAAAGCGTGGCTTAAAGGTAGGGGAGTTACAACAGCGGATTAATCAGGGAGAAATTCCAGAGCGGGCACAGCCATTTCCTATGCGCTACCAATTCCTTGCGCTTGAGGCACTAACCCGAGGTTTGATCAGCGAAGGTCGCTTCGCTCGCCTGCTCAATGTTGACCAGTTAGAGGCCAGTCGAATCGCCCAGGAATTACAGGCACAGATTGGCGACGGAATCGAACAACATCTCATTGGAGAAGACCCAAGGAGATCCATCGAGAGCTAGGAGGTCCAGGTGACAAGGAAAAGTGTCTTCACCAGGGATGGAGTGATTCTCAACTCATGTTGTCTAAGGAATATCTACGCATCAGGATGCATGCTCGCCATTTTGAGAGCGCTTCCTATTCCTACCATAATTGCACAAATTGTTTATAGAGGACAGCCACTTCGGATTCTTCGTGAGAGCTTAGAAGAGCTTGTCCCCGAGCCCATTAATCTGGAGCCATTGCTGAACGACGGTGTCCTCGTCATAGCATCTCTCACTTCGGAAGCCGAAGAAGCGCAGATGGTTGATCTTGCCGAAGTATTGGAGGATGATGAGGCAACTACTGCCGCGCTGGCACTACTGAGTGCAAGAGCGATGGGTGTGGATGGCCCTTCGACCACAAAGTTGTTGCGCCAGCGTCTTCCAGACATCCAGCTCGTCTCGACCCCCATCCTCATTAAACACTGGTTTGAGTACAGTCAGCCACCTTCGCACACTCTACAAGCGGCATTACAACATATATACCTGGGCACAGGATATACACCGCCCGTTCATCATCCACTCTACCCATGGTGGCAGGAGGTTTTAGAGATGACACAAAACGAACCGATATAATGGCACCAAAAGAGGTCCTGAAGTAAGAGCAACCTCACCAAACTTTTATGAAACCTCCTCTCCCCGGTGATGCAAACCGTCGGGAAGTAGACATTTTCTAACTCTCAAAATATGCTCGAGGCTATGATAGACCAGCATGTTCTAGTTCCTTATGTCCTGATGACCAAACAAATGAAAGTGAGCAATTTCACCATGTCTTACACAAACAACACTATTCTCGCAGAAGTATTTCCTGTTCAAGCAGCTGCGATTCCTCCCCTAGTCGCTTACCAACTCCAGGTACAGGGTGGCGACCTCGCCACAATCGGCGGAAAGTTAGCATATCGCCTTCAAAGGGTATTTAAGGGCCATTGGTTTTGGACTGAGAGAAGAGTTGTTACAGATTCACCCCAGCCTGATGAGGTTTTTAAGCCAGTGATTACAGAATTATGGAGCGAGCAGTCGACCATCTTTCAAGGGCTATTAGCGCTCAAGCATGATATCTCATGGCGTCCTACTGCCCAAGTTATGGCGGATTTTGTCGCTCGAGCCCTCTTTCGGGATCTCCAACCAGAAGTGAACCAGGCCCTCGCTTCTTTGTCGCAAAATCTCGGACACATCCGCATTCACCGGACCTGTGATGTGCGGGGATGGGTGATGCACGGGCAGCCGGCCATTTCCATTTCCATTATCTCTCGTCTGTTAGCGAGACAAGACCTGAAAAGCTATGCTCGTCAGGTCGCTTCGCCTGAACATCTCATCGGGCTTGTGGTGGCTGATAAGCTCTCAGGCTCGAAGGGAGAGATCATCGGGATTACAGGAAATGCAGGAGAGCATCGGGAGCGATTACTGGCGCTCACGCAGCGAGAAGAATCAAGGGTCATCATTCAGAGAGCGACCGACCAGGAACTGGTCGTCCATGTGCGAATGGGACGCAACGAGTATGACTTTGTGGCAAGCGCGCTGGGTATTGTAGTGAATACTGCCACCTATGCCAGATTCGGCATCGATGCAAAACAGGCAACGAGCGCCTTACGAATCTCGCCTCAGGATCGTTTGAGTATACTCGTGAGAATCGGTCGCATCTTTACTGGCAGAAAAGTGGTCGGGACTCCGTATCGCGCAAACACCTCCCCAACACTGTTTCTTGCTGCAAAGGATGTCAACTTCAGCCCAGGTTTACTGCTCGGAGGAGGAAATCGTGTCAGCGGAGAAAAAACACTCCAGGCGAACTTACGACGGTATGGTTTTTACAAGCGGAGTGATGCATTCCCCAAGAGCACACCAGTACGCATTGCTGTGCTGAACGCAGTTCCTAGCTCTCTGGCGAATCGATTTCTCCCGCGTTTACAAGAAGAGCTAAGAGCGCTTCAGTTTGCTAGTACCATCTCTCAGGTTGAGTCCGTCACAGGTACTTCGCGCGATGAACTCGAACAGGCCGTACATCGACTTCAAGCAAGCACCCCACATGTGCAACTGGCACTTTTCCCAGATGGAGGAGAGGATGAAGGAGAGAACGAGAGCGTATGGGGGCCCTATCATCACTTCAAATCGCTGACGATAGGCATGGGGATACCGAGCCAGGTAGTGACGCAATCCACGATGAACAGCCAATTTGCACTGCCAAATATCGCTCTAGGCATGCTAAGTAAAATCGGCAATGTTCCCTTTGTCCTCGCGGAGCCGCTGTCATACACGGATATTATTGTCGGGATTGATATTGCTCGGCGCAAGAAAGAGCGCTTGTCAGGGAGTGTCAATGCGACTGCCATTGCGCGCGTCTATCAAGGAAACGGCGAATTTCTGCAGTATGCTCTTTTTGACGCTCCATTAGAAGGGGAAACCATCCCGAGTTATGTACTTCAAGCACTCTTTCCGCAGTCCGTCTTCGCCGGAAAAAGGGTCCTTGTGCATCGGGATGGGCTATTTCGCGGTGAGGAGAAACAGGCACTCAAAGAGTGGGGGAAGCGTCTTCAAGCAGAATTCCACTTAGTCGAGCTGCTCAAGACAGGAGCACCGCGACTCTATGGATTGAATACTCAAACCCAGGTGGCCCAGCTTCCCCTCAAAGGAAGCGCACTGAGGCTAAACGATTATGAAGCCTTTGTTGTCTCTTCCTTACCTCCTTTTGCGAATGCCACGCCATCTCCCCTCCATATTCGCACCGAGGCTCCTTTCCGGATCGAAGAAGCGATTCACTCTGTGCTTGCACTGACGTTATTGCATTACGGCTCATTGCGCCCCCCTCGTTTGCCAATTACCATTCATTATAGTGACGAAATAGCGTACTTGGCCTTGAAAGGGATCAAACCAAAGGAGAGTGAAGGAAGACTTCCATTTTGGCTATGAGAGAGTATCTTCTCAGGAGTACTGACCTAAGCCACATCAGCTGATAACTGATGTGGCTTAAAACTATGACGATTGGAGCATAAAAGAGTGTGTTTTGTTGTTCAACTCTCATTGACCAGGCATTGTTCTTGCGCTACGATTCGTTAGCGGCAGCCGAGCGCGCTAGCAAAACTGCTCTTGAAGGAGGTAATACAACAGCATCCGTTTGGCTTGCTGAAACTCTCTCTCAGCAGCCAGGACGTGAAGCTGAGGCCGAAAAGATTTACCGCAGCCTTATTGAAGTCGGTGAAACATGGTGTTATAACTTGCTAGGCAAGCTCCTTGAATACCAGGAGCGAGTAGCCGAAGCTGAAGAAGCCTATCGAAAAGCCATCCAGACTGCGGATTTTGATGGCAGAGCGATAGATTATATAGACTATTATAACCTTGGCGATCTGCTCTCCAGGCAGGGCGAGAGCAAGAAGCCGAGCAGGCCCTCCTCGTCGCAACTGATCCGGATTCACCGGTTGCATCCTCAGCATACCTCTTGCTTGGGCTCCTCCTCGCCCGGAAGCCAGGATGAGAAGCTGAGGCCGAACAGGCCTATCAGCAAGCGATCGCTGGAAACTTCACAGAGGCGTATTACAACCTTGGGGTTCTTCTTTCTAAACAGCTAGGACGAGAAGCCGAGGCTGAACAGGCCTGCCGAGATGCAATTGAAGCCGGTATAATTGTTGCAGATTTGGGTCTGGGGCTCCTATTAGTCCAGCAACCTACGCGGAAACTCAAGGGATGTGAATTATTGCGCAGAGCAGAGGCTAGCGGAATTGAAGGGGCTGCAGAAGCACTTCGAGAGTTCTGCACTTAAGAGCGCCTTTGACAGCAAAAGATAAGGTACGGAATTACAGGGTTTCGGTGTCACTCCATCGCTGCCTGCGCAGGAAAGGCATTCTAACGCTTTTATTTAGTAATACACTGCCTGCATGCTCGTCTCTGAGACTAAGTATCATCACACTTCCAGAGCAAACGGCTTGTTTGCTGGAGGAGATTCTTCTCAACCAAGCATTCAGCTTGCCCCCGAAATGGAATGGTCTCTTCTTCTTGGGGTGAGCATATCGAAACGTGAAAAGTGTACGCTAAGTGGTGTATCCACTAAGTATGGTATACTTCTAGAAGCAACACAAGGAGGTATGCCAGATGACGCTGAAAGTGCGACCATTGACCAAAGAAGAGGAAACGACGATAGAGAGCCAGGTACATGCCCGGACCCTTCCGGCCTGGAAAGTGACCCGAGCCAAGATCATCTGGTATGCCAAACAAGGGGAGGGCGTTCCAGAGATTGCCAAACGGCTCGAATTGTGTGAGAAAACGACGCGACTGTGGCTCAAGCGCTTCAATGAGCTAGGGATGAAAGGATTGGAGGAGTCCCCACGCTCTGGGCGACCTCCCATCTACCCGCCTGAGCAAATTGCGGTGGTCATCCAGACCGCTTTAACCAAGCCAGAGGAACTGGATCAACCATTTGCCTCCTGGACGTTAGACCGGCTGCAAGTGTACATCAATGAGGTCAAAGGGATCCCAATCAAGCGGAGCCGGATCAGCGAGATCTTCCTGGCTGAAGGGCTGGGGTGGAGGCATGAGGAGACGTGGTTTGGGGAGCGAGTCGATCCCGACTTCGCTCAAAAAAGGGGGCCATCCAAACGCTCTACACCGCCGCGCCCCAGGCGAGTGTGGTAGTGTGTCTTGATGAATTGGGTCCGGAGTCGGCAAAAAGCTATCAGGGGCAAGCTGTGGTACGAGTAGGACCAACAAACACATCGCCAGCAGGACGAGCCAGGCAAGAGATTGATTATGGACGGCGAGACGCCTCTGGCTACGTTTTCGGAGCGCTGCAGCCTGCGACTGGGGAGGTCTGGACCGCCACCTACACTGCACGGACGACGAAGAACTGGGTGGAGTTTCTTGAACAGGTGGAGGTCTGGCTCCCTCCAGACATCGAGCGAGTCTATGCCATTATGGACAATCTGAATGTGCATCGGTCATGGGATGTCTTGCTCTTCAACCTGACACACCCTCGTTGGGAGTTCGTCTTTCAACCCAGGTACGCAGCCTATTTGAACCTGATCGAACCATGGTGGAAGACCTTGCGCTCTTTGGCCTTTAAGGGACGACGCTTTGAGAC
>Ga0070706_100000940_pt1 | contig 31873 bp, 31 predicted proteins | sample KBSK5501metaG_FD_65476 | JGI IMG/M metagenome (GOLD analysis project Ga0070706, IMG submission 65476) | Corn, switchgrass and miscanthus rhizosphere microbial communities from Kellogg Biological Station, Michigan, USA - KBS K5-50-1 metaG | ecosystem: Host-associated > Plants > Roots >... | reverse complement strand
TTGGCATCCCACCAGCTGTCGGATAGGTTACCGCTACCGTTTTTGTAAAATACATCCATGTTGCCCGGCGTACGGGAAACAACTGCCGGATCACCAGTAACCCCAGAGGCATGAGGGGCGCTGTTCCATCCATTCGTCGCATTCCAGAAGCGATCCATCAGACTGTTGCCGGTATTGCGGAAGAAGACATCCATACTACCTGGACTACGGGTTAGCGCGGCGGGGTTGCCGGCAATTTTGTCTGTCGAGGGGCTGATATGCCAGCCTAGGGCGGCTGTCCACCAGGCGTTGACCAGATTATCGTTCGAGTCACGGTAAAAGATGTCCATGCTATCTGGTGCTCGCGAGATGATGGCTGGGTCGCCACGTACAGAACCATTTTTAACTAAGGTTGCAGTGTTCCACCCGATGTTTGCATCCCACCAACGATCGATCAGATTGTTATTGTTATCGCGGAAAATAACGTCCATATTGCCTGGTGTGCGGGCCGCGATAGCCGGCATACCGGCAGCGTTGAGCCCTTGCGAAGTGGCATTCCAACCATGAGTCACGTTCCAATAACGATTTATTATATTTGTGCCATTTCTATAAAACACATCCATGCTGTCCGAAGTCCGGGATACAGTTGACTTCGTGATCTTAGCGTTTGTCGGGCTGGCGCCAGGAATTAGACCCAAGGTGAAACTTCCCCCTGTGCTAGAGGTTAGGATGTCAGAGTTGGAATTCGAGCTGACAACCATGGAGCCGTTCGTATATGCTAACGTGGCTGTACCGGTATCGCCAAGCACTATAAACGAAACGGTAGCTACTATCTGATCGCCGGTCACGGGATTGGTAGCGCCGCGGGCAATCTGGACCAGGCCACTCCCGCCATCACTTTGGGCGTCGACGTCGAATGCGGAAGAATTGGTAATGCTATTAAATCGGAGTAGGCTAGCGGGGTAGGTAAAGTTGGCCTGGACGGCATTGACCGGTTCGGCTCCGCTATCTTCGTGGATGTCAATTGACAGTGTATTAGTTTGCAATGCGGAACCTGAGGCCGGATTCATAGAGAGGGACGCTGCGGCGGCATAAGCGTGTCCGGCGAAAAGCGGAAGCACCGCAAGTACCGTAATAACTGATATAAAACCGAATTGCCTGCGAAGATGCCTCACTCTACTATCCTCCTGCCGATGCTTAGTATACCTGTATATTATCATTTATTTTACTGTAAGCTCTTCAAATTAGTCAGCTCAAGAAAAACAAGCCGTTGATTATTATAAGCATATCAACTTTTCAAGCTAGAGCAGAGGGATTGGTGGCACCGTACCCCCGCTGCGGTTGCCTACGCTTGCGACCATTGCCGGTATGCTAATGCGGCAAGTCATTAGCTGACCGTACTTCGTAAGCCCCGACCGCTAGCTAGCAGTGTACATTACTGTTTATCGGCAAGCTTGGGCTAGAGGACGCGAATAAGACTGTCAGAAGGTGTCAGTTCAATTGCTGGATAGTTGACTCTGCTGTAATAAACTCGTCCTTAAACCCAACAGCATTTCCTCTAACGGATGCTTGCGTAGAGCATGGCGCATTAGGAACGCCAGCAGAGATATAGAACGTCGAAAATTGTTTTACAAACCGACCATAATCAAACGTCGCCAGGCGATCGTTACTAGGATATTGTCCACTAGCTCTCTCAAGTGAACCTAGTGGCATGTTGCTCGCTCCGCACTTAGAGTCAAGTGCGGTTAAGGCTACAGTTGAAAACATTGCTAACGTAGCTTGGTTCCCATTGGGCGTAAGCCTTACGGTACTTACTTGATACTTCAGGTCTTTAATATTATTGGGGACAGTAATTTGTATTCCCAATTCAGGTATCTTTACAACACTCTGGTTCGCGGCGGCTTGTTGCGTAGACACAGGACTATTCGCTGTTGAGATGCTTGCAGGAGATGTTACAGCAGCATTGCTAGCCTGCTTTACTTGGTGTGCTTTCTGATTAATGCTGTATCCTAACCACGCCATACTCGCGACAGCACCAGCAACCACTAGAAATGCAACTACCCGAATTGTTCCGAAACCCCTCTGCTTGACGTCACGATTAGACATGGCCGCTCCTTAATTACTTAAGTTCAGCATATCAGAAATATGCTTTATAGCAAGCAGCATCACGACTCTTTTGCAATGAAATATTTTGCAATGGCAGCAATAACGCGTTATCATCGTGCATAGAGCGAACTAATAAGTTTAAGAGACACGGGGGACATATGATAAGCCTTGCACGAAGGAGCGCCTACACTGCTAGTAGGTGGATTTCAGCTCTTGTACTAACAGTATCAATGACAGGCCTCTTACAAATTCTGAATATCGCACCAGTATTTGCTGATGAAAGCGGCACTAGCGGCTACCCGTGGACAAGTACTAATGGCGCCAATTGCGTTTCTGGTACAAATTGCACTGGTTCCTCTGGTACTTACGATTGGGGGTATACCCTCGACGGCCAAGGGCACTGTCCATCTGTCGATACAAACTGTCTCAGTTACCCCTACCCAAACAGTACCAGTCCTACAGCTGGTATGGGTGACACGTGGGGCTACGGTGTTCGTAACTGTACTTCATACGCCGCATGGAAGATCAATCAGGTTTACAGCGTGAGTATACCAAGTAACTGGGGTAATGCATCCGCCTGGGACACCAACGCTAGTAGCGCTGGTTACTCCGTACATAGCCCTACTTCTTACAAGCCACAGGTAGGTGACCTAGCGCAATGGGGAACAGAGAAAGCGGGCGGCGCAGGACATGTCGCGTACGTCTGGAATATCGAGTATAGCGGCACCGCTGACCTATACGACTACAACGAAGCAACCACAGGGGCTTTCGGCACCTATACGACTGCCTCAGCTTCAGAAGGTACGCCAGATCACTACATCAGCATCGGTCACTCCACCCCAGCCGCCATCGCACGCGACAGCAACGATATGGACGTGTTCTACAATGACGGTAAGGGTAATCTTGTCGACTACGGATGGAACCCAAACACCAACTGGACTCACCAATCATGGTATGACGCAGGTGGTATCATGGGTCAACCTGTCGTAATTTCCCGTAGCAGTACCAGCTTAGATGTCTTCTATACCACTGCGCAGAATAAGATCGTCAATAGGGGGTGGAATTCAGTCAACGGCTGGACTGGGCCTAATACACTAGTTTCAAGCGACGTTGCCAGCACCCCTGCCGCAACTGACCGCGACTCAAGCCATATGCAAGTCTTTTACCGTACTCTCGAAGGCGATGTTAAGAGCGTCGCTTGGGACTCAACAAATGGCTGGAACCTTAACCCGCAATTGCTTTACAGCACTGCCGCTATCACCGACCCGACAGCGACAACACGCGGCTCGAACAGTATGGAAGTATTCTTCGGCAAAAACAACGGGCACCTAGTACACCTCGGCTGGTCATCTTCTAACGGCTGGGGTACGGACGATTTCGCTGCCGGAGCTGGTGTCAATCTCAAGCCGTCAGCCATCACCCGAAACAGTGGCGGCAATATGTCAGCCTACTATATGGAGCAAGGTAACGGTAAGGTCGCTGAAGAGGCATGGAACTGGCAAACCGGCTGGGGATGGCAAGATTGGACAGCATCTCTTGCAGGAGCACCGAGCGCTGTACCAGGCGTCACCTACGTTATTGACGACTTCTACCGAGAGACCGGTGGTAACGTTGTCGATCGATACTTCGATGGCTCCATCTGGCAGACCAGAAACATTGCATTAGCCAACAACGCCACCAGTGACCCATATGCCATTACTCGTGGTACTGCCGAGGAAGAGGTATTTTACTGGAACGGCACCAACCTAGTGGACAATAACTGGGATACAACGCGTCAGACGTGGGTCCCCTCGCAGATCAATTGATCGCGCCCTCGACTCCCTCTTCTTTTTCTCTCTGAACTGTAATTGTTGATCTTTTTGCCAAATGGTACATACTGTGCTGGGTATAAGATGGAGAGACGCAGTGAGCCACTCATCTAGCAGGCCCTGGTACAAACACTGGTGGGGAGTCATTCTAGCAGTTCTGATATGGCCGATCTTCCTGACTTGGTTCGTCTGGGCAAGGTCGAACTGGCACATAGTCGGCAAGATAGCCGCCACTGCTGTCATTGTCTTTGTTCTCCTCTGGATCTATGGACAGCTCGAACTACTCCAAATCCTGCATACCATCAGCCATAATAGCCGCAACCTACCCCTGCAATCGCCAGCATATACCTTGGCAGCATATGACCTCGGCCACACACCAAATGCCTCAACAGTAGCACAGTACCAAAGTGTGCTTGACGGACTGGCACCACATTGTACAGAGAGTGAGGAAAAACTTGCGGCAGAAGTATGGATAGCAGAGCAGGACCTGCAAAAAAATGGCATAACCAACGAGAGCAACCTGTACCTACTCGAAGACATTAGAAACGCGTTCGCGGTTAGGGACCGACGCGCTGACTGCATAGGCTTTCTACCAGTGCACTTGTGGTTGCATGAACCGCTCATCCGCCAGTAACAAGCACCGACGCCAAGCGTGCTAGAATAGATTACAACATTCAATGAGCTGGAAAATACCGAGACTGAATAAGCCTGCCTTTTTGCTTTTTAGCGCCGTTTTCTGCCTGCTGCTCAGCATAACCATGTTACTTACGACCAGCAAACTACCGCCGCCGATCATTCGCTCTGACGGCGAAGGCTACTACCTGTACTTGCCAGCTGTGTTTATCCATCACGATTTAACGCTGCAATGGACGCAACCACTCCATACGAAAGACGATCCGGCTGATCCGGCCACTGGCGAATGGCACGGCGTAACTCCCTATCGCAATGGGACGTACTTCAATAAATATACAATCGGGCAGGCTATTCTCTGGACGCCGTTTTTTCTAGCGGCCCATATACTCACCATACTCACCGGACAGCCAGCAACGGGGTTTACCGGGTGGTATCAGGCAGCGATCGGTTTCGCGGCAGCATTTTACGCGAGCCTGGGCTGTGTCATGATCTACTTGTTGCTGCGCCGGTACTTTTCTGTCAAAGTTTCCTACTTCGCGGTGCTGACGCTGCTGCTCGGCACCAACATGTTCAGCTACGCTACGTATGATAGTTCGTTTACGCATGTCTATTCGCTGTTTCTTATCGCCACCATCCTCTACCTGACGCCGAAGTGGTATGCCAACATGACCTACCGCACCTCGATATTGCTCGCAGTGCTGTTAGCGCTCAACGTATTGGTTCGCCAAACGAATATACTGATCTTGCTACCCGTATTCCTGTGGGATGTGACTAACCTAAAACGGCTACGGCAACGCGCCGGGCTGTTATGGCATCAGCGTGCAAAATTAGCGATTATGGCTGAAGTTGGGTTTATTGTAGCCTTGCCCCAATTGCTATACTGGCACTATATCACCGGCAAATGGTTTATCTTCTCGTACCGGGGTGAAGGGTTTCACTTTCTCCACCCGCAGATATTCAACATATTGTTTTCTACCGACCGGGGCTTCTTTTTCTGGGCACCGGTGCTGCTTTTGTCGCTCATCGGCTTTGTTTTGATACGGCGACACCTGAAAGAGTGGTCGACCGCGCTCTATGTGTTTTTACCCGTCTGGCTCTGGGTCGTTTCCTCATGGCATAGTTGGCAATTTGGGGAAAGCTACGGCCACCGCATATTTATTGATATTTTCCCGCTTCTTGCCTTGGCGCTCGCCGTCGTGTATAGCCGCGTCAAGTCACCCATTGCTCAAAAGACTCTGATTGCGTATGTCTGTTTGTGCGTGTTTGCTAACTTGTTTTTGATGTATCAATTTTGGGCTTACGGCCTACCTGGGTCTGATACAACGATGCGCATCTATATGCACGTATGGCGTCACGGGTTGGCTGCACTATTTCATAATGGCTTTACATTCGGATTTTTAGGCATCGTATGCCTCGTCAGTCTAACCATTGGCCCCCTGACTCATTATTTCCTTGTTGCTAAAGAACGTGTCCGCCCGACTTGAACTTACTCTACCGGGCGACTTAGTTGACGACCATGCCAAACAGGTCATGGATATCGTCATTGAACCACGCATATAGTTCGGCGGCGGGCTTGAACGACTCGTGATAGGTACCCGGTGTTGTTGGTGTCTTGAATAGAAACCGGAAGTGTCCGACTTGCCCCGGCGCGACGCTGGCTTCAGTTAAGACGGCCGGGCGGTTACAGCCTACCCAGGTATTAGTGCAGAGGGAACTCATGCGGGAAGTTGGGTCACTAGTCGCAAATCTTACGATGATAGGACCGTTATTGTACCAGGTGGCGGTGCCAGTATTGGTTGCGTCTACTGTTGCCAGGTAGGTCTGATTTGTTTGTAGCTTCCCTGGGTCAAGCTGCGTAGTTCCGGTTTGGTCGAAGATCTTATAATAATTCATGCTCCAAGTGAATGTACCAGGCGACACCACGCGGATACCGAGCGCTTCGTCTGGTATGATATCACCGAACCAAGCGTACATTTCGGCGACCGGTTTAAAGTATTCCCGATATTGTCCCGGCACATAGGGCGCTTGGAAGCGGAGGACAAAATGTCCGTATTGTCCCGGTGCAACACTCGACTCCTTAAGATATGCCGGCCGGTTGCAGCCAACCCAGGTATTATTGCAAAAGTTGTAGCCGGAAACAGCAGCAAGGGTTACTGGTTCTGGACCGCTATTTTTCCAGATGGCAGTACCGACATTCGCCACGTCAAGCGTCGCGACGTACGATTGTCCTGGCTGCAGCCGGCCGGGATCGTAGAGTGTGTTGCCATCCAGGCTCGTGATTTTATAGCCACCTGTCCACCAGACGTAGCTGCCAGGGGAAACCACCCGAATGCCGAGCGATTCATTTGCTAGATCGTCGTTGAACCAGGTGAGTTCCTCCGCTACCGGCTTGAAATACTGCCGATATCCGCCGACTTGATACGGTGCCTGGAACTGGAAAACGAAGTGCCCCACCTGTTCCGGCGCGATGCTCGACTCCTTAAGATATGCCGGCCGGTTGCAGGCGATCCAGGTATTATTGCAAAAGTTGTAGCCGGTGCCGACCGATGCTAGGGTTATCGGCGTCGGCCCGTTATTGGTCCAGGTTTGGCGGCCGGCATTGGTCGCTTCTAATGTTGCCAAATACGTTTGTCCCGGCTGAAGCTGGCCGGGGTCATACGTAATGCTCCCTTCCAGACTGGTAACGGTAAAACCAGTGGTACTCCACGCGTAGCCAGCCACTGTTGTGCTGCCGAACCAATTAGTAAAGATCGTCACAAAGTTTTGATTGCCGGAGAAGTGCGGTGTGTACCAGTACAGCGCAGCGGTCGCACCGGTATCCATATGGACCGACGTGCTATCAATAGTGAAATAGCCGTCATAGTAGGTGCTCCCGCCGCTGGGGCAAACTTGCCAGGTGCCTTGCGTCATTGGGCCGGAGTAACAGCTTTGCGGATCGTCGGAGTTGTCCCAATGGTCGCCGGAAACGGGGAAATTATCGGCTTGAACATTCCAGCTTATATTGCCTTTGGAGCGTTGCTGGCCGAATTTAAGTAGCCAGGTGGCGTGAATTACTTGCTGAGAAAAGCCAGCTTTGGCGGCCGTATTGACGCATGTGCCGTTGACTGATGTCACGGTTGTGCCGTTGAGCGTATAGAGGTTCACATTGCTGTAATTATGCGTCGTGCCACCATCAGGACAGCCGTACCCCATCGCGCCGGTATAGCGCAGGACACTACAGCCGCTATCGCCAGTCACCAAGCTTTGCTCTTTTTGCAGTGTCGCTATGACTACTTGCGGGTTTAGGCCGTAGGCGACAGCAGCATCATAGATCACCCGTCCGGCAGACACATTATTGCCATAGGTATAACCAGTGGTAGGCGAATAGCCGGTGGGATCTCTTGATTGAAAGTGCTTGTTCGTGCTGATACAGCTATTGGGGGATTGGTTAAGGAAGCTATCTATCTGGCTTGCGCTCATTCGGCTGGTGTTATCAAACACCTGGTCGTCCATAATGCGGTTCTGATTGAACGTAAGCGCCGAGGCAGACGAAGCTAACAGCAACACACCGGCCATACCCGCAGCGGTAAAGGTGATACATCCGGCCAAGAGCGATTTCATAGCATTACCTCATCCTTGGCGGGGTAGGGGGTTCTTTAGGTTGTAGCCCATGTTTTTATTTTAGTACCTATAGACTATTTATCATATTTATCATAAATAGTCAAATGCCTCAAATCTGTGTACCTGTCCACGCCTCATAAATTGCAAAAGCTCCGATTTTTTAAATCCTGGAGGAATTAAAGTGGGTCGGAGCTTTTACGAAAATCATTATACAGGAAACGATCATGAGCCAAACGTTCATTATTACATCGATCTACGGTAAGCTCCTGCGCGGTTCGCAAGGCGATGGCTACCTCTCACTGGGTTATTTATGCCTACCGCTAAGCACGCCAGGCAAATGCCTAACCGCCAGGCACCAGAACCGCATGCTATGGGCGCGCGACTGCAGCGTAGCCGCCAGGCAGCACTGTACCACTATGGAGGTAACATTCGTATCTATGCTAACCCCTTAGCACACCCTCCGCCTGCCAACCCCCTTAGCACGCGCCGCCGCCGCGCTGCTGCTAAGGAGCTTAGGAGGGGTTGACTGTGCTAATGACTTAGCATACAATGGTAGAGGTAACCTTTAGGGAAGGGGGCATCATATGGAACCGGAACACTACAACAAGGCACTGACTGCGGAGACGGGCAGACGGGGCGGGCTGGAACGCGCGGCGCGGCAAACACCAGAGGAGCGCCGGGCACTTGCTAAACACGCCGCACGGGCACGCTGGCACCCGCAGGAAGCCCAGGCGATACGAGAACGCGCCCAGGAGATCACCAACCTCGTCAGACAGGCACTAAAAGACGGCAAGTAGCTGGCCCTCGTCTGATACCGATCATACTCTTGGTCTCTCCATGTTTTGCTAGACTGGTTTAAGCTTATGCTTACTAATCCATAATTTTGTAAACGTGAGCAATTATTGCTAGAATAGCAATACCTAAGGGGGTAAAAGAGGATTTTGCCTGATGATAATCGTAATTAGATTTATAACAAAGATCACTAAACTAAAAGTCGGAGTCAAGTTCTTGTCTAAGGAAAGCGATATAGAATTCACTCCCACTAATTTGAGCCAAGACCACGACAAACGATCACATGTTGCCGATGCTGGCCCAATCATATCTAGCGAGACCAACCCTGCCAGGATCAGACGGATAAGCACACGAGAGCGCGGGGTTTATGTTTATACATCCATTTCAAGCGACGATGACCAGACCAGTTGACCAAACTGCAAGTTTTAATGCTACCAGCCGCTAAAGCAAGATAGTATTTTTTATACTTATTTCTCTGGGTTGTTATACTTGGGCAAGGAGAAGAGATAGTGGCACAGAAAAACCTACAAACTGCGAAACACCAGAAAAATGACGAGTTTTATACTCAGCTCGTCGATATTGAGAACGAGCTAAAACATTACAAAGACCAGTTTCGGGGCAAAGTGGTGTTTTGCAACTGTGATGACCCATATGAGAGCAACTTTTTTAGGTACTTTGCCAATAATTTCAATCACTTGAGTCTGAAAAAACTTATTGCTACCAGCTATACCAAGTCACCAATTGCAGGAACGCAGTTGCCGCTGTGGGAGATGGAAGGTCTGAAGCCCGACGGCAAGCAACCGTTCAAGGTAGAGATAAACGAAGTGCTGGACAGTGGTGGCAAAGGCGCTGTGGACCTAAGCGATGTACAGTATCTACTAAAGCATGACAGGAACACCGCTACCCCTCTGGAAGGTAACGGCGATTTCAGAAGTGATGAGTGCATTGAGCTGCTCAAACAAGCCGATATTGTTGTCACCAATCCGCCATTTTCGCTTTTCCGCGAATACGTAGCACAACTCGAAAAGTTCGGTAAAAAATTCTTGATACTAGGGCAGCAGGGCGCTATTACCTACAAAGAGTGTTTCGAACTGATTAAAGCAAACAAAATGTGGCTTGGATATGACAACGGTGGCACAAAATGGTTTCAAGTGCCCGATGATTACGATATACAAACTGAGTCAAGAAAAAAGTTTGTGAATGGCGTGAAGTATTTCAGTATGGGTAGCATTATGTGGTTTACAAACCTCGACACCACCAAACGTCATGAGGAGATAGTACTCTTCAAAAAATACACGGCTAAAGAATATCCTCACTATGTAAACTACGATGCAATTGAAGTGTCTAGGGTTGCTGAGACGCCCCTCGACTACACCGGCGAAATGGGGGTGCCAATCACGTTTCTCGATAAATATAATCCCGACCAGTTTGAAATTATCGGTTCAAGTATGACGCTTAGTAAACCAATGTCGCAAGTTGCAGTAAAAGGTACATACTCCCAGGGGGGCCCACGTTTTTACCTCAATAATGGTAACGGCACATACCTACGTCTATTTGACCGAATTGTTATAAAGCACAAGAAAGTAAAGGGTTAAGCTCATGAAAATCGACTTAAACCGTATTCCAGTGCGAGAAGTGATCGCCGACTACAAAGACAGTGCAGAGCTGGGTGTGACAGCGTACGGCGGCAAGCTCGACATCCGACCGAGGTACCAGCGCGAATTTGTCTACACTGGCAAGCAGCGCGACGAAGTCATCAAAACCATCAAAAACAGCTTTCCACTCAACGTGATGTATTGGGTGAAGACAGACCAGGGCGGTTTCGAGGTGCTAGACGGCCAGCAGCGCTCCATTAGCATAGGCCAATATGTAAATAACGACTTTTCGCTAGACAACAGATTTTTCCATAACCTTACCGCCGAAGAGCAAAAGCAGATACTAGACTATGAGCTAATGATTTATTTCTGCGAGGGCACCGATAAAGAGCGGCTGGACTGGTTTAGAATTATTAACATTGCCGGTGAGAAACTGACAGATCAGGAGATAAGAAATGCGGTTTATACTGGGCCATGGTTGAGTGACGCCAAACTCAAATTCAGCAAAACAAACTGTGTGGCGTATCTACTGGCTAACGATGGTGGGCAACTCGTGAACGGCTCACCTATCCGTCAGGAATATCTGCAAACAGCGCTTTCATGGATTAATAATGGCCAAATAGAAGACTACATGGCCAGGCACCAGCACGACCCAGATGCCAACGAGCTGTGGGGCTACTTCCAAAACGTTATCGAGTGGGAACGGCAGACTTTCACGAACTACCGGCATGAGATGAAAAATGTTGCGTGGGGCCCGCTATATAACCAGTTTAAAGACACCGAGCTTGACCCCGACAAGCTGGAAGCCGAAGTTAAAAAGTTGATGCAGGATGAAGACGTAACTAAAAAGTCCGGTATCTATCCATACGTCTTAACTCGTAAAGAAACTTATCTGAACATCCGCAGTTTTACCGACAAAATGAAGCGCGAAGCCTACGAGCGTCAAGAAGGAATTTGTGTGGCACGAAACGCAATTTGCGGTAACGCACATTTTGATATAAGTGAAATGGAAGCCGACCACATTACACCGTGGGCGGATGGCGGCCCAACAACAGCTGTAAACTGCCAAATGCTATGCAAGGATGACAACCGACAAAAAGGCAAAATATAGATTGCCATTTGGCAGAACTATGAGTGGCTTCTGACTTGATCATGCCCTTGCTATTGCAATGCAGCTCACAGAACAGATTAATAGTGCAATACATGATATTGAATTTAGTTCTCAAGCAATTCTTGCCAAGGCCTTCCGGGGCGAGCTATCAGCAACAGCCAGCTAAAAGCAGAATGCACAACTCGTGATGTAGGATAAAGGTAAATAGCATAAATGTGTGACGATTTTTACGCCAAACAGGGTGACTCATGAGCAAGACAAATATTCCTGCTAAGCCCTACGAGCAGCACCGAGTCGCATCATCCGTTGATGTGGCATCACTGCCCTGGGTGTTCACCCAACAGCATCCGCTCGACACGGCTAGCTTCATCGATGAGGCTAAGCGGCGGGGGTTCGACCTCGACCTCTGTATTATGCGGGAATTGTACCGGCACAACTTGATAATCCCGTTCGTGTACGTCAGCAATCGACGGGCTGGCCCAGTGCCCAAACTCTTGGAGTCTGAACCGCTAAGCGGAAGTAGCGACTTGACCAACCTTCGCTATGCACGCGATAGAGGGCGGCTCCTTGACCTGACCACAGTTCCGTTTCGGCGCAAGCTGCGGTTCGAGCGTCGTGAGGCCGATTCACGGCTCTGGTGGAACGGCTTGCTCTATTCCCGGTATCAGTTGCTGGTATTGCCGGAGTTGCTCAATGTTCTGGCTCATTGTCGCCGTAAACTACGCGACCGGCAAGTTATAACTCGCTTGCCAGCGTCCCACCCCAACCTCTTGGATCAAGCAGCCAGATTCCGATCCATCGCTATTGCAGTAACTGCACTGGAAGCTCGATATCTTCCCAGGCTTGATCCGGAATGGATTCACTTGGCTAACACAAATGAGAAGGAGTGGGAGCAGTACCGCCAAGCCTTTGATCCTGCAGCCATGAGCCGCACAATCAACTATCCGGCAGAGAAGGCCCGCCAGGACGCAGAGTTGCTCCTGCTTCGCGCTCACCATCTTGATCCGGTTGGCGACGCCTGGAGCCTTCTCATGCGGCGTGCGCCCCGTAGCAAGTGGAAAGACCTGAAGAACGACGCCTTGCTGGCAATGGATTATCGCGAAGCTGCCGAAATCCTGCTGCTCTTTTACGAAGACTTGGTTGACCAAGTGCAAGCCGAACCATTGCCTGAGATTCATCATAGAAGCTGGCATCCGCTTCACGAGCGCCTGAGCTATCGGCATGACACGCTCGATCAAGACTTGATGCGCCTTGGCGTTTCACCGCACCCACGAGTGGTTCTGGCCGTCGAAGGTGAGACTGAGCAAGACCATGTACCGCGGATATGGAAGGAACTCGACTTCCCGGACTCTCCTGAGCTGATGCGCCTCCTGATGCTTGGTGGGACAGACAAGGACCCAGTGAAGGTTGCTTCTTTGGCTGCCGCGCCGCTAGTTGCAGGGAAGGTACCAACCCAGCAACCTGCCTGGTTGCTGATTAAGCCCCCGACGCGCTTGTTCATCGCGATGGACCCCGAGGGGCTCTTTGCTCCTTCGAAAATCGATAAGACCAAAAAAGACATACTGGATGAACTGCGGGCGGTGCTGCGTGCTCAAGGTGTTGAGAGGCCCAACCTTGCTGAGCTAGACGAGTTGGTCAGAATCCATACCTGGTCAGACTCGTGCTATGAATTTACCCACTTTACCGACGAGGAGCTGGCTGAGGGTATCATGGTCGTGCATTCTACGATCAATGGTTGGACGAGGTACGAGTTAGTGGCCGCACTCCGCTATTGGCGGGACAAGAAAAAAGACATCAAGCGGGTGTGGAAAAGTGGTCGATGGGACGAACGGAAGCAGGGGATTACAGGTAAATGGGAGTATGAGGTCAGCAAGACGGAGCTTGCCAAAGCGCTGTGGCCAACTATGAAGGCCAAGATTGACCGTTGCCGAACCAACGCCAACGAGTCAGCCCCAGAGATTGTCCAGGTTGTCCAAGCAACCTACCACCTGGCTCAGCAGTGGCGGTATCTCTCATTCATACTGAGTGAGGAGCCATCCCCATCTGTAAATTGACACTGGCTGCCTTTGGGTTTAGGCCACTGCAATGTATTGTCCCAAATACGACCGTTTATTGTACACATTGTAGTTACTCTGCAAGAACCATTACTTAAAGCGTAGGGCGTAGAACCAAAAGTCGTTTCAAAATCAACGTCCCACGCAGCACTATACGCAGCGCAATCGCCAGACACGCTGCGCGGTCGCGCAGGCATCCACAGGAGGCCCACGCAGCGAAAGAAAACGCCCGGGAAATCACTTTCCTTATCCAACAGGCACTAAAAGACTACCCCTCATTTGATACCGGCCTATTTGCGGATGTAGCTTAGTACGCTTATCAGTATGTTGATAGTTCCCGTTCGCATTCCTCAACAAGCTCTATGAGTTTGTCTAAATGCCTCTTACATACTGAAACAACATCATCCATTGGCGGATTGATGACACCGGCAAAATTCCCGCCCTGTTCTACATTTTCTATTGGCTTGAACGCCCATAAATCCTTTTCCTCTTTTGTTTCGTCAGGCTCAGGCGGTGGTGCTGGTGGTGTCTCGGACTCCGATACTGTGACGGTTCCGGTTTCGTGGTTGGTTGCTGTTATTGTAAGGCAGGCCGTGAGGTAACCGCGTCCAGTAAGCGTAGCTCGAAGTCGTAGTAAATGGGCGAGGCTCGTTTGCTCAATATGAATGGTGTCGTTCCGTGCGGCGCGTAGATAGACCCACTCTTTATCAGAGAATGCGTTCACTTTTGCCTCATACCATGGAACGAATCTACGTCCTCTCCCGTGATCTCTTGCGTAACGCTTTGCGTGTTTATCAATCATCATGAGGACGCTCTCTGACGCTGACAGAAAGGCGCTTACCCGGTGCGTGAAGCGGGTCTGATCCTTCTTGCAGGTCTCCATATCGAAGAGGAAGTCTAATGCCTCCATAGTCTTATCGTCGAGCTTTGCTCGCACTTCTGTGGGCGTTTTTGGCGGTACTTTTGCCATTCGTCGGCTCCTGCGTGACGTGCATTGTTATCACTATTCTATCTCCGCAGTCAAGTAATATTGCGAAAAATCGTGTCAGATAATATATTTCATACAGCAGTATGAGCAGCGCTTAAACTTACAACAACATATAAATCTCATCCTGGCATAATATACATTTTAACAGGGGTCAATGCTTATTCCCATTGCCCTTGACAAAGGCCTTATCCGCCAATTCCAAGCCACTACCCCTGTTCCCTCACGTCGTAAAATGGGCATTGGGCGACATCCGAGCCTACGCATTGCAACAAGTCAACTTGCCGTTCTCAATTCCACTTGCATTACCACTACAATAAAAGTATCAGTAGTTCTACGAACTTTATCGGAGTCTTAGTGCCCGGATTTGGCCTCTGAGGAACAGCGGAACGAAAATGTATTCTAAGCTTAATCCAGCGCGGGACGGTATTAACGTCCACTCTGAACAGTTTTGCTACTTGTTGTCTGTAATATTCTCAAAAAAAGCCTGTTGTGTGAACAGCGTGGCACCACCGATATAAAAATCTGGTAAGTCGGGGTACTGCTTTTTTAGCTCCGGCAACATGACTTGCTTTGTAAGCATCTGGTCTAACTCATGGTGGATCAAGCGATCGGGAACAATATCTTTTGCTTCATCATCAGCATTTACATGTTCCATAGTTACCGGGAATGAGCATTCGGTATAAGTCTCTTTCAGCAAGGCGCGGCTCTGCTTATCGTAAAGCTGCAACGTAAGATAGACCGTAACTTTGATCGTTCGCTTCACCATGCTTTCCCTATAGTACAGGCTGGGGCATTGAGCGATAAAACCAACCGCTAGCCACCCCTGCCAATTTTGATGTTCTCCGCCTCGCTCTTCCAAGCCTATCACACGTACTCATCAACACAAGGCCAAGACGAGCCGCTTCCTCCCTCCCACTCATCAACCGCCTCGCGGGCCTTGTGTTGATTCCGTGCGCGTGATCTGTCGATCGCGTGAGGCGGTAACCGCCCCGCCCGGGATCGCACTCGAATCAGTTACAACCGACCCCGGTAGTACTGAAAGGATACGCGAGATGATGCAAACCAAGCAACGTACCATGCCGGCAACGACTATCCCTACCCTGCTGACGTTATCACTACCAGATGCCCGCCTGCTCATATGTGGCGATGTGTGCTATGTCCTCACCAAACAATCCCCGAAGCGCATCACCGAAAAAGTCTATGATGCCCTGTTTCATGCCGGCTGGATTAGTACGCCCGAAGATCGGAGTGCTGGTATAGCTGAATGCCAGCTCACCCCCGAGGGCAAACGCCTTGCAGAGAAGATTAAGTCCGAGCGGAGTGCGTATCACCAACTGCTCCTGCTTTAAAGCGGCCCTTCATCTGCCGAGCTTTATACCGCTCATCTGCACAGCGCCAGCAAATGAACACCTGCTTGCCTGTCACTCGCCGCACAAACTGCATGGCAGCCACAAAGCCTGGCACCGGATGATGCTTGGCAACCGCCAGTAAATCGCACCCGCACTCAACACACTTGCTACTACTAGGCACGTCCATGCGCCACATGTGCTGGCAAACTCTTATGCTGTTCTAGATCACGGGTCGTAGCAGTCACCGCCGCCTTGACGACTTTCATATCCTGCTTCAACTCCGCCACATCAGAGCGAAGCTCATTAAACTCCAAACGCTTCGGTACATCCTGTAAACCCTCAAGTATAGCCTTGTTCTGGTCGCGGATTACTTCTAGCAGAATGGTCTGGTAGTCTTTCTTCATACTACCAGCCTAGCACTAATCCACTAGAACCGAAAGCGCCCTAATCTCTGAAGCGGTGCGGAGAGTACCGCTGTTAAAACTCTTGTAAAACCACAACAGCATGATTGCGTTGAGAGACGTATAATTGCTCTCACTATGCTGATACACCACTGCGATAAATGCGGCGCTGAGATAAACGGCCCTGTCCTAGAAAGAGAGAGCATCCAAGTCGGTATTGGCATCGGCTATGGCGTTGAACTCTGCAAATCATGCGCCACGCCCGTTGTCCGTTTCCTTGTGCAATCACAGCTTCTACAAGAGCAGCTAGCAAAACACGGTTTTATTCAACGCACGACACCGCGCGCACAGCCCAACGCGTCACCAACTGGCTAGATTTGCTTGCTGTAATGGGTAAATATTTCAACTGCCGAGGCGTCTGCTTTTTTGTAGTCTCGCCTGCATGTCCCAAGAACAATCACCACAACCAACCCCAGAAGAAGCCTACGAGCTAAACTATGCGGCAACACTGGAACTCATGGGCCGTATCAATGCCCGTCTAGCTGCCAAGCGCCGATTTGAGAAGCCAAGAGATTGGGAACATGTCGGCGAGCAGGAAGAAGTACAGGCGATGCTGAGAAGTGTTGCCGAATTTTTGGGGGCATAGATGGCCGGTGAACATCTGCGCCCACCAAACCCCATTGCCACCTTAAACGACGCGTTCAGACGCGCAGGGCCAACCCATGACTGGCTCATCACCCGCGGCGCGGCGGCTTTGCCTGATACCATCGGCCTCATCCGCTCGGTAATACTGTTCGACGATTTTACCCCGGACAATGATCCCTGGCATGAACACGACTTTTGTAACTTCACCTGGGCAAATGAGAAGGTATACGCAAAAATAGATTATTACGATCAGGCACTACAGTACGGACTTGACCCCTTAGATCCTGATTGCAGGCGGGTACTCACGATACTGTTAGCTTCAGAGTGGTAGGCTTAATCTGTTTCCCGTTCCTTAATGAACCGATCAAGCTCGCTTCGACGAATCCGCAGATTCGTCGAAGATAGCCGCACTGCTTTCAATTTCTTCTGGCGTACATAGCGACGTACCGTATCAGGATGTACATCTAATATCTTTGCTACCCGCTCAACGCTTAATAGTTCATCATCCAAGCTTACACCGCCTCTATAAGATGGCAGGATTATACGATTACCTGTCTTTATGGTCAACATCTGCTTATTGTGGGAAGTTATATGCAAACCTTGACAGTTATAGGCAATTTATGTTATTAAAATAATAACAATATTTTTCTCTACACACAAAAAGAGGGACGTGAGCATGAATACCATCCCGCAGCGGCGCAGCCGTCCTGTTGACTATGAACTTGAAGAAGATGAAGCGTACTATGTCACGCGACAGCCAACCAGCGCCGTCCGCTATACCCAACCGCGGCAGCAGGTTATCCAGCGAGGCAACAAGCGCCTTGTCATTCATAACGAGCCGCCGCCGACAAGGCGTGTTCACTGGTCGCTTATTTTAGGCGTCGGCATGATATTCATGCTGGCATTATGGGTACTCGGCAGTTATGCGTTATCTTGGTGGCAAAACCATCAGCTCGACAGCACCTATGGCATGCCCCGCACCTACCAGACCGATCAGGTTGTTGGACATGCCGACTCAGCCCAACACCCGACACATTTTATCGCGGTCAACTTGAACTCGAAGATCACGATTATAGAAATCCCCGGCGGCAACAATCAACACGCCCGGATTTACTCCGGTCCGACGCTGTTTTCAGATAACGGCAATAGCATCCCGGTTACGCTTGAGTTTTACGATATCAACGGCGACGGCAAAGTCGATATGATCGTACATGTCGGCGATCAGAAGATTGTGTACCTGAATGATGGCACGGAGTTCAAACCGCAGCAGTAGGAGGCATTGATGCGAGTGGCAGACGATCAGCCCGAAACCATACATTTATATGTCGTTCGTGATGAAACGCTCAAATCCTCGCCTTTCGCCATTTCCATACCAGTTCTAGCCCTCTTAGTGATCGCTGCACTATGTACACTGTTCCCCTACCAACAGTCTGTAACGCGGGCCGTTATACGCGTTCCGGCTGTCCCCTTGCCGCCGAGAACTTTTACTGCTCGTGTGCAGGTTATACCGACAGGCATTAAGACCTACCCAGCCACGACCGCGCACGGCACGCTGACCATTACCAATGGGTCAGTCATTGCACAAACCTTGCCCGCAGGCTTTATATTTATTACTAATAGCAGGGTTTCAGTCATAACGGATCAGGCCGTGTTCGTGCCAGCAGGCAATGCCAACGGCTACGGGTATGCGGTCGTCAGCGCCCACGCCGCTATCGCCGGTAAAGCTGGCAACATTCCGGCCTATGCCATTGACCAGGTGCTAGGTTCAAGTGTCTATATCCGCAACCTGGCAGCCTTTCGTGACGGCAGAGATGCATATTCAGTTAAGTTTGCAACTTCACAAGACAATCAGACCGCCCTTGCAAACGCACGGCAGCACTTGTCAGTGCTAAGCACCGGCTTACATTATCCCTGTCTCGAAACGATACGCGGCGCTTTCGTTGTCACCTGGCATTGCCAATTTCTAACGTACCACATTCCGGCATACATGCACGTGACCGGAATTAAGATCATCGGTAAGAACCTGTTAGTAGCCGTTTGGTTTGTCGCGCGTCCCTTACGTATCTGGGTGAAGTGAGCACCCGTTCGTTCGTTTATATCGAAAGTTTGTTCTTTGGTCTTAAGAGGAGTGTGAACATATGACACGAACGTACGTACCGCTGTCTGTGGAAGAAAAAGTTTCACTATTTTCAGGGCCTCGACTTGAGACTACAAAAAAACTTGCGCTGTATGGCCGCCAGTCCCAGAAAGTACAGATCACAAACAACCGTGAAGCTTATGAGCAGCAGACGTTACGGCTGTTAGAGTATGCTCAGGAACTGGGATGGATACTGGCGAATATCATTCTGTGCTATGAAAACAGACGCAAGGACGGCAAATGGAAAAATGCCAGCGCCATGCTCAGAATTGACCAGCGCCCCGGGCTTAGCTCAATTGTTGAGGGTATCAAGTCAGGGGAAGTTAAAACAGTTTTAGTGTGGGCAGTTGACCGGCTGTTTCGTGACCCCGACATGATACAGCCAGCAGTGTTCGCAAAAATCTGCAAAGATTATAACGTTTTAATCCTTACCATCGATGATTATTTTGACTTCAACCACCCCAAACGAGACGACCTGACGCGGTTTTTAGAACTTGCTAAGGCAGCAGCCGATTATATAACCAAACATGTCAAAGGGCGAATGCACCCAGCCAGGCATCAGGTCTCGAAACGAGGCGAGCATGACGGACGCGCCGTGGCTACCGGCTTTATCCTCAGACAAGGCAACAAAAAGTACGAAGCGTACACGCCGCACGCTGACATCATAAACAAACGAATATTTAAACGGTTCAGAGAACTTGACGGACAGTTTAACCTCTTGTGGCATGAAGTCGGAACCAAAAGAGACCTATTCCCACCATACCCGAAAGATATGAATATTATAGGGGTCAATAATAAAGAGCGGTTTGAGCATCCATTCGGATTAACCTATCAAGGACTACGGGATATGCTGACCAATGTCGTGTATATCGGTATCTGGTACTCCCAACCGAAAGGCAAATCTCCAATACTGATCTACAACAATCACCCCGCTATAGTTGATGAGGAAGATTTCTGGTATGCCTTCAACCGCCTCAGCAAAACAACCATCACCGGTGAGGTAATTGAAGACAATGTAAAACCGCCGACGCGGTTTACGAGAACTGGCACAACCCCCGCTCTGTCTCTTCTTGATGGCGTAGTTCAGTCGAGCTTACCATGCTACCATGTGTATGTCTTCCAGCTTGCTCATACACCTAACGCGGCAGAATACACGATTACAGGTCAAGACCAAAAAGACGTCAAACGCTACCGAGCATCGATCAAAGTTAAGACACTTGATGCCGTTTTCGTCAGTAAACTAAAGTACCGCCTGCGCCTCTTTCAAGCTCTTGATGCTATCAGGGATAAAACGAAATCCCGTGAGGCACGCGAAAAGAGCATGTACGAATATCTGAAAGCTGTTCAGACTATGACGAATGAAACTTTAGTGAGCGTTGATGAGCAGATTGCCGAGGCAAAAAGCCAAATCGCCAGATGGGAGCGCAGCAAGCGTATTTCTGAGGAGGAGGATTATGAGGAGGGGATACGGGAGGCTATCCGTGAGCTTAAATCCAAACGAGCTATACTAGCCGAGCTTGAGGCGAAAAAGTCAAAGGAAACGACGGAGGAGGATTTAAAAGAAGCTGCCTCTTTAATTTTATCCGCGTCAGACCAGTATGACGCGATGCGTTTTGATAAAAAACAAAAACTGGTGCGTCTCACAACCACAAATGTTTTACTTACAGAAGTTCATAGTAATTTTCTCAAGCTTGAAATAACCTGGTCTCCGTTTATGGGCGTCGATGTTACTGACATAGCTTTCATTTGGCGAGCAGGAAGAACGCGTGAAATTTGGACGACACACGATGATGAATTACTAAAACAAGTCTACGCAAGCGATCATGAAACAATACTTAAAACATTTCCTAACCGAACCTGGGAATCCATAAAGACACGTGCTTACAGAGTCGGTGCAAACCGCACCTATCAATTTAATAATTCCTGCCTGCCTCCAAACCTCTCCTATGAAGACCTGGAATTCATGCGGCAAAACGATCTTGAGATGAGCACCGGCAACATCAAAGGGCGTGTCTGGTGGAAAACTGTAGCAATCGAGAAAACTGACGCTTCTTTATTACTTCGTTCAAGCGATTTGAGACGGTTGTGAGGTAGACATCCAGCAAGCCACTCATCAGATCACGGTATGAATCCAGGATTTCAAATGCGCGAATAAGGTGGTCGTGGATATCCGCAAAATACGGTTCAGCTTTGGCTGGAATCAGCTCGCCTGTACGTGCCACCAGAGCGTTAGCAACCTCGACCTGTGGACTTAATACACGGCGCATCTGGGCTAACGCACGCTTAATACGGAAGATACGCACCTGAACTTGGTTTGAGGTATCTGTCACCGTTACATCTTCTAGTTCATCTATCAGGTCATCTATAGTATCCAGCATTGGGAAATAACTATCTGTAAGTGCATCAAGTATTGCATACAAGAGAATTGCTACACCACGACTCATGAGATGCTCTTCGGGATCGTTTTTCTTAGCTTCCTCAAGAAGTAGATTCAGCCATGGAAACGATTCCTGATGTGCCGTGATAATAAAGTTCTTGGCAAAGACGATATCCAGTTTAGGCGTATTGGCCTCTTCAGTGGTTGTATCGAAAACCAATCCATGAACAACCAGGTAATTATAGTTGTCGCTTTCGGCGAATTTGGCTCGCTCACGCTCCTCACACATTGTTTGAACGGTGATATGTTGGAGTTTAAACACATTATGGAGCATATTTTCCGATGGGTTAAAGTCTCCCTGTATATCAAGCCAGACCAGGGCTTGAGGGTCATTAAGAGTTTCCGGCAGCTTTTCTAATGGGGTATCGATGCTTAGCGCACCATTTTGCCAAATGATGGCCTGTTGTTGTGACTTAAGTGGTTTTTCTTGCTGTTGTAATTGCATGGAATATATTCCTTTCCATTGCGATAATTTAGGCTATATATCTCACTCCTTGCGTATTATACGTTACTAAAGCAGATAGAGAAATTCAGGTAGCGAAAATGAAATCAACCAATGAAACTGAAGCGGTTACGTCCGGCGGTAATGAGCGAAAACCGGACTCAGGAAAAGCGATAGCAAAAATTGCCCAAGATGGGCAGCGATCATAGGTTTGTTAGCTGTTGGGATTCTGTATCTATTCTTTCCACAAAGAATGAGAATAGGACCGAACTGGCTCTTATTGTTAATTGAGGGAGTGGAGCTTGACAAGATTAGTTATGGTAGAATCAGGTGAAGGTCCCCAAACTCGTGCCAGAGGTAGCGATTACGCAAGGCTTCTTGATAGGTGATTTTCAGGTGCTCAAGCCCACAAAGAGCCTCAAGCATCGCGAGGTGCGTTGCATATGGCTCATGTAACCCGGTCAACATGGCATTAACAGAGCGAAGGCCGCGTTGTGGTGTAATTACGAGGCTCGTCCAGCCTTCTCCGGGATGAGTTGTTCCATTGATATCGGTGACGCTTTCGAGCGCTCGCACTACAGTTGTTCCTACTGCAATGACCCGCTTCCCTGTCTCACGAGCCAGGTTGACCTGGCGAGCAGTCTCGAGAGGCACGCGATAAAACTCCTCATTAGGCGGTTCGTGTTCTTCAAGGCTCGCAACACCTGTATGCAGGATCAAAGGGGCGATTTGTATACCCCGCGCGACGAGTCGAGTGATAAGTTCGGGAGTAAATGCACGTCCAGCCGAGGGCATTTCAGCGCTGCCTACCTCGGTGGTATAGACTGTCTGGTAATAGCTCGCTGCCCATTCTCGCTTGACATATCCATAACGGATTGGGAAACCGTAACGCGCGAGATAATCATGAATGGGCATGGGCAGTTGCAAAGTAGCGATCCATAAACGCGTTTGACCAGGGCAGGACTTGCCCTCACCAGTGTGACCAGGGCGAGGACAAGCCTCGCCCCTACTATACTTCGATTCTGCTTTCTTGGTACTTTCTTGTAAAGCAGACATTTTGTGCGTATATAGTAGGGGCGAAGGCAAGCCGCGCCCTGATTCCCCTACATACTGACGAGAGTATGGTATATGAAGTGTCGCTGTCGCACCTCCGGGTAGTTGTAACAGCTCACCTGCTTCGGCATCAAAAAAGGGTTTAGTAGTTGATTCAGTCGGCAGGCGTACCTCGACTACCCACAGGTACTTGTTCCGATGCCTGTCGCGCAGCATAGAGGCGACTGCCTCGTTTGCATCGGTTTCAAGATACTTGTTCCGATGCCTGTCGCGCAGCGTAGAGGCGACTGCCTCGTTTGCATCGGTTTCAAGGGATGCGGGAAGGGGGGTTGAAAGATGTAGTTCGCATGCAGTGCCATCCTCTCGTCTTGCTTGCAGCGCTGCGTTCATTGTGCCACTGGTATTGATAACCAGCAAATCACCTGCATCCAGGTATGCACTGAGTTCGCGGAATTGTGTGTGAATCACACGATTGCTTGCGCGATAAGAAACCATCAGGCGTACCTCGTCACGCGCAAGTCCACGCGCCTCCGGCGGCTCACTTGCCTCGAGTTCTGTTGGTAGAGAGAAGTTGAAAGGATAATTCATGATATGACCAGGGGTATCAACCAGATTCATATTGTTTTGAGTTCCTTTGATAATGCGCGGGCTGAGTAACGTCCACTGGATCGAGTACCCGCAAGTAGTTCAAGTAGACCGGGAACGCTTTCTTCTGGTAAAGGACGATCACTAATATCCTCGCCGGGGAAAGCCTCCTGGTGCATCTGAGTACGCATATCACCTGGATCAACCCAGTAGACATGTAATGAAGGATTTTCAGCGGCTAGAATGTTTGAAAGCTGTTCGAGCGCCGCCTTGCTCGAACCATAACCACCCCAACCCGAATATGCTTCAACACCTGCATCACTGGTGATATTGATTACACAGGCGCCAGGTTTCAATTCATTTCGAAGTGTCTGAACGAGCGCCAAAGGTGCAATAACATTGGTGCGATACACCTGTTCGAGGACTTCGAGGGGATAGTCTAACAACTCAGGTTGCGGACTGGGGCCAAGCATACTGGCGTTGTTGAAAAGAGCGTCCAGACCTCCCAACTCTCGCGCTGTTTCTGCAAGAGCGCGACGGTGATCAGCATCAGTGACATCGCCAGGAATAGCAATTACATGCGTTTGTTTTGCAAGAGCCAAATGTGCTGTTTCGAGCGCTTCAGCGCCGCGAGCGTCAATGATCAGCTGCCATCCTTCAGCGGCAAGTTGGCGAGCAAGAGCAAGACCAAGACCCCGCGATGCACCCGTGATAAGAGCTATACGAGTTGTGCGTATCGTCATTGGAATGTTCCTTCATAGTTTTTCTTTTTGATTGTGATTTCTTTTCACCATGTAAAGGTATTATATATCTGCTACAACTATACCCGATACTCTGTTTCTAAACTTCAGGCAAAGGGCCAGTTTTTCACTGCACAAAGGTACAGTTCTTTGGAAGTAACTACTAATATCCCTTTTCTTTTACGCCACCTCTGGCGGCGTAGAGTATATGAGGGCGGGGACACCCCGCCCCCGCCAAGGGGCCTTGCAGGCCCCTTGGAACCCCTGCTGAATCTGAGCGCTATGAATATCGGAGGTTTATATAGCTCTGGAGTTATGATTAGGATAAAAATTATCTATGAATAACCATCGATAACTAAATTATGCACGAATAGGCACTAAATTATGAGAAATAAACTCCAAAATTCGTGTAAAAACATCTAAACCTTATTCAATATAAGCATTTACTTATATATAGCTTCAAAACCTTCGAAGCTATTTCCTGGCCTATTTGCAGAGTTCCATGTTACGCTTTTCCTATGAGTGGAACAGCGCAAACAAGGGAGTTTGCCAAATAGAATAGACTCACAATCAGCTCCAGGAGAGAGGAAAGGTTTTCAGAATGAGCGAACAGCATGCGGCAAATGGGAATGGACACAGTATACATGGTATGAATGGTCATAGTAAGAGTAAGCATGCAATGAACGCTTTCTATGCAGCCGAGCTTGAAGCAGATTGGAAAGAGAATACGCGCTGGAAAGGGATTATGCGTCCTTATAGTGCTGGGGATGTGATACGACTGCGTGGGTCTGTTCAAATTGAATACACACTGGCGCGTCTGGGAGCAGAGCAGCTCTGGAATCTTTTGCATGCTGAACCCTATGTAGCGGCCTTAGGCGCATTGACTGGGAACCAGGCAGTACAGCAGGTAAAAGCGGGCTTACAGGCCATTTACTTGAGCGGCTGGCAAGTCGCGGCTGACGCAAACCTTTCCGGGCAGATGTATCCCGACCAGAGCCTTTACCCGGCCAATAGTGTACCGCATGTTGTACGCAGAATTAACCAGGCTTTGCAGAGGGCGGATCAGATTCAACATGCGGAGGGGAAGGGTGACACCTACTGGTTCGCGCCAATCGTGGCTGATGCAGAGGCCGGTTTTGGCGGACCTCTCAATGTTTTCGAACTCATGAAGGCGATGATCGAAGCAGGTGCTGCAGGCGTCCATTTTGAAGACCAGTTATCATCCGAGAAAAAATGCGGGCATATGGGTGGGAAAGTGCTCGTGCCAACTCAAACGGCAATCAAGCACCTCGTTTCGGCACGTTTAGCCGCCGATGTACTCGGTGTACCAACGCTCATCGTGGCCCGTACTGATGCGAATGGGGCGCACTTAATCACCAGTGACATCGACCCGGTGGACCACAAATTCCTCACCATGGAGCGAACGCCTGAGGGCTTTTATCGAATGCATGGTGGAATAAAAGCAGCCATTGCCAGGGGACTCTCCTATGCTCCCTATTGTGACCTGATCTGGTGTGAAACTTCCGAGCCGAACCTCAAAGAGGCGCAACACTTCGCCGGCGAAATTCACGAACACTTCCCCGGCAAGATGCTGGCGTACAATTGCTCTCCTTCATTTAACTGGAGCAAGAAGCTCGACGCTACTACCATTGCAGTCTTCCAGAAAGAACTTGCGAAGATGGGCTATACATTCCAGTTCATCACGTTGGCTGGCTTCCATGCCCTCAACTATAGTATGTTTAATTTAGCCTTAGGCTATCGCGATCATGGCATGACAGCCTATTCTGAACTGCAAGAGGCTGAGTTTGCGCTCGAACAGAAGGGATATACCGCGACAAAACATCAGCGCGAAGTGGGCACCGGATACTTCGATGAGGTAGCTCAGATCGTCTCTGGCGGCATGTCTTCAACTACCGCTCTGGCAGGTTCGACAGAAGTGGAACAGTTCATCTAATTCTGTTCTCGAAAGGATTTAACCTCCATGATTCACCAGGATCCTCAACTAGAAAGCATCCAGATCACCGGTGCGGTAACCCCAGAGTTCGCCGAGATCTTGACACCGGAGGCCCTGAATTTTGTGGCGACACTGGCTCGTGCCTTTACAAAGAGACGCGAGGAATTGTTACAGAGAAGAGTACAGCGACAGGCCGAGATCGACGCAGGTAAGATGCCCGATTTCCTGCCCGAGACTGAACATGTTCGCAATAGCGAATGGACCATCGCGCCAGTGCCTGCGGACTTGCAGGATCGCCGTGTAGAGATTACTGGGCCGGTTGAACGAAAAATGATTATCAACGCCCTGAACTCTGGCGCGAAAGTCTTTATGGCCGACTTTGAAGATGCGTTTTCTCCAACCTGGGACGGCACGATTCAAGGACAGATCAATGTCCGTGATGCAGTCAATCGCACAATCGAGTACACCAGTCCAGAGGGAAAGCAGTATGCTCTCGACGAGAAGATCGCGACACTGCTAGTACGCCCTCGTGGCTGGCATCTGGTAGAGAAGCATGTTTTGCTTGATGGCCAGCCGATTTCCGCTGGCATCTTTGATTTTGGCTTGTACTGCTTTCACAACGCTAAGAAGCTGATCGAAAAGGGAACTGGCCCTTACTTTTACTTGCCCAAGCTCGAAAATCACCGGGAGGCGCGTCTGTGGAATGAGATATTCGTGTTGGCGCAACAAGAACTGGGGGTTCCTCAGGGTACCATTAAAGCTACGGTGCTGATCGAAACTATCCTGGCAACCTTTGAGATGGATGAAATCCTCTACGAGTTGCGAGACCATTCAGCGGGTTTGAACTGCGGGCGCTGGGATTACATCTTCAGCGCGATCAAGAAGTTCCGCAATATTCCAGACTTTACTCTTCCAGACCGCGCTCAGGTGACGATGACAACGCACTTCATGCGCTCCTATTCATTGCTGGCAATCAAAACCTGTCATCGACGCAATGCTCATGCCATCGGCGGTATGGCAGCGCAGATACCGATCAAGAACGATCCAAAGGCGAACGAAGAGGCACTCGCACGTGTTCGCGCGGATAAGAGACGCGAGGTCAATGACGGCCACGATGGAACGTGGGTAGCTCATCCAGGGCTGGTTGCCATTGCATTGGAAGAATTCGATGCAGTAATGAAAAGCCCCAACCAGATCGACAGGAAACGCGAAGATGTACATGTGACGGCTGCCGATCTGTTGAAGGTGCCCGAAGGCACGATTACCGAAGCCGGGCTACGCAACAATATCAGTGTGAGCTTGCAGTATCTCGAGTCGTGGCTGCGCGGCTCTGGCTGTGTTCCTATCAATAATCTGATGGAGGATGCAGCCACAACCGAGATTTCCAGGTCGCAAATCTGGGAATGGATTCATCACCCCAAGGGCATTTTGGAAGATGGGAGAAAGGTGACCATCGAATTGTACTATGAACTGGCTAAGGATGAACTCGAGAAAATCCGGTCGACTGTCGGGGAACAGCAATTTGCCAGGAGTAAATTTCAAACGGCTGCTGAGATACTCGACAAGGTTATTATACCTGACCAATTTGTTGAGTTTTTGACGCTGCCCGCTTACCAATACCTCAATTAGTGGCAATCTCCAGCCTTCTGTGGGAAAATGGTAAAAGGAAAGGGAGTTACCCTATACTATCCCATAAGGAGGTTGGAAATGGTTTCCATCACAGCCACATCGGCAGGCGCTATCATTTTGCGTGATGTCGAAGGTGAACTTAAGATCGCACTTGCACAACATCAAAGAACGGATAAAACCTGGGTTTTACCGAAAGGTCATGTCGAAGAAGGTGAATCAATCGAAGAAGCCGCTCTACGTGAGATCTACGAGGAGGCGGGACTGGACAATGTGCAATTGATCAAGCACCTTGGTACATTCATACGCGAGTCGGTTAAGGGCAACGGCGATGTAGTGCAGAAGACAATCCATTTCTTTCTTGCTTATGCTTTGAGCAACCACCAATCTCCTACACCTACAGATCTCTTATTCACTGAAGTCGGCTGGTTCAGGCCTGGGGAAGCAATTGAACTAATTCCCTACGAGTCGGACAGGGCTTTTTTGAGGGAACACCTGGCTCCCTTGTTCAAATAAGGTCGAGTACCAAACAGGTTGTTATTGTTCTTCAGGCTGATCAAGCTTTTTTAAAACGAAATCTGCAAGCTCGCGAATATGCCATTCGGCTGGCACATAAACACCGCCTGATCTGAAAGCTTTTGAGGTCATGCCTTGCTGGGTCAATTCGCAGACCTCCCAATCCTGTTTATTGACGATATCAAAGAGTTCGACAGCGTCCATCGGGTCAAAGTTTGGCATGGCCATGACTTCAGGGTCAAAGAGCCAGTCACAGACTACGCGAGAGCGACCAGGTCCTTCTGGCCAGATCGTGTGAATAACGACGTGATCGTCCAGCAGGTTGATCAGTATATTGGGTAGCAATACCTCACCATAGTAGAGTCGTAAATCTTCAGGCTGTAACCCTTTAAGTGGTGGACGGCTGGCCTTACCTGTGATCGTAAATGCTTCAGCATCCCTGGCATAAGTTGCCGCATCACCATTAGCATATGTCTTACCCGAACGGAAGCCGGGGAGTAAATCACAAAGCTCAGGATGCATAGGACCACAATGATAACACTCCATAAAGTTCTCGAGTAGCAACTTCCAGTTAGCCTTGATCTCATAAGCAATCGACTTACCTGTCTTAAGTTCTCCAACACCATAACGACCAAAGCGCTCTAAGCTACCGAAGCGCTGAATAATCAGCGGGTTAAGTTGAGAGGCAGCAGGAGGCGGATTGTTAGATAGGTTCAGCCAGATAAATCCTTCCCAGATATCCAATGCCACCGGCAGCAACCCAAACACTGTGCGGTCGAACTGCTCGTCACTCATTACATTTGGCGCACCGATCAGACGGCCATCGAGTCCATAAGTCCAGGCATGATAGCGACATTGGATTGACCCTTTAAGCTGTCCAGAAGCTTCGGAGCAAAGGCGGGCGCCCCTGTGCCTGCATACATTGAGGAATGCCTGAAGTACGCCATCCCGATTACGAACTACAATTACGCTTTCTCGCCCAATTGTAATTACCTGATATGCTCCCGGTTTAGAAGGAATTGTTTCAGCACGACCAATGCAGACCCACATATTGGAGAAGATTTTATCTAGCTCCTGCTCATAGATCGCGGGATCATAATAATACTTTCCAGGAAGAGTTGAAAGGAAGAGGGATTCTGAACGCACCATCGTAGTCATGTGTGATACCTCGGAATAGAAATAAATCAGCCAGGCAGGCAAGCTGATTAGCCATCGTGCTACGTCGAAAGGACCGTTCGTAGCAACCTACTCCAAATAGAAAGAGGAGAATAGGTCATCAGTTATGTTTAGAGTATAATCAAAAACATGGTATTACACAAGACAAACGCATCAAGAGGGTGTGCGTACGATTGTTGAACAAACGACGAGTGACGCTCACCATCGTTTAAAAAGAACGAGTGTGGATGTAAGGGTGCAATGATGCCAATAAACATAATGTGGTCATTCGTAGGGGCCGATTGATGACTCTGTTGGGAAATTTGGTATAGACAAGCAGACAAGTCCCATCTGATATACTCAGGGAAAGCGAGCGTAGCCATCGGGAGGCCGAGTGCCTCTCAAGTTGGAACAAGAAACGAGGTGGCCTATGTCGATGAAACCCCATGGCTTGGAGCCAATCCCTGAAGAAACACGTCTGCTGGTGCAACGGCTGTGCCCCAAAGGCACGATGGTCACCCAGTTGCGCGATGCGCTGGGGCCGATCTACAGCGATGAGCACTTTGCCCATCTGTTCCCCACACGGGGACGGCCCGCAGAAGCCCCCTGGCGGCTGGCGCTGGTGACGGTGTTGCAAGCCCTCGAAGGGCTGACCGATCGGCAAGCCGCCGCAGCGGTGCGCACACGCATTGATTGGCTGTATGCGCTGGCCTTGCCGCTGGATGAGCCAGGCTTCGATTACTCGATCCTGACGGACTTCCGCCAGCGCTTGCTCGCGGCGGGGGCGCAAGAGCTGATCCTGGAACCGATCTTGCACCTGTCGCGCGAGCGCGGCTGGCTCAAAGCGCGAGGCAAGCAGCGCACCGATGCGACGGCGGTCTTGGCGCGCGTGCGCGCCCTTAGTAGCCTGGAAAGCGTGGGGGAGAGTATGCGCGCGGCGCTCAATGCCATCGCTGAGCAGGAGCCAGCGTGGATGCAGGCGCATCTGAACCCCGCCTGGGTGGAGCGCTATGTGCATCGCTTTGAACTGGCCCGTTTTCCCAAGGCCGAGACCGAGCGCACGCTGCTGCGTGAGCAGGTTGGTCAAGATGTGGCCCAGTTGCTGGCGGCCCTCGATGAGGCCCAGACGCCCCAGTCGCTGCGCAGCTTGCCAGAACTCACGCTCTTGCGTCAGGTGTTTGCCCAGCATTACGAGCAGCAGGGCCAGCAGGTGCATTGGCGTGATGGGCCTGCGGTGAGCAATGAGCAACGCATCGTCTCGCCCTATGATCCCGAGGCCCGCAGTAGCCGCAAACGTAACACGATCTGGTTGGGCTACAAAGTGCATCTGACCGAGACGTGTGACCAGGACCCTGCCTGCCCGCATCTGATTACGCAGGTGGAAACGACGGTGGCGACCCTTCCCGATACGGAGGTGCTGGCTCCCATCGGGGAGCAGTTGCGCGCCAAAGACCTGGCCGCTGCCGAGCATTATGTGGATCAAGGCTACCCCAGTGGTCCCGAACTGGTGCGGCAGGCCCGTCTGGGAACCCAGCTCATTGGACCCGTGGGCCAGGATACCAGTTGGCAACAGCGCGAGCAGAGCGGCTATGCCCTCGACGACTTTGCCCTCGATTGGCCAGGGCAGGCGGCGACCTGTCCACAAGGGCACCAGAGTGTGGGCTGGACCCAGCCGCCGGATCGACGGAAGCTTCCCACGGTGATCATCCGCTTTGCGACGGCCACCTGCCGCAACTGTCCTGTCCGCGCCCAGTGTACCCGCGGGCAAGGGGGCCGCACGCTCACCCTCACGCCCCCAGAGGTGCATGCGGCCTTGCTGGAGCGGCGCGCCGTGCAACGCACCCCCGCCTTTGTGCAGCAGTACGCCTTGCGTGCTGGCATCGAAGGGACGCTCTCGCAAGCGGTGCGCACGACGCGCCTGCGGCGCACGCCCTATCGTGGGCTGTCCAAAACGCATCTGCATCATGTGGCCATTGCCGCTGGCCTCAATCTGAAGCGCATCGTCGTGCATCTGCATGCTCAGTCCCTCGGCCAACCTACCCGTCCTGCACGCCGGAAATCACCGTTCGTTCGCTTGCAAGACAAGGAGATCGCTTGATGTTCAGACATCTATACCTATTTTCCCAACAGAGTCATTTATCGCGCCCATCGCCGATTTATCGGCCCT